>QWCB01000226.1_pt1 | contig 105322 bp, 86 predicted proteins | sample 1972511 | NCBI WGS metagenome assembly QWCB01 (sample SAMN09866719, study PRJNA288562) | Human gut metagenome isolate term5_stool, whole genome shotgun sequencing... | isolation source: gut | host: Homo sapiens | place: USA: California | reverse complement strand
TGCGGGTCAGTCTTTCAGACTGGCTTGCCTTTCAGGCAAGAATCCGGGGGTCTAAAGACCCCCGGCTATTGAGAGACCGTCCTACGGACGGGGCTGCATAGGTGCAGGTTATACGGGGAGGTGTCGGTTATTATGTGCAAATTTGGGGATGGAACGGTTGGATTATTATGCCGCAGCTGGCTGAGAAACGGTATGGCAGTCATCTACGGTTGCCCACGCTATTGCAAACGCAGATATTTAGAAGGGTGCGGCGCAGCCGCTGCGTTTCCGTCCGGAGGACGGTCTTTGGATAGCCGGGGGTTTTCAAACCCCCGGTCCCTTTGCCCATAGGGCAAAAGCAGTCTGAAAGACTGACCCCGGCGGCATATTGCATATGTGAATTCAACATGGGGAATAGGATAGGAGTGCTGCGCAGGTCTGCCCCATTGAGAGACCGTCCTACGGACGTGGCTGCATGGGCGGCGAAAATATGTGCGGGTGTTGCATGCAGTAGTTGAAGGCGGAAGATGGTTGGAGGAAATCTAACGGATAGGATACAGTACTGTTAGTTGGAGGCAGCGTCGGGGCGGATATGGGTGTGTTTGCCCCGACATCTTACGTGATGTTCGGATTTAGGGGGAGTGTCCGATTTCGGACGCTGCTTATTTTTACTAGTGCTCTTGTAGTGAGGCGATTAGATTTTTGGTATTGGCTTTGCCAATCGTTGGCATAGGGTGTAAAACTGAAGAGAGAAATGGATAGGGAAGTACCAAAGAGCGTGTTGCGGCGCGAGAAGCGGAAGAGGATGCTGGTAGTTTTGGCTGTGCTATGCGGTGTGGCGTTGGTAGCCGCGCTGCTGCTGTACCTTTTTTCAAATGGGGTTCGGCGCAGCGAATTGGTCTTTAGCGAGGTGGATCGAGGGTCGCTAGATGTTTCCATGAAGGCGGGCGGCGTGGTGGTGCCGGCGGTGGAGTACGCCGTGGTGAGTCCCATTGCATCGCGCATACTGCAAGCGTATAGGCAGAATGGAGACTCGGTGCGGGCGGGCGATGCGTTGCTACAGCTCGATTTGGCCGCTACGCAGCTAGAGGCAGGGCGGTACGCCGAGCAGCTTGAGATGAAGGAGTACGAGCTGGAGCAACTCCGTGCGCAGTCGGCCTCCACGGTAAGCGATATGAAAATGCAGCTAGAGGTGGCCGAGATGAAGATAGAGCAGAAGGCAACGGAGCTGCGCAACGAGCGGCGCATGGATAGCGTGGGGGGCGGTACGCCCGGCAAGGTGCAGGCCGCGGAGATCGCATTGAAGGTGCTGCAGCTGGAGGCAAATCAGCTCAAGGAACGGATCGTCAATGCGCAGCGCATCGCGCGCGCAAGCGACAATATTAAGGGGCTGGAGACGAGGATTGCCCGGAAGAACTACGATTTGGCGGCCAAAACGCTGGAGGAGGCAAAGATTGCCGCCCCGATAGATGGGGTGATTACGTTCATCAACACGCAGGTGGGGTCGCAGGTGGGGCTTGGGCAGCAGGTGGCCACGGTGGCAGCGATGGATAGGTTGCGGGTGGATGGAGAGCTGCCCGATAGCTACGCGGGGCGTGTGGCTGCGGGGCAACGGGTGGAGGTGCGCAGCGGCACGAAGCAGCTGGAGGGCACAGTGGTATCGCTTGCCCCCACCTCTAAAAATGGGGTTATCGGCGTGCGGGTGCAGCTGTCAGACTCCGCGTCGCAACAGCTCAGGCCGGGGCTGCGCGTGGATCTCTTCATACAGGCCTCGAAGCGGCTCAACGCGCTGCGCATCGCCAATGGAAGCTACTACACGAAGCCGGGGATTTACGAGATGTTCGTGGTGGAAGGCGGAAATATCGTGCGTAGATCGGTGCGGCTCGGCGAGAGTAACTACGACTACGTGGAGGTGGTCAGCGGGCTGCGCGAAGGCGAAGAGGTGGTGGTGAGCGACGCGAAGGTTTTAGGAAATGCTAATAAGTTGAAATTACGATAAATTAACATAGTAGAAGCCATGTCAATAATACGCTTGGAGAACGTCAACAGGACGTATCGTGCCGATATAGTGGAGACGATAGCTCTCGAGAATATCAACCTAGAGGTTGAGGAGGGGGAGTTCATCTCGATAATGGGGCCATCGGGGTGCGGGAAGAGTACGTTGCTTAATGTGATGGGTACGCTCGATCGCCCCACATCGGGCAGGGTTATCTTGCGGGGGCAAGAGGTGTCAACCATGTCAGCCAAGGAGCAGGCGAGGTTTCGTAACGCGAACTTGGGGTTCGTATTCCAAAGCTTCCATTTGATAGGGTCGCTCTCGGTGTATGAGAATGTGGAGGTGCCGTTGCTATACGGTAAAGTGCCACGAAGCGAACGCAAGGCACGAATAGAGGAGGTGCTTGCCCGCGTGGGGCTGTCGCACCGCCGGAACCATCTTCCCTCGCAGCTCTCCGGGGGGCAATGCCAAAGGGTGGCGATAGCCCGTGCCATTGTAGGACGACCCTCAATAATTCTTGCCGATGAACCCACGGGGAATCTCGATTCGCATATGGGGGGCGAGATTATGGAGCTGCTGCACCAGCTGAACCGGGAGGATAGGAGCACGATAGTGATGGTGACGCACAACGAGGAGCAGGCCAATGAGACGCGGCGTATCGTTCGGTTGCTTGATGGGGCGCAGGTGGCGTAAATTTTAGGGAGGCGTTGAAGATGAAACGAATGCTACGTCAAACCTGGCGCTTGCTGCGCGAGAGTCCAGTTCTCTCAATAGTGGGGATTCTCGGCACAGCCCTGGCAATAGGAATGCTCATGATGAGCGTGATGAAGGAGCGGGTGCGCACGGCGCCGTTCTACCCATCGGTGCACCGCGACCGCTATTTATATATAAAGACAATGAATAGCTACGATGAGGAGGAGGGAATTGGAACGGGGTCAAATAGCCATTGCAATCCAAACTATTTGAAGGAGTTTGAGGGGCTAGAGCACGTGGTGGCGGAGGCCATCTATACTAACTCAGGCCCGAAGGTAGTATCTGTGGCTGGTGAAAAGTCGTTTGAAACGGTTGATTACAAAGGGGTTAATGCGGATTACTGGAAGGTGTTTGAATTTGAGTTCGTGGATGGGCAACCCTTCGCGGAGGCCGAGGTGGAAGCGGGGATGCCTATTGCAGTGGTATCGCAGTCGTTGGCGAGGCGTCTCTTTGGAGAGAAAAGTGCAGTGGGGCAGCAAATAGAGGTGAGTTTTAAGTTGGTAACGATATGCGGCGTGGTGCGCGATGCGTCGAGCTACGTTTATGAAGGCTACGCGAAGCTATATATGCCGTATACATGCATGGCCGAGATGGAGTGGGACCCGCACTGCGGCACGGCCAATGCGTGCTTCCTGGTGGACAGCCGAAGAAACATGGAGAGCGTGCGGGCGCAGATTATTGCGCGCAATGAGCAGCACAATGCGGCTATGAAAGGGACGGGGTCCCGTTTGGCCAATCTACGAGGGCAGCCAGACGATCAGCTCACGGTAAGCTATAGGGTATGGAGCAACGAAGCCCCAGATGTGCACGGCGTAATGCGGCAGTTCTACATCAAGATGCTTATTATCCTGTTGGTGCCGGCGGTTAATCTAATGGCCGTTGCGAGCGCACGCATGCGTAGACGGTACGTGGAGCTAGGGGTGAGGAAAACGTACGGCGCACGGCCGTGGCAGCTCATGTGGCAGATGTTTTCGGAGAGCCTAGTGCAGACCATCTGCGGCGGGATGCTTGGGCTTGGTTTGGCCTTAGCGGGTGCGTACGCGCTGCGGGCCACTTTTTTTAATAGCTACGCATTGGAGTCAATGTACAGTGCCGCGCTGTACGACAAGCTTCCGCTGGGTGCTATTTTTTCGATTAGGGAGTTTGGGCTCGTGCTGCTATTTTCCTTCGTTCTCAATGTGCTGTCGGTGCTGCTGCCCTCGTGGTGGATTTCTCGGAGGCCGATAGTGGAGTCGTTGAATACTAGAAAATAGGCCGTGGTAGAAGCTAAACAGGAGGAAGAGTAGATGTTAAAGCATACAATAGCGGTAATACTCCGCGAGTGGCGTCAGAATGTTGCGCTGTGGGTAGAACTAGTGCTGGTGGGGATATTTGTGGGCTATATGGTAGATGATTTTGTAACCAAGGAGCGGTGCTACCGAGAGCCTTTGGGGTTTGATACAGAGCACGTGTACCGCCTTCAGCTGATGGCGATTCCAGAAGGAGGGGCGGGGTACGTTGCGCAAACAGATACCACGGTACGCTACCCAATAGTAGAGGCGGCGAAACGGCTTATGGAGCGGCTATCGCATTTGGAAGGAGTGGAGGCGGTAAGTTTTAGCCATAATTCCATTCCCTTCACTGGCAATTCGAGCTTTCAACAGCTGTATCGGGATACGTTAGGCGTGTATGCCTTTCAGCGAGTTGTTTCAACTGGTTTTCCCCAGGTGTTTCGTATAGCTAGCATAGATGGAGATGTAGAGAGCGTGGTGCGTGCCTTGGAGGAAAACACCGTGGTTATAGGCGAGCGTGTGGCAAAAGTGCTGAATTACGAGGATCCCCATGCCGCGGTGGGGCAAAAGGTGTTCCAACATCCAGATCAAACCGCGGGGTTGGAGTGCGGGGCGGTGGCAATAGGACTTCGCTCTTCGCGGCAAACTTTAAACACACGGCATATACTTATCCCCGTGGGCATGGTTATGGATGAGATCGGGCGATACATAGACGGTGCGATAGAGTGGATGGAGTTTACAATACGCGTGACAGCATCGGCTGACCATAATTTCGCCGAGCATTTTAAGCGAGAGATCATGGGCGATATGCGTATGGGTAACGTGATAGTTTTTGGAATACATAGCATGGCGGATATTCAGGCGGGCTACGAGCGAGACATCGTGGTGGGGCGGCGCCTGGGGACGCTAAACACGACGTTCCTTCTGCTGTGCGCCTTTTTAGGCGTAGTGGGGACCTTTTGGTACCGCACGCAGCAGCGGCGCGGGGAGATCGGGGTGCGAATGGCGCTGGGCGATACGCGCGGGGCATTGCAATGGAGGTATATAGGCGAGGGGCTGCTGCTGCTGGTGCTAAGCCTTCCGCTGGTGGCGCTGGGATTATGGTTGCTACAGGTATACGATGTGGCGGAGCTGAATTGGATGGAGTTTTCATGGCGCGTGCCGATAGCGTTAGGCGCGACCTGCCTAGTGCTTGCCGTGGTAATCGCGATAGCGGTGTGGCTGCCGGCGCGTAGAGCGGTGCGGATAAACCCCGCCATTGCTATACGTGAGGATTAATGGCGCGGAGCGGCGAATTGGGAAAGGGAAAGAAGAGAGGAGGGCGTGATGAAGGAAGAACTATTGTATTGGCTGCGAGGAGTGTGGCGGAGGGCGAAAGAGACCCCAGTGCTTATGGGGGTGAATGTTGTGGGAACAGCATTGGCACTCGGAACGATAATGACGGCGATGATGTACCAGAACAGCCTTACGGCAGATTTTTACCCATCATCTAAGCGGGATCGCTACCTCTACGTGTCAACCGTAAATCTCTACGAGAAGAAGGGGCCGGGCGCAGCGCATTGGAACTGCTCCCCGAGCTACCTTAAAGGGTTGGCGAAGGCCAATCACGTGGAGGCGATGGCCATGATGGACGATGCCTGCCGCGGCCTCAGCTTCTCCGTGCCGGGCGAAGCGCGTACCGTTACGCTCGATGCGCGAGGGGTAAATGGGGACTTTTGGAGGGTCTTTGACTGGGATTTTATACAGGGAGCTGGGTTTAGCGAGGCGGAGGTAGAGGCGGGGGTAGGCACAGTCGTAATCGGGGAGCGATTGGCCAAGGAGTTTTTTGGTGACGACAATGCTGTTGGGCGCGAGGTGGAGGTAAACTACTACCCCATGAAGGTCTGCGGGGTGGTGCGCGATGTATCGAGCTACGTGAAGGAAGCGTACGCAGAGGTGTGGTATCCCTACTCGGCTATGAAGGTGGAGAAAAGTGGGAATTCGCCGCTGCAGGGACCTTTGGCGGCTTGCTTTCTGGTGGATAGCGAAAGCAATATGGGGGAAGCGCGGGCCTCTATTGAGGAGTTGGCGCAGCGGCAGATGGAGTCGGAAGAGTTCTTGCGGCTTGACCTCTTAGGGCAGCCCGATGGGCAGTATGCCTACAAGTATAGAACCATGAGCCGTGCGCCGGAGGTGACCTTTCGCAGGGCGGGGTATTGGACACTTGTGGTGCTGATGCTGCTCATTCCAACAGTGAATTTGGCCACCGTGTCGGGGGCATTGCTGCGGCGGCGGCGTAACGAGATGGGCGTGCGGCGTGTATACGGGGCGCAGCCGCAGCGGCTAGTGTGGCAGATGTGCTCGGAGAACTTTGTGTATACTCTGGCAGGCGGGGTGTTAGGGCTGCTACTGGCGATCGCGGCGGCATACGTTGTGCGCGATGCGTTCTACGTGAGCGTTTCGTACCGCGCAACGCTGGGGGCAGTGGCGGCCGATAGACTTCCAGTAGGGGCGCTACTATCGGTGGAAATCTTTTTCAAGGGGCTGTTGCTCTGCGTGGCGTTCAATCTGTTGTCAACATTGCTTCCCGCAGTGCGCGCGGCGAGGCGGCCCGTGGTGGAGTCTTTGAAGTAAAAGTGGAGGAGTGTTGAGATGCTGAAACATACTTTGCATGTGCTGTGGCGGGAGCGTCGGCAGAATGTGGGGCTGTGGATAGAGCTAACGCTAGTGGTGACGGCGGTGTGGATTATCACGAACCTCCTGCTGACGATGACGGATGTACGTTGGCAGCCGCTAGGTTTTAATACGGATAACGTTTTCCGCGTGTCGTTCGAGATGGTTGAGCCGCAGTCGCCACGGTACGATTCGAGCAGTAAAAGTTCGTGGACATCGTTGCAACGCTGCGTGGAGCGGTTGCAAAGCGAGGGCGCGGTGGAATCGGTGAGCGTATCGACGAACTCCATGCCGTTCGTTTTTAATGGGAATGCGCAGCCGATAGGGTGCGACACGTCACTTGTGGGAATGACCCCATGGCTGATAGCCTCGCCGGGGTTCGCCGAGGTTTTTGGGGTACGGGACATCCATGGGTCGCAGGAAAAAGTGGTAGAGGCGTTGCAGCGCGGCGATGTGGTGGTGAGCCGAAGCCTGGCGGAAAAGCTTGCGGGGGGTAGAGATATTGAATGGATAATCGGGAAGAAGGTGTACATAGGTGGCGACTCGGCAACGGCGTTTGAACGAGCGCGGGTAGGGGCGTTGGTAGAGGATGCACGTAGGCTGCGGGTGATTGGCGCAGGCGGGTGGTTTTTGACGAATGGGTTGATGAACGACCGTATGTCGTGGGTGAGCGTGCCGAAGGTGGAGGTGTGCGTGCGGGTGAGCGGGGCGTATGCCAAAGGCTTTGAGGAGTACTTTGCGCAGACGGTGCGGGGTAGGATACGCGATGGCAATGTGTTTGCGGGCGATGCAACGTCTCTTCTCTCGCTGCGAAACTCAACGGAGCGGGACACGAACAACTTGTTCCGTTTAATAATGAGCGTTGCATCGTTGCTGCTAGTTTTTGCCTTTTTGGGTGTAGTGGGAACCTTTTGGATGCGCATGCAGCAACGGCGTAAGGAGGTAGCGATACGATTGACGCTGGGAGACCGCCCCAAGGTGTTGCTATGGCGATACGTGGGGGAGGGGATGCTAATGCTGGCCTTTTCGCTTGTGGTAGTGGTGCCGGTTTTCCTTTTCGTGGTGCAGGGGAGCTACGATGGCGGAGAGACGGTGAAGCTATGGCTGCATCTGTTGGGGCTTCTTCTAGTCTATGTTCTCGTGGGGCTGATGATTGTGATAGGAGTGGCGATTCCAGCGTGGCGCGCAGTGCGGGTAAATCCAGCGATAGCGATACGTGAGGATTGATGGGAAGTGGGACAGCGCATTGCGAATGGGGCGGCGTGGCGGTTAGGGGAAAAGTAGGGGTATAGAGATGATATTTTCTAGGTGAGGGTTTGTAGATAAAGAAATTTATGTACCTTTGCAGCCTAGAACGTAGTAGACCGAGAAGGGATTAAGAGATGTACGCAGTAGTAGAGATAGCAGGACAGCAGTTCAAAGTGACGGCAAATCAGAAGATTTACGTACACCGTTTGGCGGGCGAGGTAGGCGATGCGATATCGTTTGACCGCGTGATGCTAGTGAATAACGAAGGGGCTGTGACGGTAGGAAAGCCTTGCGTGGCTGGTGCAAAGGTGAATGCCAAGATACTGGACCACGTGAAGGGCGACAAGGTGATAGTATTCAAGAAGAGGCGTCGGAAGGGTTACCAGGTGAAAAGGGGCCATCGGCAGCAGTTCACCCAGATAGAGATAGGGACGATAGAGGCATAGACGCAGAAGGGTAAGGAGGACAAAGGAAATGGCACATAAAAAAGGTGTAGGTAGTTCAAGGAACGGACGCGATTCGCATAGCAAGCGGCTTGGGGTGAAGCTCTTTGGAGGGCAGTACGCCAAGGCGGGGAATATCTTGGTACGTCAGAGAGGAACGAAGCACAACCCAGGGCTTAACGTGGGCATGGGGCGCGACCATACGCTCTTCGCGCTAATCGATGGGGAGGTTTACTTTGAGAGGAAGCGCGACGACAAGTCTTACGTTTCGGTACGTCCGCTGAGCTAAGGTAGAGCGTCTTGAATATTTGAGGTTTTACCTTTCTATTTTTGGTTTGATACTCTAAGTGAGGGGTGTGCATCGGCGGTTAAGCCTTGCGCATCCCTCTCTTTGCTTTGGGATAGGTAGCGAGGTGAACGGCACTGGGTGCCGGTGTGTGGGGCAGTAGGCGGGACAATGCAACTGTAGCATGAAGGAGATGTTGGCAGCCCGCAGCACGGGGCGTTTTACGTAGAGAGGCTACCCCTCTTAAAGAATTTTAGCTGTACGGAAAGATGGTTAAGAGGAGCGGAGAGGAGCAGCGTCCGTTACTGTTGGTAGTAAACGATGACGGCATTGGGGCACCGGGCATCCAGGCGTTGGCCGAGGTGGCGAGCGGCATCGGGGAGGTGGTGGTGGTGGCGCCGGAGCAGGAGCAGTCAGGAAAGTCGATGGCACTGACGGGTACGGTACCTGTGCGCTTCAAGGCGGTACCCAATGCACGGTTCGGGTTGCAGTATACGCTTTCGGGAACGCCGGTTGACTGCGTTAAGTTCGGGCTGTACCACCTAGGGGAGCGTAAGCCCGATTTGGTTTTGTCGGGGATTAACCATGGCATAAATGCCGCGTCGCACGCCATGCATAGCGGTACGGTGGGCGCCGCGCTGACGGCGGCCATATCGGGGTGTAGAGCCGTGGCGTTCTCGCATACGCTGGGTAATCGGAGCGCATCGCTCCTACCATACCTGCCCTACTGCGAGAAGATTATCCGTTTGGCACTACGAGACCTCAAGGAGGGCTGCACTTTGAACGTTAATTTTCCCAGGGTGTCGCCTAAGGGCTTTAGGGTGTGTAGGCAATCAAAAACGCAGTGGGAGTCTGGGTTTGAGCAGAGGCAGGATGCTTCGGGGCGGGACTACTACTGGTTGGCAGGGAGTATGCTCGATTTAGAGCCGACAGCAGAGGATAGCGAATTGGCCGTGCTAAGGGCTGGGTATATTTCAATTGCGCCGCTGACGGTGGAATGGACGGATAGTAAGACGCTAAACGATTTGAAATCATGGCAATAGGATTTGAAAAGCCGAAGAAGTATGATTCTTTGAGGGTGGGCTTCTTGGTGGGGTTGTTTCTTCCGATGGTGGTGTTTGGCGTGATTCTCCTCCTGTACTATGTACAGAAGGGGCCGGAGAGCTTTGTTGCGTACCTACGTTTTCCCAACGTGCTGCCGAGGTTGATAAGCCTTAGCACCCTCGCTAATGGGGTGCTGTTCTACTTTGCGCTGCGCAGCGAACGTTACTATTTAGGGAGGGGGCTGCTCGGTATGACGATACTGTATGCGCTGCTCATCTTTATATTGATTGTAGCGAGGTAGACCGTTGAGAGACGTTCCGTAGGGATCGTTTCGTTGGCTACGTGAGGAGGTAGAGATGAAGTATTTTTTGATAGCGGGGGATCCTTCTGGGGACATGCATGCAGCGCGGCTTATGCGTGCGCTGAAGCGAGAGGATGCGAAAGCAGCGTTTCGCTACTACGGGGGAGATGCCATGCGGGGCGAGGCCGAGGGGATGGTTACGCACTATCGTGACCTCGCTATCATGGGTTTCTTTGAGGTGCTAGCGCACCTGCGAACCATCGCTCGTCGGTTTAAGGAGACGATGGCGGCGATAGAGGCGTTTGGCCCCGATGTGCTAATCCTAGTGGATTTCGGAGGGTTTAACCTGCGCATAGCCAAAATGGCTAAGGCTAGGGGCGTTAAAGTTTTTTACTACATAGTACCCAAGGTGTGGGCGTGGAACGAGGGACGGGTGAAGCGTTTGAAACGGTACACCGATGAGATTTTTGTGATATTCCCTTTTGAAGTCCCATACTTTCAAGGGCATGGATTACGCCCGCACTACGTGGGGAATCCGTCCGTTGACACGATTGAAGAGGGGCGGGAAAACGATGCAACCGTGGCGAAAAGGGTGCAAGAAGATGACCCCAGGCCTATTATCGCGTTGCTCCCTGGAAGTCGAAAAATGGAAATCCGGTACAACCTGCCGCGCATGGTAAAGGTGGTTGAGCGGTTCCCTGAATATCGTTTCGTTCTGTGCGCTGCGGACAGCATAGACGATGGCACGCTCGAACGGTACATTCCCGCTGGGGCTGGGGTGACGAGAGTACGCGGCGCGACGCGGGCTGTCCTGGGCATTGCAGCGGGCGCAGCGGTGACATCGGGTACGGCAACGCTGGAGGCGGCATTGATGGGTACGCCCGAAGTGGTGGTGTATCGCGGGGCGTGGCCCACGATGATTGTAGGGTGGATGGTGGTGCGTGTGCAGTGGATTAGTCTTGTGAATCTAGTGCTTGGGCGGGAGTGCGTGCGGGAGCTGAAGCAGGGAAAGTATACGGTCAACGCATTGGAGCGGGAGCTCCGCAATGTGCTGCCGAATGGGGTACGACATGCGAAGCAACAGTCGGATTACGCAGAGTTGCGAAGCATGCTGGGAGAGCCAGGCGTGGCAGATCGTTTGGCTAAACGCATGGTGGCGCTGTTGAGGGAGGGCAAAGAAAAGTAGCAAGATGCTGGGAGGTGCGTGGCAAAGGACGGTGGAACGGGGACTCTTTACGATTGTCCTGTTTGGTGTGTCGGTGTGCTTTTGCGGACGTGTGGCTCTTGGGCAACGTGTGGCCATCGGGCTGTATGACAATGTTGATTTGCAGTCGGTAACAATATCCCCTGTGAGCAAAGGGTATCGGGTTTTGCTTGATGGGAAGGTACGCCCGCTGCCATCGGGGCAGAGCTTGGATGCGCGGCGTGATGGGAATATCCTTGCTGTTCGGGTAAATGGGCAGCCGCTGGGGGGCTATCGTCACGTGGCCGTGATCAACGATGCGGTGGCTACGCAGTTGAGCATAGAAGCCGGGGAAGGTGGTGCAGACAGGCGCATCCTTGACGGCAATCTGAGCCTGACGGTGGATTTTCAACGGGTGATGTGCGTGAACTTGGTGGACCAGGAGTGCTACGTGGCGAGCGTGGTGCTGGCAGAGGTGGGGAGCGGGCAGGGGGCGGAACTCTACAAAGCGCAAGCGCTCTTGGTGCGTACCTATCTGCTTGCGCACCGCGGACGGCATATCAACGAGGGGTTTAACCTATGCGACCAGGTGCATTGCCAGGCGTACAAGCAGTCGGCGTGGGGCAACGAGACGATTCGGGGGGCAACACTCGCGACGAGGGGGCAGGTGGTGGTGGATGGAGATGGGCGATTGATAGCGAGCGTATTCCATGCCAACTGCGGGGGGCAAACGGCATCGGCGGAGCAGGTGTGGCTGACGCCGCAGAGCTACCTAAGGAGCGTAAAGGACCCCGATTGTGCAGGGGCAAATGGGTCGAGGTGGAAGGCCGTTGTTCCGTTGAAGGAGTGGCGGCGACTCCTTTCGTCTAAAGGGATTGCGGCGTACCAATTGACAGCCGAGCAGATGGCCTACCGTTCCACACGCCGAGAGGCCATCTATGCCCTGCCCGGCGGGCGGGGCGTACCGTTTCGAGACCTGCGAGAATATTTCAACCTACGTTCCGCATGGTTTGATGTTGAGGTGCGGGGCGATAAGGTGTATCTCAAGGGGCGCGGCTATGGGCACGGCATAGGGATGTGCCAGCGCGGCGCAATGGCCAAGGCGCAGAAAGGGTATAGCGCAGCGCAGATTCTGCAGGCCTATTTCTTCGGGGTGAAGGTGGTACCCGCGGAGCAGGCGTTGCCGATGGCAACGTTGTACGACGAGTAGGGTAGGCTAGCGGAGGCTAGGGCTTTAATGCCGAAAGTCCGTCAATACAAACGTAAAGCAATGCAATGCGCTCTAATAGTGGGAAAATAGTGCTAACTTTGTGCGGTTTTTTTTTTGTCGGAATAACGTAAAATAAAGTAGGGGTGTAAGAAGTATGAGAAGTGAGGGGCGTACGCGGTTGTTGGCGCGTCTGTCGCTACTGGTGGTGGCGATAATATGGGGAAGCACGTTGGTTGTGGCTAAGAGTACAACGGGGACGATAGCGCCGAATCTACTGATAGCCTGTAGGTTCTTGATAGCCTTCGTGGTACTGTCGCTAGTGTTTCTCGGTCGTATGCGTAAGCTGACTAAGGGATACTTTCTGAGCGGGTTGGTTATAGGCTTTTGCCTATTCCTAGCGCATTCGGCGCAGACCCTAGGCGTTACGGATGCCGAGGGAGATCCAGGGCGTAGCGGGTTCCTCTCGGCGGCGTACTGCGTGATAGTGCCGTTCTTGTTTTGGGCGGTCGATAGGCATAAACCCGATATGTACAACATAATAGCAGCTGTGCTTTGCGTGACGGGCATAGCGTTCGTTTCGTTCGGCGAGGCGAAACCAGTCGATGGGGCGCATGCGGCGGCAGTAGCTGGTTTCTCGTGGCCTGACTTTTTGGCGTTGCTTAGCGGCATCTTTTTCGCCGCGCATATAGTAGCTGTGGAAAAGTTTAGCAGGGGAAAGGATCCCGTGCTAATCACCATTATGCAGTTCCTTTTTGCGGGGATGTTTTCAAGCATCACGGTGGCCATCCAAGAGCCGAACGCGATAGCCGTGGCGCAGTGGGATGTGGTTTGGAAGGCCGTGCTTTACCTGGCCATAGTGGCGACGGCGTTGGCCTTGCTCCTGCAGAATTTAGGGCAGAAGTATACAGACCCCAATAGCGCAGCCATCATCCTCGGCACGGAGTCAATTTTCTGCGTCATTTTCGGAGTGTGGTTCTACAACGAGGCAATAACGCTTATGCTAGGTGTGGGCTTCGTTTTAATCTTCATGGCGATACTGGTTTCTGAGACGAAGCTGAAGTTCTTACGGACGTCGGAGGTGGCGAAGCGAAAGGCGTAGGCGTTACGTACATAGAGAATTGGGTTTGATTAGTAAATTCAGAGAAAAGTTGTACCTTTGCCCCGCTCATTATTCAGAAGTGTGGTTTCACGTGATGTCAGAAAGGGATTAAGCAAATTAGGTGAGGGTTTGTAAGTGGATACATTGAGTTACAGGACAGTATCGGCAAATGCGGCGACTGTCAAAAAGGAATGGTACGTGGTAGACGCGACGGGCATGGTGGTCGGTCGTTTGGCTAGCCGTGTGGCGTTGGTGCTTCGCGGCAAGCATAAGGCGTGCTACACGCCGCACGTGGATTGCGGAGACAACGTGATTATCATCAATGCGGACAAGGTTCGTTTTACCGGTAAGAAGTTTACCGACAAGACGTACTACCGCTACACGGGGCAGCCGGGCGGCAAGCGGGAGACCTCGCCGCGGGATATGATGCGAAAGAATCCGTGTGGAGTGGTGGAGCATGCGATAGTAGGGATGCTGCCCAAGGGACGCTTGGGGCGCAAGTTGTTTCATAATGTATACGTGTATGCGGGCAGTGAGCATCCCCATGCCGCGCAGCAGCCAAAAGTACTAGAAATCAAATAGGGAGTGAGAGCGGTATGCAGGTAGAAAATGCAGTAGGGCGTCGCAAAACGGCGGTGGCGCGTGTCTATTTGAAGCCGGGCAATGGAAATATCACTATAAACGGTAAGAAGCTAGAGGAGTACTTTCCACTGCCTTCACTGCAGTACGTGGTGCGTCAGCCATTTACGGAGCTGGAGTTAAGCGAGAACTTTGACGTTAAGGTGAATCTCGTGGGCGGTGGCATTAGCGGTCAGGCTGAGGCGGTTCGTTTAGGCATTGCGCGTGCGTTGGTGAAGCATGACGAGACGTTGAAGCCGGCACTCCGTGCGAAGGGTTTCATGACGCGCGACTCGCGTATGGTGGAGCGCAAGAAGCCAGGGCGTCCGGGTGCAAGGAAGCGCTTCCAGTTCAGCAAGCGATAGTTTTTCTTTCAGGAGTAAACAGGAGTGGCAGGCAGAGATGTCAAAATCTGTAGGATCTCGGTACACGAGCTACCTACAGATTGCCATGCATAAAAAGAGTAGCAGGTTATGCCAAATGTAACATTCGAGCAGATGCTCGAGGCGGGGGTGCACTTCGGGCATCTCACGCGTAAGTGGAATCCGAAAATGGCGCCCTATATTTTCATGGAGCGCAATGGGATTCACATTATTGATTTGCAGAAGACGATGGTGAAGCTTGATGAAGCCACCGAAGCTCTGCGAAAGATAGCCCGCCAGGGGCGTAAGATTCTATTCGTGGCCACAAAGAAGCAGGCCAAGGACGTGGTTGCAAACCTCGTGAAGGACACGAATATGCCCTATGTGATTGAGCGCTGGCCGGGCGGTATGCTAACGAACTTCCCAACGATACGCAAGGCGGTCAAGAAGATGTCGAACATCGATAAGATGATGACCGATGGCACGTTTGAGAATCTATCAAAGAGGGAACGGTTGCAAATTACCCGCCAGCGGGCGAAGCTAGAGAAGAACCTGGGGTCAATCGCCGACTTGACGAAGCTACCCGCGGCGCTCTTTGTGGTTGACGTGCAGAAGGAGTACATCGCAGTGCGAGAGGCGAAGCGGTTGGGAATTCCCGTGTTTGCGATGGTGGATACATGCTGCGATCCAAGCGAAATAGATTACGTAATCCCATCCAATGATGATGCTACGCAGTCCATTGAGCTGATTTTGGGCGAGGTGATAGGTGCTGTGAAGCAAGGGCTGATGGAGCGTAAGATGGAGAAGGCCAATGCGGCAGCTGATGCCGACAATGAGGGGGCTGACGATGATGCCGAGGAGCAGGAGTCGCCGAAGGTGGCGTCTGAGCTGGTAGAGGACGACGACGAGCAGTAGGGAGAGCAAAGAGATTTGTGAAATATTGACAGAGCCTTAGGGCTCTGTCGTAATTGGAAAAAGGAGCGATATGGCAGGAGCGAGTTTGGCAGACATTAAGCGTCTACGTGAGCTTACGGGCGCGGGAATGATGGACTGCAAGAAGGCAATAGAGGAGGCGAATGGCGACATGGATAAGGCGATAGAGCTTATCCGTGAACGAGGCAAGGCGATAGCGAACAAGCGCGCAGACCGTGAGGCATCTGAGGGGGTGGTGTTGGCTGAGAAGTGTGACAAGTGCGGAAGGGTAGCGATGCTAGTGCTCAATTGCGAGACGGATTTTGTGGCTAAAAACGCAGAATTTATCGGGCTAGCAAAAAAGATTTTGGACGCTGCGGTGCGCGTGGGGATAAAGGATTTAGAGGGGTTGAAGCAGATGAAGCTTGAAGGCCACACGGCGGAAGAAGAAGTGACGAATTTCTCGGGGGTCACTGGGGAGAAGATGGAGTTGAGCTTTTTTGCTGTGGTGGAAGCTCCCAGCGTGGCGTTTTACATCCATCCAGGGAATAAGTTGGCTGCGATTGTCGGGTTCTCGAAAGAGCTACCCAATGACACGTTAGGGTTTGAGATCGCAATGCAGATTGCGGGGATGAACCCAGTGGCGGTCGATGCGAATAGCGTACCCAAGGAGATTCGTGACCGCGAGTTTGAGGTGGGGCGTGAGCAGGCGCGTAACGAGGGCAAGCCGGAGCAGTTGCTTGATAAGATTGCTGAGGGGCGTTTGCAGAAGTTCTACAAGGAGAGTACGCTGATGGCGCAGGAGTTTGTACAGGAGGGTAAAATCAGCGTGGAGCAGTACATTGCAAAGTTTGATAAGGACTTGAAGGTGACGAGCTTTGCGCGTTATGGGCTAAACGACTAAGAAGATTCTTTCTTTTAGTTTACTAAGGGCGGCTGTCCAATTTGGACAGCCGCTCTTTTTATTGACATTTTGAATTTACTCACCCGAAAAATTTATCTGTGTTTGACCGTACCCTTTTGCCAAGAAGGCGTTTGTTTTGAGGATGCGTTGTCTTATCGTAGGCTATCTGAATCTCGACAGGGATACTCCTATACAAGATGTGCAAGAGCGGATGTTGGTTGTTAATTGTAGGATGGTATCTGCACTCCGCGGTGCGTAAGGGTTTTGCTGATGTTTGTAGCAGCGGTCACATTATTATTTGGGGGCATTTTGCATGGGCGTATGTGCTGGCTGTGCTTTGTGCGCTGCTTAGCTAGCGCGCGGATGCAGTGCCGTGGTGTACTATATTGTGTAGGGACGACTGTTTGAAGTCTTTGCGTAAATAGCGTCTAGGGAATTGATTCTAATTGGCTTAGATGACTCGTTGAAGTATCATTTTAGCGGCATGGATGAGGGCAAACATAACAAAAACTAAAAGGGTTACGTAAAACTCACATTGAACTGCACTATGGCAAATAACTTTATGCGCTAGTGACAGTTCAGTTGCGTTGCTAGTACGATATGGAAAAAGTATAAAGATGAAGCTAAAGACTAAAGTCTACCTTACGGAGATTGGCACGGCGCTGTTTATCTACGCATCGATAATGGCGGCCATATTCTACATAGTGCGCAAGCATGACCTGGAGCAGTCAGAGAAGCAGATACGGTTGCTTATTGAGCAAACATCGGATAATTTTCAAAGTCAGCTCAATAGAGAGCTAACCATTGCGAGTACGCTGGCAGAGGCGTATGAGGGGATGGTGGCGGATAGAGACACCATCCCCACGCAGGAGTTCGTAAAGATGGAAGCGGCCGTTTTTCGTTCGCAACCGCAGCTGCAGGTACTCTGGTCCCAGTGGGATTTGTCAAAAGTGTCGGCGCGAGATACGGGGCGGTTGCGACTATTGCAGTATCGGCAGGATGGGAAAATATCGCAGGAGCGAGACACGATGCTATTTTACAAGACCCCGAAATACTATCAGTTCTGTTTCGATGATGCGCGCAAGTCGCTTAATATAATCGTCGAGCCTTACTTTGATGAGACGATATTTGGCGATAGGCCGGTGCATATGACTACGCTGGGTACCCCAGTGTTTAAAAAGAGCGACTTAGTGGGGGTGGCGTTAGTGGATATATCCTTGGAGAACATGAGCCAGCGTGTGCTAGAATTGCGACCGACACCCAATAGCTACGCCACGTTGATATCGAACGGTGGAATTATAGTGGCGCACCCCGATGAGAAATATATAGGGGTTAACGTTAAAGATGATCGGCTGGGGGAGTATACTGGGGAGCAGATATTTTCCATGCTCTCAGAGCATCGGGCATTTAAGATCGAAACCATATCGGAGATAACGGGCAAAGCGGAGACGGCTTTTTTTAATCCATTGCAGGTTGACAATACTGACACACCCTGGACGCTATGCGTAAATGTGCCGAAGAGTGACTTAACAGTGCATTCCAATCGTGTATTGCGGGTGATGCTGGTGATGAGCCTGTTTGGGTTTGTGCTGATAACGGTATTATCATCGGTGTTCACATCGCGGCTGACGCGCCGTATTCGCCGGAGCGCAGAATTTGCGAAGCAAGTGAGTAGGGGCGACTTCGGGGGGCGACTAGAGGATGCGCAGAAGGATGAGCTGTCGGAGTTGGCGCATTCGATGAGCAGCATGTCAGAGGAGTTGCATACGATTTTTGGGGGGATTCGCGAAGCGTCGCTCGATGTGAATCAGGCAGGGGCGCAGCTGGAAGTCAATGCGAAGAATTTACGCGATGCATCGGTAGAGTTAGTGTCGGCATCAGAAGAGGTACACAATGCTGTGCATCGCGTGGCAGAGTCGATTGATTTGAGCAATCAGTCGGCGCAAGAGTCCAAGGTCGTGGTGAGCCAGGCGGTGGACTCGTTTCGGCAGAGTGATGAAAAATCGGTGTTGGCGGCCGAGGAGATGCGTCGGGTGTACGATAAGATAAGGGTGGTGAACGAAATTGCTAGCCAAACCAATATCTTGGCTCTTAATGCAGCCGTTGAGGCGGCGCGTGCGGGGGAGCATGGGCGGGGCTTTAGCGTGGTAGCGGCGGAGGTGCGAAAGCTGGCGGAACACTCAAACGCGGCGGCAAACGAAATTGTGGCGCTCACGGAGTCAAGTCTGAACATTGTGGAGGAGCTCCGGGGTACTATGAGTGGACTTGCGAAGCAGATAGCGAGCACGTCAGACCATGCCGAGGCGATAGCGTTGGCCAATATACGTCAACAGGTAGATGCGGATCTCATACGTACATCGTCGGATAGGCTCAAGGAAATTAGCGAGGAGAATGACCGAGCGGCTCAAGATATGCTGAGCTACTCGGAGAAACTGATTACATTGTCGAACCGCCTGAAGGGGCTTCTAGAACGTTTTAACTAGGAGTATACTGCGGGTGGAGGTCGTATGAAAGGTGTAAGTCTCCTGGACTTTTGATCCTCTTGGTGAGTGGGGTGGGGTATTGATTCGTCTGCGCAATGCGGTCGCAGCGCATAGCGGTTTGTCCTTTTGTAAAGCCTTCTACGACATGCTAAAGTGCAGGCAAGCGTGAGGAATGCTGTATCTTCTTGCACTCTTAGCATTCTCCGCCAGAAGAACAAAAATTCAATCAATTACGTATAAGCGGGTTGGAGCTGTGGCGGTAAAATAGTATCTTTGCAAAGGGTAAGAAGAGGTGTTACTTCTTAGGCATAAGGTTATAGTAGTGTTGCTGCTATGTAATGGGGGCGTAGAAACGTTTTATTGAGATGAAGCTGAGGGCAAAAATGTACATAATGGAGGTCGGCACCGCGCTGTTCATCTACGCAGCGATCATGGCGGCCATCTTCTACATAGTACGAAGGCATGACTTGGAGCAGTCCAAGAAACAAATTAAAATGCTGGCGGAGCAAACCGCGGATAATTTTCAAAATCAGCTTAACAAGGAGTTAACCATAGCGACCACGATGGCAGAAGCCTTTTCCGGTTTGATTAGGGATAGAGACGTACTGCCTACAGCGGAGTACGAACGAATGTCAGCGGCCGTTTTTCGTTCGCAACCGCAGCTGCAGGTGCTATGGTCGCAGTGGGATTTATCAAAGTTCTTTGCCCAAGATACGGGACGTTTGCGCCTGTTAAATTATCGAGAGGACGGAGCTATAAAAGCGAAGTGCGATACGGCTTCCATGAGGACGTTGCCGAAGCATTGGCAGTTCTTCTTTGAAGACAAGACGCTTAACGTGATACTGGAACCGTATTTTGATGAATCATTGTATAGTGATAATCCTGTACACATGACAACGCTTGGCGCGCCAGTCTTTAGGGGTGACGACTTGGTGGGGACTGTCTCTGTGGATATTTCGCTGGAGAACATTAGCCAGCGCGTGCTGGATTTGCACCCCACCCAAAATAGCTACGCGGTTTTAATATCGAATGGTGGAGTCATTGTGGCGCATCCCGACAAGAAATACATTGGTGTCAATGTGAAGGATGATCAGCTCGGCGAATATACAGGGCCACAAATTTATTCGATGATTAGCAAGCATAAGGCTTTTGTCGTTGAAACGGTATCTGAAATTACCAATAAGCCCATCTCTTCGTTCTTTTACCCATTGGAAATTGATCATGCCAGTACGCCCTGGACGCTATGCGTAACGGTCCCAATAGGGGACCTCCTTGGCCATTCCAACCGCGTATTGCTTGTTATGCTGGTGATGAGCTTATTCGGTTTTTTGCTGATAACGGTGACAACCTCGGTGTTCACATCACGGTTGACTCGCCGAATACGTAGGAGCGCTGCGTTTGCTAAGCGGGTGAGTGCTGGGGACTTTGAAGGGAAGCTAGACGATGGGCAGTCGGACGAGCTGTCGGAGCTAGCGCATTCGATGAGCAGTATGTCGGCGGAGCTGCATGCGATTTTTATGGGTATACGGGAAGCATCGCTCGATGTGAGCCAGGCGGGCGAGCAGCTGGATACCAATGCCCAGAACTTGCGTAGCGCATCGGAAGAGCTAGTGTCGGCCTCTGAGGAGGTGCACAATGCGGTGCACCGGGTGGCGGAGTCAATTGATTTGAGCAATCAGTCAGCGCAGGAGTCTAAGATGGTGGTTGGGCAAGCGGTTGAGTCGTTTGAGCAGAGCGATCAGAAGTCTGTATTGGCTTCGGAGGAGATGCGCAGGGTATATGACAAAATCAGGGTGGTCAACGACATAGCCAACCAAACCAACATTCTCGCCCTTAATGCTGCCGTAGAGGCGGCTCGTGCGGGGGAGCATGGGCGAGGTTTCAGTGTGGTGGCGACAGAGGTGCGTAAGCTGGCAGAGCATTCAAATGAGGCTGCGAACGAGATCGTTACGCTCACGGAGTCAAGCTTGAGCATTGTTGAGGATCTCCGGGGCACCATGAGCGGCCTCGCGAAGCAGATAGCGAGTACTTCCGACCATGCCGAGGCGATCGCGCTGGCGAATATACGGCAGCAGGTAGATGCCGACCTGATACGTACCTCATCGGATAGGCTGAAGGAAATCAGCATGGCGAATGATCGTGCCGCGCAGGAGATGCTGGAGTACTCTGAGAAGCTAATAAGGCTATCCGACCGATTGAAGGAACTTCTTGAGCGGTTTAATTAGTCGGTTTTAGAGCTAAAACGCGGGGGAGCAATGCGTATTGCTCCCCCGCGTTTGTGTAGTTGAGGTCGTCAGCTCTCAATGTAGACCCTCGGAATGCGGCGGGATATGGTGCTGAGCACCTCGTAGGGGATGGTGTCGAGCCATTGGGAAACCTCTAGGAGCGTTGGTGCTGCGCCGAAGATTGTGACCTTATCCCCTTCGTGGACCTCTACCCCCGTGGCATCAATCATGCAGGTATCCATGCAGATATTGCCGATGGTGGGGCATAGAACGCCATTTATAGCCACTTTCCCCACCCCTCGCCCGAGGCGCCGCGTGTAGCCATCGGCGTAGCCAATGGGGATGGTAGCGATGAGTGAAGGGCGTGTAATAACCCCGCGGCGGCCGTAGCCAACGGTGTCGCCAACGTTAAGCTGCCTCAGCTGGGCAACGAATGAATGGAGGCTGGCCACAGGGCGTAGCTCTTTGGCGCCCGCGGCGGAGAAACCGTGAAGCCCAATGCCCAGACGAACCATGTCGTGGGTATGGGCTGTGAAGCGTTCAATGCCGGCCGAGTTGAGGGCGTGGCGTAGCGGGTGGTAGCCTAGATGTCTCTCTAGCGTGTCGGCCATGCGGTCGAAGAGTTCAAGCTGGCTGTTGGTGAATGCATCTTCATCGGGGTCGTCCGCCACGCAGAGGTGGGTCATGACGCTCGCGACGTGGAGGGCGGGGGAGTTCGCGAGGAGCGCGGCGAGTTCGTCAATCTGCTGCGGGTTGAACCCGACGCGGTGCATGCCGGTGTCAAACTTGATGTGGATGGGGTAGTCGGTGCGGTTGGCGTTGGCAGCAACCTTGGCAAATTCCTCCGCAGCAGCCATGGAGAAAATCTCTGGCTCAAGGTGGTTGGCGATTAGCAGGGTGTAGGATTCGGGTTCGGGGTTAAGCACAAGTATCGGGGTGGATATGCCGGCAGCGCGGAGCGTAACCCCCTCATCGGCGAAGGCGACACCGAGATAGTCAACCTTATGGTACTCAAGGAACTGCGCAACTTCTACCATGCCGCATCCGTAGGCCCATGCTTTAACCAGGACGAGAAGTTTTGTATCGGCTGGTAGCAGTGAGCGGAAATAGTTAAGGTTGTTCGTAAGCGCGCCCAAATCGATTTCCATAACGGTGCGGTGGCGGCGCATCTCGAGCGCTTTGCATACCCTCTCAAAGCCATAATTCCTAGCGCCCTTTACGAGTGTGGCGTAATCGCCAAAGCTAGTGTGGCTATATTGCGCTAGGAGCGCATCGGTGTCGGGGTAGAGCTCGCCCTGCGGGAAAAGCTCCCTATGGGCGGTTAGCTCGGGGCCAACGCCGATGAAACGGTTGATGGCATGCTGCTGCACCTTGCTGGCCACTAGGCTATAGAGCGTATCGGCGGGTAGGCCGCTCTGTTCAATGTCGGAGAGGATGAGGGCTTTTTCGTGGGTGCCCGCATTCTGCGATAGGAAATCGAGCGCTACGGTAAGCGACTCAATGTCGTTGCTGTAGCTATCGTTAATGAGCGCGAGGCCGTTGGCTCCCACCCGTCGCTCTAGCCGCATGGCGAGCGGCTGCAGGTGCGCGAGGCTAACGGTAGCCTGCTCCGGGGTTAGCCCCAGCTCAAGGAGTGCCAGGAGGGTGTGGAGCGCATTTTCAATGGATGCGCCATCGCGGCCTGGCAGTTCGCCGGTGAAGTTCGCTCCGTGGTAGCAGGCGGAGAAAGGAGTGTAATGCAGCAAGTTGTCACCGCTGTTGCCAATCGTTACGGAGAGGTCAGCATCTGCGCCGCGCCGTGACCACGTAACGAGCTGCACGCCGAGCGGGACGAGCATCCTCTCCGCCTCGCTGTACACCATCTCTTGGTCGCGGCAGAGCAGAAGCTTTGCGCATCCCTTGAAAAGGGTTAGCTTCTCTCGGCACTTCTCCTCCATGCTGCGAAAACCCTCCTGGTGCGCATGCCCTAGGTTCGTGAAGATGCCGATGGTGGGGCGTATCATGGCCTGTAGCCTCGCCATTTCACCCGGAAGGCTTATGCCGGCCTCGTAGATACCCATTTCGTACTCGGGCATGAGGCCGAGGAGGGAGAGGGCCACGCCCACCTGCGAGTTGAAGCTCTTTGGGCTGTGGTGCACCCGCTTGTAGGGGGCTAGCGCATCGTGTAGCCACTCCTTGACAATCGTTTTACCATTGCTCCCGGTAACCGCAACCACAGGGATGTCAAACCGTTGCCGATGGTACCCAGCGAATTGCTGGAGCGCCTGGAGCGTGTCGCTTACCTCAAGGAAGGTGGCATTGGGGAGGTCGTGGAACTCCGCTCTGATTTCTGAGATGACGAAGCATCGCACCCCCTTCTTCCTGTACAGCTGTTCCACGTAGTCGTGCCCGTTGTGCCGTGGCCCCTGCAGGGCAAAGAAAAGTACGCCGCGGCCATTGCCGATGGTGCGGCTATCGATGGAGATTTCGTGTATTGACCCATCCACAACGCCATAGATTTGGGCATCGATAGCCCATGCCGCTTCCTGCAATGCGTATTGAAGCATGTTGTTCCCCCTTCATTATATCGTGGCGCGAAGGTAGCTATATCCGCCTAGAAAGAGGTAGTTGCCGAGGGGGGATTTTTGCCTAGAGGAGGGCTCAACAGTAAAAATGAGCGGAAACGCCAGGGTCTGCATGCGAGCCAATAGGCGTATGCAGGCCCTTAGGTATAGCCTTGCGGCCCTATTGCATTGATTTTACCGGTTGCCCGTGCGCTTCCTAAAGATGGAAAGCTCTTCGAAGACCCGCGTGTTCCGTTGAATTTTTGTGTAGAGAAGCATAAAACGGATGTCCACACAGATGCAGCGCGCCCTGTCCGCATTGAATTGGTACTGCCCGATAGCCCCTTCGCTATTGCAATCAAAGGCGAGGCCTATGAGTTCGCCGTCTTTGTTCATGACAGGGCTGCCGGAGTTCCCCCCAATAATGTCGTTGGTGGTGATGAAGTTAAGCGGCATCTGTCCGTTTTCAAGCTGAAAGCCTGAAAATGCACCGTTCTCCTGCAGCTGCCGAAGCTGTACATCCATTTTGTACTCCGGCTTGCCAGTCTTTGCCTTTTCGGCCATGCCGGTCACCGTGGTGAAATGGGCGATGCGTATACCATCGGCGGGGGAAACGCTTTTCACGTGGCCGTAGGAGAGGCGCAGCGACCCATCGGCATCGGGGTAGAGGGCGGAGTCGGCGTACTGCTCCAGAAGGCCTGCCATGTAGCGATGCCGCCCCTCTTCAATGCGTTTCGCGGTGGGGTCAAGGCTGCGCTGGAGTTCGTTAAGCTTGTCCGTAATAGAGGTGGCGAGTAGGTAGAGCGGGTCGCGTTTTAGCTTTTTTAGGCTGGGGTTGTCCAAGAAGTTTTCAACTTTTTCCCTAGATGCAAAAAGGCTTTTGGCGTAAGCATTGTCAAGGAAAGCGTTGATGTCGGCTTGGGAAGTGAGGCCCTTTATTGCGGCGGGTCTATCCTCCGGCGGTAGCTTTTCCGTAAGGAGGCTGAGCATGGCGGAGGTGGAGAGCCTATCGTTATTGATGTCCATTTCGCTGCGGGAGAAGGATAAATACTGCTCCTTGAACTGCGTTCTGAGGGCCTCCGCGGCCGTTTTGTCCTTGGCGCTAAGCGCATCGGCGAGCGCAGCGAATTGCGAAGCCGTGGAGGCAAGCGGCATACCTAGCCGCAGGGCTTCGAGCAGGAGTACAAAATGGTAGCGTGGTTGGCTTGCCGCACGAATTCCACTCCCGATGTCGGAGAGCGCGCCGAAATATTTTTCCTTCCGCTCCGGCGTTTGGGCGTACCACGCCCCGAAGGCGGTTGATTCGTTACCCCGCTGCTCCAAGAGGTGGTAGGAGTCGATGGCTTCGTTTTGCATTTGATAGTATTTCAAGTAGTTAGCCACGATTTCCCGCTTGGGGAGGATGGCCGCGGCGTAGTTGGGGTCCTTGGCGGAGAGGGAGTCCCAAATGGGGACGAGGCGTTGCCATACGTCAAGTTGCGCCCTGTAGACGTAGCTACGATTGTATTCGATTTCCTCTGGGGTTGCGTAGCGTTGGGTTACGGCGGGGTAGCCCATGACGATGGAAAGATCGTTTTCTTGGTAACCATCCTGGGAGATGGATAGTATAGTTTCTGCCCTGTAGGGCTTGTTTTGCTGTGAGAAGTCGGCGGGTTCGTTGCTGGCATTGCTGTAGATGCGCAGCAGGGCGAAGTCGCCAGTGTGTCGTGGGTATTGCCAATTGTCGGCATCCCCACCGAATTTGCCAATGCTTGCGGGGGGAACGAGAATTAGGCGAACGTCGCGAAAGACTTTCTGAGTGATTAGTATGTAACGGTTTTCGGAGAATTGGGGCGCGATGTGGGCTTCAACCCCCTCGTGGCGGGAGGCCGTGTCGAGGATGGCGGCCATATTCTTCGCAATCTGCGGCTGGGCTTCGGAGAGCGGCGTAGCGGGCGCAACGCCGTTTCGTACAGCCTTTGTGATGTCGTACATGCCCGTGGTTATGGCTACGGTCATGCCCTCAATAGGGAGTTCGTTGGCTAGCGATTCGGCGTAGAAGCCGTTGGCAATGAGGTTGTGCTCGGCGTTGCTATGCTGTTGGAGCGCATCGCTCACGCAGTGGTAGTTAGTGAGGACAACGCCGTTCCTACCGATGATGCTCCCCGTGCACCCCGAGCCGAGCTTTACCACGGCTCTCGCCAGGGAATGGTTGCCAAAGCTGTTTAGGTCCGACACCCGAGTACACCCCAGCCTGTTTAGCCGCTGGGCTAGCGTGCTGTCGATGGTAGGCAGGAGCCACATGCCCTCGTCAGCCCATGCGGAGACAGCAAAAATCGGGAGGAATAGGATGGCCAAAAGGATACGCTTGTGCATGGTCGAAAATCAAATTTATCTCTGTATACAACAGTGTAGAACGAAAAGAGACGACTTTTTGTTGTGTTTTTCGGAAACGCAAGAATGCAGATGCGTTCTGCCTAGTGCGTATTTGGTAAGCGTAGAATGGTTTGAATAGGACGGTTGGTCATCTGCCGCTGCCAATAGTATCCAAATTCCGCTACTGCTAGCCTCCAAACATGGCCCCCCTTCGCATCAAATTCGGATTTCTCCGGAGAAATCCGAATTTGATGCGAATTTGATGCGAAGGAGGTAGAACGCAGCTGGGGAGGAATCCATTCTGTAGAAAGTGCGGCGTTTGCAACCTTCGCAAGGCGCGGGGCGACTAACCCACACCTACATGGTAAGCCATCGGTTTTTTACTCTTATAATACGCTGATATGTAGTGCGCTAGAGAAGATTATAGGTACGATTTTCGGGTTGCATAGGCCTTGATATAACTTTTTTCGTTACCTTCGCAACTGGAGAGGTAAGGTTTTTTGAGGGGGAGAGGCACCATGAACGAAAAGAAAGATTTTGACATGTTTGCAGAACAGGTGTATCGCGATCGGCGCAGCGCGCTTCGTAAAAAGATAAAGAGTGGCATAATTGTATTCCTTGGGAATGACTACGCCCCGATGAACTACCCGAGTAATACGTATCCATTTCGGCAGGATAGCAACTTTGCGTACTACTTCGGATTAGACCTGCCGAATCTGGTGGGGGTTATAGATTTGGAGGGGGGGCGAGATACCATCTACGCGAACGATTATACGATGGATGATATCATATGGATGGGGCCGCAGACGAGCATCGCGGAACAGGCCGAGGCGGTGGGGGTGCCCACGGTGCGCCCACGCAAAGAGGTGGTGCGGGAGGTCTCAAGCGCGCTCTGCGCGGGGCGTAAAGTGCATTTCCTCCCTACCTACCGTGGGGACCAGACCCTTGAATTGTGCGAATGGCTGGGCATCACCCCGGCGGCTTTGCGCCTCTACGTATCGAAGGAGCTGGTGAACGCCGTGATAGAGCAGCGGTCCGTGAAGGCGCCAGAGGAGATCGCCGAGCTTGATGCGGCCAACGGCATAGGCTACAGAATGCACATAACGGCAATGCGCATGGCGGAAGCGGGCAAGAAGGAGCAGGAAATTGCGGGGATTCTCGATGGCATTGCGCGTAGCTATGGGCGTATCACCTCATTTTCCACCATCCTGTCGATGAATGGGCAAACGCTGCACAACGAGAAGCATGATGGGATTCTGCAGGAGGGGCGGTTGATGCTCGTGGATTGCGGCGCGGAAACAATGAGCTACTACGCTTCCGACAACACGCGGGTGACCCCGATCGGGGGGAAGTTTACCCGCAAGCAGCAGGATATATACGAGATAGTGCTGCGCTGCCTGGAGACGGGCATTGCGCTTGCTGGCCCAGAGGTGAAGTACATTGATGTCCATAAGGCGGTGTGCAAGGTGCTTACGGAGGGCTTGCAGGATGTGGGGGTGATGCAGGGCGATGTGGACGAGTCGGTGATGAACGGCGCGCACGCGTTGTTCTTGCCCCATGGGCTAGGCCACATGATCGGGATGGATGCGCACGACATGGAGGGCCTGGGGGAGGACAACGTGGGGTACGACAGCGAGGTGCAGCGGCAGGATCAGTTCGGCACAGCGTCGCTGCGCTTTGGGCGTAGGCTGAAGGAGGGGTTCTGCGTTAGCGTGGAGCCGGGAATCTACTTCATCCCGGAGCTGATAGCCAAGTGGAAGCGGGAGAAAATCAACGCCAATTTCATTAACTTTGAGAAGCTGGAGGAGTTCTTGGACTTCGGAGGTATTCGTTTGGAGGATTGCATAGTAATAGGGGAGAAGGGGTGTCGCATCTTAGGAGCTGACGCCCAGGGGAATGGTCGTATCCCGGTATCCGTGCGGGAAGTGGAGGCGATGGCGCAGCAGAGGCTATAGGAGGGGCGCGGCGTAGCGGGAGCGCGAGCGGGACGTACAGCTTGAGAAAAGGAGAGACCCCGATGGAGGGAGGCTTGGTTCGTAGGCGATTTAGCTGGAGCGGAGCGATGCGCCGCGTGCGGGTGCTGGGCGCAACGGTGCGGGAGGGGGTCTCGTTTACGCTCCACTACATGCGTGTGAATCGGCTGCGGACCTTCCTATCGTTGCTGGGGGTGTCGGTGGGCGTTTTCACCATAATGGCAATCCTGGTGACGGTGTATTCCCTCAAAGCCTCTCTCATGAAAGAGTTTGAGCAGCTGGATTCCAAAAGCATCTACATTGATAAGTGGCCATGGGTATTTGAGGGGGAGTGGTGGCAAATCAGAAAGAATAAGGGGCCAGACTACGATGACTACCGGGCGTTGCTCCAAATGGGGGCGGGTGTTGGCAAGGTGAGCATGGTGGGGCAGCGGAACGGTGGGGTGGTGAAACGCGAGCGGAACACCATGGAGGGTGTCACGGTATGCGGGGCGCTACCGAATGCGGATTTGCTGGTTGACTTGACGGTGGCGCAGGGGCGCACCCTGTCATTCCGAGAGCTCTCGGGCGATGGAAATATCTGCGTGCTAGGCGTTAAGGTGGCAAAACAGCTTTTTGGCGATGCGAATGCCGTGGGGGAGGAGGTACGGATAGATGGTTACCGTGCGCGCGTGGTGGGGGTCCTGGCGGAGCAGGGGTCACGGATGCTGACGCAGTCGGCAGACGATGCGGTGGTCTTGCCGTATGGATTTTTGGCGAAGCTATATGGGCGCCGTTCGCTGTACAATGTCATGGCGGTGGCGCCGGCCAAGGGGGTCTCGGAGGATGCATTGGTGGAGGAGGTGCGGCGCATTATGCGCGGGAATCGACGGATAGCGCCGGGGAAGCCGGATAATTTCGCGGTGAATCGGCTGAGCGACATGGCCAATATGATGGACGATCAGATAGGAACGTTGAATATCGCCGCGGTGTTCCTGGGAGGGTTCTCGGTGCTGATTGGGGGATTCGGCATTGCCAATATAATGTTGGTGTCGGTACAGGAGCGCATAAAGGCCATAGGCATACAGAAAGCGCTAGGGGCGCGTTCGGGGTTTGTGCTGTTTCAATTTCTCATAGAGGCGATGCTGCTGTCGCTGCTAGGGGGTGTCGTTGCGCTGGTGGTTCTATGGCTAGTGGCCAAGGGCGTGTCGGTATTTGCGCAGTTTGAAGTGGCGATGCGGTGGTGGCATGGGGCCTTGGGGTGCGGTATAGCGATTGCCGTGGGGTTGGTGTCGGGGCTGCTGCCGGCGCGGCGTGCGGCGGGGTTGCAGCCGGTGGTGGCGATAGAGGGGTTAACCGGCGCGCACTAGGTGTTTGCGCTCGGCTTAAAGCGGAGCGGGAGAGGAGGAAGGAGATGCGAACGGGATGGCTTGCGAAATGGGTGGTGCTGCGGAGGAGGGTGCTGTGCGCAGCGCTTGCGATGCTTTGGGGCGTGCTGCGCACCGAGGCGGCGGAACCCTATGAGTGCCACGTGGAGGCTTTTTCCGCCAATCGGTTGCTGGTTACGATTGAAATTAATGATTACAACGTACGCTCCATCCAGGGTGTAGATGGGAAGGTTCGGTCGGTGTTCCATGTGGTGGGTGCGCCGAATGTCCTAGAAAAGGGGAGCCCTGCGCTGCCATACGTGGCAAAGGTGCTGCCAGTGCCGTACGCGGGGGCGGCGGTGCGGGTGCTAGATGCAAACTACGAGGAGCTTTCTGTAGCTCCTCCCTTGCCGTCGTGCGGGTCTGTGGTGGCGGGGTCGGTCGAGGCGCGGGCTCCACGGGTGGAAGGGGCTGCGTATCGTGACACGGCAGCATGGCCGCGGGAGATTTCGGTGCTGCGGGCTGTAGCGGGGAGTGCGGGGGAGCTGCGTCTTTTGGTATACCCCTTTAGGTACAGCGCGAAGCGAGGCAAGGTGCTGCTGGCGCGCAGGGTGCAGGTCGAGGTACTGTTGCCATCTGCAGGGCTTAAATCTGTTCGAGGATGGGGGGAATGGCAAGCGCGGGGAGGCGCTGCAAGCGGACGGCGCGGAGGCGATGAGGGGCGCGGGCGGTTGCTCGTGATCTACGCCAAGGAGTTTGAGGGGGCATTAACAGATTTTCTTCATTTCAAGCGGATGACTGGGCTTACCGTGGAGGCGGTTAGCTTCGATGCGAACGGCAGGGGCGAGCTGCGGGATACCGCAGCGGTACGCCAGCACGTGAAGAGGGTGTATGAGGAGCATCCGGACGATTTACGGTACGTGCTGTTCGTGGGGAGTTTCCGAAAGGTACCCTCCAAGCGGCTTTTAGGCATAAAGCGTACCACGGTGAGCGATTGGCTCTACTCTCCCGTTTCGCCTCGCTACGGGGCGAAGCAGGTGTCGTTCGGGCGGTTGCCAGCCGAGTCGGTGGAGGACCTCCGCTTAATGCTAGAGAAGACGATGCGCTACGAGCGGGGGGAGTTTGAAAGTAGCGATTGGCTGGTTAGGGCTCTTGGGGTTGCTTCGGGGGAGAAGGATCTCGGGTATAGTGGTAGAACCGATGCGCAGCACGTGGAGGCTTTGCGCGGCGTGCTGCGGGATGGGGGATATCAGCAGGTGAAGAATTTGTCGGATATTGAGGGGGGTGCGCGGGTGCAAGTTGAGGAAGTGGTAGAGGCGGTGAACAAGGGGGTGGGGGTGGTGAATTACGTTGGGCATGGGGTGTCGAGCGGTTGGAGAACGTCGGGCATGTCAACAGCCGATGCCAAGGGGCTAAAGAACCGGGGTATGTGGCCGATGGTCATTTCGGCGGCATGCGATAATGGCTTGCGAATAGGTGCGCAGCCATCGTTTGCCGAGGGGTGGCTGCTGGCGCATGATGGGGACGAACCGACCGGCGCGATAGCGTTTCTGGGGGCTACCGATGAGATTGTGTGGGAGCCGCCGATGCTAGCGCAGGAAGAGATGAATCGACTTTTGCTCAAGCAGGGAATGCCCAACCAACCGATGCTGACCACGGGTGACATCTTCGCCAGCGGCTTGGTGAAGATGATTGAGGCGTACGGCGGCGAGTGGGGGGTGGAGCTGAGCGCGGATGAGTGGCATCTATTTGGGGATCCCTCGGTGCTGTTCCGTAGCAAAAAGGTGCGGAGGGGGGAGAGTCGTTTGCCGCGATTGATGATGGTTGGCATGCAGATGCTGCCGGTTGCGTGCGCAGAGGAGGGAAGCGTGGTTACGTTTTGCAGAATGCGAGATGGGGCTGCTCCGATCTACCAGAGCGTAACGGCCCATGGGGGGCGGGTAGCGTTTACTGACCTGGATGTGCAGGAGGGGGATCGGGTGCAGCTCTCCATTGTGCATGCCAACAGCAGGATGGAGTGGGCGAGGGAAGTGCGAGTGGCGCCGCGGCAGAATGCGCAGCTGGTAGCCTATCCGTATATGAAGAGGGGAGAGGAAACCCAGTCAGGGGGCTTGGTGCGAGGCGAGGAGCTGGAGCTATTGGTGGATGTGGTCAACGTGAGCACGATATCAATGCCATCATCGCTTCCCCTCCACCTTGAGGTGGAGCCCGAAGGGGTGCTTACGTTGCTGCCGGGGAGCAGCGAGCTACGCTTGCCGCCGCTAGGGGTGGGCGAATCGTTGCAGGAGGCGTTGCGTTTCCGTTTCAAAGTGGAGGATGTTAAGGGCGTTAAGAGCGTGCGGGTGAGGCTCTTGGTGGGAGGAGTGTCGGGGCGGAAAGCCCTTATGGATAGGGTTATCCCCTATGGGGTTAGGGCGGAAGATCTTGGGGTGAAGGAAGGTAAAGCCCTTCTCGTTGCGCCGAATCCAGCCGCCGATGCCGTCCGTTTAAAGATGGGCGAGGGCGTTGCAACGGTACGGTTCTACACGTTGCAGGGGCAATGCGTTCTCGATGTGCAGGGGCATGGAGAGGCGGAGGTAAAGGTTGGGTTGAGCGGGCTGGCGAATGGGGTATACCTCGTTGTGGCTGAGAGTGTTAATGGGGGGATGGTAAGCCAGAAAATGGTAGTAAGTAGATAGGGAGTGGGGGGATACGTATCTGAAGCTCGCTGATCGGGGAGAAATCTTTTCCCCATAAACTATTGTACCTTCGCGAGGAAAAGGAAGGGCGAGAGGGTCATGGTGGTCGCAAAGTATGAGGTGACTCAAGGGCAGCTGAGTAATGGGCTGCGAATGGTGCATGTGGAGACCTCGATGCAGCGGGCAAGCTGCATCGTGCTGGTGCGTGTGGGGTCACGGGATGAGGACCCGAGCGAGCAGGGGCTGGTGCACTTGCTAGAGCATATGCTATTCAAGGGTACGCAGCGGCGCAAGGCGTACCATATTTCAAGCCGGCTTGAGTGCGTGGGGGGCGATTTGAATGCCAGCACCTCGAAGGAAGAGATGATGCTGCAAGCCACGGTGCTGCCGCAGGACCTGGGCAGAAGCATGGAGTTGGTGGCCGACATTGTGCAGAACGCCTCCTTCCCCGCGCATGAGCTGGAGCGGGAGCGAGAGGTGGTGCTTGAGGAGATTGCATCGTATCGCGACTCGGTGGTGGATACGCTATTTGATGAGGGGGAGCAGCTGCTCTTTGGAGACCACCCTCTGGGGCATCAGATACTCGGCACGAAGGCGAGTGTGCGACGCTTCACACGGGAGCAGCTCATAGCATTTAAGCAACGGTACTTTACCGCGTTGAACATGGTGGTTTGCACCTCTGGGCCATTGGCCCCGGAGAGGGTCTTTGCCATGGGGGAACGCTACTTTGGCGGCGTTGCGAAGGGAGAAACGTTGCCCCCGCGGGCTTTGGCCTCCTTTACTGCGCCGCGGTGTCAGTGGGTGAACAAACGCACGGCGCAAACCCATTGCCTACTGCTGGGGCAAGCCATGCCCGATGGCGATGCGGATCTTGATAGGCTCTTTTTGCTGATGAACATCCTTGCGGGTGACGCGGCGAATGCCAGGCTCAACATGTTGCTACGTGAGAAGTATGGGCTGGTCTACACGCTGGAGAGCGACATTGTACCACTCTGCGACGCAGGGTATTTCTCCATCTACTTTGGTACGGACAAGGCGCATGTAGCAAGGGCATTCGCGATGGTGCTGCAAGAGCTGCGGGCCACGGTGGCTACGCCGTTAAGCCCCACTAAGCTGCATATGGCCAAGCGGCAGTACTTAGGGCAGCTTGCGCTGAGCCGCGTAACGGCGGAGGCTCTGTCGGTTGATAATGGGCGACGCATTCTGCGTGGGCAACTGCCCATCACGCAAGAGCTGATGTACGAGGCGGTGGAGCGTATTACTGCCGAGGAGCTGCAGCGGGTGGCGGCCAGGGTCTTTGATGAGGGGATGTTCTATACGCTGCTCTATCGGTAGCGGCTATCGCCCTAGCATCTTGTCAATAACCGTTCCGTGTTCGTCTATAATAGTAAAGCTGAACGTTTGGTTGGCGAGTAGCCCTATCCGTTCTTCGCTGCGTTTTAGCTCTAGGGTTGCGCTGTACCGCTGCAGGGTGTCGCGGGTGCCGGATAGTGAAAGTAGGGAGGCTGTCAGGTTGATATCCTTTTCGTTGATTGTTACCAGCGGGCGACGTTCCGCGATGGCTTTCGGGGTGCGATTTCCGTCAAAGGTCATTTTAACCTCGACGCGGCCATTGGGCATCCCGTAGAAGGTTACCTGGCCCGTGTAGACGCTGCGGTAGGGTAGCCAAAAGGCAATAGAAACAAGTAGAATCAAGGTGCCAATGATTGCCAGCGTGCCGTATCGTAGCAGCGCGGGCGGTATGCGCCCCACGATGGCTTGAACCTTCTCGCTCCGCAGTGCCATGTTGTTTTCGTTCTCTGTCATTCTCAGTTTGTTCAGTTGCCGAGCTCTAGCTGGTTTTTCACCAGTTCATAGTAGTAGCCGTGCGTTGCAATGAGGGCGGCGTGCGTTCCGATCTCTGCAATGCGCCCGGCGTCTAGCACCACAATTTGGTCGGCGTTCTTCACCGTTGAAAGGCGGTGGGCTGCGACAACAACCGTTTTGCCCTTGTAGAAAGACGCTAGGCGTTCAACTATTTGCCTCTCGCTTTTTGCATCCAGGGCGTTAGTCGCCTCGTCCAGCAGAACGAAGGGCGGGTTCTTGTACACCATTCGTGCTATCAGGATGCGTTGCCTCTGCCCCTGGCTAATGCCTTGCCCATCTTGGCCAATGATTGTGTTGTAGCCGAGCGGTAGGTTTTCAATGTAGTTCGCAATATTGGCTACACGTGCAGCTGCACGTATTTTCTCAATGTCGGGTTCGTTGTCGCTAATGGCGATGTTGCGTCCGATGGTGTCGTTGAAGAGGAATCCCTCCTGCATCACCACGCCGCATTGTTGCCGCCACCACGATAAGTTGTAGTCTGCTAGGCTACGCCCTGCTACTTCTATGGCACCTTTCTGCGGCTCATAAAATCCGAGGAGGAGCTTTAGCAGCGTAGTTTTGCCGCTCCCGCTAGCTCCCACAATGGCGGTTACCTTCCCGTTGGGAATTGTGAGGTTAATGCCTTCAAGCGTTGGCGCTTTGGCGTACGGGTCGTATCGGAACTCCACGTCGCGCAGTGCTATATCAAGCCTATCACCCTTGAAATCTGTAGCTACGCGTTGCTCCGTTGCCTCGTTCTGCTCCCCATGGATTTCCTGCATTCTTTCCAGGCTTATGCTCACGTCCTGCCAGGAAAAGACGAACTGTACTAGCTGTTCCACCGGGCCGTTCAGCTGCCCGATGATGTACTGAATGGCGAGCATAACGCCGAGGGTAATCTCGCCCTTAATCACCGCAGAGGCTGCGAATACAGTTATCAGTATGTTCTTTAGCTCGTTGATTGCAACGTTCCCCGCTTGCTGCATCTGCTGTAGGTTCAAGCGTTTCACATTCACCTGGAACAGCTCCGCCTGCGCATCCTCCCACTCCCAGCGTTTCCGCTGTTCACACCCCTGCAGCTTGATCTCCTGCATCCCGGTAAGCAGCTGGTAGGTGACGTTGCGGTTGCGTCCCGCTTTCTCAAAGAAAAGGTAGTCGAGCTTGCGCCGCCGTTTCAGGAATGAGGTTATCCATGCCACGTAAAGCGCAGTGCCAATAAGGAATATGGTGAATACGGGGAGGTTGTAGTACGCGAGCACAACGCCGAAGGTGAGGAACGTAAGGCTTGAAAATACGACCGATAGGCTGCTCGAAGTGAGAAATTGCTCCACGCGGCGATGATCTTCAATGCGCTGCAAAAGGTCACCGAGCAGCTTCGTTTCAAAGAAGGGCATTGGTAGACGCATGAGCTTAATGAAGAAATCGCTTACCAATGAGATATTGATGCGTGTTGAGATGTGCAGCAAAAGTTTGCTTCGGATAAAAGAGATGGCAGTGCTGCTAAAGATTAGCATGAGCTGCGCGATGAGTATCAGCCAAACAAAGCTAATATCTTTGCCCCCAATGCCGATATCTACAATGGCTTGGGTCAAGAATGGGAAGAGCGGTTGGATGAGTACCCCAGCCAGTAGCCCCAGCGCAATCTGCCCGAAGTACCTACGGTACTGCTTTAGGTATTGACCTAAGAATCGAAAGCGACTCTTGCTGCCCCCATCGCCTTCCTGTGCATCTGGAGAGATGTAAAAGTCTTTACCAGGTTCAAGTAGTAGTACTACTCCCTTCTCTTGGCTCTGCGTCACGGTGCTTATCCAGTGCGCTTCAAACTCGCTGCGTGTATAGCTCAGGAGCCCCTTGCCGGGGTCTGCAACGTAGATTCTAAAATCGCCATTCCGAAGCCTTTTGGTGCGGTAGACAACAACAAAGTGGTTCTGATTCCAATGCGCGATGCAGGGGAGTGGGGCTTCGTTTGCTAGCACATCAAAGGTGATACGCCCCCCCACCGTGCGCATGCCCTGCATCTCAGCTGCCCGGCTCACCCCCAGCATGGATACGCCGTCCTTGCCCAGCGCGCAGTCCCGCCGCAGCGCATCGCTATCTACCGTTTTGCCATGATGGGCTAGTACCATCGCAAGGCACGCTGGGCCGCAGTCCATGGCGTCGAGCTGTCGTACCAGCTTAAAGCGCCGCCTCTCCATGCACCTTCAATTGCGAAAACACCTCTTTTCCCATTGCTCCTAACGCAGCAAAAGTACGAAAACTAGATGGTTTTTTCGGTGTGCAAATCAGGAGGATTGCATCGGGAGCTAATGGTCAAATGTCTGTCCAATGCTTGAAGTTCTTAGCAAATCCAAAACTACAGCTGTATTGGCGCTTTCCCTGGTGCTGACACATCCTGCCCATTCCGGCTCTTCACCCTCTGTCCATGGGCGAAGGACCACGTTACGCCCAGCTCAAAGGAGAGGAATCTCTGCGCCTCGATACGCCGGCGAATGCTATTCCCATACTCCGTTGTGATCTCCCCGCGTTTCCGCACAATGTTGTTTACAGAGAAGTTAAGCTGTAGTTGGTCGTCTAGGAACGATGCGTACAGCGCTGCAGATAGCGCGTAGAACGGCCCAGCGGCCTTACTCAGGTGGCGGTTCCCCATCGCGCCTTCAAATGTGACGTACATTCCAATACCCTCGTAGAAGGAGAAATCCTGCGTTGTGCTGCCGCCCACTGCTACGTACTCAGCGCTCGCATCCTCGCTCCGTTCCAGTTCGTAGCGGCAGTAGAGCTCATTGGAGGTGTACCAGAAGTCGAAAAGCTGCGTGTTGTAGGATGCCGCTACGTGGTGTCGCTGTAGGGTGCCAGCGTTTTCTGGGCGTAGGTAGCTCATGCCAGGGTGTCGGGAATCCGCATGCGTCATTACGGAAATGAGGTTTGGGCAATAGCGGAATCGGTATTGCAGCTGCCAATCCTGTAAAAAGAATAGCGTGAGCCCAGCTGTGTGAATCTTCTCCATGCGGAGAGCTCGATTCCCTACGCTGTACTGATTGGCGGTGACGTAGGTCACAACAGGAGAAAAGTAGAAGTAGTTCGGCAGGGAGTAGAGGAAGCTGTACTCACCCCGTAGGAATACCTGCTTTTCTTGGCTAAAACGGTACTGCAACAGCAGTTTGGGGAATACGCCCCACTCTTCGGGTAGGCTGTAGCTCCGCTCGCTGTTGGCGTGGTCCTGCCTATTTCCCCAGTAGTAAAGACCAGTTACCCCCAACCGTAGGTAGAAGTTGCCATTGGCAAAACTGTTATCGTATTGCACCCATGGGCGAACGTCACCCCCCTTTTCTAGGTAGTCTACCGTTGCCTTGCCCTGTGAAAAATTTGAGAGCGTAGTGCCTGCCGTATACTCGCCATTATTTGAAAAGTCAAAATTCACCCCTCCTTGCAATCTATGCCCCCCTCCTAATGTGAATGAGAGGGAGGGAGCTACCTCCACATATAGGTTGCCGCTACGCTGCGCTGCGCTATCTATCGCTAGTGCATCGTAGTACAGGGCGTGCCCTTTTCCGCGATTGTTCGAACAGCTTGTCCACAGCTTGAATTGTGATTGTTTCCCCACGGGTAGTGCGCCAATGTACTCTATGCCAGCCCCGTACGCTAGCGTTCTGCTGCGATTACCCCACCGGCGCATTTCACGCCGAATAACCGAATCTTCCATGGATAAACGTGTGCCTACGTAGTCCACCATGGAGTACAGTGATACGCTATGCCCTTCGGCTATGTCATAGCTGAGCGTTAGATTGTACGATGGACCCACGTCACGCCGAACCTGCCTAAAGTCGGAGCATGTTGTATCTGCCCCAACGATTTGTTCGTAGCGGTAGAGGGTGGTGTACTTAAAGTATGGAGAGTAGAACAGCTCGTGCTGCATGAAGAACTTCCCCTTTTGGTATCGAAGCGTAAGGTTTATCCGTGGATCCAGCCAATCTGGCGTACCATTGGTGAGCATGCTACCCTCCAATGTCCCCGAAAGTCCACTATGGGGCACAAGGTACACCCGAAGGATGCCACCCTCGCTGCTGGCGCCATGCTCCACCCCCGCCTGCGTTTCCACCACCACCCGCTCTATTTCCGTGGCGGGAATGGCGCTCAGCTCCTGCGGGGTCATTGTTTTTCTGCTGTCTCCCCGGAAAATCTTCGTACCCGACTTCCCATTGATCAGCACCTGCCCTCCGCTTACCGTGAGGCCCTGGACGAAGCGCAGCATCTCCAGCGAGGAGCGTCCCTTGGCCACCGGGGCATCCTGCGCCTGGAAGGTCAGCGTGCCGTTGGGTTCCACCCTGGTTCGGCTGGCCACCACGCGCACGGCCTCCATCTCCTCGGCGCGTTCCCGCATGGCAAAGGCCAGGGGCTGTAGGGACGCATTTACTGAAATTGTCTGCCGCACCGTGGCGTACCCTAGGCAGGCCGCCTCAAAACGGTACTCGCCCGGCCTTACGCCGCGCAGCGTGAACGAGCCCACCGAATCGCTCGCCGCGGCCGCCCGCAGCACGGTGTCCTGCCATAGCCCAACGTTTACCCCCGCGATTGCGCGCCCCGCCGTGTCGCGCACGCTGCCCTGCACGTTAAATGTAGGTTGCTGGCCGCTCGCTGCCCAGGGTAGCAGGAAGAGGGCGGCGAGGATGGTGGAGGAGAGAATGGTGTTGAGGTATCTCATGCGTTTAGCTTATGTTTGATGTGTCTCTCTATGGTCGTCTTGATGGCCTCCCTGTCGCACTGCGGCGCAGTGCCCTCGAGTTGCTTCTGCGGGCAGGAGAGGCCGCAGAGGCAGCATGGGAGGTAGGAGCAGTCCAAACAATCAGACTGCTGGGTAAACGGTGATGGGGATGCTAGGTATCTGTAGAAAAGCCCATTAGGTTTGAACTGTCCATCCAGATTTATTTTCCCGATGGAGAACCTTCCGTCAAAGTCTCTCGCGGTGCATTTGTAGACATCCAGGTTGTAGTTCACCACGAACTGATCCACATTCTCGGTGTAGCAAGTCGTGCTGCGCACCGTTGGGATGGATTGCATGACGGTGAAACCCCTCGCGTGCGCCGCCTCCTCGAAACGTTCCAGCGCGGCGCGCATCGAAGGTACGTTGTCTGCCTCCTGCCAAACGATGTGCGGCGACAGCGACACGTAGGGGCGTAGGCTATCGTCCAAATCGTCTAGAATCTCCGCGAGCGACTCCACATTCTTTGCGGTGTAGTTGATTCGCAGCTCTATTGTCGGCGAGTCGATGCGTTCGCATAGCGTCTTAACGTTCTGTATAATCGTGTCGTAGGAGTTCGCGATGCTCGTGGAGAAGCGGGTTCGGTTGTGGTGCAAGCGTCCTCCGTCCAGCGTGGTTTGGAACTGCCTTAGTCCTATCTCCTCCATTTGGTCAGCCATCGTGGGGGTAATCAGGCTGCCGTTGGTTGTCATCATAGACTGCACAGCTATGCCTCGAGCCTTGCACCAGGCTAGCAGCTGCTGTTGCATCGGCAGAATTACGCCATCAAAGCACAGCAGCGGCTCTCCGCCGAACCAATCCAGAACTAGCCCCTTCTTGGCGTTCTGTTCCAACTGCCTCTTCACAAACCTAACGGTAGCCTCAGCCGCCTCGTCTGCCATTCGCGATGGCGTGTGCCGCTCGTAGCAATACCAGCAGTTGAAATTGCATGCCAACGTTGGCATGACCGTGACGCGCAGCACCGAGGAGCGATACCTTGCGCGTAGGTTCGCAGCGATAACGACATCAACCTCATTGAGGTCATCGTCAATCAAAATATTGGATGACTTCAATGTGGCTTGAACAGAATCGGGTATCGTACTCAAATTCTCCGTCTGCAGCGCAGCGTAAAGCTCTTCATCTATTTGGAGAAGGCTTCCACTAAGCAGCTGATATACAAACTGCCTCCCTGCGACCTTGCAGAAAAAATTGTACTTACTCGTCCGCATGTTCCTTACCAAGATGCGTTCCGCACTGTCCACTCGAACAGTGCGGAACGTGAATAGCTAGAACTTAGTAGGATCCTCGGTAGGCGATTTCACAATGGTATCGCTGCAAAAGCATCGATACCTATGGTTGTCGTTGTCTCCAGAACCTTGACATCTGCACCTCCAGGCCTCATTGTGATTTGACATCACCTCTTCACCCCCATACAGGGTAATCAAATCGTCTTCAACCAAGCGGTCGATTCCATGTAACACCTTCTCTATTTGCATGACACTACGAAATTTTAAGTTCTTCCTCCAAGCACAATGATGCATCATTTCAACCGCAATGTACAAACTTTTAGAGAAATCCAACTTTCATTTCATGAATACGCCCTATTAGTTGGATTTAAATGACTGTATTTCAGGGTTTTATTTATTTACAGCGAGGTTTTGTTTGTATTTAATTTAGATAGTAGGGCGTTTCGTTCGCCGTTTTGGGGATGTGCTAAGCGTCTCATGCTCTATCGGTTTCCCTATTCCCCGATCACTATACGCACTTTCTGCTTCTCTCCGTCACCCCGGTTGAATTCCCAGCGGAGCTTCGCCATCACGTATCCTGGTAGGATATTGTAGACCCTATCCCTGCGGTACACCTCTGTAAACGTACTGTTCACCTTGGTACCCTCTTTCAGCCCTAGCAGGTTGCTCCCGCAGAGAACGATTGTTAACCCCTTCCACACGTTGTAGCTCGCCTCGGCGTTAAGCTCCACGTGCTCTCGAATGCCTAATGCTGGCCACTCATGGTACGATGCGCTAACGTTTGCCCTGAACCTCTTTAGCTTAAAGGTAAGGCCTCCCTCCACGTTCCAATCGGATGTGTGCCACCACGCCTGGCCCGGAAAGCGACTGTAGTCTGTTCCCCAGCCGCCGCGTATTGACCCATTGAGCGGGAAGGCGTAGGTGGTGCGTAGGCGTGCCGAAACGCCTGTACCCCAGCCCTCGGTGTGAAGATTTTCCCCGAACTCCCTGGTGACATCCCGCACATAGTCCCCCTTCACCTCCACGTAAAGATCCCAGAAGGAACGGATGGTCCAGTTCACATCCATATCGCCCGTCATGCGATGCCCAGTGCCTTGTCCTGCGGGCGTGGTGATTTCAAGAAGCCCGTAGCGAGAATTGTCGTTGAGCGTGCTGCTGAGGTAGCTATAATCGCTTGAGAGGGCGTACACGAAGTCTGCATCTTCGTTCGCGTAGCGATATTTGAATCGGGCGTATGGCGTTGAGCTGAAGAATTCACGGTAGGCTCTGTTGTAGCGCACAGAGCGGTATGAGGTCGGCACGAAGCCGTAGAGATAGAAGCTAGGCGACATGTTTCCCTGCCGAATTCCGCCGTTGAGGGTTACGCGATTCAACGCATTGATTTTATATTCCAGGCTAACCATTGGTTCTGCGTACCACCGATACCCCTGTTCGTGTCCGTTGGCTTGTCTAAAATCGAAGTAGTAGCAATGCCCAGCCAACGATACTTCCGCTTGCAGCGCCCCTTCGTTCTTTACCCAGGTCGCTCCCAACGAGAAGTCGGAGAGCCGTATGTCTGCCGCATTGGCAGGGGGTATGCCCATCCATGGGTGTGCGGGCAATGCGACACCCTGCGAAGAGAAGTTACTGGAGTGGGTAAGGATCTCACTGCTGTTCTCGGCCTTCACCTCAAAGTATTGATCTTCCTTCACGTCGAACTTCATGCTCGCAACGGCATTTACCTCGTGCCGCCTTTGCGTTGTTCCGTATTCAAGGCAATACGTTCCATTCGCTTGCGGGGCGACTGCCAGCGGGAGAATGAGCGTGTCGCCCCCATACGTTACATTTGGGTTGGAGGCGTTAAAATTGTAGCTAGCGTAGAGCTCCAAAAGCCCAAGCCCAGTTTTATAGTTTAGTCGCAGCGATTGTTGAAGGCCTAGAGGGCGTTCCTTAGATTCCTCATTGGTTGTGAACGGTATGGCTTTGTAGAAGTCGTTGTGATCTAGCTCTTGCGTGGTGGCAAAGCCCGATAGCCCCATGCTCCAGTCAATGAGCCAACGCTTGGTGGGCGTCCACGCCACGCCGCCGTGAAGGTAAACCCCTTGCGTTTGGCTTTCATTGCGGGATCGCAGCGAGAGGGTGTCGCCTTGCCGTTGCCCGGCGAGCGTGATAAGCGTGAGAAGCTGTGAGGCATCCTTTGCGCTGTAGGTGTACATTGCGCCGAATCGTCCCTTGAGCCGGTTGGGGTCGTGGTAGTTATAGTACACTGCGCCAACCCCTGTGAGTAGTTTTGACACGTTGCGCTGCTGTGCTGAGGCGGCCCACACCTCGCTGGGGGGCGCTTGAAAATTGGCAAAACCGCCCGCAAACGATAGGAGGTCGGTAGCTGAGAAGCTGGGCTCGCCCGTGTTGAGGTTAACGCCCCCAACGGCGGCCACCATGTTGGACTGGCCCATGTAGATTGCATTGAGCCGCCCAGTCGCGGCATTCTTCCACCCGTAGCCTGCCTCCACCTCCCCTGAAATCTTCCCGAGCATGCCGGGCTTCACCCCAACGTTAATCACCGTTTCGGGTTTGCTTTGGAACCCCTCTAGGATGTCAAATTCGCTGTAGCCATGCAGCACGCTCACGCTATCGACCACGCCCGCCCCAACGTTTTTCGTGGCGAGCGGCACATTGCCCGCGAAGAGATCCCGCCCGTTGAAGAGGATGCGATCCACCTTCTTCCCTTGGGCAATAGCCCCGCCGGAGGGGGTAATTTTAATGTCGGGGAGCTGTGCCAAAAGGTCGCCTAGCGTTTGCTCCGCCCCGGTGAGGTAGGCCTGCACATTGTATCGCACCGTATCGCCGTGCACCTGCATGCCTCGCCGCCGTGCCTCTATTCGTACTGCCTCTATCTCCTTGGGGTCGGGGTAGAGCTCCACGATGTTAACCTGTTGCTGCGGTATTTTGATGAGCGTGGACGAGGTGATGTAGCCCAGCGAGGAGACCTGTAGGTAGTGTTCACCTACGGCTGAGGTGTATAGGGCGAAGTCGCCATTCGGATCGGTCACCCCGTAGCCAGAAACCGTGGAGTCGGCTGCCCGCACGAGCAGCACGGTAGCGTAGGCTACGTGTGACATCTCCTGCCCATCGATTACGGTGCCATGCGCTGCGAGCGGTACGCTGTCCCGCATTGGGGCTGCGACTCTACGAGGCGTTTTATGGCGTACAACGTTAAACTCCTGTCCTTTTACAGTTAGAGAGTATATGGTTGCAGCGGCGCAGAGCAATCCTAGAGAGAACAATCGCAATGTGTAAAATGGCTTCATACCCTGTTCCAACGATAAAGTAATTACACGCAAAGATAATCAATATCCTCGGCCGAAAACACCGGGGGCAATCTCCTGCCGTTTATGCATAGCGTAGGGGTGGCGCGAATTCCATTCGCATCGCACCACGCTCTGTGATGCTGGAGTTGGTGGGCGGCATCGCTGTTGTCAACAGGCTTATTTCGTATAGCACCCTCTCCCCGTAGCGCAGCGAGTAGCCCCATCTCTGCGCAGCTTCGTAGAAATGTTTCTGTCTCTCTGCGCCCCCTTTCCGATTTTTCTTGCGACATTACCACTAAGGATAGAGAAGTTTCGTACTTGCGCGCAAACGTATGGCCGAAATATCTCGCATGTTGTCGGCATGCGTTGCAGGTTTGGTTCAATACAAAGATAACATGCACCTTTGCGCTCTCTTCATAACCATCGTGTATGGCTTGATCTTTTAATGGCATCTCTATCGGGGTGAAAACAGTAGTCGCATGCATCTTTAGGGTCCTATATTTTGCCTGGGAAAATAACCGTTTCTCTCGAGCGTACAGGCTGCGAAATGCTGTGAGTTGCCTACTCTCGTAGCTAACTATAGTGCCGCCCCCAGCTGCAGCAAGAGTTAGCAAAAAATTATCTAGAGCATTACCCTGCATACTGCTTTCTTTCACGGCTAGCAACCCTAGTATCCCCAAAATGCATAGCGTGAAGTCGACTGCTAGACACAATATGCACCAGCTACGCCTAGTATGCTGCTCATGGAGCGAAAATGGCACAAATAAGACTCCCGCTAGAGATACAATGCAGAGAAGGATAGGCATTACGTGCATGCTTGCCAGCGCAAAAACAAAAACAAAGAAGGCTATTGCCACATCAGGCAAATCTACCCCCCATGGAAGCCGTATCGTTTGGCGTGTCGTGCAGCTGAGTCCATGCGTTCCAAATGAACACAGCCGGCTCGCTAGCCAATCTTCAGTGCCCCAGTAGCGACGTAGGAGCAACGCTGAGAAGAGTAGTCCTACTGTACTCCATACTTGCAGCATCAATCGCGGGATTGAGCTGTAAGTTTCGTAGGTTAGTGCCATCATCGCGCCTAGTACGGCAAGAACTGTCATTAGCAGCAGTACTTGGAATCGCCATTGCAAGCAGTGACCCTTCCATAGCTGTTCTTGCGGATCAACTGAGGCTTTAGCCTCTCCGTCCACCACGAGGGCAATGCCCGTATATTTCTCTTCAAATTTATCAAGCGGAGCGGAGTATACGTTACCGTTGCGTTTATTATCATAAAATAGAGACACTAGGTCTTCTTCTACCGTCTCTACTTCAAAAAGAAAAACGCCATTTTCATCTTTACATTCCACGATGCACGGCAGCGAGGTAGGCAGCTCTTTTACCCTGTCTATTCGGCAAATAGCTGACCTGACCCCAATTTTTCCGAGTGCCCATCGCAACGAAGCAAGGTCAAATCCTGCCGGGTGCCTTTCGGCGTAAAAGCGCAAGGCGCGCAGGGTTTCCTTTGGCATGCCCATTCGTGTCGCCACCCCTTTCATTGCTTCGTAGAAGGCATGCTCCGGGCTAGTGACTAGCTGCATGGCGGCTAATTCTTTTCTAGTGCCTTTTCCACCCGCTCCGCCAGCCTATTAGCCTCCACGCTCCCCGGGAGGTCTGCCGTCACAAAATGGCCATTTCTATCAAACAGTAGGCAGCGCGAGCGGCGCAACGGTTTTTTGCCCAGGTAGTTAAGAAGCTGCGTGCGCCCTTCCATGGTAATCGTGGCGAAAGGCTCCTTCAAGCCTAGCCGATACATCGTGAAGGCCGCGAGCGACTCCCCATCGTAGAACGGCACGTATACGCTCCGCACCCCCATGCGTTTCAGCGCACGCTCCGCCGTGGCGAGTGTCTTGGCGTTGCGGATGAACTCGTCGTCATCCTCCAGCCATAGCCACACCGCGTAGCCGCGGGCGGAGTCCCCCTGGCTTCGTGCCAGGATGGAGTCTAGCGGCTGCGCCTCCTTGTTGTACTCAAATCGCTGGTACGGCTCCCGCAGCCACGCCATCCGCGCCTCGTACACCATGCGGTGCAGCTGCACGGCGGGGTGATTGCGCCCTCCAAATTTCTCGTGCTCGGCTAGCCTTTTCGCAAAATGAAGAGAGTCGTAGAGCAATTCGCCTTCCCCATTGAGAATTAGAGAGTTAGAGGCAAGAACACCCTCTTTTGCTTTTCGGAACGGAGATGGCAGTTGGTATCTTGCAAATTGGACTGAGGGGCTACTTTTTTTGTGTTTTTTTTTGCTCAGCCTGTAATTCCCCATCTCCTCCAATGCGGTGTAGTAGTTTGACAGCTGGGCATCCTTTTTGGGAATGAACTTTCGATGATAGAATGGGTCGATATCCCCGCCGACGATGGGGCAGCGTTTATCGTCAACTATCCATATTCTCCGCCGATACATCTTACGATTTTCACGCGCTAAGGCGTATTCCTTTGCACCGCAACGGCGCATCAGCTCCTGCTGCATTTCCATGTAGCGATTGTAGAATAGCAGGATGGAGTCAACGAACACAGTGTCACGGAATTTTCCAAGTTTGTCAGAATACATACCGCAATTAAATGCAATCGCCGTATATCGAGCCTCCGATATGGCTCGCCGCAACTCCCTCTCTGTCTGCGCATCGTAGTATCTTGCTACATCCGAAAGTGCCTTCTGCCGCCCGGTGATTCGCATCGTGCTGTCGGCCCGCTGCCATGCGAGGTGCAGGCTGTCCCCCTTGTCTACCACCAAGTGGCGCCACTTCAGCCCCGAATTAATAACAACCTCGCACGCCTTCCGTATAGGTATTTCCAAAGAGAAATATCCATTGCTATCCGGCTCTACCCTCCGCCCCATGAATGAGTAGGCCCAGGACGGAATGTAGGCATCCGGCACGTTCGGTATATCTTTCGTGGGGTAACACACCACTACGGAGCCCCCCTCCTTCAAGTCGTCGCTCTGCCCTGTAATCTTTACCGTGCCTACGCAGCTAGATAGGAGTAGGGCGGAAATGAGCAATAAGTAGGTGTTCTTCATACTGTATAGGTTTAGAGTCCAAATGTACATTTTTTTCGTGGAATGCAGCGTTGATGCGCGGGTTGACTACCGTGAGAATCGTTGCTTAAACGTACGGCCAGCTTCTAGTTTCAGGGGAAGCACCGCGGGGTGTCTTTCGTTCATATCCCCCATTGTCTCTTGCAGATAAATATTTTGGCGAGAGCGTGTAAAATTAACAGTCTTTTTTTCTACATTTGCAATTATAAAAAATAGCAAGGCTATGAAGAGATACGGAAAGTGGGTGCTGATAGCGATGGCTAGCGTGCTGCTAGCGGCTTCGGCAGCGCAGGCCCAGACGAAGAAAAAGCGGACTGTTAAGGATTTGAAGGCAAAAAACGCCAGAGTGACCACGCGGCGGCAGCTCCAGCAGGAGTACGATAGCTTGGCGCAGGTGTTGAACGCTGCGGCGTTGAAGATGCAGAAGGTGGCAAAGGCTATGGCCTCAAAGGCGGAGGCGCAGAGCCAAGAAGCGGTCAAGCGGTTGCAGCAAGCTGTGAAAGAGCTGGAGGGGAAAAACGGTGAGTTTGTCATTGAGGGGGACAGCATATGGATTGAGGACTCTAATGGTGTAAAGGGGCAATCGGTAATCCACGGACGTAGCCAAACGGTCACCATCGATGGCGATAGCGTCAGGGTGAAGGTGATAGAGAATGAGAACGGCAATAAGAGGGTGAAAGAGTCGGTCTACAGCAAGCGCGGCAAGCGGGTGCGGGTTGTGGGCGATAGCGTCTACGTGGAGAGCATTGGCGACAATAGTCGCTCCGCGGCGTCGGCTTCTAGCGGCTCAAATACGGTGGTCATTAATTTGAACTCTCCGCTCACGAGCGATGAGTTGGCGCAGCTGAATGATGCTGCCGATAGGGTTTCCCGGTGGACGGATAGCGTCATGGGGCGGTTTGGCGGAGCCGTGAGGCGGAGTGTAGATGCCTTCATGGCTGAGGTTGATGTGGATCGTTTGGCTGGAGACTTTGAGCGGGCGGCCGCAGAGCTAAAGAAGTGCTTTGCGGAGGCAAAGGACGAGGGGGACGATGGGGAGAAGTAGCCGGGAGTGTCGTCTTTGCGTTGAGGTGTACGGTGCGGAGCAGCCGTTGCCGGCCGAATGGGTAGGGGTAGCGGCTGCGGCGCGTGAGGCCTGTAAGGGGAGCTATGCGCCGTACTCGGGCTTTAGCGTAGGCGCGGCGGTGGAGTTGGTTGATGGTACGCTGGTGCAGGGGGCAAACCAGGAGAATGGGGCGTACCCTTCGGGGCTATGCGCGGAGCGGGTGGCTCTCTTTGGCGCAATGGCGAGGGGGGATAGGAAGGCGGTGCGGCGCATGGCGATAGCGGCAAGGCGGGGGGAGGCGTGGGTGCAGAGCCCAGTAACGCCGTGCGGGGCGTGCCGGCAGGTGATGCTAGAGGTGGTGCAGATGCAACGTGCCGCCTTCGCCGTGCTGATGCTGGGGGAGAGGGAGTCGCTCGTAGTGCAAGACGCAAGGGAACTGATGCCGCTGGCGTTTGATTTAGAGGGGTAGGGGGCGGCGTAGGGGAAGCAAGGGACAAAGCCGAGGTGCTTTTGCCTCTCCGTTTTCGGGTTTCGCCCTTTGAAGATGAAATTTTTTCTTACCTTTGCGACCGCATTGAGGGGTTGTTCGGGGCATAGCGCAGTCCGGTTAGCGCATCTGCTTTGGGAGCAGAGGGTCGCAAGTTCGAATCTTGCTGCCCCGACGTGGTGAGAGCCGCACAACGGAGGTTCTTCCGGGTGCGGCTCTTATTGTATCCTCGTTTTGCTCTTTGGTAAACGTACCTCCACTCGGCTTCGTTCGCAGTTGGTGCGGCTATGCGGTACCCACGCCGTTAAAAGGAGTCTGAGGGTTTGAAAACCCCCGGCTATTCAAAGACCGTCCTGCGGACGGAAAACGCAGCGGCGTACGCCGCACCTTTTTTTATATCTGCGATTTCAATAGCGTAGACAATCGTGCGTTGCGCAATCTACAGCGGCATAGCGTTACGCATTATTTTGCTACGGCCAAGGTCGCCCAAGTTCTCGCCGCCACCTGCACACCCCTAAATGTCAGCATGAAATTCTTGCAAACCGATGCAGCCCCATCCATTGAACAGCCTCTCAAAGACCCTCGCACCCATGCGCACATCATTTTCCCCGCATCCTTGCGACACCATCCCCGCACAACCAACCGCCCGCCCAAATTTTTGCAAACCGATGCAGCCCCGTCCGAAGGACGGTCTCTCAATAGCCGGCGGTTACCTATTGCCATATCAGCCTTGGTAAGCCTTACTCCATTAGCAATTCATGGAACATCTTGCATAAAGAAAGGTTTCATTTCCCCCCCGTTAACACTTGTTACACTTCTTAGCGTTGAAGTGGTGCAATGCTTCACTAAGTGTATCTCGCTCTACTTTTTTCATAAAGGCAGACATAAACTCCCAGTCGGGTGTGCCATCAGCTTGAATAGGGAGCATTAGGCGTTCTCTCGTGATTCGTAAATCATTTATCTCTCTGTTGAAACTATATTTTTCAGAGAGCCTACTGATGATTGGAAGCATAAACAGGTAAGCATACCTGTCTATTCCTTCCTTTTGGAGCGATGTTATATGGTCGCTTGCAACGAAATCAAACTCTTGAAAGAATGCACTTCCAACACTTCCACTATTAGCAAGGCTTATGCAATTAGAGAAAATACGTACCCTCTCCCTATTACCAACGAAACCATCTATACCATTGTTGGTTGCCGTAGAAGATACATAAGGAATCGCTCCCCCAATATGGTCATCTTTCTTCAATCTCTTTCCTCTTTGTACACGAGTGAAGACATCAGAGAAATAAAACTCTCTCCATTCCCTATCCCCTAATGCCCCAAGGCTTATGATATGATCAAGTAGTTGTGCTTCCAACTTGGGACGAACTTCCGACAAAAGTTCGTCCTCGCCTGCTGTATTATCGAAGAGATATCCTCTTCCGTGAGTAATCATATTGAACTGAAAGGTGAGATAATCCGCCATCGTTTTGCGAAAGTCTTCCTCGGAGGGAATTTCATCATTGAAGTAGTAGAACGAATGCAACCATTCGTCCTCCGGTTCGATGGTGGTTTCCACACAAAACTTACTCTCTGACTCGGTTCTTCCGTACCAAACATCAAGCAAATGCTGTTTTCGGTCTTTGGCTGTACCATTGTCCACTAACCCCACGTGCTTAGCTACAACGAAACCATCGTCCTCAAAGTTAATGAACTTGCACTTCTTCTCCTTGGGGTGTGGAACGCCTGCCGTAAAGATGGCGATACAAGGATTTGTACCAACACCGTAGAAAGTATTATTATTCAACGTTATCACCCCTTCTAGTGTGTGATGTTTGAGGATATTACGCTTGATAGTTTTCTCTGTGGTGGTCTTACCTGTTACAGAAGACTGCGGTATAATGACAATTGCCCTTGCTTCCTCGCTTAGGGAGTCAAGCAACTGTTCAGTAAAAGCGATTTCGTATTTATCGGGATCATCTTTGCTCCCTTGTGAATAAGGAGGGTTCATCATTCCAACCGTACAATGCAGCTCTTTTTGAAGTTTACTTGAAGACTCAGCAAGAAAATCGAAGTTGTGCAAATTACTTTTACCATCGCCACGCAAAATCATATTGGTTGTAGCAATAGTAAACATATAGTCTTGCAGTTCAATGCCCATCAATTGTTCTTTGCGGATAGAGCGTTGTAGGTCTAAGTCACCCGTCTGTTGCAACATTGAGTGCATCGCTGCAATGAGAAAGCCTCCTGTTCCACAGCAAGGGTCAAGTACTCTGTCTGAGGTCTTCAATCCTATCAAGTCGCAGAATAATTCTGTAATATGTCTTGGAGTAAGAACGATCCCTAGATTTTGCCCATCCTTACCCGAGTAAGCCATAAACTCCCCATAAAACATACCTAAATAATCATCAGCGGACTGAGAATAAAGGATGGAACGATGAATACTCTCTCTTAAAAATTCGGTATATTCACGCAGAAGCGTTTTCTTGCTCTTGGGATCCTTATCGTTAATCTTACGATTATCTCTAATGACTGCAAACTGTGCCAAAATCTTATCTCGCTTGGTAGTGGGAGAAACATTAGCACGAGTAAGATTGGCTTCGATGGCATCATATATCTTCTTGCCATCGGATTTAACCGTGTCACCAGTAAGGTCGTCAATGGAAAACCCCTTAAAGATTTCCTCTCGAAGAGCTAGCAGGATTCCCGAAACTACAAGCGGTTTCTCTTGATTAGTCAGACCTCCTTTCCAAAGCATCTCATGTAGCGTTTCTGCGTCTTTGAGTATCTCGGCAGTGGTCTTTTCCTCCTCGCTTTCTTCTTGTAAAATCTCACGATGGTAGTAACGATCAATATTATCTTCATTGAAAGAGATAAAAGTTTCCACATCTGCCAACTCTTTAGGGTAGAGACTGTCATCCAAAAAAATCGGGGTAATACGATGACGTTTTTCGTCTCCAGAAACGCCAATAGCAATGACTTTCTTGTAATTTGTAATTTCAATTATGTGCCGTCCATAGTGTAACGCACCATTTACAGCATACCCTTTTGTGCTTGCGATGTCTTTGCGAAGATTGTTTTCCTCATCTCTTTGATCATGATAAGTAATGTCGGCTTTATTCTCGATAACCAGTACAAAATCTTTTACAACCCCTACAAACTCTGGCTTGCCTACATTCCCCGAACCTGCTTTTGAACCAGTCTTCAATGCTTTCTCTATCTCAGGAATATCCGAGCTTTGATAGCATAAATCTATATGAGCTGACTTCAGTAGCTCATAAACCCATAAATCGGTTTGTGCTTCTTTCTTTGCCATTTACTTAATCAAGTCTTTTGGAGATACCTCGAGGATGTCCGCCACTTTGAAGATGATAGTGAGGTTTGGTTGTTTTCGGTTGCAGACGTATGCATTGGTGATACTGAAGCTCATGCCCAATTCTTTGGCGAGCCATGTTTGTGTGATGCCTCGCTTCTTCAAATGCTCCTTGATGAGGTTGCAGTGTTCTTTACTCTGTGCCATAATGCTATTGTATGTCTTATTTCTCCACAAAGATATGAACTTATATTGAATAGGACGAAAAAAAAGATGACGGTTTAAGGCTAATTCTAGATTGAGACCGCTGCAAAACTATTTTCAGGATGTGTTATCTAAGTTGCTTTTATTCAGCAATTTTGCACCATGAAAAAGCCAATGAGTACCACATCCCTCTTCGACATCTTATCCGAGGTGCGGGGGGCCAAGCTGACCAAGGTTGCGCAGATTGATAGGGTCATAGACTGGGCGCCGGTGCGGGCCGTCATTGAGACCGTGTACACCAAGGGTAGCGCCCCGACGGGCCGCCCGAGCTACGATGGCCTCATGCTTTTCAAGATTGAGCTGCTGCGCGTTTGGTACGGCCTGTGCGATGAGGGGTGGAGGAGATGGTGAACGACCGCATCTCCTTCATCCGCTTCGTGGGGCTGAGCCTCGCGGCGCGCGGCGCACCTCCCCCATCGCCTCGTCCCGCGCCTCCGTGATGCACGCGGGCGCCACCGCCGCCAGCGCCTCCACCAGGCGCGCCGCGTCCTCCTCCGTCTCCCGCCCCAACCGTTTGAAATCCATACCAGCTCCCCCTACGTTTTTTGCCCCGTTGCTTTTCCCATTTTCGCAGCAATTTAGGAAAATTTTACCGCACCGCCACCCCGCCAGCTGCGGAACGCATCGTAACCTCGGCGCAAGGGGGGCAGAGTAGCCCGTCCGTAGCCCAGCCTCCCAATAGCCAGAGGGTATCTCCTTCCCCACCCGGATTCTTCGTTTAAAGCAAACAAACATTGGGCTGATGGGTTTTATATAGAGATTATTGGGCGTAGAGCTATGGAAAATCACGAAGAGAATACTAAGGCGGTAACGGAGACCGCGGCGCGCTATGGGTATGATGCCGGCGATATTGCCATCATGGAGCAAGCGCGCGATGCCATGCGGGCGCATGAGGACCGCATTGAGGAGATACGCGCCTGGGCGCGTAACGCCGGGATAAAGCGAATCGGCATTGCCCACTGCGCGGCGTTAACCCGAGAGGCCGCCGCCGTGCAGGAAATGCTATCCGATGAGTTTGAGGTCATGCTGGCGGGCTGCAAGGTGGGGCGCATACCGCTGGGCGACCTCCTTGACGATGGCAGCACGAGCCTTGCCTGCAATCCCATCGGGCAGGTGAAAATGCTAGAGGAGTGGGGGAGTCAGCTGAACGTTGTCATCGGGCTATGCCTGGGGCATGATATGCTTTTCAGCGGCCATTCAAAGGTGCCCACCACCACCCTCATCGTGAAGGATCGAAAGTATCGGCATAACCCCATGCAGGCGATACAGCGGGACGAGGCGAAGGAGTAGCATCTAGAAAGAGGGTGTGGTTGCCTAGTGCTACCCCCGCCGTGTAGGGGCTGATAGGCGAGTCTTCCACGCACTATCGGCTGAATGCCGCGAAATGGAGACTCGCCCATGGTTACCCCCTAAATCACTCTGCGTCAGCCACGCCCAGCTCCCGCAGCGTCGCCTCTACCTCCCTATTCGGAATGCACAGCTCGCAAAGCTCAAACATTGACATACCCTCCAATCTCTCAATTTTTTTAATCGTTAGGAATCCCATCTGGATGAGTAGCCGTAGCAAGCTTATAGAGCGCAACTCCCACGGACGCAGCACACTGTCATCCAGTTTAAGGCTCCTAAGCCGGTGCATCGTCAACTCCTCCTGCTGCACAATCATATCATGCAGGAAGGCGGGCGCGCCGTTCGCGTACCAGTAGTTGCCGTACTCCTGCCCATTGAGTGCCGACAGTAGGCTGGCGGGATGGAAGAGGGGGGCCTTCGACCGGGATGAAAATTTATAGCCTCCATACATTTCAGCGAGCTGCGCGAAGGCCTCCTCCAGCGTCTGCCCCTGGCGTTGCGCCAGCTGCTCCACCCCGGCTGCAAAATTTTCGCGCAGCTCCTGCTCCGTGAAGCCGCACGTCTCTGCGAACCTGTCTGTAGTGCTAATGTCGTTCAGGTTGTTAAACCCGCTAAAGATGCCGGGCACCGTGAAGCGGGTAATGCCCGTTAGCAGAACGAATTCAAGATGATCTTCAGAGCCTTTGACCACCCCATAGGTGCCCCACAAATCGCGCTGAAGGCTCTCCAGTAGATCCTTATTGGTAAACACATCCTGCAGCGGCCGGTCGTAGTCATCGATCAGCACCACCGCCCGCTGCCCCGTCTTCGCGTGCGCTGCCTCCATAATGTGTCTGAATCGAATCGATAAAACATCCTCGTACATCACCTCCTCCACGCCGTACTCCTTCTCCCACTGCGCCATGAGCGTCTTCAGGTATTCGTTAACCTCCTCCGTCTTGGTAAAGGTTACCCCCTCGTAGTTTATCAGCAGCACGGGGTGCTTAGTCCACTCCTTCTCTAGCCGCCCCATTGCCAGCCCCTCGAAGAGCTCCTTTTTGCCCTCAAAGTATGCCTTTAGCGTTGAGATCATCAGGCTCTTACCGAAACCCCGCGGCCGGCTGTAGACGTAGTACATCCCTTCTTGAACCATATGGTATAGCGACTCGGTCTTGTCTACGTACACCGCGCCGTCTCTCCGCAGCTTCTCAAAATCCGTTTGCCCCATCGGGTATTGCATCTGTTTTTCCATGGTTGTGTCCTCCTTAAAGCTATTTCTTCCCGTGGCGTAAAGATACAAAAAATATGGATGTTCTTCGGTTTTTACACCCCCTAAGCTCCTTGCCGTCCGCTGTTCCCCTGGGCTACCTTTTATCCCCGACCAACTAGCCACCTCCTTACCACCCCCTTCGCATCAAATTCGGATTTCTCCGGAGAAATCCGAATTTGATGCGAAGGGGGTGCGGCCCTGAGGCAACCTGAACTATTCCCCAATGCAGGGATTACGCTGTGCCCGCTCCGCTGTAATCAAATTATAATCAACGAGTAATGATTTTTCTTTCCCTACAGTGCAACATTGAGAGGCTTCAAACGTTTAAGTTGATGAAAACTTTGGAAACTTTGATAGGATTTTAAGTTTTCTTGCTACCTTCGCGGTGGTTTGATGGGACGAGAAGGGGTGATGGGATAGCGAGAAAGAGTGTAAAACAGGTGGAATGGATATGGAAGAACAGCGCAGAAAGATCCTCATTGCGGCGGGCAAAGAGATGTTGGCGAGGGGCATCCGGGCTGTGACGATGGATGAAATCGCAGCGAAGCTGGGGATGTCAAAAAAGACCATCTACGCCTACTTCAAGGACAAGGATGAGATTGTGGAGGCCATCTTCGCGGCCCACTTTGATGAGCAGTGGAGGGGGGCTGCGGCGGAGCATAGCAGCTCCGTTGAACGGTTGCTGGTGCGTATGCAGGAAGAGGTGCAGCAGCACCACGCGGTTTGCCCCCAGTTCTCTGAGGATTTGAAACGGTACTACCCAACGCTTCTCTCCGACTTCTTGGTTCGCCGGCGGGAGTACGCCCATAGGGAGATTGGCATATTGTTCATGGAGGGCGAACGGGATGGGGATATCCGGGGTGATATTGATAGGGAGGTGGTGGTAGACCTCTTGACGGAGCTTCCCGACATGCTGCTCCATAATGAGCGGGTGGCCAGCCTCGGCTATTCTCCGGAGCGGCTACGCTTCGCCATGCAGGAGCTTCTGTTTAAAGGGCTTCTCACGGAGGCGGGGCAGCAGAAGCTGCAGGAAATTTACAAACAGCAGGGCGAAAAGGGTAACGAATAGAAAAACAACAGTAAAACATGCAGATTGGAATGCGTAATAGTAGAAAGTGCAGGTTAGGGCGATGGCGCACCGTAGCGATGGCCGTGTGGCTTTGCGCCGCGGGGGGCGGCATGGCCACCGCGCAGCCGGCCGGCTCTACGCCTATGTGTAGCGACACGCTGCATTTGTCGCTCAGCGAAGCGGTGAGCCTTGCCATGGAGCAGAACTTGGGCTTTAAGGCCTCGCGCCACGGCGAGGAGACCGCCCGCTACAGCGAGCTACAGCAATGGAGCAACATCATGCCGACCATCAGCGCCAAGGGCACCTACAATAGGCAGGTGAAAAAACCGGTGATGTTTTTCCCGGAGGACTCCCCCATGGCGAAGTTCGGTAGTAGGACCATGGAGATTGGCTCTGACAACAGCTATACGGGGGCAATCACCGCCACGCTGCCGCTACTGGCCATGCCCGCCTACCGCGGCATCCAGAGCAGCAGGGTGGATAGGGAAATAGCGCAGGAGCAGACCCGCAATGCGCGGGTGGGGCTTGCGGGGCAGGTGAAGCTGGCCTACATCGGTATTTTGCTCGCGGAGAAATCGCTGGAGGTGATGGACTCCAGCATGGCCACCGCGGAGCGTACGCTGCGCAACGTGGAGAACCTAACCCGGCAGGGCGTAACGGCGGAGTATGATCTGGTGCGGGCGAGGGTGCAGGTGAGCAATCTTAAACCTATGCATGTGCAAGCGAAGCAGGGGCTTGAGGCGGCGCGGCTCTCCTTCAAAACGTTGCTAGGATTGGGCGACACGGTGGCGGTGGACCTTACGGGCACCCTCGACGCGCTGGTGGATGCGTTTGATGAGACGGCTCTCCTAGAGGAGAACACGTTGGAACATAACAGCAACCTGCGCCTCATGGAGCTGCAGGGAGAGAAGCTGCATAGGCAGTACCAAGCGGTGCGCGAGACGCTGTGGCCAACGCTGGCGGCATTTGCAAACTACCAGATCAATACGCAGGCGAATAATTTTGACTTTGAAAAGTATCACTGGGTCAACTCGTTCGTGGTGGGGATCCAGCTCGATGTGCCGCTGTTTTCGGGGCTGCGCAAGCATTGGCAGATGCAGCAGGTGAAGATAGGGCAGCGGCAGCTCGCCGAGCAGACCGCCTACACGCGCGACATGATGCGGGTGCAGGTGGTAACGGCGCGGCAGCAGATGATGGCCGCGCGGGAGTCCATGCTGGCGAGCCAGGAGGGCGAGGCGATGGCCCGGCAGGGGGTGGCCATTGCGCAGGCCCGTTTCGCCGCGGGGGCGGGCACGCTGCTTGAGCTGAACGACGCGGAGATGGCGCTTACGCAGGCGTCGCTTAACTACCATAAGGCGCAGTATAGCTTTGTGCAGGCCTTCGTGCAGTACATGCAGCTCCGCGGCGAAGAGGCGTAGCGGGGGCGGGGAGCGACGGTTGGCAGAATGTGAGAATGGGGTAGACATGAACAGTAGGATTGAAAGTAAAAGAAGGGGGTGTGAAACCATGGGTACAATAGGGGTAAAGCGGGCGGTGGTGACGCTCGGAGCAGCGGCCGTGCTGTTGGGCGCGGCGGCGTGCGGCGGAAAAGGTACAAACGAGACGGGGTCCACGGTGCTTGTGGCGCAGCAGGACACCACGGCCCGGCTGGTGAAGACGGAGCGGGCGACCATTGACACGGTCACGGCTTTTGAGAGCTACGCGGCGCAGGTGATGCCGTTTGAGGAGAATAGCATCACCGCGGGCATTGCGGCCCGCATCATGTCGCTAAAGGTGGACGTGGGCGACCCGGTGCATAAAGGGCAGGTGCTGGTGCAGATGGACCCCACCATGCTCCTGCAGCAGCAGGCGCAGTTCGCCACGCTAACCCGCGATTACCAGCGCATCGACACGCTGCGCAAGGTGGGGAGCGTATCGCAGCAGCAGTACGATCAGGTGAAAACGCAGTACGAGGTGACGAAGGCGGCCGTGGCCAACTTGGAGCGGAACGTAACCCTCACCTCGCCGATTGATGGGGTGGTGACGGGGCGCTACGCGAGCGAGGGCGACCTCTTCACCATGGCGCCGAGCGCCGCGGCGGGCGGCAAGGCGGCCATTCTTACCGTGATGCAGATTGACCCCGTCAAGGTGCTTTTCAGTGCGCCTGAGGCGTTCTACACGCAGCTCAAGAAGGGCCAGCGGGTGGAGATAACCCTGGATGCCTACGAGGGTGAGCGGTTCTATGGCCACATTTATCGCATCGCGCCGAGCATTGACCCCGCCACCCATACGTTTGTGACGGAGGTGGCCGTGCCGAACGGCCATGGGAAAATTCGCCCGGGGATGTTTGCCCGTGCGCAGGTGGATTTCGGGCGGCACGCCCGGGTGATGGTGCCCGACCTGGCGGTCAACGAGCAGCGGGGGTCTGACAGCCGGTACGTCTATACCGTGGAGGGCGGCAAGGCGAATCGGGTGGAGGTGATCACGGGGCGGCACTACGGCGCCCGGGTGGAGGTGCTTACGGGCCTGAAGGGCAACGAAGAGGTGGTGGTGGAGGGGGCGGCATCGCTGCGGGCGGGGGTCCCCATTAGGGTGGTCGAAAGGCGTTAGTTTCGGAAATGGTAAGTAGCTATAGGTCATGAAAATATACGAAGCGTCGGTTCGTAAGCCGATTACAACGATCCTTATTTTTATCGGGGTAATCCTGTTCGGGCTATACTCCATGACGCGGCTGCCGATTGACATGCTGCCCGAGATCGATCCCCCATATATCTCCGTGGTAACCTTCTACCCAGGGGCGAGCGCGGAGGATATTGAGACGAATATCACCAAGGTGCTGGAGAATAATCTCAATACGGTGTCCGATCTCAAGGAGCTTACCTCGACATCGATGGATAACGTCTCCATGCTGACCATGGAGTTTGAGTGGGGGTCAAACCTCGACGAGGCGGCCAATAGCATTCGGGATGCCCTGTCGCGGGTTACCCGGCTGCTGCCGGATGGGGTGGAACAGCCCACGCTGCTCAAGTTTAACACCAGCATGATTCCCATATTGCAGTACGTGGTGACGGCCGATGAGAGCTACGACGTGCTGCCCGAGCTGCTGGAGGACGTGGTGGCGAATCCGCTGAACCGAATAAACGGCATCGGGGCGATAAACATCGATGGTGGGGGCGAGCGCAAGGTGATGGTCGACGTGGACCCCATCAAGCTGGAGGCGTACAATCTCACGGTGGAGGCCATCGGCGCGGCGCTGGCGAGCGAAAATGCCAACGTTCCCGCGGGTACCCTTGACCTTGGCAACACCACCAGCGCGCTGCGCGTGCAGGGCGAGTTTGCGCGTAGCAGCGTAATTAAAGACTTGGTGGTGGGGCAGTTTCAGGGTAAGCCCGTTTACCTGCGCGATGTGGCGCAGGTAAACGACTCGCTGGCCAAGCAGGATTTCGTGGCGCGGTGCAATGGGCATAGGGCGGTGCGTATATCCATCCAGAAGCAGTCGGGCGCCAATACGGTGGCCGTGGTGCAGGCTGTCCAGGCGGCCATGCCGCACCTGATGCGCAACCTGCCACCCGACGTGGAGGTGCAAGAGGCCTTCAACTCGGCCGAAGAGATTCAGAATAGCGTCAATAGCCTCTCGGAGTCGGTAGTTTACGCCGCGCTGTTCGTGGTGCTGGTGATACTCTTTTTCCTGGGGCGTTGGCGCGCCACGTTTATCATAGTACTCACCATCCCGGTATCGCTTATTGCGGCGTTTATATACCTCAATTTTTCGGGGAACTCACTGAATATCATATCGCTCAGCTCGCTATCCATCGCGATAGGCATGGTAGTGGACGATGCCATCGTGGTGCTGGAAAACATCACCACCCACCTGGAGCGGGGGAGCTCGCCCAAGGAGGCGGCCATCTACGGCACGAACGAGGTGGCGCTCTCGGTGGTGGCATCCACGCTGACCATCGTGGCGGTGTTCCTCCCGCTGACCATGATATCCGGCTTTAGCGGAATAATGTTTAACCAGCTGGGCATGAGCGTTACTATAGTCATCAGCGTTTCCATAGCGGCAGCGCTAACGCTCACGCCGATGCTCGCGTCGCGCATATTGAAGGCCCGTAGCAAGCATTTCCGTGCAGAGGGGAACATAGTGCAGCGGGGCATAAACTGGTTTCTCTCCAAGCTAGACATCGGATACGCACGGCTGCTCACCTTCTGCACGCGGCATAAGGCGGGCGTAATAATCGGTGCAACGCTGGTGTTTGTGGCATCGCTGTTCCTATTCCCGAGCATCCGCAAGGAGTTCATGCCGCAGACTGATAGCGCGCGCGTGCAGGCCACGATACATCTTACCAACGGCGTGCGCGTGGAGTACACCGGCGCGCTGGTGGAGAAGATTGAAAAGCAGCTTGAGGCGGAGATTCCCGAGATCAACTTGCTCTCCACGAGCTATGGGTCGGCGGGGTCGAATAATCTGTTCGCCGCATTCAATGCGAATGGGTCGCACATCATCAACATGGATGTACGGCTCGTAAAGTCGCGCTACCGCCACCGCGATGTGAATGAAATTTGCGACCAGGTGCGCGCCATTTTGGCGCAGTACCCCGAGGTGGAGAAGATGAAGGTGCAGGTGAATAGCGGGCGCGGCGGCGGGGGCACCGGGGCGCAAACCGTGGATATCAATGTGATAGGGCACGATTTGGACAGGATGACGAGCGTGGCGGAGGCCCTCGCAGAAAAGATGCGCCACGTGCAGGGGGTGCGCGATGTTGACGTGCAGCGAGACCCCTACAAGCGGGAGTTCAACATAGAGTTTGACCGCGAGCGGCTTGCCATTATGGGGCTAAATACGGCAACGGCATCGAGGTTTGTGAGCCATCGTATCAACGGTATGGTGGCCACCAAATTCAGGGAGAATGGGAAGGAGTACGATGTGCTGGTGCGCTACGCGGAGCCGTTTCGGCAGTCGGTGGCGGACGTGGAGAACATAACGCTCTACACCAAGAAGGGGCAGCCCTTCAAGCTGCGCGAGGTGGCCACGGTGCGGCAGATATACTCACCCCCATCAATCAAGCGGGAGAATCGGCAGCGGGTGGTGAAAGTGCAGTGCATGCTGCAGCAGGCCTCGATAGATAAGGTGGTAGACGCGGTATGGAAGGCCACGGAGGAGGTGTCAATTCCGCAAGAGATCTCAATCGGGGTAGGCGGAACGGCGAAGGATCAAGCCGAGAACAATAGCGATTTGATGCTGCTCCTTGTGCTCGTGGTGGTACTAGTTTACATCGTCATGGCCTCTCAGTTTGAGTCGTTTCGGGCGCCGTTTATCATCATGCTTTCGTTGCCCTTTGCGTTTAGCGGGGTGCTGTTGGCGCTGTGGCTGACGGGGAATGCGTTGAATATGATTTCGATGATTGGGGCGATTATGCTGGTAGGGATCGTGGTGAAGAATGGGATTGTGCTGGTGGACTACACCAATCTGCTGCGCGCGCGCGGCCTATCGACGATGCGCGCCGTGGTTGAGGGTGGTAAATCGCGACTGCGCCCGGTGCTTATGACCTCGTTAACAACGATTCTCGGCATGGTGCCGCTGGCGATAAGCCACGGCGAGGGGTCGGAGATGTGGCGCGCGATGGGCGTGGCGGTGATTGGGGGGCTAAGCTTCTCGACGTTACTGACGCTGCTGGTTATACCCACGGTGTACGCGAGCTTCGTGGCGGGGGGCGTGCGGCGTAGCAGACGGAAGCAAGTAAAGGCCTTGAAGAGGGAACAACAAGCAGCATTGGAGGCGTAGCGATGAAAGCAGTATTTGTGGTATATAATCAGGCACTTAGCGATCAGGTGGCGCGCGCGGTGCGGCGCGTGGGGCTTCGCGGGTATACGCAGTGGCAGGGGGTGCGCGGGAGCGGGAGCCGGGATGGCGAGCCGCATTTGGGTACGCACACGTGGCCTGCTGTGAATATGGCCATGCTGATTATGGCGCCCGATGGGGCGAGCGAGGAGTTGAAGAAGGCGCTGCGGGCAATCGACGCGCAGAGTCCGCAGCAGGGGCTGCGGGTCTTCTCGTGGACGGTGGACGAGGAGTAGTGATCTAAGGCCAGGGATGTAGGTAGCGGCGGGGCGTTGGCCCCGCCGCTTTTTGTTGGGGAAAAACGGAAAGCATGTAGGGGCGGGAGCGGGATGGCTAAAGTGGTCAATGGGTGGCGGTCACTATTGTTGCGGTATATGCAGCTAGCAGGGCGATTTGAATTGGGAAAAAGTACTCGTTGCGATAGGTTTTTTGAGGCGGGGTGCGCAATTGTTAAAAAAAGTTTTTGCTGCTATTTTTAATAGCTAGTTGCTGATTTATAGGTAGTTAATGAATTGAGTAACGTTGCTATTTTGCATTGTTGTCCCGTTGTGGTTTTGAATTGAAAAAATAGGTTTACCTTTGCGCCGTTGTTTTATCAATATAGTTCTGTACTTATGAACATTTTTGTGGGAAGTCTTCCGTTCAGAGTTGGGGAAGAGGAATTGGGCCAGCTGTTTTCGCAGTATGGCGAGGTGTCAAGCGCGCGGATCATCAAAGATCGGGCGACTGGTCGTAGCAAGGGCTACGGTTTCGTGGAGATGCCGGATGATAGCGCGGCGCAGCGTGCCATAGACGAGCTGGACGGCAGCGACATGGGCGGTCGTAAGATCGCGGTGAACAAGGCGCAGGAGCGTGAGGCGCGTCCGCGCAATGACCGTGGCTACGGCGATCATCGTGGTGGCTACGGCGACCGTAATCGGGATAACTACTAGTAAGAGGAAAAGTAGAGTTCGCGGTTGCGGCGGATCCGCGCAGCGGACTGGACAGTGGTTTTGTGAGAGTGGTGTCAGTGGTGTAGCGAGATTGGGGCGTAGGGGCTGAGGATATACGTGATGTTTACGCGCGGCGTTTCTGAGGAGGAAACGCCGCGTTTTTTTTGCTTTTCGCCCCTGCACAGTGGGGATGCGCGTTAGCGTTGCAGGTGATGGCGGGGGTCACGCGGGTCGTCAGTCTTTCAGACTGGCTTGCCTTTCAGGCAAGAATCCGGGGGTTTGAAAACCCCCGGCTATTGAGAGACCGTCCTTCGGACGGGGCTGCATTGGTTTGCGAAAATTTGGGCGGGGTATTGCGTGCGCAGGATGAGAATTACGTTGGTCACATTTTGTTCCCCACGTAGTACCCAAGGAGGAGGCCACATATGGAGAGCAGGAGGGAGGAAGAGATGTAGAGCAAGGCGAGGCGGGTATCACCCTGCGTAAAGAGAGAATGGGTTTCGTAGGTGAAGGTGGAGAAGGTGGTGAACCCGCCACAGAACCCGGTGATGAGGAGCGGGCGGAAAAAGATGGCATCGGGGTATTGGCGTTGGCCCCAAATGGAGAGGAATGCAATGAGGAAGGAGCCAACCACGTTTACCACGAGCGTAACGACCCAGCTTGGCAGCATGGCTGCGTGGGCTGCGGCCTGCCCAATGCCGTAACGAAGCGTGGCGCCCGCAGCTCCACCTATTGCAACGTAAATAAAGCTTACCATTTTTTACGAAAAACCATTGTAGATTGGTTGAGATTGCTACGTTCGTTTACAAAGAACAACCGTGCAAATGTAGACAAATTTCCATCGGCTATTGAGGAACCATCGTGCGGATGGGGCTGCATGGCGGCGCAAAAAGTTATGCAGGCTGATGGTGTTATGTGCGCAGGTGATGGCGGAGGGTCACGCGGGTCAGTCTTTCAGACTGGCTTGCCTTACAGGCAAGAATCCGGGGGTTTGAAAACCCCCGACTATTGAGAGACCGTCCTTCGGATGGGGCTGCATTGGTTTGCGAAAAAATTATGAGCGCGGGTCAGTCTTTCAGACTGGCTTGCCTTTCAGGCAAGAATCCGGGGGTTTGAAAACCCCCGGCTATTGAGAGACCGTCCTTCGGACGGGGCTGCATCGGTTAGCGAAAATTTGGGCGGGGGTTGTATGGGGACGGTTTTGCAAGAATGCGGGGGCGGGGTATTGCGTACCGGTAATGGCTACGACAAAATAATGCGAAACGCCATGCCGCCGTAGATTGCGAAACGCACGGTTGCCTGCGCTATTGAAGCCGAAGGGATTTAGGAGGGTGCGGCGCAGCCGCTGCGTTTTCCGTCCGCAGGACGGTCTTTGAATAGCCGGGGGTTTTCAAACCCCCGGTGCCTTTGCCCAAAGGGCAAAAACAGTCTGAAAGACTGACCCTGGCGGGCTATTGCATAGGTGAATTCAATGTGGGGGTTGGTATGGGGAGGCCGTGCGTACCAGTCCGATTGAGAGACCGTCCTACGGACGGGGCTGCATTGGTGTGCGAAAATTTGGGCGGGGTATTGCGGTCAGTCTTTCAGACTGGCTTGCCTTTCAGGCAAGAATCCGGGGGTTTGAAAACCCCCGGCTATTGAGAGACCGTCCTTCGGACGGGGCTGCATTGGTTAGCAAAAAATTATGTGGGGTTGGGTGGTGTGAGGGGACGGTTTTGCAGGGATGTGGGGTATTGCGTGCGCTGGCTATGGCGGGCGATTGGTCGACCATGACAGCAGCAAAATAGTGCACGAGACCATAGTTCTGCAGGTTGCAAGGTGTAGGGGAAACACGTACGGTTGCCTACGCTATTGAAATCGCAGATATTAAAAAAAGGGTGCGGCGCAGCCGCTGCGTTTTCCGTCCGTAGGACGGTCTTTGAATAGCCGGGGGTTTTCAAACCCCAGGTACATTTGCCCAAAGGGCAAAAACAGTCTGAAAGACTGACCCTGGCGGGCTATTGCATAGGTGAATTCAATGTGGGGGTTGGTATGGGGAAGCCGTGCGTGTCAGTCCTATTGATGGACCGTCCTACGGACGGAATGAAAAGCGACCAGATTTTGGCGTGGCATTTCGTTACCATCGGATTGGCCAAAATAAATCGTCGGCGGGCATCAATGCCCGCCGACGATTTATTTTGCAAGGCGATTTGCCTTAGCGTGGCGGCTAGAGCATAAATGAAACAAATGCGTCAATATACCCCTCTTCCCCCTTACTGTTCTTAAGCCAAACCCTTCCACTCTTCTGCAGGCTGCTTGTCCCAGGCTGTAGAGAGTTCATAATCTCTTCGAGCTTGTCTTTGGGCAGGGTTAGCGTTACGCCTTCTCTTTGCCCCGGTACGAAGTTGATTTCCATGGTCGGCACTACCTTGACGCTCCACCCCTCAAAGTCGCCCTCTACTTTCGTAACGCTGTAGCCGCCCGTGAGGAAGCCAACGTTGGGCAAGTCCTGAACGAGCTTTTCTGTTTCAAATCTATTGGGATTGCAACTGAAGTCGACACTGCCAATTCTCTGCGGGTCGTTGGGGGTATCAAAGTCGTACGAGACTTCAATATTGCTTTCAATTACTGCGCCAGGGGCAGTGGCATCGGCACTATACTTTAATGTGACAAAAAACTTGCCTTGACGTGATGTCGTAGTGGGGGTGGTTACGATGCTTTTTGCCTCGTCAATTGAAACTTTTAGCTTTAGCCCCTTGACCATCTGCACCTTACCATTGAGTAAGGTTTTAACATCCACCACCTCTACGAGTTGTTGCCCAGTGCCCTGCTGTACCTCGATGTCGTAGCCGGTGGTTGCGTATCCCTTGTCAGGATTGCCCGCAAACGCTACGTAGGGATGCCAGGCTTGGTTCCATTGGGTGATAGGTGGTGTTCCATTTTTATAGTCTAGCTTAGCCGAAGCGGTTTGGATGTTGCCTGCGGCTTTTACGACGACAGTGTCATTGGAGACGATGGTGCCGCCGTTGGTAACTCCAAAGATGGGTTTATTGTTATTGCATCGATCGCGCAGCGTGAAGAGGCTATTGACCTTGTCGCAGCTTGAGAGCGTGAAGAAAGACTCGTCTACCGAGATCGACATGAGCGGCGTGCTAGAGGTACTCTCCTCCGCGCGGGTGGACATTCCTGACTGCTGGCGCGAGAGCATGTTGACCGCGAAGCCGCCCCTGGGGCCTCGTAGATTCCCCCCATCTGAGATGTTGAAGGTGGCAGAGCCGTTGTTAAGCTCCATGAGCGTCCCTCTCGATCGGGAGTTGACCGCGAAGCCGCCCCTCGGCCCGCGCGTAGCATCGGCATCGTTTACGTTTATCGTGACGCCGTTGCGCGTCACCTCAAATATAGCCTTGCCATCGGCGTCCTGCACCGCGAAGAGGGGCTTGTCGTCAGGAAAGTTCTTCGGGGACTTAATGGTCATGCCCGCCACGGCGTTCATGGCGTAGGGCACAGCGGCGAGGTTGACTGGGCTGAGGGGCGTCATGGTCCCCCCATTGATGCTGACGCTGGGGTGAATGGTTACGCCGTTGCTCCAGTCCATGGTGAGCAGCGCGTTGCTCTCATCGCTAATGAGCACGTTGACCACGCCCGTGGCATCGGTCTTGGTGGGGAAGTCCTTCGGGCCGAAGAGCTGTTGCCCAGCGTTGTTCTTGAGCGTGATTTGTACCGTCACATTCTGGCTGCTCACGGGCTTGCCGTTTTGATAGATTGCCGCCGTGTAGTAGAAGCCCGTAGGGGCTTGGGCCATCGCCCAGATAGGGACGATTAGAAGGGCCATTAAAAAAGTTATGAACCGTTTCATCTTACTTGCTATTGAGTTTGTGTGCCATTGCTAAACCAATCCGAGAGAACACTACCGGTTAACGACTAGGCGGGCAGTGCCGAGGGGAGCCCCCGTGCCATTGTCTACGCGCAGTACGTAGATACCGTTGTGGAGCTTGCTAACGTCCATGCGGAAGCCTTGCTGGGTCCGTGGTACGATTGCGCGCAGCACGGGCTGCCCAAGTACCGAGTAAATGGTAATGCTGGCGTTATCGGTAGGGAGAAGACCCTCAACTGTAATCCACTGGGACGCAGGGGAGGGATGGATGCGCAGCGAGGCGATGGCGTTTGCCTCGACGGGCGTTGCCAATTGGGCGAGAGCCCCTGCGATCTGGCCGGGTAGTGCCATAATGCCATCGCTACCCGCAGCAGAGCCGTAGGGACTACCCACTACGTATGCTACGGTTAATCCGCTCTTTACATCCAGTCCTGCCGCAGCTGCAACGCCTAGCGAAACGGACTGTTGGGCGTTCGCCCCGATTGGAACCGCAAGCCATGCCAACAGCGTGAGCGCGCCGAGGCGTGGCATGATGTGCATTCGTTTCATTTTTTACTTTACCTCCCTTGTTGATGTGTTACATTTCACTATTTGCTCTCTCTATACGGAATTGGGGTGCAAAATGATACAATTAACCTAAATTTATTGTTTCGTTGCTGGTTGGCCGTCATTCTATATTCATGAATTGCAGAGGGATGGCATAGCTTTTGCGAAAAGAGTTATAACATTATTCTTTTGATATCTTTTGAGGGTGGCGTGATAGTAAGAGAAAGGAGGATGGCAATGAATGGCAAGAATGGAAACGGAATGGCGGTACGCCGCGGCATGGTGCTTCTTGCGGCGTTCTGGCAGGTGTGCATTTTGGGGCTAAGCGCCACGGCAGGCGAGGAGCGGGTGCAGAAGGCGGCACGCAAGGTGGCGTTCCAGGCTGGGGAGGTGCTGAACTACGAGATTTCGTACGGCTTTGCGAAAGGGGCCGAGGCGAAGTTCGGGGTGCGAGATACCGTGCTGGATGGGGTGCAGGTGAACCATTTTTGGGTGGCAGGGTGGACAACGGGGCTTCTTGACATGCTTTACCCCGTGTACGATGTGTACCATAGCTACGCGCTCAAGGACAACGATATGCCGTTGGTGGCGATACGCGATGTGCGGGAGCAAAAGTACGTGGATTACAAGGAGGATCGCTACGATTGGACAACGCGGAGCGACTCGCTGATACTGGTACGCGAGAATGGGGAGCAGCATGTGCTTCCGCGGGGGACGATGGATTTGGTATCGGTCTTTTTCTTCGTGCGCAATCGGTTGAGCAACAAGGAGCTGCATGTAGGGGATGAGGTAGCGATACCCACATTCTTCAACGGGGAGTTCTACCCACTGAAGATACAGTACAAGGGGGAAGAGGTGGTGAAAACGAAGTTTGGGCGGTTGCGGTGCTACAAGTTTGTCCCATTGGTGAAGGTAGGGGATCTGTTCAAGAGTCAGGATGCGCTGATGGTGTGGCTGACGGCTGACGAGAACCACATACCAGTGCGAGTGCGTTTTAAGCTCTTTTTGGGGTCTTTATCGTGCGATTTGGTGGGCTTTAGCGGGCTACGCTGGCCGTTGGAGGTGGAGATTAAGAGGCGGTAGGCGCGGGCCGCAGAGGGGCAGAGAGGAAGGAGTATGGAAGGCAGATTGAAATTTGTGAATGACCCCGTCCATGGGTTTATAACGATAGCTGCAGGGCTGCCGGGGCGTGTGGTGGCGAGCGAGGAGTTCCAACGGCTGCGTAGGATACGGCAGCTAGGGCTATCGGACTTGGTGTACCCCGGGGCGACGCATACGCGGTTTGGGCATTCTCTGGGGGCGATGCACCTGATGGGGGAGGCGTTGCGGTCGCTGCGCGCGAAGGGGTGCGCCGTATCGGCGGCGGAAGAGGAGGCGGCGTTGGCCGCGATACTGATGCACGATTTGGGCCATGCGCCCTTCTCGCATACGCTGGAGGGGGTCTTTGGCGGGCTACCTAGCCATGAGGCGATAGGGCTGCAGCTGATGGAACGACTCAATGCGGCGTGGGGCGGGGCATTGGAGATGGCGATAGCGATAGTGCGCAATACGTATAGAGTGCCGTTTTTGCACCAGCTTGTGAGCGGGCAGCTGGATGTGGATCGGATGGATTACCTGCGTCGGGATAGCTTTTTCACTGGGGTGCAGGAGGGCAACGTGGCGGTGGATCGGCTCATAAAGATGATGACGCTGCATGATGGCGAGCTGGCGTTGGAGGTAAAGGGGATTTACTCCATAGAGCATTTTTTGCTGGCGCGGCGGGTGATGTATTGGCAGGTGTATCTGCACAAGACGGTGGTGGCGGCGGATCGGGTGCTGCAGCTGGCTATGGCGCGGGCGCGGGAGTTGCTTTTGGCGGGCGCGGCATTGCCCTGCTCCTCGGCGTTGCGATTGCTGTTGGAGTTGCCCAAACTTCAGGAAGGGGCGCGGGCCGATGAGGCTGCGCTGGAAGCGTTTTTGCAGGTGGATGATAATGACGTGATGATGGCGCTAAAGGCTTGGACAACGAGCGAGGATGAACTTTTGTCAGTGCTGGCGAGGTCATTGGTGTGGCGTCGGCTGCCTCGCTTGCAGTACGTGGCGGAGCCCGTGGGCGAGGATGAATTGGAGAGGCTGCGTAGCGAGTACGGGAGGCGACACCCCGAGCTGGAGAAGGAGACGGTGCGGCGGTTGATATTTGGAGGCGTGGCGCGGAGCCGGGCGTACGATCCCCATGGGGAGGCGATAATGCTAGTGGACAGCGGCGGACAGGCGCATGCGTTGCCAGAACTGTCGCGTATCCTTGACGAGCGGACCACGGCGCGGGAGGATGAGCGGTACTACCTATGCATGCCGAAGGAGTGAAGGAACGGCAGGTAGGGTAGTGGGAACGCAAAGAGAAGTATGACAAAATGTCGCGAAGCGTTGTCCGCCGCCATGATGGCAAGCAAATTGAAGTAAATCTAGGTGAGGCGTCCTGTTGAGGTGCGAAGTGTGTGCAGGGAAAGGGTGGGCGCGAAAGAGATAGAGAGCAAGCAAGAGAGGACGAGACGATGAAAAAGATGCGTGATGGCGGGAAGGTAGACAAAGAGAATAGAGAGCAGCAGGGGGCGGCCATGGGCGAAGAGCATCCTACGGCAGAAAAGAGTGCTGCGGAGGCAGATGGGGCTGCCGTGGCAGGGGAGGCCAAGGCAGAAGACCCACAGGGCGAAGAGGTGACGGCGGAAGGGAGTGCCGCTGCCGAAACGGACAAAGAGCTGGAGGCACTGCGTAAGGAGCTAGATGAGGCAAAGGATCGATTGCTACGTTTGACGGCGGAGTTTGATAACTATCGGAAGCGTACGCTGCGGGAGCGGTCTGATTTGATTTCGCAGGCGTCGGGCAAGACGCTAGAGGCGTTGCTGCCGGTGGTGGACGATTTTGATAGGGCTGTGGCGAGCAGTAAGGAGTGCGACACGCTGTCGGCCATGCAGGAGGGGCTAGAGCTAATACATAAGAGTCTATACGGTTTTTTGAAGCGAGAGGGAGTAGAGGAGATAGAGGCCATAGGGCTGGAGCTGGATACCGATGTGCATGATGCGGTGGCGAAGGCCCCGGCACCGGAGGCAAAGCTGAAGGGGAAGATTATAGATGTAGTGCGCAAGGGTTATAAGCTGCGCGGGGTGGTGCTGCGGCATGCGCAGGTGGTGGTAGGCGAATAAAAGGGCGTAGGCGGCGAAGGCGATGGCGAAGAGAGATTACTATGAGGTGCTCGGCGTAGGCAAGAGTGCTACGCAGGATGAGATAAAGAAGGCGTACCGCAAGAAGGCGTTGCAGTACCATCCGGATCGCAATCCGGGCGATAAGGAGGCGGAGGAGAAGTTCAAGGAGGCGGCCGAGGCGTACGAGGTGCTGGGCGATGAGCAGAAGCGTGCGCAGTACGACCGTTTCGGGCATGAGGGCATGCGGGGCGGAGCTGGGTTCGGCGGGGCTGGGGGCATGACGATGGAGGATATATTCAGCCAGTTCGGAGATATCTTTGGAGGTTTCGGCGGGTTTGGAGGCTTTGGAGGATTCGGCGGCGGAAGAGGGGGCGGGCAAGCCACGGTGCGTGGGAGCGATATACGCGTGCGTGTGCCGCTGACGCTTGAGGAGATATATAGCGGGGTTAAGAAAAAGCTTAAGATCAAGAAGTACGTGCCGTGCAAGACGTGCGGCGGGAGCGGCGCGGCATCGAGCAAGGATGTGCAGACGTGTAGCCATTGCCATGGAACGGGGCAGGTGACGCGGATGACGAACACGCTTTTGGGGCGGATGCAGACGACGAGCGTATGCCCCGATTGCAACGGGACGGGGAAAACGATAACGAAGAAGTGCAGCGCCTGCCGCGGGGAGGGGGTGTCGTACGAGGATGAGACGATAGACGTGCAGATACCCGCTGGGGTGACGGATGGGATGCAGCTGTTGATGCATGGCATGGGCAATGCGGCGGTGCGAGGCGGCGAAAATGGCGACTTGCGTATAGTGATTGAGGAGCAGCCCCATGAGCGGTATATACGTCAGGAGAACGATTTGCTCTACAACCTGAGCCTGTCATACCCGCAGGCTGTGCTGGGCGGGTCGGTGACGATACCGACGCTCGATGGGGAGGTGAAGTTCAAAGTACCCGCGGGCACGCAGCCCGGGAAGCTATTCCGGCTGGGGGGCAAGGGGATGCCGATGATGAACAGCCGGCGTAAGGGAGATTTGATCGTGGTGAGCGATATCCACGTGCCGTCACAGGTGAACTCAGAAGAGAAGCGGCGGCTGCAGGCGCTGCAGGATGCGGGGTGTCCGCATTTGTCGCCAGATGAGGGCGGCAAGCAGAAGGGGGCGTTGCTTGACCGGCTACGGGGCATGTTCTCCTGATAAAATGAGATAGGGCGGCCATGCAGGGGTTGGGGGTGTACGTGCATGTGCCGTTCTGCGCGGCGAAATGTCCCTACTGCGATTTCTACTCCATTGCTAGCGAGGCGAGAAAAGGAGAGTACGTTGAGGCTGTGCTGCGGGAACTCGCGGCGCTGCGGGGGGAGTTTGCGGGGAACGCCTTGACGCTCTACTTCGGGGGAGGCACGCCTTCGCGGCTTCGCGTGGACGAGCTGGGGCGGATGGTGGAGGCGGTGCAGGAGCTATACGCCTTGGAAGAGGGGGCGGAGGTAACGGTTGAGGTAAATCCTGACGATGCATCGCGAGAGTTCTTTATGGGTCTAGCCGCGCTGGGCGTGAACCGGGTGAGCGTGGGGGTGCAGTCGGTTTGCGAGGCGGTGCTAAAGATTTTGGGGCGAAGGCATGGGGCATCGCAGGGGCTGCGAGCGATAGAACTTGCAAAGGCGGCGGGCATAAATAATGTGTCGGGGGATGTGATCTATGGCATTCCTGGGCAGCGGGAAGAGGAGGTAAGGGGTACGTGTGAGGCGTTGGTATCGGCGGGGTGTACGCACGTGTCGGCGTACCATTTAATAGTAGAGGAAGGTACGTTGTTCGGGCGGCGGCATGCGGAGGGAAAGTTCCGAGAGGTGGAGGAGGAAACGAGCCTACGTCACTACGGCGCGGTGTGCGAGGCGATGCGCCGGGCTGGGTTTTCGCACTACGAGGTATCGAGCTATGCGCTGCCAGGGTACGAGTCGCGGCATAATAGTTTGTATTGGCGTGGGGGGCTGTATGTAGGGGTAGGGCCCGGGGCGCACTCCTACGATGGCGCAAGGAGGTGGTGGAACGTGCGGAGCGTGAAGGAGTATGCGGAGCGTGTGGCCAAGGGTGAGTTGCCGCGGGAGGTAGAGGTCCTAGACGAGTCGGCGCGGTTTGAGGAGTGGCTGCTCACAGGGCTACGGCTCGCGGAGGGGGTGGATTTGCTTGCGGGGGAGCGTTCTTTTGGCAGGGAAAGGCTGGAAGAGGTAAGACGCAGAGCCGAGGGGTGGGCTGCGCGGGGGGCTGTGGCACTGGAGGAGAGTAGGCTTTGGGTGCGAGAGGAGGGATTTATGGTGCTGGATGCAGTGGTGCTGGACTTGGCGAGCGTGGAGTGAGAGTGTTCGAGTGGGGATTTGCACCATAGGTTCGGCATGCACTTCAAAGGGGCAACATTTTCGGGGGTTGGCGGTAAAAGGTAGGTAGCAAAGCGACTTTAATTTGTTTAGATGTTTCCTAAATAAAAGCGTTCTGTTTTGCTTTAACCGTTTGATTTTGAATGAATAATACATTGTACTAAACGTAGTGGAAAAGTTGCTTGGCCCTGTGGGAGATGGAGTGAAATGAAAAAATTATTACCTTTGGGGAGTGAAGCGCAGAAAATGCGTAGTATGAGTGTGAAATAGGGGTAACCGAAAAAAGAACAAAGATGAAGAAAGGTAATCGTTACGGCACCCACAGGGTGCTAGAGCCGAAGGGCGTGCTGCCGCAGCCGGCAAACAAGGTGGACAACAACATGGATGAAATCTACGACAACGAAATTCTCATTGATGTGCAGACCTTGAACATTGACTCGGCTAGCTTTACACAGATTAACGAACAGGCGGGTGGCGATGAGAAGAAGATTGCGGAGATAATGCTTGACATCGTTGCCAAGCAGGGCAAGCACCGCAATCCGGTTACTGGGTCGGGCGGCATGCTGCTGGGCAAGGTGGAGAAGATAGGCGATGCGCTCAAGGGCAAGATAGACCTGAAGGAGGGCGATAAGATTGCTACGCTGGTGTCGTTGTCATTGACCCCGCTGCGTATTGACAAGATTAAGGAGATTCGCAAAGACGTAGACCAGGTGGATATCGACGGCAAGGCGATTCTCTTTGAGAGCGGTATCTACGCGAAGATACCGGACGATCTTCCAGAGAAGCTAGCGCTGTCGGCACTTGACGTGGCGGGAGCCCCCGCGCAGACGGCGAAGCTGGTTGGGCCGGGCGACACGGTGCTGATTATCGGTGCGGGCGGCAAATCGGGCATGCTTTGCTGCTACGAGGCGAAGAAGCGCGCGGGCGTGACGGGCAAGGTTATAGGCCTTTGCCATTCCCAGCGGAGCACCGAGCGGCTAAAGAAGTTGGGCTTCGCCGACTACGTGTTCTCGGCAGATGCAACCAAGCCGGTGCCCGTGATGGAGGAGATAGCGAAGCTAACGAACGGCGAGATGTGCGACATAACCATCAACAATGTCAACATCCCAGACACGGAGATGACGAGCATTCTCTGCACGAAGAATACGGGCATAGTGTACTTCTTCTCGATGGCCACCAGTTTCACGAAGGCGGCTCTCGGCGCAGAGGGCGTGGGTAGCGATGTGAAGATGCTGATAGGCAATGGCTACACGAAGGGTCATGCGGAGATAACGCTGCAGGACCTCCGTGAGAGCAAGGCGCTACGCGATATATTCACGGAACTATACGCCTAGGTGCGTTTTAAAAAGGAAAAAGCAATGGACGAAAGAGTAGAGAATGGGTTCCCGGCCGTGCCGTGGGCGAACCAGAAGAGCAATCGGAAGCGTTTTTTCCCGGAGGTGACCGATGAGCAGTGGAACGACTGGCATTGGCAGGTTAAGAACCGTATCGAGACGCTTGAGCAGCTAAAGAAGTACTTGACGCTCACCCCCGAGGAGGAGGAGGGCGTGCGGGAGGCGTTGAAGACGATACGTATGGCCATTACGCCGTACTATTTGAGCCTTATCGATACGGATAACCCGCATTGCCCTGTGCGTAAGCAGAGCGTGCCGACCGCAGCGGAGCTGATTAGGCTCCCAGAGGACCAGGTGGATCCGCTGCACGAGGATGCTGACTCGCCCGTGCCGGGTTTGACCCATCGCTACCCCGATCGTGTGCTGTTCCTAATTACGGACATGTGTTCTATGTATTGCCGGCACTGCACGCGTCGCCGTTTTGCGGGGCAAAAGGATGCGGCATCGCCGAGCGAGCGCATTGATAAGTGCATAGAGTACATCCGGAATACACCGCAGGTTCGTGACGTGCTGCTATCGGGCGGTGATGCGTTGATGGTGAGCGACGAGCGGCTTGAGAGTATCATCAAGCGACTGCGGGAGATAGACCATGTGGAGATAATTCGCATAGGGTCGCGCACGCCGGTGGTTTGCCCGCAGCGTATAACGCCGGAGCTGTGCAACATGCTGAAGAAGTACCATCCGATATGGCTGAACACGCATTTCAACACGCCGCAGGAGATAACGCCGGAGTCGGCGGCGGCGTGCGCCCGGTTGGCAAATGCTGGGGTTCCGCTGGGTAACCAGTCTGTGCTGCTGCGAGGCATCAATGACTGCCCGAACGTTATGAAGCACTTGGTGCAGCAGTTGGTACGCATACGCGTGCGTCCATACTACATCTACGTGTGCGACCTATCGCAGGGCATTGGCCATTTCCGTACCCCCGTGTCGAAGGGCATTGAGATTATGGAGAATCTACGCGGCCATACGTCAGGTTTTGCGGTGCCGACGTTCGTGGTGGATGCACCCGGTGGAGGCGGCAAGACGCCCGTGATGCCGAACTACGTGCTCAGCCAGTCGCCGCATCGCGTGGTGCTGCGTAACTACGAGGGAGTGATTTGCTCCTATACCGAACCAGAGGGCTACGTGAGCGAGTGCCATTGCCCAGAGTGCGAGGCGGAGCGCCAGCATATCGGGGTGGCGAAGGTACTGAACGGCGAACAGCTGTCAATAGAGCCGAAGGATTTGGATAGGCATAAACGTTCGCACCACGAGTAGCGTTTGCAGCTACAGCGAATGAAGGGTTAGAGCCCAGCTGTTGGGCGCATTAAAGAGTGAGGGGGTCTCGGTCATGCCGTTTTTAGACGAGCTACGTAAGCTGCGGAGTTTGGCAGTGGTAGGTCTCGCCAAGAACACAGGCAAGACCGAGACCCTCAACTATATTCTCCGTAGGCTAGCCGACGATGCGGATCGTGTGGCAGTAACATCGATAGGGGTGGATGGGGAGCGGAAGGATAGGGTGACGCAGACAGAAAAGCCCGAAATCTTTTTCCCCCGCGGCATGACCTTCATAACCTCTGAGTTCCACTATTCACACCGTGAGTTGACTGCGAACATAATGGAGGTGTCGACGGAGAGCACATCGCTAGGACGGTTGGTGACTGCCCGCACCATAATTCCGGGCAAAGTGTTGCTATCGGGGCCAGCGAGTACCGGCGGACTTCGGCGTTTGATAGCGCGGACGCAGCGAGCAGGGTTGGGGCTTACAATTATAGATGGGGCCCTTTCGCGTTTGAGCTTGGCATCGCCTACGGTGACGGAGGGGATGGTGCTTGCGACGGGGGCTGCGGTGTCAACCAATATGAGGGAGTTGGTGCGACAGACGAAGTACGTGTACGAGCTGGTGATGCTTGAACCGGTGGAGGAGGCTCTACGGGAGCGGTTGGAGGATGTTGATCAAGGCGTGTGGGCGATAGGGGATGATGGCGAGCTACACGATTTAGAGATACCCTCAGTGCTCCTGATGGCGAAAGCGGGGAAGGATCTATTCCGTTACGGCCACCGATTGTACGTGTCGGGGGTTATAACCGATAAGCTGCTCGACACGCTGCGGGCGCAGGGGGAGGAGGCGGAGCTGGTTGTACAAGATTTCACAAAGGTTTTTGCGTCGGATCGCTCGTACCGGAACTTTATTGCGCGGGGCGGGCGGCTTCGCTGCGTTCGGCGGAGTAGGCTCATGGCGGTTACTGTAAATCCGCAGTCGCCGAGCGGGTATCGTCTCGATAGCGATGCGTTGCAGGGAGCGATGCGGGAGGCGTTGGGGATTCCAGTGTACGATGTACGTCGGCTTTAGAGAGTATTGAAAAGTTTTTGTTTTGGCTTGCGAGTGGTAAGCCGGGGTAGAGTCTTTATTTATCAAGCAGTATAATGTTGTTTTATGGGGAGAGGTAGGCATACGATAGATTCTACGGAGGATTCGTTCGCTGGTGAGTTGGGTTTCAGAAAGGTATGGGGGGTGGCGTGGCCGATAATATTGGGCAGCGCCGCGCAGACCATTCTGAATATAACAGACACGGCTTTTTTAGGACATTTGGGCAATATAGAGCTGGGTGCTGTTGCCATGGCGGGCATACTCTACCTCACGGTGATAATGTTTGCCTTTGGCTTCGGCGTAGGTACGCAGATAGTGGTGGCGCGCCGCATGGGGGAGGGTAAGCCGCGACAGATAGGAAGAGTGGTGACGCATGGTTTTCTTTTCCAGTGGTTAATGCTGATTATCGTCTTTGCCATACTGGCGTTGTGGCGGGAGCAGATACTAGGTTTTTTGGTGAGTTCTCCGCACGTGCATGCGGCGGCGGTGGATTTTATGGGGTATCGAATGTGGGGCTTGGCCTTTGCGCATACGAACTTTGGCTTTAGAGCGTTTTACGTTGGGATAGGTCGGACGAAGGTTATTTCGGTCACCACGGTGCTGATGGTGGTGGTCAACATTGTCCTGGACTATGGATTGATATTTGGCAAATTGGGACTGCCGGCGATGGGGCTGCCAGGCGCTGCGGTGGCCTCTGTCATCGCGGAGTTCTCAGCGATGGTTGGTTTTGTTATCTACACGTTTAGGAAGGTGGATGTGCAGCATTACCGATTGTTCTCGTTTCAGGTGATAAGTTTTCCATTGCTGAAGCATTTGGTGGTGACGGCGTTGCCGGTGATGCTACAGCAATTTATGACGACGGCGATATGGTTGCTTTTCTTTGTGGTGTTGGAGCGTCTTGGAGAGCAGGCATTGGCGGCGTCGCAGATAGCGCGAAGCGTTATGCTTTTAATTCTACTCCCGATAATGGGTTTTTCATCGGCGACAAATACGATGGTCAGCTATCTCATGGGGCGGGAGAGGAGTGGCGATGTGTTAGGATTGCTTCGTCGTATATCGCTGTACAGTGCGCTGTTTGTAGCTGAGCTTTCTCTCTTTTGCGTGGTTTTTTCAACGCCTGTGCTGTCTATATATACGGAGGATCAGAATTTGCTGGAGTTGACGCGGCCTATCCTCTTTGTTCTTTCCGTGAGCGCAATACTGCAAGCCGTTTCGCAGACGCTGCTGAGTGGTATTACGGGAACGGGGCGAACGTTGACGGCGTTTCTCCTAGAGCTAGCGGTGCTAGTCGTCTATTTGCTGTACGCATGGATGATGTCGCAGCGGCCTGGGGTTGAAGTGTGGCATGTGTGGACGGCCGATATGGTGTATAATGTGTTGTTGATTAGCAGTACGCTTCTGTTTTTCCGATTTGCAAATTGGAGGCATGTGAAGATATAGTCAATCAGTACGAGCGGAGTTCCGTTGAAGGGGGGTAGTAGGAAGGTTAGTAAGGGGCAATGCGGTAGAATTTATATTAAAGCATTACCTTTGCGCAGGTGTAGTTGAAGCACTTTTGAGAGGGCAAGGCTTATGTCTGAGACGAGTGTAAACGGTATGGACGAGCAGAGGAAGAGTCGGAGAGGTCGGCGCTTCGTGTGGATATTTTGGGGGATTATCGGAGGTGGTCTTCTGCTGTTGTTTTTGTTTTTCGTGCTGATAGCCAATGGGGTATTCGGACACATGCCAACATTTGAGGATTTGGAGAATCCCAAGAGTAACGCAGCCACCGAGGTTTACAGTGCCGATGGGGAGCTGCTGGGTACGTTTTTCATTGAGAATCGGAGCTACGCCACGTTTGAAGAGTTGCCTCCCCACCTAGTTGATGCGCTTTTGGCCACGGAAGATGTTCGATTTTACCGCCATTCAGGGATTGATGCGCAGGGGTTGTTCCGTGTGTTTTTTAAGACGTTGGTTCTAAGTAAAGAGGAGTCGGGGGGAGGGAGTACGATAACGCAGCAGCTGGCGAAGAATCTATTTCCTCGCGACACTGTGTACACCAAGAATAGGTTTGTGAAGGTGCTGAAGTTGACCACTTCAAAATTTAAGGAGTGGATAACGGCAGTGAAGCTCGAACGGAACTACACCAAGGACGAGATACTCACGATGTATCTCAACACGGTGTCGTTTGGCTACAACGCTTACGGCGTTCGCCGTGCGAGTAGGACGTTTTTTGATAAGCCGGTTGACTCTCTAGATGTCTGTGAGTCGGCAGTGCTAGTTGGTATGCTAAAGGCCCCGACGAGGTATAGCCCTAAACGAAATCCGGAGCTGTCGCGTGTGCGCCGCAATACGGTGATAGGGCAGATGGTGAAATATAACAAGTTGACGAAGGCGCAGGGCGACTCTCTGTCGGCTTTACCCTTGGAGATACGGTTCCAGGAGCGCGATCACAATACGGGGCTAGCTGCCTATTTACGTGAGTTAATCCGAGTGATGATGACGGCCAAAGAGCCGCGCCCGGGGCTTTACTTTACCCACGAGCAGTATCAGGCCGACTCGTTGGAGTGGGCCGATAACCCCCTCTACGGTTGGTGTAGGAAAAATCCGAAGCTTGATGGGTCGGAGTACAACATCTACACGGATGGTCTACGGGTTTATACGAATCTGGATGCCAATCTGCAGCGTTACGCCGAGGCGGCTGTGTCCAACCATTTGGGGCGTACGCTGCAACCCTGGTTCAATAGAGAAAAACGAAAAGATTTGTTCTCGGCGGACGTGCCTAAGGAGACGCGAGAGGCGTTGATTACGAGTGGAATACATCGCTCTGATCGCTATAAGCAGCTGAAGATGCAGGGCGCAACGGAGAAGGAGATACTGTCAAATTTTGGTAAGCCCACGGAAATGCGGGTGTTTACGTGGAAGGGGGAGGTGGACACTGTGATGACCCCGCGGGACTCGGTATACTACTACAAACGTTTGCTGCGTGCAGCGTTTATGGCGATGGAGCCCCAGACGGGCAAGGTGAGAGCCTACGTGGGGGGACCTAACTTTAAGCACTTCAAGTACGACATGGTGTTTAGGGGACGGCGTCAGGTAGGGTCAACGATAAAACCATTCTTGTACACCCTGGCGATGATGGAGGGGATGACTCCCTGCACCAAGGTACCCAACGTGGAGCAGGTCTTTGAAACGAATGATACGATTTGGACACCCCGTGGCGGGAGCCCAACGGAGCATGTGGGCAAGATGGTGTCGCTGCGGTGGGGGCTAGCGAATTCGGTAAATAACGTATCGGCGTGGCTTGTGAAGCAGTTTTCGCCTGAGGCGGTGGCGAGGATGATTAATCAAATGGGGATCCATTCGTTCATAGACCCGCAGCCCTCAGTTTTTTTGGGAACGTCGGATGTGTCGCTCTACGAGATGGTAGCCGCGTACGGGGCCTACGTGGCAGGCGGAATGCGTGTGGATCCGTTACTGGTGTCGAGAATAGAGGATCGGCATGGCAACTTGCTGGCATCGTTTAGCTCGGAGCCTAAGGAGGTTATCGACCCCTATACGGCGTACCTAATGGTAAAGCTCCTAGAGGGGGTGGTGCAGCGAGGTACAGGAGGGCGGCTCCGTTGGATGTATAATCTTAGCGGGAAGCTAGGCGGGAAGACAGGGACGACGCAGAATAATTCGGACGGCTGGTTTATGTGTATACAACCGAACTTAGTGTCAGGTTGTTGGGTTGGTTTTGAGGATCGTGCGGTGCGCTTTGACAACATGGCCTATGGGCAAGGGGCAAGTTCTGCGCTGCCCATTGTGGCGTTGTTTCTCCAAAAAGCGTACGCAGATGCCACCACGGGGATTTCTGATGGCGATATGTGGGATGTGCCGAAGGGGATGGAGAACGTGGAGTTCAATTGTGACGACAAGGAAGTGTCGGAGGAAGAGACGAGTGATTTTTTCTAAACGTAGCTTACTATGCGTTGGAGTGGAATAGTGATAGTAGCGGTGCTGGCGGTGCTGGTAGGGTGCAAGAAGCAGCAAGAATCTCTATTGCCGGACGTTAACGTATACATAGACATCTCGCTGACGCTGCCAGAATATCAAACGCTAAACTTCCCAGGCAATGTGTTTCAGTATGGAAACGCAGGGTACCAAAACAATGGAGTTTACATCGTCCGTATTTCGCAAGAGGAGTTTGCAGCGTACGATGTGACGTGTACAGACCATTTGGATAAACCCACGGCCACGCTTTTGGAAGGCGCAGTGGCAAAATGCCCAGAGTGCAAGACTGAGTATCAATTGCTTAATTACGGATATAGCGTAGACGAGTCTCGGCATCTTCAGTCGTATAAGGTTGAGGTGATAGGAGGGCACGTGATAGTACGAAATAAGCGTTGACGATACGATAGGGCACATAACGATTAGATTTTTCGTACCTTTGCGTAGGTGTGAAAAACAGAGAGGTTATGGGTCTTACATTCAAAGAAGAAATTCTGCAAGGAATTCCAGAGGAGCTGCCAGCGTTGCAGCCACGGGACGAGTCGGTGAGCCACGCTCCTAAACGCAAGAAAATACTAACAGAAGAGGAGCGCAAGCTGGCGTTGCGCAATGCGCTTCGCTATTTCCCTAAGAAACATCATGCGGTTTTGGCGAAGGAATTTGCCAAGGAGCTAGATGAGTACGGCAGAATCTACATGTACCGCTTTCGCCCAACGTACAAGATGTATGCACGGCCGATAGATGAGTACCCGGCGAAGTGCCGTCAGGCTGCGGCCATAATGCATATGATTCAGAACAATCTGGACCCAGCGGTGGCGCAGCATCCGCATGAGTTAATTACCTACGGCGGCAATGGAGCAGTATTCCAAAATTGGGCGCAGTACCGTTTGGCTATGCGCTACCTCGCCACCATGACAGAGGAGCAGACACTGGTGATGTATTCAGGGCATCCGCTAGGTCTATTCCCATCGCATAAGGATGCTCCGCGGGTTGTGGTAACCAATGGGATGATGATTCCCAACTACTCCAAGATGGACGACTGGGAACGCTACAATGCGCTGGGTGTTACCCAATATGGGCAGATGACGGCGGGGTCGTATATGTATATAGGGCCGCAGGGGATAGTGCATGGCACGACGATAACCGTGCTGAATGGCGGCCGCATGCACATGGCTAAAGGGGAGCATGATTTGAAGGGGAAGCTTTTCGTGTCGTCAGGGTTGGGGGGCATGTCGGGAGCGCAGCCGAAGGCAGGGAAGATAGCCCAAGTGGTGAGCATAATAGCAGAGATCAATCCGAAGGCCACCCAGAAGCGCTACGAGCAGGGATGGGTGGACGAGGTGATTGATAGCCTAGACGTGTTGATTCCCCGCGTCAAGAAGGCGATGGCCGCGAAGGAGGTAGTGTCGATTGCCTACCAAGGTAACATAGTGGACCTATGGGAGCGGCTGGCGAAAGAGGATATCCCAGTGAGCCTTGGGAGTGACCAGACATCGCTGCATAATCCATTTGCGGGGGGGTACTACCCAGCGGGGTTGACGTTTGAGGAGGCGAACGAGCTAATGGTGAAGGATCCCGAGGCGTTCAAGCAGAAGGTGTACGAGTCGCTGCGCCGCCAGATAAAGGCGATTAATGCGCTCAGCGCGAAGGGGATGTACTTCTTTGACTATGGGAATGCATTCCTGCTGGAGGCGAGCCGAGCGGGTGCAGATGTAATGGCAGAGGATGGGATCCGTTTCCGCTACCCGTCGTACGTCCAGGACATCATGGGCCCGAAGTTCTTTGACTACGGCTTTGGTCCGTTCCGCTGGGTATGCACATCGGCAAATCCGAAAGATTTAGCGGTCACAGATCGGATTGCGCTAGAGGTGCAGCGTGAAATGTTGAAAACAGCCCCCGAAGAGATAAAGATGCAGCTGCAAGATAATATCCATTGGATAGAGCACGCTGAGGAGAACAAGCTGGTGGTGGGGTCACAGGCGCGAATCCTCTACGCCGATGCGGAGGGGCGTACGCGCATAGCGCAGCGCTTCAACGAGGCGATTGCTTCGGGCGAGCTGTCGGCACCAGTGGTTTTAGGGCGTGATCACCACGATGTGTCGGGTACTGATTCTCCGTTCCGTGAAACGTCCAATATCTACGATGGGTCGCAATTCTGTGCCGATATGGCAGTGCAGAACTGCATAGGCGATTCGTTCCGTGGTGCTACGTGGGTCTCAATTCACAATGGAGGCGGCGTAGGTTGGGGCGAAGTGATAAATGGCGGCTTTGGGATGGTTCTTGATGGGAGTAAAGAGGCCGAGAAGCGTCTGCAGCGCATGCTGTTTTGGGATGTGAACAATGGTATAGCTCGCCGTAGCTGGGCGCGTAACGATAGTGCCATGTTTGCCATACAGCGGGAGATGGAGCGTTCGCAGGGGCTGGAGGTAACGATGCCGAACCTAGTGGACGACAGCGTGATAGAGGGGCTATAGACGGAACGCGCTACAGAACATGTTTTGAGGAAGGGGCTTCGGTAACGGAGCCCCTTTTATTTTACTTGATCCTCCTTTTTCCCCATTAGCTCCTCTGCCCGTTCGATGGCTTCGTGAATGTTCGGCTTCACGTTCTCCGGGCCAATTAGTTCCATCAGCCCCGTAGCCTTAAGGGTATCTAATACTGCGCTTTTCACACCGCTGAGGACGAGGGTTATGCTGTGCTTTTTAAGGCCATTGTGCAGCATATGAAGGTTGTTCACTGCAGTAGAATCCATAAAGGGAACCTGCCGAAGCCGTAGTATACGGACTTTTGGGTTGTCGCCGAGGTTCCGCATTATCTCCTCAAAACGGTTGGCGATGCCGAAGAAGTAGGGTCCTTCTATTTCGAACACCTCCACGCCTTTCGGAATCTGTAGTGACTCATTCTGTAGATGCACCGGGGTGCCTTCTGCGTCGGGAGTGAGTATATCCTTTGCCACTGTAATGCGGGTACTTTCAGCCATGCGCTTCATGAAGATTACCATGGAAATAAGCATGCCTAGCTCAATGGCCACGGTGAGATCAATGATAACAGTGAGCAGGAAGGTGACAAGCATAATGATGAAATCCCCCCTCGGACCTTTAGCTACGCTTACGATGGAGCGCCAGCCACTCATGTTGTACGATACCACGATGAGTACCCCTGCCAGCACGGCCATGGGGATGTAGTCAAGCAGAGGGCCAAGGAAGAGTAGGAACAGCAATAGCACCACGGCGTGGATTATTCCCGATAGCGGCGTGCGCCCCCCATTATTGATATTTGTCATGGTGCGGGCGATAGCCCCCGTGACAGGGATTCCCCCGAAGAAAGGAACAACGACATTGGCCACCCCCTGGGCGATGAGTTCTGTGTTGCTATCGTGCTTCTCCCCGATGATGCCGTCGGCAACGCTCGCCGAGAGCAGCGACTCAATGGCGCCGAGCAGCGCAATGGTAAAGGCAGAGGGGAAGAGTTCTTGCACCATGGCGAGACTCATTTTTGGCACCATGGGCTTGGGTATGCTAGAGTTTATCTGATACCTATCCCCGATGCACTCCAGCGTTTCCACGTTCGCAAAGCGTTTGAGAAGGTAGGCTACAAGGGTGAGTGCCACGATGGCGAGGAGAGAGCCTGGAATCTTCTTTATGATACGGCCCGAAAAGGCGATGATGAGTATGCTTCCAATGCCGAAGAGGAATGGCAGCCACTGCACGTTGCCTACCGTATTGAAATAGACCCCCCATTTTGGAATGAAGCTTGCGGGGATATCCGTGAGACCCAGGCCAAAAAGATCGTTCATTTGGGTAGAGAAAATCGTGAGGGCTATACCGGCGGTAAACCCCACCACGATGGGGTAGGGAACGAAACGGATGAGCGTGCCGAGCTTAAGAATCCCCATGAGTACAAGCAAACCACCCGCCAAGAGGGTAGCTACGATTAGACCGTCAAGACCGAACTTTTGGATAATGCCGTAGACGATAATGATGAATGCTCCAGTAGGTCCCCCGATTTGTACTGACGAGCCCCCCAGGGCTGAGACAATGAAGCCCCCGATGATGGCGGTGAAAATGCCAATTTCTGGCGACACTCCGCTCGCGATGGCGAAGGCTATGGCCAAAGGCAATGCCACAATGCCAACGATGATACCAGCCATTACATCTTGCGAGAGCTGTTGCCTGTCCGCATTGCGGAAAAGATTGAGAGCCTTGGGGCGGAAGCGCACCCCCTCATTTTGCCTTGCATTGGATTACGCATTGTACTACCGTGGATGGATTTTCAATCAGCGCCCCCTTCGTTCTGATTTTCTGTACAAAGATACTGACTATTAGTCACTTTGAAAACCATAATGATAGAACTTTAGTTCACAAGAACGGCGTTTAACTAGCCGGTTGGCTAGTCAAACGCCGTTCTATTGCGTCAAATTCTTTTAATTCGCCTTTGCCGACTGGCGATGCCTAGGCAGCGGCACGTCCTGCTGCCATACTTCCCTGCCTCGATGGGGCGTGTTTTATCGCTCTGACAATCTCCCCAATCCAGAGGACGAAAGAGGTTAGCCCGATGATAATCAGCCAATCAACTAGTGAAAGGCCACCCTCTGCCACGTTAAACATCTCCTGAAGACCCGGGAGCTCCGTCATGAGTATTTGACCTCCCAAGATCACAAGGGCTATGATAATAAACCACTTGGTCTCCCTCCACGAAATTCCCTTGAACGCAGAACCATTCGTCATGAATGCCTTAGCGTTGAAGAGATTCCAGAACTGGAGCATGACAAAGATTGTGAATATCAACCCCATTTCGTACGGTGAGAGTCCATTCCTTGCGCCCCACGCAACGTTGCCCCTAAAAACATCCAAGAGGCTCGTTACGTCTGTATGCTGGAAGAAAACGCATAGTCCTAGGAGGAGAATGGTAAAAATAGAACCCACGCAGAGAATGCTCATCCCCATACCCTTGAGGATATGCTCATTCACCGAGCGTGGTGGCTCGTTCATTACAGCCCTAGTAGGGGGCAACGAGGCTAGAGCCAGCGCGGCAAACGTATCCATCACGAGGTTTACCCATAGCATCTGCGTCACGGTCAATGGCGACTCCTCCCCTATGAAGGTCCCGATGGCCACAACGAGGCACGCCGCCACGTTCACCGTCATTTGGAAAAGAATGAAACGTTTGATGTTCTTGTAGAGCGAACGCCCCCACATCACCGCGTTGGCAATGGTGCTAAACGAGTTATCAATGATGGTCATGTCGCTCGCCTCCTTGGCTACCGCGGTGCCATCCCCCATGGAAAGCCCCACGTTGGCAGCGTTCAGTGCGGGGGCATCGTTAGTGCCATCGCCCGTTACCGCCACAACATGGTTAAGGTCTTTGAGGAGCCGTACCGCGCGCTCCTTGTCGTTTGGACGGGCGCGAGAAATGATTTTCACCTTTGGAAGCCGCTCCTTGAGCTCATCATCACTCATAGCCGCCAGGTCTGTTCCGATTAGGATATTCTCATCAGTATCCTTTGCAGTCCAAAGCCCCAGCTGACGACCGATTTCCTTCGCCGTGCCAGGGGCATCGCCTGTTACAATCTTGACCTGGATGCCTGCGGTTGTACAATCCTCTATGGCTGCGGGGACATCTGTACGTACCGGATCCTCAATGCCAACGATCCCCAGCATGGTTAGGTTGGTAATGTGGAGGCGTCCATCGACAAAGATGTCATCAGAGCTTTCCAACTCTTTGTAGGCAAAGGCTAGAGTTCTGTTGGCTCGGCTTTGATATTCTGCCAGCCTTTCATTGTACACTTTCGCCTCTTCTTCCGAAATCTTGCAAAGGTCCATAAGAATGTCTGGCGCCCCCTTTACGTAAACGACATGTTTCCCCAGCACAGCCGAGTCGACTATCGTGGCCATGTACTTATTTTCCGTAGTGAACTGCAGACGGTCGAGCACGGGTAGCGTTTCGCGGAGGTCAAGGTAGTTCACCCCATGGAGGTGGAGCCATAGCAGGAGCGCACCCTCGGTAGGATTTCCTATCGCCTTTATCTTATTTTCATCTGCAAAGTCAAGATTGGCAGTGGTGTTAATGGCTATGCACTCCTTTAGGAGCGCGGAGAACCTATCGTCACCCAGCTTTCGATCGTTCAGCTGCGGGAACATTGTCCCAATCACCTTCATTTGGTTTTGAGTAAGTGTTCCTGTTTTATCCGAACAAATCACCGACACTGCGCCCATCGTTTCGCATGCATGCATGGTGCGGGGAAGGGTGTTTTGTTTCATCAATCGTTTCATGCTGAAGGCGAGGCTCAGCGTAACCGCCATGGGCAGCCCTTCAGGTACGGCAACAACGATTAGCGTAACGGCAATCATCAACGAGTCAAGTGCGTATTGCACGAGCCTCGTCCAGCCCTCGGCATCCATACTGGCGGCCCCAAGGAAGTAGAGAATAATCCCAACGATGGGCAGCACCATGAAGGAAAGCACTTGCCATAGCTCCAACCGCTCCGCGTTGTCTTCATTTTTCTTCCTGTTGATACCCCAACAAATAAGTCCCGCCGCGGCAAGTGCCCCGAAAAGGTAGAGAGCCAACGAGCCGTAGCTAGGATTAGGGAGCAGAAGGGCGTGACGTACGAGCCGCCCCAAGACGATTAGAATGGCGATTACGTAGCTCGTTTTCGTAATGAGCCCCGCCAGCTCATCGAGCTTTTCGCTCAGCGGTGTGGCTTCGCCGTCCCGAACCTGCGCTGCTTCAAACACCTTTCCGCATGCGGTGGCATCCCCGACGGCAAACACCTTGGCGATGCAATCGCCCTCCATCACGGTGCACCCCTTCATGATATGGTTTGAAGGGTACGTGGCATCCTTGTCAAACTCTTCGGGCTTTGTCGTTTTTGCGCATTGCAGCTCCCCAGTAAGGGACGACTCGTTCATCATGAGGTTCATGCATTCCAATAGCTCAGCGTCTGCCGGCACCTCTTCACCAGCCTCAAGGAGAACTATATCGCCCACAACGACCTCTTTGCGGGCCACCTGGCATACGTTGCTGTTGCGGACCACCTTGACGAGCGTATCGTCATTCACCTCATTAAGGCTCTTGAAAGTCTTCTCGTTGGATGCCTCCAGGATGTGTGCCACAGATGTGGCCAACAGAACGGCCGCCGCAATGCCTATCAGCTCCAGGTACGGGGTCAATCCCTCAATGCCGCCGTACACGCCGTTATAGAAAGCGATGCCGCCGGAGAGCAAGAGAACGAACAGAAGGATGGTGAAGAGCGAGTCCATCTCAAAACGATTCTCCTCCGCATTCCACTCCCCCCCGAGGTACGCCACGAGGTAGGTGAGTACAAACAGCACGAGGGCCAAAACGGGTGCGATCCATAGCCCTTCATGAGTGTTCAGTCCGACCGATGGGAGCGCTATAGCCACGATGGTGGCTATCACCACAATGGCTAAATCCAGCTTCAGCAGCCAGAAGTGCATGCAGTTTTTAATCTTTTGCCACATTGACTCCTCCGCAGGGGGAGTTAGCACGTTGGCACCGTGCTTTGCGCGGCTCTCCAGCACCTGGGCATCGGTTAAGCCCACGTAGTGATGTTTCTGTGTCATATTGAAAAGTTGAACCTACAGCTTTAGTTAAGTTATGCTGCAAAGGTACTACCATCTTTGTATTAAACGTAGGGGTTTACGCTACAAAGGACGCGATGCGTTCTGGCGTATGGGGCTTGAAAGTAGCGTGTACTGTTGAGAGACCGTTTTAAGGATGGATGGAAAGGTAGGCTAGTTCCACCAAGGGGTTTGCTGCAAATTGGCTAATCATGCAGGGGCAGCAAGTCGTAGTTTTGGCAGTTGGGAGGGAGTATCGGTCAGAGGTTGGAAGCGGTTGTAACCTACTTGTTGCCATGGGAAGGGAGTACAGCCCCTTAGAAAATATTGGAAGAGATGTCGTGCCTTCTTCGTCAAGACCCCATTGCGAAAGGGACATTTCCGAAGGGTTGAGATGTTAGCCATTGCAGCAAGCGCTGTCGAGTCGTCCCATCTCCCCGTAAGGTACGATAGTTCAAATGCGCCGGAGCCGCTATCCCCCAAGTAACGATGGCTTGGCGGTGCAGTGCAAGGAGTGGGGGCGGCTAGGGCGCATTGGTCTAGTCCAAAGCTTCGGGTTCGTCTCCATCTGTGTCCCCATCAGTGGAGGCATCGTATCGGAGAAATATTTCTAAGAAAGCGTCTTCTCTGTAAAAGTAGTCCGGAATGGTCTCTCCCTTGTCCTTTATAAAGTGAAACCCAAAGTTGGCGTATTCCTCCATTGTCTGAATAAGCATGTCGACGGCTCTTCGTAGGGTTATTTCTCCTTTGTCTAGGGCAATCAAATCGATGTCGGTGCGGGCAACGAGTGCAACAAATATGTAGTCTCTAATTTTCGGGTAAGGCGTTCTTTCCAAACGCTTCTCTATATTCCCCCAATTTTCAATTGCTAGACCAAATACTTTTCGCTGCTTAGAGTCTTCTGTTAAGGGGCGCCGCCTATTTTCATACAACCCGATGAAAAACGCTACGATATACAGCTCGTACCCCGCGCCGAACAGCTTTCCGCGTGCCTCACGCAGAGCTGTTTCTCCTTTACCATAGTCGCAGTACATCTTTATTAGGTCTTCGTATCTTGCTTCCCACTGTGGATTGCGAGCTGCCCACTTGTCATATAACTTCTCTGCTGCCATGACCAATCTATTTGATGTGTTCAATTTTCGTCTGAATCGTGGACAAATTCTGTGGATCGAAACCGGCCTCTTTGCTGATTTGGTAGACCGTGCAGGAGAGCTTATCCAGTTTTTCCTGGTTAAGCTTCTTCCTCCTTGTAGCGTAATCGATTTCCAGCAAATCCTTTGTAACGATTATGCACTGCTTGTCAAGCGTGTTGATAATGTTGTAAAATACATCTTCTTTGAAATCTCCGAATGATGATGTCGGGGCATCAAAGATGAGTGGGTAGTCCTGCTCGCGTTTCCTTTTCGTAATGTTTGACAACGCAAACAAAACGGACATGTACATTGTGGTTCGTTGAGCACCTCCTGGATTGAAAATGATTGTGCCATTTGAACTATATAGCTGAATGCGAGCCGAGCCATCGGCTCTTCTTATAATACGCACTTGGCCACGAAAGTCATTTTTATTTAGTCGTTCAAAGTAGGTGTTCGTTTCTTTTTCAAGCGTGTCTATGAATTTACTTGTATTTATCTCTTTTGCCTTTCTAAAAGCCTCCATAATAAGCTTGAGCGTTTTATGAATCTGCTGGTGTCGCTTTACTGTATTGCTGGACGGTTCAATCGCATTAAATGCATCGGATATCCTATCATGCTTCAGCAAAAGATCGGCTAGTTGGCGATTCAGATCAGCGAGGCGAATTTCAGCTCTATTCTTTTGTTCTGACATCCCTTTGAAGTCTTTAAAGCCTTTTTCTAGCAGCGATTCAGGGATGCCCGGCGTTTGGATTAGCAATTTAGTCTTTTCGTCTTCGGCCTCCTGCAAATCCTTCTTGGCTTGTTCAAAGCGCTGTCTGTAGGCTTGAATTGATTCAAGTCTGTCAGAAATCGTAGGGGCAATCTCGGCGATTTCTTTTTCGCTCCACCCGCTTAATCGGTTGGATATCTTGTCAATTTCTTCAACGTAGTAGTGCGGAAAATATGGCTTCTCTTCTGCTTCGGGGTGGGGCGTTGCTTGCGAATTGGCAAGGAATTCATTTAGCTTGTTGAGCATGAATTCGTATTCAGGGGTTCCTTTGCGTGCCGGGCGACCGCAAACTTTGCAAATCTCTTCGTCAATCATTTCTTGCATGGTTTCTTTGTTGGGAATATCCCATGGAAGTTTTGTTGCCCCATTGACGAGGGTGTTTACCATTTCCCGTTTCCCCTTCTCCATGGCGCGTCGTTCGGTCTCAATTCTATCCAGTTTTCTTTTTTCTTTACTGAAGGCTGCGGCCTTCTGATGGAACTCCTCCAAAACGTGGGGAAAAGCTCTTAGTATCCAATATTTGTCTAGCAGCTGAACGTTGTAGTCTAGCGAAGACAAGTCCCGGCAGTTGGCCACTTCCTCCTCCTTGGCTGCAATTCTATTTTTTATCTCTTGATACGCTTCGCAAGTGTCTTGATTCTCTTCTAGTTCTTCTAACCTAGACGTGAAGTCAGAGATAATCTGTTCTTGCGTGCGAATATCTTCGTTTACCCCTTGAATGGCACTCAACGTTTCCTGCTTCTCTCTTTCCAGCTGCCGAACCTTTTTAGTCTGGGTCTTGTCCTGTTTCAAAGCCTTTGTAACAATAGCATCGGCATTCCTTTCAAACTGTTCGGTAAGAAGAACGTATTCTTCAAATTGGCGGATATCTGAAAAAGTATCAACCAATGTTTTTAGAGCTGTATTATTGTTGAATACATCTAATTGACTTTCGCCTTTGAAGAGACAATACTTCCGAATTGCCGCATCAAAACATTGCTCTAACAGCTGCTTACCATCTCTCAGCAAACGCTCTGACCCGCTAGCTTCGTACCCGACAAATTTATAATCGAATGTGCGGGCACCGTTCTCGGGTTGCTTCTCAAAGCTAAAACGTTTTTCAAGCTCAATAGTCCTGTTGTGGTCGAAGACGAGTGAAACAACTACTTCATCCTTCTCCCCAACCTCCATTTCTGACTTCCTCTTTTCAGAAATATTCGTAGCACTCTTGGTTTCTGTGGCAGTATCAAACAGCCACTCCAATGCCTCAAAAAAAGTGGTTTTCCCATCCCCATTGTCTCCAATAATCAGCGTTAGACCTTGAGAAAACTCAAATCTATTATCCCCGTAATAGCTACGGAAATTCTTGATGTTCAGGCTCTTCAGTATCATACCTTCCCATTTAAGTAGTTCTTAATCTCATTGTAAAGCTGCTTATCGGTTTTGCCCATGCTTTTACCTTCAATTATCTTGGCGATAGCGCAAACCAAATAATTATCTGCCTGGAGCGCATCCTCAATCGTCTCATAATAACCTGCCATGAATGGGCACGCCTCTGCAAGTTTCTCGTCTTGCAGTACCGATTGCAACACCCGGTCGCTGTTTGTCAAGTTCTTAGCCATAACTCTTTATTTGAAGATTGACACTGCATATTCGTTTAGCACGCTGTCTAATTCCTGAATACTATCATGCAGGTTCTCAGACAGCAAGGCGAAGTCTCTAACTCGCTTCATTTCGCTTTCAACAAGGCTCTTTTCCAAAGCGTAGCACTCTCCGTCAAACACATTATTAGGCACTACAATCAGGTCGTGAATGGTGGCAAAACGTTTCTCTTTATGCGTTCGTAGCACGCGTCCGCGACGTTGGATGAATTGGCGTGGATTTCCTGTACTAGCGCAGAAAATGGCTAGCTCACATCGAGGCACATCAACCCCCTCATCCAAACACTTCATCGATGTTAGCACATCAAGACTGCCTTCGGCAAAACTTTTAAGCATGGCATCGCGGTCAGCTGATTCGGCAGTGAACTGACGGACGATAATCCGAGAGGATATATCACGGACGATACGGGTAAAATCGTCAATGAGGTGTTCTGTGTCAGGGTCTATGGCAATAGTGTCGGCTTGGTCAAACATATCGGAACCCAAATTGTCAGGCTTATTGCCTTCCGGCACGTAAACCAGAGTGTATTTCAAATTGCCTTTCTCTTCCATGCGTTGCTGGACGATTCGCTGAAAGGCTGGCAGCTTGTTGACCGCCTTGTGAATAATGCGCTTGCGTTTCAAAAGGAGCATCTTCAAAAGCTCTTGGCTCCTCTCATTACGAAAGCCCATTATCCTGACGATCCTCTTTGAAAGCTCTACATATTCCGACATCTCCCTTTCGGTCAAATGCACAATGTGCGGGTAGTAGTAGTAGCGGCATAGCGCCCCATTTTGAATCGCTTCGGCCATTCCGTATTCAAAAGTGTAACCAGCGGAACAGCCAAAAAAATCCATCAGCTGGCGGTTTCCAGCATCGTCAAACTGCCGTTTGGGTGTGGCAGAAAGCCCGATGCGGCGCAGGTACTTGATGTCGGGTAGGCGTTGAATCATCAGTCCGCTACCCATGTTGTGGGCCTCATCGGCTATAAGTAGTAGCTTGTTCTTGGGGAATTGGTTTAACTCCATGAAGACATCGGAGCGTACGAAGGAGGCGTAGGTTGATATGATGATGTAGGACTGCTTATTGGCATTGTTGGCCATTTCAAGGAGACGGAGATTTGCAACCGATGATCTCCATCCGTTGTACTTGGAGCAAACCTTTATTATAGTGTTGAAATTGAATTTTTTACACTCCATCTCCCATTGCTCAACGAGTGCAATGGTTGGCACAAGTATAATGGCTTTGTAATACCCCAGCTTGTTGTATATCTCAAGTAGGCAGTTCAGCGCAGTGATGGTTTTGCCCGTGCCTGTTGCCATAGCAAACAAGCCTTTCTGCCGGTTGCGTTTCCAATTCTCTAGTGCCTGCTTTTGGTATTCTCGTGGCCCCGTGTCGTATGGGAAATGGGGTTTACTAAATTCAGCTGAGGCTGCTGACATGCTTTGCTTTTGGACCTTCTTAATCTCAATTTCCACTCTGTTTTTAGCCCTGCCCAATGCCTTTACCACAGACGTTGGGAACGACTTATCTGAAATATCCTGTTGAATGAATCGGTACTCGCTTTCCAGCAGATCCCGTAGTTCCTTCCCTTTGAACGATTCCGCAATTCGGGTTTTCACTTCGTTCGTCGGAACAAAAATAACGTTCTCGTCCCTACCTGTAAAAACGAGGTTAAAGTCACTATTGATTTTTTGAATGGTTGCGGAAGCCTGGAGGCCGTCCCAGTCGCAGAAAGCCGTGAGGCTTTCAATGTTGTCAATCAATGCTGACACTGAAAAGTTGCACGAACCATCAAAGCCAACGCTGTTGACCCCATCGCTAAACATTCCGGTTTTTGTGTGAGAAATGCCGATTCCCTCCTTTGGGGCAATGATTCTTACGCCGAGTCGATCGTTGCGGATAAGCCACGCCAGGCAATCAAAGAAGTGTACATCGCGCTCCGATAGCGTCCTTTTCAGATTTTCAATATTGGTGATGTCGAAGACCGGTATGGGGCCATCAAGTTCGCCGTTAGCGATGGCGTTTTTATCTTGTTCGGTAAGGATATCATTGACAATTAGATTCATGCGGCCGCCATTGTAGAGGAAGGATGCGAACCCATCTGCTAGTACATTGATGGCTGAAGATGAAAAGAATCCTAGCATCAAGTCGAATCGCGCGGCGTTGCAGAGGCAATCGGAAAAGAATCCTATTGGCTCCCACTCCGTGCGTGATTTGTATCGGCGATGCACCGGAAACTCAACGTCTTTTAGCATGTCATATGAAGCAATTAGCGCAGTTTATCTCGTCATCATCAAACAGATTAATCAGCAGATTGCCATCCGCCTTTTGCTGGGTCATTTTGGTCTTCTTAATGTGGTCAAGCTTGATTTGCCGTATGCGTTCGGGACGGATTAGCTCCTCAAGGCGTTCGCCCTGGATCCACGTGTAGCCATCTTTTTCATACCCCATGGCTTTTTCGAATAGCGCGGGGTGCTGTTCGTAGAGCCATACCCATTCTATCTTTTGTTGGAAGAAGCAGAAGTAGCAACCCGATCGGCTACGGCAGTATTGGCCTATTTGGCCATCCACTGCAAAGTCAATTAGCTTGTAGTAGGCAGGAACGCCTACGCCGCTGTCTTCCAAGATTTTGAAAACATCCGATTTGACAATTATGTCTTCATTGTCAAGCAAGGGAAACTCATCAAGTTTGCTTACAGGGCAATCGGAGTATTGCTTGAGAAAAGTGAAAGTTGCATGGTTGAAAGTCTTAACATCAATGTCAAGCAACGCATTGAGCTTTTGGGTGTAGTAAAACTTTTTGGAAAGCGGGGTGCTTAAAAACTTTTCAGCCTCGGTGAAAGTACTCGGGACGGCCACAGACTGGTAGCATTCGCTAAAACGCTCCAGGTTGTCATTCTTTAGCACCGTGTTGATAACATCTACGCTCCAGATGTTCCGTCGGAAAGGGAATATGGATTGAATGTTCGCCTTTGATGAGATGTACCCCTCGCGATCCTCGTCACCGCGGATGCCAACGTATGAGATGGTGGGCGCAGTGCCGACGTATTTTTCAAACTCAGCCAATTTCATTTTTTGTGTGCACCAGCGGGCTTGCACCGAAGGAAGAAATCCGCCATTCATCTTTAGAAAATGGTCAAAGGGTGTTGGCTCCGGGCTCCCTTTCGCTGCGCAGAGGGTGGTGATGTGTCCTAGGTATGAGCGCAGTCGCTCTACGAGTTGCTCGGTTTCTGCAAGTTCACATTTCGTATCGCAGGTGTAAAAATCAATGGCCAGCGCAGGGTATTTGTCCTTCAGATAGATGGCTAAGGCCGCGCTATCTTTACCCCCCGATATCCCCAGTACATGTCTAACTTCATTCTTCATTCTATGTTCCGTTGAATTACCTGAATCAGAGCCGTTACGTTTACAGAATGATCAGATGTGAGCAGCGCTTCAATGCGAGTTGCAAGCGACTTTACCGTTGTGTTTTGGGCGTTTGATAGTATAACCTGCTTGGCGATTGGTGCGTCGTTATTCCGAGTTATGTGCAAGCGTACCACATTTTCATCGTCCGCTCTATGCATTTCCACGTAATCATCAAGTTGAAACAGCTTCTCCTGGAGCGCGGTCATTAGGTAGGGCTTCTCGCCATCCCTTACCTTTTCCAGCGGTTTGTTTAGCACCACGTAGCATACCGACTCAATCCACGCTGTACGGTTGGCGAATTGGCCAACGATCCGGGAATGAAAAGTCCTTACGTCAAGCGGCATTAGCTCCGCCCGTACGTAGCGGTAGCGTTTGTCTATTATTGACTTGTAATCAGGGTATTCCAACGTATCAATTTGCAGTGATGACAGTATCTTTTTTTCTATTGCTAGAAGAAGTTCTTCGTAGCAGACCCGTAGGTCGCGGATGGCGGTTCGTAGTGCTTTTACAAAACCGTTGATTGCCGCTGGGTCTCGGCTAATTATTAGCTCGTTAAAGCCGAGTTGCGCCGGGAGTGTCTCAAAAAAAGTCTCTTCTGGATCGGTAGCGCGCGCAATGGCATCCCTAAATCCTTTGGCTTCTGTTGAAACATCATTCGTACGCTTTGCATACTCGTTGAGCTGATTGTAAAAAGTCAGGAATGGGCGAATGGTCTCAATGAGTGTGGCATTTTTCAGCTCCGTGGTGTGCAGGTTGATTACGTATCTGTACCGATCGAAGAACTCCTGCTTTACACCGTTCATGCTGAAGGCCTTTATTTTAAAGTTACCGAGTCTCCGTTGCATTAACCCTAGAATCTCGCTGTTTATTTCGGGTACATAGGCACCATCGAAGTAGAGGGCAAAATCATTCTGACGGATAACCAAGAAAGTCGGCAGCCACCAATCGATAAAGCCTTGCTTCATCCCGAACGGTGGGGCCAATAGGAGGCTTTCCAGCTCGCTTAGCTTGCGCGGTCGCCCATCGGTAGATTGAATGAAATCGCTGCAAACAGACCATAGAACCGAGAAGCTCTGCTCCTTGGGGGGAACCAACGTGTAACGGCTGCCATCTTCGCTGGGAACATGCATTCCCGTTTGCTTTAGCATGGCTAGAAAAACGGACTTCTCGGGCGGAAATTTATTCTTTGCAAAGCCCAAGTCCTCTTTGTCCCAATGCTTTAGGAGTGCTTCAAAATAATTCTGCCGTGCGAGCGACATGGCGCTGCTTGGCTTGAATTTGTTTACCATCTCATTCTTGAAAATGGGTGTCTGGGGGAAAATGGTATCTGCCACTACAGATAGCTGCTTGGTAAGCTCCTTGAGCCCTGTTAGTCCTTCCCTTGTGCTGCCATTGAAAATCCAAATCGCATCGGCCGAAAACATGCTTTCCCGTATCGTTTTGCTGAGAACCTCCTGCTCGTGCCGCTTGAGGTTCTCAATCTCTTGCAAGGCAACCCTGTCGCTCTTGTCTGTTACGTAGTAGTCTTTAACCCATTCCAGTCGGTCAATCTGTTGCAGATGCTTTACGATGCGCTCCGTATTGCGGAATAGGCAGTATATAATCGGCATATTCGTTTGCTGAAGGCAAGTCCTTTTTACTTCAGCAAGGCAATCGGAGGCGGGAAACAGGAGGTTAATATATCCATCCAGTTCTCCCAAAGCCACTTTGCCTATTGGGGTGGTTGAAATGCGATAGTCAAAAAAGCGGGCGGTGCCCGTCCTATAGTAATGTGAGTTTGCTAAAATTGGCTTTGCGTCAAAATAGTTGAAGAGACGGTCAACGTAATCGTTGGAGTGGTGGCATTCTACTAAGGCTCTCAGTAAGCCCTGCTCAATGTTGACATCCGACCCTTCGTATAGAATGTACTTCGACTTGTACTGAGCGTATCGTATGATATTTTTCTTTTCCAGCGTGTCAATGGTGTCTGATATGTCGTTTATGCCGATTGCAAGGGAAAAATATAGTCTTAAAAATGCCTTATCGAGGATCATGCCCGCTGAGGCAAACAGGGTGAAAAGCCCCAAAACTTTTACTACCTTGACGGCGTTATCAATTTTACTGTTGGGCATGTTTAGCCTTGTCACACGTTCAAGCGCTACATGAATTGCCTCCCAATTTACCGAGTCTCGGTGCGCTTCGCTTAAAAATGAAGAGAAACTATTTGTAATGTAATCGTAAACGTGTGTGATGTTGTACATCGGGGCTACATCATCCTTGAACTGCGAAACAGAGAACTCATCGTTCGATGTGAGAAAGGAGAGTAGCGTACGCTCATTCTGCCCGTATCGTCGGTTCGCCTGAATGAGGATGTACGCGGCGAAAACATCCATGGGGTAGAGAGCTAAAATCACGTCGGGGTGTAGGCTGTCGGTGGCGAATTTAGATGATAACGCCAGGTTGTATAGCTTGCGGGGTGCTTCTGTTTGGGTATGGTGCGCTCTCCTTATAAGCTTGGCGGCGGTTAGGTTGAGGAGTTGCTCCGTGGGTTCGTTGAAAATAACATCTTGTATCCTCCCCTTTACCTTGGTCCACTCCTGCCTTTGCTCCAAGCTTAGATGCTTGGCGTACGCATTAAAGCTTTGGTGCAGCGTGGTTAAGAAGAGAACGTTCCGATTGGAGTCGTTGACAAATTCGCAGAACTTCTGCAAAAAGTACATCTCCTTTTCAGGATTGTTCTTTGCGGCGTACTCGAGTACTTTGCCAAATTCATCAATCGCTACGATTAAGAGCGCATCCTCAGATTGCGCCTCTTCGTAGATATCCTCAAACGCTGCGAGTGCATCGTTAGTGCCGGAAAGTGCATGGTGCGACAGCAGCACGCTGCCTAGCGGAGCGTAGTCTCCTACAATATTAAGCGGCTTGATACCTTTGAATCTGCCTAGCTTTCTGTATTTTCTAAATGACTGATAATCAAGCAGTTCCCCCCCCCCCACCCCGCACGTTGCCCGTACGCATTGCAATGCGCTTATCCGTGCGCCCATACTCCCCTAGATACTCGGATACCAATGCCCTTTCAAAAGCCAAAATAAAGCTAGACTTCCCTGTTCCATAAGAACCTACTAGGCAAAAAGAGTGGATCCCCACGCTATAGTCAGACAGAATCTTCGCAGCGGCCCGCTTTGCATTAGCGGTTACGATGTAATCAAGTTCTTTGTTTTGGTCTTGCGCTATATTCGTTGAAAGTGCGTAACTCATGGCTACCCTCTGTAATACATACTTAAAACCTGCTGTTCGCTAATGGTGCAGTTGATAGAAAAAAGCTGTTCCCCTGCCGTATTGCTGAACGAAATGTCATTTATTTGTTTATTTATCGCATTGAATATCTCGTACATCTCGCCCTGGGTGAGGCAGAAGATGCGAGCCAGTTGCAGGAGTTTGCTGTACTCTACTACGCTGTCGTTGCCCACAATGCTCTTTATTGCGTAAAGGAAAATGAGAGGGTCTACCGCTGTCTTGTTGTATACGTTGAAACGATATGTATCGTTCTTTTCGGCTTTTAACGCGTTGAGGTCTAGCAGAGCCGATGTGAGATCATCTAGGTTTTTACTTTTGGGGGGTACGTAGAGTTTGAGCAACGTGGTTACATCCTTATGTATGGTGTTTTTGTTGTAAACTACTCCGTGGAAGATTTCCTCGTCAAATTGATGCTTAATGTAGTCTTCTACATACTGCTTGCTAAAGGATTCCCTCTCCTGGTGAATGGCCGTGAATAGAATGTTGTACAGCGTTGCGTAGTTCGTTGACACCAATAGGTAGTGGAGTAGCCAAAGCGTTTGTACGTCTTCTAAAAAAGGATCGTACCCACCATCCGAAAAAATGAGTTCGCCAATGGCGGTGGGGGTATCGTTAGGGGCTGTGATGCCAAAAGCACGCAGCCAGTACCTCAGGGAATTTACCATGTTCTTGCCCACGCCGAGCTCCACAACGGCATCCTCATCACGGAACGACTTCCCCTTTTTAAGGTAGTCGTACCCCTTTTTCAGCCAAAGTCGCTTGCACTGAAAGGTTTCATGTCCCGAAAACGTAGCGCGCTGCGATGTAGATACGCTCTCTTTTGAAGCCACTGTCCCCGTTCTCCCAGCTTAAAACGACGCAAGCTCCCCGCAGAAATCACTGGCTCCCTTGCGTCATGAAATCACCTAAATCAACGCAAAGATACGTAACCCCATCTTTATAAACAAACTTCTTTTCCATTCTTTCCCCCTCCCCTCTACGCCCCCCATCAACCACCCACTACCTTACCACCCCCTTCGCATCAAATTCGGATTTCTCCGGAGAAATCCGAATTTGATGCGAAGGGGGTGGGGCTTTGGTGCAGGGGAGGGGGGTGGGGAGAAGAGGGCGTACGCGCCGTAGGGGAGCGGGGGATGCCGCGCCGCGCCGCGGCGTCATCGCCTCGCGATGGGCCAAGGGGCGCGCCGCGGCGGTGAGGGGTGGCGATCCCATGTGGCTGGGGCACAAACTCCCACCTCTTTTGGATAGAACCATTTGCTTGGCATGTGCAAGTAACAGCAAAAAAATCAAAAAGAAGCAAAAAATAGCAACAAAAAAGGGGGTACTTCCGTTTCAACGAAACAGCGTGGAGTGTACTCATTGGTAAAAATAGGGCGGAAAAGGGGCGATGCGTGGTGCGAATGGGCTACGCACCGCGGGGCGTTTTCAAGAAAATAGTAACACAGATTTATGAAGCTTTCTCAGTTTAATTATGACCTGCCGAAGGAGTTAATCGCGAAGTACCCAACCGATGATCGGGATAAGGCGCGGATGATGGTGGTGAATCGGAAGAGCGGGAAGATAGAGCACAAGCTGGTGGGGGATTTGATAAACTATTTTTCGGCTGACGATGTGGTGGTGCTGAACAACACCAAGGTTATCCCCGCGCGGCTCAGCGGCACGAAGGAGAAAACGAACGCCAACATTGAGGTCTTTTTGCTGCGGGAGCTCAACGCGGAGGAGAAGCTTTGGGACGTGCTGGTGGACCCCGCCCGCAAGATTCGTATCGGGAATAAGCTCTACTTCGGCGAGGGCGAGCTGGTGGCCGAGGTGGTGGACAACACGACGAGCCGCGGCCGTACGCTGCGGTTCCTCTTCGATGGCTCGCACGATGAATTTAAGGAATGGCTCTACAAGTTGGGGCGAACCCCTTTGCCGCGGCACGTGGGGCGTGCCCCTGAGGAGATTGATACGGAGCGTTACCAAACGGTGTTCGCCACGGAGGAAGGGGCGGTGGCGGCGCCCACCGCGGGGCTGCACATCAGCAAGCAGATGCTGAAGCGCTTTGAGATTAAGGGGGTGCAGACGGCGTTTATCACCCTCCACGTGGGGCTGGGAAATTTCCAGCGGATCGAGGTGGAGGACCTTTCAAAGCACAAGGCCGATGCGGAGCAGATTATCATTCCGCCCGAAACAGAAAGTATGGTGAACGGTGCGCTTGATGCCGGCAAGCGGGTGTGCGCGGTGGGCACCACCGTGGTGCGCGCCATGGAGAGCTCTGTGACTTCCGATGCGCATGTGCGGGCGTGCGACAAGTGGACCAACATGTTTATCTTCCCGCCCTACGAGGTGCAGATTCCCAACGCCATGCTTACCAACTTCCATTTGCCGAAATCGTCGATGATGATGACGGTGGCATCGTTTTCGGGGGCGAAGGTGCTAAAGGCGGCGTACGAGGTGGCGGTGAAGGAGCGCTACGGATTCGGGACGTACGGCGACGCGATGCTCATCATCTAGGCAACCGGGCTGGGCGGGCACCCACAGGGAGAAGGGGGGTATGCAGATTGTTCCACAGGTGGCGATAGTGGCTGGGCCCTGCGCCGCGGAGAGCGAGGCGCAGGTGATGGCGTGCGCGAGGGCTTTAGCCGCGGGCGTGAGGTTGACGTGCTTCCGCGCGGGGGTGTGGAAGCCGCGCACGCGGCCGGGGCATTTTGAGGGGCGAGGCGAGGAGGCCTTGCCGTGGCTGGCGAGGGTGGCGCGGGAGCTGCACGTGCCGGTGTGCACGGAGGTGGCCACGGCGGAGCATGCGGCCTTGGCGAAGCGCTACGGCATTGACTCCTTTTGGGTGGGGGCGCGAACCACCGCGGATCCCTTCGCCGTGCAGGCCCTCGCGGAGGCGATGGGCAGCGTGCGCGGCACGGTGTACGTCAAGAATCCGCCATCCCCCGATTTGGATTTGTGGATAGGGGCCATGGAGCGGTTCCGACGGGCTGGGGCGGAGCGGGTGGTGGCGGTGCATCGTGGCTTTTACCCCTTTGCGGGCGGGCGCTACCGCAACGCGCCGCGGTGGGACACCATGCTAATGCTCCGCGCGCGGCGGCCAGATTTGCCCATCTACTGCGACCCCAGCCACATTGCCGGCAAGCGGGAGCTGGTGCCCGAGGTGGCGCACCAGGCCATGCTGCACGCCGCGGATGGGCTCTTCGTGGAGGTTCATCCCAATCCGGCGGTGGCTCTTAGCGATGCCCGCCAGCAGCTCCTCCCGGCGGAGTTTATAGCCCTCGTGGAGGCGTTACCCGATGTGGCGCGGCGGCAGCTGGGCTGTGAGGATGAGGACGTGGCGCTACAGCTTCTGCGGAGCAGAATAGATAGCATTGATAATCAGCTGATCGAACTGCTGGCGCAACGTATGACCGCTGTGCAGGAAATTGGCGAGTGGAAGGCGGCGCGCCATCTATCATCGTTTAGCCGTGCGCGGTGGGGGGAGATACTCCGGCGTAACCTCGCCTATTCGAGGGAGCTGGGGATGTCGCCCGGCTTTGTGCGTGCGCTGGCGGAGATGGTGCATGCGGAGGCGATTCGCCTACAGGATGAGCAGAAAGAAGAGGCGGTTCGGCGGGGCAGGGCGCAAGGGGAGTCTACCCATGATGGCGGGGCGGAGCAGGGAGAAGGCTCGGAGTGATGGGGGTAGCGCGAATGGCGGGAGCGGAAGGGAATGGAGGGGGTAATACAGATCGGTGTGCAAGAACAGAAATAGAGTAGTTGCATGAGGGCGAAAAATCCAGAGGTGCGGGGGCACGTTGCGATATTCGTGGCGAATTTCATTTTTGGCGTGAACGTCCCCCTGGCCAAAACGGTAGTGGGAGACGCGGGGGTGTCGTGGCAGGCGGCATCGCTGGTGCGCATCGCGGTGGCGGCGTTGCTCTTTTGGGTGGTATCGCTGTTTACGCCGCGGGAGCGGGTCAGTAAGCGCGATTTGGGGTTGCTTTTTTTGGCGAGTCTCTTTGCCATCACGCTCAATCAGCCGCCCTTTCTCATGGGGCTGGAGCGGACCTCCCCGTTTAACGCCTCGATGCTGGCTAACACCCTGCCCATCGTGACGCTGATTCTAGCCACCATTTTCCTGCGAGAGCCGCTCTCCGCGAAGAAAATTTTTGGGGTGGTGTTGGGCATCGTGGGGGCGGGGCTGCTCGTGATGCGCCCCGGGGAGAGCTTTCGGGTGGGGTCAATCGGGGATGCGTTGGTCTTTTTCAGCTTGGTCACCTACGCCCTCTACCTCACGCTGTTCAAGGGGATTGTGTCGCGCTACTCGCCGGTGACGATCATGAAATGGCTTTTTCTCTTCTCGTTGCTGTGCATAACGCCCTTCTTTGCCCCCTCGTTTCGGGGGGAGAATTGGGCGGCGCTCGGGTGGGATTTCTACCTGCGGTTGGGCTACGTGTCGGTGTTCGCAACGTTTGTGGCGTACTTCTTGATCCCGATAGCGCAACAAACGATACGGCCAACGGTTATTAGCATGTACAGCTACGTGAACCCTATCGTGGCGGGGTCTATTGCGCTGTGGACGGGTATGGATACGTTGTCGGTGGGGAAGGTGGTGGCGGTGGTGCTCATTTTTGTGGGCGTTTATTTGGTAGCGATTAGTAAGAGTCGGGAACAGGAGGATGGCGTAGCGGAGAGGGGGCAGGGGTGAAGGGGCATGTGATTTTATGCGCGTCGCGGGGTGAAAATTATAGGAATATAGTATCTTTGCGTGGCGCATTTGAGGGGTGTGGATGCGCGGAAGGGGTGCAAGCGTTTGGTAAAATAAGAGAGGAGATAGGGCGATGATGGAGTCGTTCATGTTTTACAACCCGGTGCGGTTGCTTTTTGGAGAGGGGCAGACCGCGGCGATAGACCAGTACGTACCCCGCGATGCGCGGGTGCTGATTACCTATGGGGGCGGAAGCATTCTGCGGAATGGGATTTTTGATGAGGTTACCGCGACGCTCGGGGAGCGGTACGTCACCTCGTTTGGGGGAATAGAGGCGAATCCTCGCTACGAGACGCTGGTGAAGGCGCTTGACGTGATCAGGGAGCATGAAATAGACTTTTTGCTCGCCGTGGGAGGTGGCTCGGTGATAGATGGCACGAAGTTCATCGTGGCGGCCAATGCCTACCCTGGCGAGGATAAGTGGGAGATGGTGGTGAAGGCCCCGCGGCCGTTGCAGCTGGGGAATGTGCTACCGTACGGGGTGGTGCTAACGCTCTCGGCGACGGGTTCGGAGATGAATTCCGGCGCGGTGATTTCAAGGGAGGAGACGCACGAAAAGTTTAGCTTTAACAGCGAGTGGGTTTTCCCGCAGTTCTCGGTGATAGACCCGCGCCATCAGCTGAGCCTACCCAAGCGGCAGATAGCCAATGGGGTGGTGGATACGTTTGTGCACGTGGTGGAGCAGTACCTAACCTACCCCGTGGATGCGAGGGTCCAGGATCGGTTCTCTGAGGGGATTATGCAGACGCTGGTAGAGGTTGGGCCAAAGGTGCTGGAGTCGCCAGAGGATATGGGGCTGCGGTCAAACCTCGCGATGGCGGCCACGATGGGGCTGAACGGGCTGATAGCGACGGGCGTGCCGGAGGATTGGTCAACGCATCGGATAGGGCATGAGCTGACGGCGCTCTTTGGCATTGACCATGCGGTGAGCCTTGCCATAGTGCTACCCTCGTTGCTGCGCGACCAGCTGGAGGCGAAGCAGGCCAAGCTGGCGCAGTGCGGCGCAAGGGTCTTTGGCATAGCGGAGGCCGACGAGCAGCTCGCGGCGCGGAAGACGATTGATGCCATAGAGAGCTTTTTCAGGGTGATGATAGGCAAGATACGACTGTCCGACTACGGAGTGGTGCTGGGCGATGCGGCCGTGGTGTGGGAGCGGTTTGCCGATAGGGATTGGCATCTCGGCGAGCGGGGCACCATCGATGCCGCGGCGGTGGAGCGTATCCTTACGGCGGCGCTTTAGCTCGGGGAGAGTCGGTGGGGTTTGGGGTGTGCTACGGTGCGGGTGCGTTTGCGGGGTGCTATGGGGGAGGTAGATGACGAAAAAGCGTTCTAGCGCGGTGTGGTGGCCGATAGTTTGGCTGGTTCTATTCGTTTTGCTGGTTGCGGGGATGGTGGTGGTGCAGCACCCTGCCTTTGGGGCAAAGCCCAAAGGTGCGCGGCTGGAGCTGATGCAACGGAGTCCCGATTTTCGAAAAGGGGTGGTATGGAATCGGCAGCCCACGCCTATGTCGGTTGAGGATAAGGCGGTGAGGCGGCGCACGATGCGGGCGTTTTTTCTGGGGCGGCGAGCATTGAGGGTCCCCACCGTGCCGCTCCCCGTGGTGCGTACGGCACTTGATAGCCTACCGCCCTCACGGGATGCCTACGTGTGGTTTGGGCACTCCTCTTTCTTGGTACAGCTGGAGGGGAAGCGGTTTCTCTTCGACCCCGTCTTTACGTACCGATTCCCATCTGGGGTGGTGCTGAAGCCTTTTCCCATGGAGTATCGGTACGGGGTGGAGGATATGCCGGCGTTGGATTACATCTTCATAACGCACGACCATTTTGACCATTTGGACTACGGAACGATTCGTGCACTGGATACCCGCGAGCCGATGTACGTTTGCCCTTTAGGGGTGGGTGCGCATTTGGAGCGGTGGGGGATTCCCGCGGAGCGGATCGTGGAGCTAGCGTGGGACGAGAGCTATACGCTGGCGGGGGACAGCATAAAGGTGACGTGCCGCACGGCGCGCCACTTTTCGGGGCGTTTTCTCAACGATAGGGATGCGACATTCTTTGCCTCTTACGTGGTTGAGACCCCGCAGAAGAGGCTGTTCTTCTCTGGGGACGGAGGTTACGGGGACCACTTCAAGGCGATACGTGAGGCGCATGGGGATTTTGACTATGCGTTTTTGGAGTGTGGGCAATACAACGTCGCGTGGCCCTACATCCATAGCCAGCCGCAGCATGTACCGCAGATCGCCGAGGATTTGTGCGCAAAGCGGTTCGTTCCCATCCATAATTTGAAGTTTTCTTTAGCGTTGCATCCCTGGCACGAGCCGTTGGATAGCGTGTGGGCAGAGTCGGCGCGGCGGGGCCTCCCGCTCCTCACGCCCCGCATCGGGGAGGTGCTGTGGCTCGATGGGCGGGATACGGCCTTTGCGCCGTGGTGGCGGGCGGTAGTGGCGCGGGAGCGGGCGCAGCGAGGCGGGGAAGAAGTTAAATAGCATAGAGCGGTGCATTGTTTCTACGTTGATTCATTGGGCGGGGAGCGGATTTCCCTAGGGGAGGAGGAGAGCGCGCACTGCGTGCGGGTGTTGCGACTCGGCGAGGGGGCGCAGGTTATGCTGACCGATGGTGCGGGCACGCTGGCGCAGGGGGAACTGGTAGCGGTGGGGAAGCGGGCAGTGGAGGTGGCGGTGGCGCAGCGGGATAGGCTACCGCGGCGGCTGGGACAGCGAACGATTCTGGCGGTGGCTCCCACGAAGAATGCCGAACGGATGGAGTGGTTGGTGGAGAAAGTTACTGAGGTGGGGTGCGGCGCGGTGGTGCCGTTGCTGTGCGAGCGCGGGGTGCGGGTGCGTATCAATGGGGCGCGGCTGGAAAGGGTGGCTGTGTCGGCGCTGAAGCAGTCGCAGGGGGCGTACCTGCCGAAGATATACCCCATGGTTCCCCTTAAAGCGTTTTTAGACCAGCTAGCGGAGCTGGAGTCGGGCATGCAGGATGGAGGGGAGCCGGGGGAAGGGTATATACGTGCGGTGGCGCACTGCGACGAGGGGGAGCGGCGCGATTTGGGGGGCATGCTGCGGGCGGATGCGGCGCGGCCGTTGGTGGTGCTGATAGGGCCCGAGGGGGATTTTACGCGGGAGGAGATTGCCATGGCGCAGGGGTGTGGCTTTGCGCCGGTGACGCTGGGCGCGGCGAGGCTACGCACCGAGACGGCGGCGATGGTGGCGGCGGTGCTTGCTGGGGTAAGGTAGTAGGGGGCGGTGTTTAGCACCCATTGTCAACGATAGCTGCATGGCCAGCAGTGGCGATAGTCCATAGAGCTAAATCAGAGTAAACGTAATTTTTCCGGCCTATGGCACCGGGGAGGGAAACTGTTTCTTTTCTCCTTCCCCAGTTGCGAATAGGGGAGTGTTTGTTTCTGTAAATATGTCGGCGTTGGCGCGTGTATGGGGTAAGAGAAAATACCTATTTACGGATGTCATAAAGTAGGTGTTGGTAGAAGAAGTCATTAGTGTCCCGTTAAAATCGGGACCAGTTAAATATTAATCAAATAACCCCGGAAAGAGGGGACAATCGAGTTCTTTGACATTATTGAAATCAGTCC
>QWCB01000068.1_pt1 | contig 107371 bp, 73 predicted proteins | sample 1972511 | NCBI WGS metagenome assembly QWCB01 (sample SAMN09866719, study PRJNA288562) | Human gut metagenome isolate term5_stool, whole genome shotgun sequencing... | isolation source: gut | host: Homo sapiens | place: USA: California | reverse complement strand
CAAGGGGTACGCCGCGCCGTTCGCGCTGGGCCGGCAGAGGGTGGTGAAGCTGGGGGTGAACTTCTCCTCAAAGACGCGGAACATCGCGGGGTGCATCATCCGGGCGGAGGGGCAGGCGGACGTGCGGATGGCCGTGCAGGCGGGGAGGCTGCGCGCGGTGGAAGAGTAAGGGGCTATTCAAAGGCCGTCCCGCGGGCGGAACTGCATTGCGACAAAATGATGGGAAACCTGCGCATTTGAATGTGCTGGATGGCTACGGTTGTCCTATCCAATAGCCCCGCATGACCCATTGGGCGATAACGCCGCAGCGGGAACTACTCAGCGTCAGCCATCCATTAAAAAAAGGTTTTTTGTGGTGGTGTGCAGCGTTACCGCGGTGCTGTGCGCTATCTTTGCGCCACTTAAAAATCTCAAATGGAACGGTGCTTGGAAGGTCGGGGCGGACCTTTCTCCGAGGCGTGGGCGTTGCATGGATAGAAGGAGACCTTGCGGGCAGTAGTAGAGTTTTATGAGGAATTCTTTTAGAGCAATCACAATATCAATGATAAAAGTAGATATGGAGGGAATTCTATGAGTGAAGAAAAAAGTGGTGGTCAGTGCCCTCAATGCGGTTTTCAACTCTCTGCGGGCGATAAACGTTGCCCAGCATGCGGGGAGTGGGTGCAAAGGATTTGCCCTGAGTGCGGAGCGTGGACTCCATGGGGGGAGGAGCGTTGCATGCGTTGCAATAGCGATGGGCATGTTGATGGCAGCGAGAGTTATAGGACGATGGCCGCAGTGGAGAAGGAGGAGGAGAAACCAACGCTCTTGGATAGGGTTCTTAACTTCTTCAGCGATGGAGAGGATGAAGGGGAGGGCGAGGAGTACTCAATGGTGGAGGACGCGGGAGGGGGTAGCGCCGCGGTGAGCGTAGAGCTGGGGCGGGCTATGGGGTCCCAAGCTGTGGGCAGCGTTGATGATGATGGGGAAGAGGATGAGGAGTTGAACATACCGTCGCCATGGTGGTTTTTCGCGGAGGCTCTCATAGTTATCATTGTGTTTGGGGTTCAATTCCATTGGTCGTGGTGGCTATATCTCCTCGTGATCCTCGGCGGGTTCATCGCGCTGTGTATCCCGGGGATCAGCAAGCTTTTCAGCCTGGCGATATCTGCGGTTTGGGGATTCATATTCATGACTTCTTGGCCATGGATTTCAGGCAGGGTAGATATAAAAGGTCTTGCTGAATTTGACCAGAGGATATCATTTGCAGAGTACTGGTGGGTAGGCGTAATTTCCTTTCTTGCCTTGCTGCTCATACACTTCAACGCCATAGCATTGCGCACGCGCTAACCTGAAAGGGGCATACGATGGATAGGGAAAAAGTATACGAAAAGATACGCTCCATAGCCGATCTCTACAATGGGGAGAGGGTGCAGCCAAGGGAGCTCGGTGCGCTGTTGCGGCACGCTGGGTTTAACATTTCAGACGAGGAGCTGGGCGAATACGTTGCTGGGGCCTACAAGTTCTACGAAGAGGCGCAAGAGATAGCCGATCGGTTTGTTGATCCAGTGACGGGGATGCCGCTAGCCGTAGTGGATCATTTTAAAGAGTCGCTTAAAGACAAGGAGACAGCAGTTGACACTCTGCTTTACGGTATAGACTTCTTTGAGCGTGCGCTGTACACGCTGGACGGCATTTTGGGCGATTCGGCTGTGCGTAAGGGCGTGGGGTGGACGAGACGTTTCTTGCATACGTTGAAGGGGGATCAGGGGGTACTTGATGTGCAGGCCGATGCCACTGCGGTTTATGCGCATTTTATGGATGTACTCGGGGGCTACGAGACGCTCAAGAGCGAGCTGGGCTACGTGATAAATGGGTTCATCATGCTGCGTAACAGCGTGCTGGAGATGTATATCCGCTACGCAAACAACCTCTTTGACATTTTTGGCGATAAGATACGGCAAGTGGCGCCTGACCTCTTTGATTTTGATAGCATAGAGTTCCTTGACGTGGCGCAGCTGCGCCGGGAGAGCGAGTTGGCGTGCTATACGCTGCTGCGGGAGTGCTCAAATGTGATGGGGATGATTTCACACAGCTTCGCCACGCATGGCGAGAGCATCATGCAGGCGTTGGGCGATAAATACACATCGCGGGAGTGGAAAGCGCTTCAGGTGGGCTTTAACCTGCTTGATCACTATTTGGATGCTGGGACGCAGACCACGATACTTCGTAGCGAGTTTGAAAAGTTCTGCGGGAAGCTGGATGCTGATGAGGCGTTGATAGTGACCGATGCGCAGCGTCTCACGGCGATTTATAGTACAATCAACGAGGTGGCGAGCTATAAGGCTAGGGCGTTTCTACGGCGCAGCGAAGAGGTGCTTGCGCAAGGGGTGGGTACGCTGGCGGAGCTGCAGCTCTCTACGCCTGCGCTGAAGGCGCTTAACGTGGAGCGTGAGGGTCTCCTTACACAGTACCATGATTTGGAGGACAAGAAAGTAGTCGTTGACTCCACCCTGGCGGATTGCAGCACGAACATTATGCTATTGGATGCTGCGTTGGGGAATATAGAGGAAAGCTATAGGCGGGCGAAAAAGAAGAAGCCACTGCGCCCCTCCGATTTTGCCTTGGGGTTCTCGTTTGGGGTACGCAAGAAGAGGTACCAGATGGAGCTCTACGAGTGGGATGCGTGCTACGGCGACTTGGTGAGGGAGTATAGCGACACGATAGGGGATAGGGCTTACTACAGGGAGCTGCGCGACTCGGCGACGAAGGAGCTTGAGGCGTTAAACGCGGAGCGGGACGAAGTGAAGAAGAAGCTGCGTGATGTCAATGCGCGGATACGGGCAAAGATAGCTGTAAATCCAAAGGTGCAGGAGCAGATGGCGGCCCAGCTGCGCGAGGTGGTACCCATGCTTCGCTTGGCGCGGGAGATAGTGAATACGAGGATTGATGAGCGTCTGGTGAGGGTGACGCAAACATCGCGCGATGTCTCTTTCGAACTCTCGGCGGAGGATAGCAGCTGGATAGATGGATTTACGGATCGGTTAGCCGAATTGGCAGATCAAGCGACACGGCCGGTGGAATCGTCAGTGGAAGCGCAAGGGGCTGAGGAGGCCGGGAGCGCAGCACCAGCACCCCAGTCGGAGCAGGATGCGATCATAGAGGATGCACGCACCCAGCTGATTAGCCGCACGACGGGGCTGTGCAGTGCCTATATGAAGCTAAAAAAGCAGAAGGAGCAGAATGCAGTGACGCTGGCGGAGTATAAGGCAGAGCTTTCACAGATACAGAACGATTTTAAGGCGATTCAAGAGGGGATGGGCGAGAAGGGGGTAGCATTGCGCGATGTGGTACGCCGCATTAATTTGGCGGAAGGGCGTGGCGAGCTACAGGAGGCGTTGTGCGCACTGTCGGATGGGAATATAGTGCTAACCGATAGTGAGTTGGATGCATTTCTTAATACAGATGAGGGGGAAATAGTGCTATGAAAACGCGCATGGAGTATCGAATGGAGCACCGGCGTCTCCATGGCTTAGTTGCAGCGGATGCAGTGGAGGCGCAGGATGCCGAGAGGGGACGAGTGTTGGTGCAGGAGCGGGATGAGCGGAAGGAGGCGATAAAGAGCAAGTTCTACTATGGGCTTGCCACGCGCGGCGGCTTGGTCAAGGATATTTTAGACGCTGTGGGAGGTCTTTTCTTGCCTGGGATAGGCGATTTTCTGACCTCGTTTATGGCCTTCCCTGCTATAATGTCGGCTGCATTTGAGGTGCGGTCTTTACCGCTGACGTTGGCTATGATTTTCAACATGCTCGTTGACCTGCTCTTTGGGTTGGTGCCGTTGGCCGGTGGCATTATAGATGCATTTTACTTGTCTAATAGAAAGAATGCTCGCTTGCTGAGCGGCTACGTGGAGGGGAATAAGGAGATAGTTCGCAAGGTGAACCATAGGGCGAGCTTCATGGGAATAGTGATATTCTTTCTGGTGCTGCTGATTTACTTTACCATAAAAACGCTGTCTAAATTGGTGAGTCCGCTATTTAGCTAGCAAGGATCCTTTAGGTGCATGGGAAGCGGTCGGCGGTCATAGGCAAAGAAGATTTGCCAGGGTCGGTCTTTTCAGACTGTTTGCCCTTGCGGGCTGGAATCCGGGGGTCAGAAGATTCCGGCTATTGGGAGACTGTCCTGCGGGCGGGGCTGCATTGCGGCCGATATTTTCTGAGGATTTCAGTGGGGCGTTTCGTATGGGCTGTGGCGGGGGACTGGTTGATGGTGCGAGCGACTCGGTGGTAAGCCATAGCAGGGCGGAGAGAGGATGCTAATTAAAATATGTGGCGTAGAAGTCGCTATTTTTAATCTGCAATATGGCTGGTTTATAAGGGAAGTAACCGCTGATTGTGGGTGCAGATGGGAGAGGATTGTGTTTGTGGGATGGGAGCGAGCAGACCACTTATGAAATAGTAGCGTGATAAGGTTCTTATATAATGAAATTGTTACTACCTTTGCGCATCGGAAGGGATGAATTTGATTTAGTCAACCTGTGGAGCATTGTCATGGGCTTTTGGAGCACGGTGTTTGTTCATTTTAGCAATGCGCTTGGGACGAAGCGGAGCGACAGCTGTTGCGCAGTCATTCCTGCGGTGGGGTCTCAGCGGAACGGCAGCCGAGCGCCCCCCCCCCCCCCCCCCCCCTATTTATATCTTAATTCGTTAGCGTTTAAGGGCTTACAGAGCTGCTGCCGCGAGGCGACAGCTGGTGGTGCTGCCCTAAGGGGTATTCCTTTCTGGCATCCCTTTGTGGGGCAGCGAGGGTGGATAGGTTGGATTCTATCTATCACCTTTTCGCAAGCATGCGCGGGCATCGCTGCATGGAGGAGCCGTGTCGATGTAGCGAATTCGGACGGCGGTTGGATTATTCAATGCACTAGGAGGAATTGCCATGCGTAGCAGTAGCGTAGTGCGTCTAATGAAGCGGTACTTTTGGCTTTACGATAGGCTAACGGCCTCCCGCGTGGGGCTGACGCTGGAGGAGCTAGCGGCGGCCTGGGCGCGGTCATCGCTGAACGATGAGGGGGTGGCGTTCTCGTCGCGCACCTTCTTTGAGCATCGCCGCGCCATTGAGGAGCTGTTTGATGTGGACATTGTATGCAATCGGGAGGCGGGCAACCGCTACACCATCGTTGAGTCGTCAACGCGGGGAAGCGCGGGAGCGCGGCGGTGGGGCGAATGCATGAGGAAGACGATGCGAGGGGAGCAGGAAGAGTAATGCTGGGGGTATCATGGGTATGAGTTTGAAGTGTTTAACAGTAATAAGTTTGTAGAGATGAAGCGATTAGGAATTGCGTTGATGGTGGCCTATGGGGTAGCGGTTTGCTTCGCGTCGTGCGGCAGCAATGAGGACAAGATGATTATGGAGTGCGCAAAGCTGTACGTGGGGACGAACAGTTTGTTCCATGATAAGTGGTCTCAGGCGGTGATGCTGGCACAGAGGGAGGGCGGTGTAGAAGATTCGGAAGTGGAAGAGGCTACCGAGGCGGTGAACACGGTAATGGAGTTTTTCATCTCGGGCGCGGTGAATTACTGCTATCGTGACGGTGCGGTTACTGAAGCAGGTATCTATAGAGCAATGACCGACTTTTTGGATGATGATGATACCGAGATGCTGACAAACATCTTTGAGGTTTCCAGCCTGAAGGAGTTGGCAAAGATGATTTACAGTAACTACACGGCTATGCCTAAAAGTATTAAACTGACGAAGGCGGAGGGCAATAATAAGTACCCCGACTACTACAGCGAGACGCATGATGTGAGGATCAGCGTCATTTCGGGGGCCGTGCTCGTTCGTCCATACAGTGGCATGTAGCATGGGGAGTTCGCTAGAGATGTGGGTTGTCTTGTAAAACGATTTAAACGATGAAGCGACTAGGAATTGCGTTGGTGGTGGCCTTGGGGGTAGTGACGGGCTGCGCGGCGGGCGGCAGCAAGGACGATAAGATGATTAAGGAGTGTGCGAAGCTGTATGCGGGGGCCTTTGAGCTGTTCTACGATGTATGGACGCCGTGGGTTGAAAAGGCTAAGGCTCAGGGTACGCTGGATGATTCAGACGTGCTGGCGGCTCATGCTGAGTATCGTTTGACGATGGAAGTCGTGGCTCGCAATGCCGTAAACTACTGCAGCGAGGATGGAGAGGTTACTGAATTTGATATATGCAAGGGGGTTAAGGACCTGAAGGCAGAAGATAGGGAATTGCTATTCAGTTTGTTGAATGTGTCCGACCCGATGGAGCTTGCCAAAATGATATACAGCCATTACGCCGCCATGCCGAAAAGTTTTGAATTGAAGAAGGAGGAGGGCGATACGCCGTCGTACTACAACGAGGAGTATAACGTAAGGGTGTACATCATGGATGGGGTTATAGAGGCTTGCCCCTACTTTAGGATATAGTATGCTTCTTTCCGCATGGGATGCTGGGGTGGAGGAACGCTGCGCATTGAGGTTGCGCGGTAGGCAGGGGAGTACAAGGCGGCTAATGGAGAGAGGAGAATTTTTGAGATCTGACTTTCAAGGAGAATAGTTTTAATACGTACAGCGATGAGAGTTTTTCGAGTGACCCCGAGGAGGGTAAAGCGGGTGAACGGGGAGGTTTTGACTCCCGATATGGCGGTGGTGCGTTAAGAGAATAAGTAATTTTTAAGAAGGGAAAACTAAATAGTAATCATTATGAAACCAAATGCAACATTAGAGTCTATTTTGGAAACGGTGCGTTCGCAGTACCAGTTGCTTCCCGAGGATTACAAGGAGAAGCTGGTGCCGCGCGTTGATGCATTTGATAAGACACTGCATGAGGAGCGGTACATCAAGGTGCCTGTGGTGGGGAATTTCAGCGCGGGCAAGAGCTCAATGCTGAACGTCTTTACGGGCAAGAAGGCAATGCTGCCGATCGATGTGATGCCGACGACGGCAATAGCGTGTGAGCTGTACTATGGGGTGTCAGAGCGGGTGGAGCAGTACCGCGAAGGGAAAAAGATAGCGGAGTGCGCATTGCGCGAGCTGGCATCGTTACCGACGGAGCCGGGCGATTTGGCTAAGGTGTATTGCGATAGCAGCATGGTGCAGGAGCTTGAGGAGAAGGGAGTAGTAATCGTGGATATGCCGGGCATCAGCTCTGGGGTAGAGCGTCACGATATGGCCATCTCGGAGTACCTGCAGGAGGGGACTGCCTTTGTGATGGTGATGGATGTGGATCAGGGTTCGTTGCGGGGAAGCTCGCTGGCATTCATGCGGGAGCTAAGTGGCTACGGCATGCACCCCGGCGTGCTGGTGTCGAAGGCGGATAAGAAGCCGGAGGCAGAGGTGCAGTCGGTGGTGGAGTACATCAAGGGGCAGATAAAAGCAGAGGGCGATGCCAATCCTTTCGTGGCAGCTGTGAGCGCAGCGAATGGGGATGTGCAGGCATTGGCGAGCTACATAGATGGGCTAGACGTAGAGGGCCTGCTCTTCCGCCGCCAAGGGGTGGAGTTGAGGGTGATGCTGGAGTCGATGGTACACTTCTACGAGGAGCGGCTGCAGGCTCGACGGGCGGATATGGCTAACATTGATGCGCAGATAGAAGCGCTGGGGAAGGAGATAGAACGCTACAGGAAGGAGGCAGAGGCTGGCGTGAAAGCTGAGGGGGGCGACAGCGTGCAGAAGAGCAGTGGGGATATCCTAGAAAGGGTAGAGGCCGCGTTAAAGGTGCATGCAGGGGAGGTAGCGGATATGGTAATGAACAACGCAAAGGGTGACGAGGTTCAAGCATACCTTTCAGGTATCGTGCGGAGTGAGCTGCACTCAGCGTTGAATATTGAGGCTCAAGAGTTTACCGATGAAACGTTTCGGTTGAACGCAAAGGAGCTGGAGCATCTTAAGGATGTGGGAATAGAGAGCAATAAGTTGCTAAGAGGTCTAGAAGATGTATTGCAAGTTCTATTAATCGTTATGCCAATTCCTGGGGGTAAGCTCGTTGTTCTATTGAAGAAGGTTGCGAAGATTTTGTTCTCAGCTCTATCTGTGGCTCTGCCAGTTTTAAAGAAGACGCTATCTGCTAGACAGTTTGAGAAAGTGAAGCGGGCATTCGAAGAGACCGGCATATCAAGTATAATCGTAGCCCTTCAGCCTGCAGTAGTGACGATGGTGGAGAGGATGCAGCAAACCGTGAAGGAACGGGTGGCGAGCGAGACATTGGAGCGCTTGGAGAACATGAAGCGGGCGTTGGAGGAAAAGATAGCCGATAAGCAGAAGACGAAGGGAGAGATTGCAGCGGAATGCGAAAAGATAGAGGCGGCCGCAGGGGAGCTGCGGCCGGCCATTGTGAAGTTGGGATGATTGTTTGGTAAAAGAAATGTGCCCTTGACCTATTCCGCTCATGCGGGATAGGCCGGGGGCGAATAAAAAAGAGAAAAGATATGGGGTCTTTCGGATTTTTACGGGGCAAGAACAATGAAGAGGAAGCTGGGTCGCAAATAGTAAAGGTGGACTTCTATGAGAATCAGACCAATCTGTTGCAGCTGATGGCCGCAGTGGCGAGCGCCAAGGTGCAGAATGAGATTGGTGTGTTCCGGGAGAAGTGCCATAAAGGTTTAGAAGTAAAGGGAAAAGAGGGCAAGACGTTTTTAGAGTTTTGGAACGAGAATCGGAGTCTTTTTGGAAATCTAGACTTCCTTAGCGATTTGGATGATAAGTGTCGGGAGTTGGAGTTGCTACTGACCGCGGAGGAGAGCGGAAAGTATACCCGTATCGTGGTGGCGGGAGGCTTCTCCTCGGGAAAATCATCGTTTCTAAATAGAATAACTGGGAGCCAGGCACTCCTGCCGACCGGGGTAGAGCCGGTGTCGGTGGTGACGACCTACCTGTCGTGCTCGAGCGAGCTGCGCGAGCTGCGCGTGCGCGGGGTTAACCAGAAGCATGCGCCGGTGATTCTTGACGTAGATGTGCTGCGGGCAATCCAGCATGGGAGTAAGTCGAATATCTACTTGGCATCGGTGCTAGAGCGGCTGATGGTGGAGGTGCCCAGCACTCGGCTGGATGGGTTGCTCTTCATAGATACCCCGGGCTACAACAATTCGGATAAAGTCAACGCCTCGAATGGCGCCACGGATAGGGAGACAGCGGAGCGGGCGATGGGGGAGGGCGACGTGCTGTTTTGGTTGGTGGATGCGAGCCGAGGGACCCTGGTGAAGGAGGATATAGCGTTTATTAAGACGTTCCGGGGGCGGAAGCTTTTCATCTTCAACAAGTCGGACAAGCTGGGCAAGGCGGAGGCGAAGCAGGTGGTAGAGGATGCAAACCGCTTGATAAATAGGGAGTTTAGTGTTGAAGAGGTGATAGACGTGATGGCGTACTCCACGCTAGATGACGAGGTGTACTATTCTGTACGTGGCTATTCGATAGATGACATTATCAATGAGGTGCGGAATAAGGAGGAGGAAGAGAGTCAGGAGGATAGGGTCTTTGCACAGATTAAGGCCCTATTTGATGCGGAGGTGAATCGCTTTAAGTTGGTGGCACAACGTGCAGGGCAGGAGTACAATGAGCATGTAGATGGGAAAGATAGTGCGCAGAGGAAACTGCGAGAGTTAGAAGAACAGGAAAAGAACATGGAGCATGATTTAGCCACTACGGGAGACTTGGTGGGGCTTTTACAATCTTCCCTTAATGAAATGGCAGATGCAGTAGATTTTTACGATAATTCAATAGATGCGCTCGCCAGGTATAATAATGGAAAATTGTGGTCGAGTAGTACCATTGACGAGATGGTCCAGGAGATGTCTAAGGGGCTTGAGGCGCATGCAGAGAAGATGGTTGCAATGATAAAACAATACAACGATGCTTCAGTACATGAGGATTTTGCCGATGGCCTATGGGCGTTGATGGATTATGTGAAGAGTTCGTTTAATGATGAATTCGAGTACTATAAAGCGGAGTGTGCTGAGGATTTGGCGCGGAAGCAGCGGTGTGAGGGAAGGGCGAAGGCGCTGGAGCAATACAAGGTGGATTTTATCAGCTCCGCTCGAGCGGGGATGGCGCAGTATCGCAGGCAGGGGCGCGTCGAGGGTAACGATTTGAGCTACCTAAAGCAGGAGGTGAAAGGCAATGTGTTTGATGCGATAGCATCGGGGCTCTACTCGGCGTTTGAGCGTTGCTTTTCGCTGGGGGTGGACGTGAATACGTGCAATGACGCAGGGTACTCCGTGCTGACGTACGCAGTGAAGAGCGGGAATAACGATATGGTGCGATTCCTGCTAGAGCATGGTGCGGATGCCGCGCGGTGCGATAAGCGGGGCCATAATGCGTTCCATACTGCGGTGCTGCACAACTATCGTGACCTATGCGACATGCTTTTGGAGCGTGATGCGAGTTTGGCAGAAACTTTACCCGCAACGGGAGAGACGCTAGACGATTTGGTGAATAAAGATCCGTTTGGGGAGTGGTTAACGGAAAGAATAACACAGTAAGAGGGAGACGAACAATGAATATAGAGGGATTGGAGGAGCTAATTCGGGCCTCGCAGGAGCGTGTAGAGGCGCTGAAGGCATGCAAGAATGAGACATTTGAAGCGGAAGTGAGCGAAGTGGCGAACGCCATAAGGGAGTTTGCGGAAAGCGGGAGGCAGCTGGTGTCTGAGAGCGAGCTGCTCAAAATAGGGATAGTTGGGCAGGTCAAGGCGGGGAAGTCTTCGTTTTTGAATTCCCTATTCTTTAATGGGGAGAGCGTGCTGCCAAAGGCCTCAACCCCGATGACCGCTGGGCTGACTATCATGGAGTATGCCGAGGAGAATTCGTTTGAGGTGGAGTACTTCACCCGGGAGGATTGGCAGGTTTTTGAGGAGCAGGCGAGTGCGTACCGCCAGGTGGCCAATGATGTGAAAGCTAATATGCCCGGTGCGGATGAGTTGACGAGGCGCCGAGAGATAGAGAGCAAAACCACGGAAGAGGTGCGCTCTGGCTTCGAATTGGTGGGCATGGCGGGGAGCCAGGCACGAGCCAAAATAGGGGCGAAGAGCGATGTGAATTCGTTCGGCACAATAGCGGATTTACAGAACGTGCTGGAACGGTACGTGGGGGCGAGCGGCGAATACATGCCGGTGGTGAAGAGTTTGCATATCCGGCTGCATGACGATAAGCTAGAGGGGCTGCGTATAGTAGACACGCCGGGGGTTAATGACCCCGTGGTGTCGCGGGAGAATAGAACGCGTCAGATATTGCAAACGTGCCATGGGGTGTTTCTGCTGAGCGCGGCGTCTGACTTTTTGGGTAGCGGAGACGTGGCGTTCTTGAACAATAGGATAGGCGCAAGCGGGATCGGCACTGTGGTGCTGCTGGCGAGCAAGTTCGATGCGGTGCTGCAGGACATTGGGGCTGAAGTGGCGATGGGGGCGCGCAGCGAGGTCAGCTTGCCGCGGGTGGCAGAAGAACAGGTGCGCCGTTTCAAGTCCCGTTTGCGAGAGCAGTCGTCACAGATAGAGGACGAAAAACTACGAGACAAGATAGTGTTAGACACCACGTCAGGCATAGGGTTTTCCATTGCCACAAAGAGTTCGGACCGATGGGACAATGTGGAACAGCAGGTGGTGAAGCAGATGAAGCGTTTTTACCCGGACTTCTTTTCGACAGACGAGGATGTTAAAGAGAATTTCATGGGGCTGTCCAATATAGGAGACATCCGTGAAAAGTACGTGGAGGGGACGTTTAAGAGCAATAAGGATAAAATTATTGCCGAGCGTGTGGAGGCCTTCGTGTCAGCCAATAGAAAAGGGATAGGCGAGAGGCTGCAGGAGATGGAGAAGAGCGTTGCGTTGTACGTGCGTCAGCTGGAGAAGGGGACGGTGGAGGAGATAGCGGAGCAGAGGCGGATGCAGGCAGCGATGTTTGAGAATTTGAAGAACGACTTTAGGAATATCATAGGGGCATTTTATAATACACTTCAAGATCAAGCGGATACTTTGGGCAATGATATACGCATGTCGGAGGTTCAGTTGGTTTTGGAAAGGGTTAGAATTCAAGTTATACGGAAGGGATGGCCTTGGGGTACGGGACAGTCTATTGTGCTATGCGATGTTCCAAATGCTGCGACAATAAAAAAAATATTTGAGGATAGCGCAGCGCAGTACGAAAAGCAGTGGCGTGCGGCTTGGGAGAGGCTCTTTAAGGAGGGCGAGGAGAGGCTCTTCCACGAGCTATTGAACAAGATTACGGAGTTCCAAAAGAAGCAGCAGACCAAACTATTTGATGATGACTACTACCGGGGTCTACTTAATAGATGCATGGTGGGTTTAAAGAAGAGCGAGGAACTGAAAAACATTGACGAATTGGTGGTAAAGGCCGTGCGTGGGGTTGAGGAGGATATGACCCTAAATCGAGAAATGTTAAGAATGGAAGACAAGAAGGAGGAGGATGCCATAGAAGAGGTTAGGAAAGTATGGAGTGAAAGGGTCAGTGAAGCTAGAAAGAAGCTAAACCAGCAGGTAGATGGATTCCGCGGGGCACTCAAGATAAAGACGAAAGAAAATGCAGAATCCGCAGTGAAGGAATTGGATAAGCTAAGGGATCAGTTCTCTGAGAAGTTAACAAAGGAAGGAGAGCAATATCTAGCCGAACTCGAGAAGAATTTGCGAGAGAAGACGGAGAGTCTGCAGCGAATCAATGATTTTGCTGCTCGGTTGCAAGAGTTGTCATCATTGTATAAATAGATAGAGCTATGAAGGAGCAAATAGAGGCGATAAATGCGGCAATAGCTACAGAGGGGGAGCAGCTGCAGCGCGAGGTGGAGGGGCTATTTGATAGGGTGAATGCCGAAATTCAGGATGCGCAGACGGCAGGGCGAAATGCGATAGAGGCGCATTCAGCGTGGCGAGAGGCGTTGCCCCCAGCAACGTACCTATTTTCTGGGGTGGCGGTAGCCACTACGATCTGCGGGCTCTTTGTGGCGGACTCCGCGTGGGGAAAGACGTTGAACTTTGCAATCGCTGCATTGTCGGCTTTTGGAGCGTACAAAACCATGCCAAAGGGGAGCGGAAGCGGTTCAGTGACGGATTCTAGTACCGGGGCGAAAAGCTTGGATAGCGTGAAGCTGGATGTGCGAGAGCAGGTCTTGAAGGGTCAGCAGCGGGTGTCTTCAGAATGGGAGCAGTTCATGACGGAGCAGAAGGGCAAGGTGCAGGTAATCATTGAGGAGGGGCCGGGCGATAGCGACAGTAAGGCCGCGCAGAAGAGCAAAACCTATGCCTTTAAGGTGATAGGTTTTAGCGCGATGGATGCGTTTTCCACAATTGGCGGGGCGGGGAGCTTTGAGGAGCTGCAGGAGGCGTGCGGCGAGGTGCGCAAGCAGTGGGTTGGGAGCATTGAGGAGACGGTGAAGCGGCAGATTGAGGTTTATAGGTCAATTGAGTAGATGCAATAGGAGGTGCAATGAGAGTTTTTCGAGTGACACCGAGGAGGGTAAAGCGGGTGAATGGGGAGGTTCTGACTCCCGATATGGCGGTGGTGGTGACGATGCGTCGCGATAGCCTGACTCCATTTGTGAACGGCGCGCCAGAGCTGGTGGATGCCTATAGCCGAGAGTATGGATTTGACTACAAGAAGGCCTGCTGCAGCGCGAATGATTTCACATGGGAGGGGATAGGGTAGCTTTAGGATGAAGGCAAATGGCTAGGTAGCAACGGCGGGCTGAAGGCCCGCCGTTGCTGTTGGAAGAGAGACCGTCTGCGTGGAGATGGGAATGCGTGTTCCAGCCGTTGCGGATGGATAGAGGTTGGGGAGCACAGCGGCGGTGCGCTCAAGGGTTGAGCAGCGTTTTCCTTTCCATTTATGAAAATTGGTATAACTTTGCATAGGTGGCTCGGGGGATAGATATATACCGTGCGAAGAGCTGGGCTATTAGGCTTTGGCACGCAGCATAAATAGGATTCTGGCGCTTTGGGCCGAGGCGTATGAAACAAAATGAGGACAAAAGTATGGGTGACATTCAACGTTTTGAGAATAGGCAGATACGTTCGCATTGGGACGAGCAGCAGGAGAAGTGGTACTTTTCCATTGTGGATGTCATTGCAGTATTGACGGATAGTCCTAATCCTAGAAAGTATTGGAGCGTCCTAAAGACGAGGCTAAAGAAGGAGGGAAGCGAGTTGACTACAAATTGTAGTCAACTGAAAATGCAGGCGACCGATGGTAAATACTATAAGACAGATGCTGCTGATGTAGAGCAACTTTTACGTTTAGTGCAGTCTGTTCCGAGCCCTAGGGCCGAACCGTTCAAGGTGTGGCTTGCCCAGGTGGGTAGCCAGCGGTTGGAGCAGATGCATGACCCAGAGCTAAGTATTCAGCAAGCACTGCAAGATTATCGCAGGTTGGGGTACTCAGAGGATTGGATAAATCAGCGGTTGAAGAGCATTGAGATACGTAAAGAATTAACCGATGAATGGCAAAGGGTTGGTATAACTGAGAATAGTGAGTTTGCCATCCTAACCAATATTTTGACGAAGGCATGGTCAGGGAAAACAGTGAAGGAATACAAGGAGCTTAAGGGGCTGAAAAAGCAGAATTTGCGTGATAACATGACGAATATTGAGCTAATTCTCAATATGTTAGCGGAGGCCTCAACTAAAGATATTTCGCAGGCTAACAATCCGGAAACCTTTGAGGAAAGCAAAGTGGTAGCTCAGCAAGGAGGCAATGTGGCCAATGTGGCGCGTCGTGAATTGGAGAAACGAATTGGGGAAAGCGTAATAAGCAGAGATAATGCGGCGACTTTGCGTCGGTTGCCTACGGACCAACGAGATGATAATTCTGAGGATAGGGAAGAGAGGCCGTAGAATGGGTGTGGACGACCATATTCAAGCATGGATTCACATTGCGGCCGTTGCGGATGGATAGAGGTTGGGGGAACGCAGCGGCGGCAGCGGCGGTGCGCTCAAGGGCAAAAGGTCTTTGTATCGTGTTTCCTGATGTTTGTAAGGTCTATATAGCCGCTAGGCTCTCCACTCTTTTTGCACCAAGTAGCATTGTTGCGTGGAAAATTGCTACCTTAGCGTTCGTAAAAATTAGAGGGGAGTGCACGCGGGAGGGGTGTGCTGCGGGGAAAATCAAAGAAGAAAGAGAAGGGTTACGATGGAACGAGAGGCGACAAAGGTTGACGTGCTATTGGGGCTGCAGTGGGGCGATGAGGGCAAGGGGAAGGCGGTGGACGCATTGGCACCGCGCTACCAGGCGGTGGCGCGGTTTCAAGGTGGGCCGAACGCTGGGCATTCGTTGGAGTTTGACAATAAGAAATTCGTGCTACGCTCGGTGCCGAGCGGGATTTTTAGGGAGGGCGTGTATAGCTTAATCGGGAATGGCGTGGTGCTTGACCCCGTGCTGTTCTGCCAGGAGGTGGAGGAGCTGCGGGCGGCGGGTGCTGACGTGGAGCATCGGCTGCGGATTTCCCGCAAGGCGCATTTGATACTCCCAACGCACCGCTACCTCGACGCGGCGCTGGAGCGCATGCGCAGCGATGGCAAGATTGGATCAACGGGCAAGGGAATAGGGCCTGCATACACGAGCAAGGCGGCCCGCGAAGGGGTGCGTATAGGGGATTCGGAGTTCCCGGCGCTCTTCAAGCAGCGTTACGGAGAGGCTAAGGAGTACCACATGCGTTTGCTGCGTGACCTTGGCGCCGATTTGCATGGGTTGGACGAGGCGGAACGGGCGTTCCTAGCGGCGGTGGAGAAGCTACGGACCTTTCAGCTTGTTAACTCGGAGTATGAGGTGAACCGCTTGCTCCGGGAAGCAAAACGGGTGCTGGCGGAAGGGGCGCAGGGAACCCAGCTGGACGTGGATTTTGGAACCTACCCCTTTGTGACCTCCTCAAGCACGGTGTGCGGCGGAGCGTGCATCGGCCTAGGCGTTGCGCCGCAACGGATAGGAGAGGTGTACGGCATAGTGAAGGCGTACTGCACACGGGTGGGTGCAGGACCGTTCTTCACGGAGCTTCACGATGAGGTGGGGCGCATGATGCAGGAGCGTGGGCATGAGAAGGGCGCGGTGACGGGGCGGCCTCGTCGCTGCGGTTGGCTCGACATGGTGGCGTTGAAGTACGCCGTGATGGTGAACGGCGTAACGCGTTTGATTCTGACGAAGGCGGACGTGCTCTCAGGGTTTGAAGAGGTGAAGGTAGGCGTTGGGTACGTAGATGCATCGGGAAGGCGGTATGACCATGTGCCGTACGACACGGTGGATGGGTTGAAGCCGGAGTATAGAGCTTTCCCCGGATGGAGTGAAGATATTACAGGGGTGCGGCGGTACGAAGAGCTCCCTACAACGTTGCGCAGCTACGTGGAGTACGTAGAGCAGGAGACGGGCGTTCCGGTGGCGATAGTGTCGGTAGGGCCAGATCGGGAGCAGACGATAGTGCGCGAAGAGCTGATGCGTGGCTAGAGTGCGCAGCGCAAGGGGAGAAGAGGTGTGGGGATAAATATCTATGGGGGTAGCTATCGGCCGAAGCTCCAGCGCTGCGGGGAAACGACATACATATACGATGATTTTAGGGCGCAGTGGGTGGTGCTGCAACCCGAGGAGGGGGTGCGGCAGTGCTTGCTGCACTATTTGGTAGAGGAGTGCGGCTATCCGAAGCTGCGCATGGGGGTGGAGCAGAAGGTGGTGGTGAATCATCAGGCGCAGCGTGCAGATGTAGTGGTGTACGACAGGCAGGGCGAGGTTTACCTGCTGGTGGAGTGCAAGGCGCCGAGCGTGCGGCTCAGCAAGGAGGTTTTAGCGCAGGCGGTGCGCTATAGCGTGAGTGTCGGGGCGCAGTATATGGCGATAACCAACGGCGGGGAGCATTACATATTTTGCCGCGATGCGGACTGTACCCATCAGCAAGCGGAGTACCCGCCGGCGCCGAGGTGATTTTTCACGAAACTAAGATTTTTTTTTGGAGATGCGGAGCGTTGCGGCGCTAGGGTTTTATCTCTAGCGATCCATCGGCTTGAGGAGTGCAATTCCTTTCATCAGAAAGGGTTAGCCGTTTGTTCCGTTGCGGATGACTAGCGACCGATTGCATTTTTCCAAATAATCCAAACAATTATGGTATTACTTTTGTTATGGTATGCAAAAGGATAGTTAAAAAAAGTAAGGGAGAGTAGTAATGATGAGTACAGAAGAGCAGTTGCAGCGTTCTGCTGACGTGCTGCGCGCGATAGCGCATCCGATACGTCTGTCGGTCGTGGAGTTGTTGAATGGTGCGGATGGGCCGATGAGCGTGACGAAAATCTACACGGCGTTGGGCTTGGCGCAGCCGATAGTGTCGCACCATTTGGGCGTGCTGCGCAACGTAGGCGTGGTGACCAAGGAGCAGCAGAGTCGTTTTGTATACTATACGCTATCGCGCGATGTGATTAAGAGCGCGATGGACGTGCTGGCATCGTTGGTGGAGAAGAAGTAAGGCGTGTTTGGCAGATGGGCGCAAGCGCATTAATTAGAATAACCAAAGAGTTCAGGTTCGAGGCGGCGCATTACCTCCCGGGCTACGATGGGTTGTGCTCCAATATCCACGGCCATTCCTACGTTCTGCGGGTGACGGTGCGCGGACGAGCGCAGGTGGAGGGGGATAGCCCGAAGGTGGGGATGGTGATGGATTTCTCGGTGCTGAAGCCGATTGTGGAGGAGGAGATAGTGGGGCTGCTCGATCACAGCTTGATGGTTCGTTCCGATCAGCGCGATGTGCTAGGTGCGTTGGAGGGTAAGTTCCGCCTGGTGCGGTTTGACTTCCAGCCAACGTGTGAAAATTTGCTGCCGTGGATGGCGGCGAAGGTGAAGCGTAGGCTCCCAGCTGGAATAGAGCTGGTGAGCCTACGACTCAATGAGACAGCGACGAGCTACGCAGAGTGGCTCGCGAGCGACCAGCAGTAGGCTGGCGCGGGCTGTGCTAATATTCTGGTTTTCCTCAAGACAAAGGCTCTTGCTGTATGTATGCTCTGCGCCGCCGTTCGGTCGAGTGCAGTTTCATACCTTTGAGCGTATTGAAGTTTGCCCTAGATGAGGCAGTGGGAGAGGTTGGCCGTACGGATATGCCTCTATGTCTTCCCCAATTTGCAGTGGCGCAGCGTACTACCTTTTTGGAAAAGTAATTGATGTGGCAGGGCAACAAATGCAAAATGTGACCAATCTCTACGTGTAGCTGGAGATTTTCTGCCGCAGTCTCCGGCAACAAAAAATTTGCTATCTTTGGGATTGGTATGGGAAGAGTAGAACAGGAGAGTGTAGCAACCCAGGAGACGGGTGTGCGGGGGCAATGCCGGCAGCGTGTGCTGCCGTTTGGGGAGTCCTTCTCTAGCGCAGCGGAAATGGCCCCTCTTTCCACAGGGGCTTCGTGGCGCGATATGGAGTTCAGTTGCCCTGCGAGCACCGTGCGATTGGGGTCCATGTTTAGCGGTATCGGCGCGGTGGAACACGCAATGCAGCGGCTGCGGCTGGAGCATAGAATAGTGTTTGCAGGGGACATAGATGCGAAGTGCAAGCAGAGCTACTTCGCTAATTATGCGATTGCGGAGGAGGATTGGATTGATGATGCGCGGAGCTTTGATGCGCGGCGCTACCGCGGGGAGGTTGATTTGCTGGTGGGCGGTGCGCCCTGCCAGGCGTTCTCAATGGTGGGTAAGCGGAAGGGCTTTGAGGACGCACGCGGTACGCTGTTCTACGAGTTTGCACGTGTAATAGAGGAGACGCAGCCGAAGGTGTTCATCTTTGAGAACGTAAAAGGCCTCCTTAGCCACGACAAAGGCAAGACGCGGAGCGTTATGCATTCCATTTTCTCCAGCCTGGGGTATCAGGTATACTTCCGAGTGCTTAACAGCAAGGATTATGGGATTCCACAGCACCGAGAGCGCATTTTCTGTATCGGGTTCAGGGAACCCACCCCATTCGCTTTTCCGTCTCCCATCCCTTTGGAGTATAGGATGTACGATTTTTTGGAAGACACCATCGACACGAAGTACTTTTTGAAGGAGAAGGGGGTGAAGTTTGTAACCAGCCATAAGAATCGAACAAAGCGCTATACGCAGATTAATGGGGAGGAGGCTCTTTGCCAGAAGCGTAACCAACAGTACAATTGTCATGGCGATTTTGTCTACCACCCTATGGCGATTGATGAGGTGGCGGCCGAGAGCTTTGATGCATTTGTCTTTCGGGTGAACGAGGTGGAGGAGAAGTACTACCTATCGGATAAGCTGCGAGACTACGTGCTTTGCCCCGGAACGAAGAATTTCAGGACCCGCATAGAGACCGATTTAGATGTGGCGCGCCCCCTGCTGCATACAATGCACAAAATGCATCGGGCAGGGGTAGATAACTACGTGACGCATATGGGGCGCATCCGTAAGCTCACGCCGCGGGAGTGCCTGCGGCTCATGGGGTTTCAGGATTCGTTTAGGATGGTGGTTTCCGACACGGCCGTGTATCAGCAGGCGGGCAATTCGATTGTGGTGGACGTGCTGATTGCGTTGCTCAAGCAGATGGACATAACGAGGTATGGGGAGTGATGGTGCAGCTGGGGAAGGAGCGATTTCGGTTGGTGAAGGTGTTTCCGAGGCCGATGCAGGCTGCTAGGGTCAGTCTTTCAGACTGGCTTGCCCTTGGGGGCAAGGAGTCCGGGGGTTTAAAAACCCCCGGCTATTGAAAGACCGTCCTACGGACGGGGCTGCATTGGCGCGTAGCTCTGCGCGAGTGTATGGAGTAAGGGGCCGTATGCGCGGGGTATGGCTGAGGGGCTGCTAGGGTCAGTCTTTCAGATTGGTTTGCCCTGGGGGGCAAGAATCCTGGGGTTTAAAAACCCCCGGCTATTGAGAGACCGTCCTACGGACGGGGCTGCATTGGCGCGCAAATCTGTGCGAGTGTATGGGAGTAAGGGTCTGCTAGTGCGGCTCTGCATGGCTGTGGGGGTGCGCATGCAGACGGGGCTGCCTAGGGATGTGAAATCTATTGTTCTTTGTAGCGTAAGCGGAAGGCGGGGAGTGCACGCCCCTTACCGCGACGCAAGCATTGCGTGAGAGTGCTGATTACTAGGCGCAAAGCAATGTGAACTAATATTCGTACCTTTGCGAGCAAAGACGAAACGAAATGCTTGTAAAGTGTTACGGCAGTGCCGTGCATGGCATAAAGGCGGTGACGATAGTCATTGAGGTGGCTACGACTAGCGGTATAAAGCTGAGCATGGTGGGGCTGCCCGACAATGCGGTTAAGGAGAGCGAGCAGCGCATTCGGTCGAGCTTTGAGACCAATGGGTTCAAGTTCCCCCGACAGGCCGTGATTGTAAACATGGCGCCGGCGGATATGCGCAAGGAGGGGTCGGCGTACGATTTACCCATCGCGGTGGCGATACTGGCCGCATCGGAGCAGATGCCCGCGGAGGCGCTGGGAGGCTTCGTGATGATGGGGGAGCTGTCGCTCGATGGGACGCTGCACCCCGTGAAGGGATGTCTTCCGATGGCGATACAGGCGCGCGAGGAGGAGTTTGAGGGGCTGATAGTGCCGCGGGAGAATGCGCATGAGGCGGCGGTGGTGAATAATTTGGAGGTGTATGCCGCGGATAACCTCACACAGGTGGTGGAGTTTTTCAATGGGAAGAAGGATGCATTGGAACTCGTGCCGTGCAACACACGGGCTAGTTTTGAGCGTGAGGCGAACGCATACGATGTGGACTTCTCAGAGGTGAAGGGGCAGGAGACGGTGAAGCGGGCCATGGAGGTGGCGGCGGCTGGGGGACACAACATGATTATGGTGGGGCCTCCCGGGGCGGGCAAAACGATGATGGCGAAGCGACTGCCAACGATCCTCCCGCCCTTGACGCTACGCGAGGCGCTGGAGACGACTAAAATCCATTCGGTGGTGGGGCGGCTATCGCCGGGGAGCGGACTGATGACCGTTCGTCCCTTCAGGGCTCCGCACCATACGATAAGCGATGTGGCGCTGGTGGGCGGAGGTCAGTACCCCCAACCCGGGGAGATTTCGCTGGCGCACCATGGGGTGCTTTTCCTCGATGAGCTCCCGGAGTTTAAACGATCCGTGCTTGAGGTGCTACGGCAACCGTTGGAGGAGCGTAAGATAACGATCTCGCGGTCAAAGAGCAGCGTGGACTACCCGGCGTCGTTTATGCTGATTGCATCAATGAATCCTTGCCCGTGCGGTTTCCATAACCACCCCACCAAGGAGTGCGTCTGCACGCCGGCGCAGATACAGAAGTATTTAAACAAGATATCGGGGCCTCTGCTGGATAGGATAGATATCCATATAGAGGTGGTGCCGGTACCCTTTGAGAAGCTCTCGCAGCAGCCGGCGAGCGATAGCAGCGCCACGATACGCGCGAGGGTTGTGGCGGCGCGTAGGCGGCAGGAGGAGCGGTTCATCTCAACGGGTATATACTGCAATGCACAGATGTCGTCGCGGCATATTGCGGAGTACTGCCAGCTGGACAAGGAGTCGATCGACCTGCTCAAGGGGGCGATGGAGCGGATGAATCTGTCGGCGCGGGCGTACGATAGGATACTGAAGGTGTCGCGCACGATAGCAGACCTGGCTGGGGTAGAAAATATAGAGGCGAGCCACGTGGCTGAGGCGATTCAGTACCGCACGCTGGATAGAGCGGGATGGCTGGGGTAAAATGGGAGATATAGGGCGCGAGTATGGGCAGAAACCCTCCTATAAACGAAGCGGGGGAGCGAAACATCGCTCCCCCGCTTCATCTATGGTGATACTCTAGTTTACTTATTCAGAGAGTTTTTCTCCGATTACGATTAGTACCCTATACCCGATGATTTCTAGCCCTGCGGGAAAGACAGTTTGAAATGCCTCCTGCACCCACTCTTTGTTCATATTTCGTTCAATTGGCCACAGGTCTTAACCGAAAGAAGAGAGTTGGAGGTAGTGTTTTTTTTCGTCGTCATTAATAGAATCAAGTGGTCCTGTGTGAAACAAAGCGTCGTTTTTGGCGTTAAAGTAGGATAGGTGGATTTTATGCATTGAACGGAGGAGCGACACTATGATAAAGGAGCGATTGATGCCGGACTATTTGTTCGAAGTGAGCTGGGAGGTGTGTAATAAGGTAGGCGGAATACACACGGTGCTGGCCACGAAGGCGCGTACCGTGTCGGAGACGCTGGAGGGGGTGCACGTGGTGATAGGGCCGGACATATGGCATAGCGATGAGAAGAATGGGGAGTTTGAGGAGGGAGAGGGCGAGTGGGGGGACTGGGTGGCGCACGCTCGGCAGGAGGGGCTTCGGATCCGTGTGGGGCGGTGGAACGTTTTGGGGCGGCCGCTGGCCATACTGGTGGATTTCACGACGCTGGTGCCGCAGAAGGATGCGATCCTGACGCACCTGTGGAATGTATATAAGCTGGACTCTATCCAGGGGCAGTGGGACTACGTGGAGCCGGTGCTTTTCGGCTACGCAGCGGGGATGGTGATTGAGAGCTACGTGCGCTACCAGCTGACGATGAGCCATCGAATCGTGGCGCAGTTCCATGAGTGGATGACCGGCGCGGGGTTGCTCTACCTCAAGGAGAAGATGCCGCAGATCGCGACGGCGTTCACGACGCACGCAACCGTGCTGGGGCGCTGCATTGCGGGCAATGGTCTACCGCTGTACGATGGTTTGGAGCAGTACGATGCCAACCAAAAGGCCAAGGAGTTCAACGTGGTGTCGAAGCATTCGCTGGAGAGCCTGTCGGCCCTGCAGTCGGATGTATTCACCACGGTGAGCGAGATTACGGCGCGGGAATGTGATCGATTTTTAGGGAAGCCGATAGATCTGTGCACGCCGAACGGCTTTGAGCCGACGTTCGTGCCGAGTGAAGAGGAGTTCAAGCTGCAACGGCTGGAGGCGCGCATGCGCATGTTTGAGGTGGCGGAGAAACTTTTGGGGCAGCAGATACCGCTGGACTCATTGCTCGTGGGGATTGGCGGGCGTTACGAGTTCAAGAACAAGGGGCTTGATCTGTTTCTTGACTCGATGCGTAAGCTGAATGATGACCCTACGCTGGATCGTTCGGTTTTGGCGTTTATGCTGATCCCGGCGGGGAATCATGGCCCGCGCCGCGACTTGACACTGGATAGCGTGGACGGCGCGGGGGAGGGGCAGGTGCCGACGGGCGATGCCCGATGGATAACCCACTACCTGAGCGATCCTCAGGGCGACATGATTCTGCAGCGCTTGAAGGAGCTCGGGCTCAAAAATCGTCCCGAAGATCGGGTGAAGGTGATTTACGTGCCGTGCTATCTCAACGGGGATGATGGGGTGTTTAACCTGTCGTACTACCGCTTACTGATAGGGATGGACATGACGGTGTTCCCCTCCTACTACGAGCCGTGGGGCTATACGCCGCTGGAGAGTTTGGCGTTTCACGTTCCGACGGTTACCACGACGCTAGCTGGGTTTGGCAAGTGGGTGGATGCGCATGCGCAGAGGGGGCAGCAGGGGGTACTCGTTGTGAAGCGGAGCGATAAGAATTACGAAGAGGTGCGGGACGCGATAGCTGGGGCGATAAGTAGTCTATCTCGGATGTCGAGTAGCGAGGTGCAGACGTGTAGCACGGATGCGGAGGAGGTGTCGCGCGTTGCCCTATGGGGGAATCTCATAGAGGAATACTATAAGGCATACGCGTTGGCATTACGGAAGGTAGGGGCCCGGGAGAGCCAGTTCACAGCCTATCGCCCCACAACGAAGGAGAGCGAGGCGGGGCATCCCTCCGTCGGGGAGCCGAAGTGGGCTCGGATGATGGTGGTAAAAAACATCCCGAAGGAGATCGCCGCGCTGGAAGAGCTGGCGCACAACATGTGGTGGGTATGGCATCCCGCGGCGGGGGAACTCTTTGAGAGTATTGATCCGAAGCTGTGGCGGGAGTGCGAGGAGAATCCCATCGATTTGTTGGATAAAATTTCGTATAAGCGACTGCAGGCGTTGGCGAGCGATGCCGAGTTCTTGGGGCGTTTGCGCTCGGTGAAGCAGAGCTTTGACGATTATATGGGTGCCAAGCGGGAGAAGCCTGGGGCGCAGATAGCTTACCTGAGCATGGAGTATGGGCTTCACTCCTCGCTCAAGCTCTATTCGGGCGGGCTAGGGGTGCTGGCGGGCGATTACCTCAAAGAGGCATCGGACCGGAATGTCAATATGGTAGCCGTGGGCTTGTTCTACCGCTACGGATACTTCACGCAGCGGCTCTCGCACATGGGGCAGCAGATAGCGTCGTATAATCATCAGAATTTTGCGCAGTCGCCGGCGATGCCGGTGCGCGATGCGAGCGGGCGTTGGGTGACGGTGGAGGTGGCGATGCCGGGGCGGATGGTGAAGATTAGGCTTTGGGTGGTGCACGTGGGGCGGATTCCGCTGTATTTGCTGGACACCGATTTTGAAGAGAATTTGGAGCAGGATCGGTCGATAACGTACTACCTCTACGGGGGCGATCATGAGAACCGGTTCAAGCAGGAGATGGTGCTGGGCATCGGGGGGATGCGGGCATTGCAGGCAGCGGGGGAACATCCGTCGTTGCTCCATCTGAATGAAGGGCATGCGGCGTTCGCAGCGCTGGAGCGGATGCGGCAGTGCATGGTGGACGAGAGGCTGTCGTTTGAGGAGGCGCGGGAGCTGGTTCGGGCATCATCGCTATTCACGACGCATACGCCGGTGCCGGCGGGGCACGACCGCTTTGATGAGGAGCTGGTGCGGACCTACATGGCGCATTACCCGGCGCGGTTCACGATAACGTGGGCGCGGTTCGTGGGTTTTGGGAGGGAGAATCCAACGGATCGGGGCGAGAAATTCTCGATGAGCAATTTGGCCGCGAACTTCTGCGTAGGGATGAACGGCGTGAGCCAGCTCCACGGCAAGGTGAGCCAAAAGATGTTCGCGGGGCTTTGGCCGGGCTACTTCCCATCGGAGAACCATGTGGGGGCCGTGACCAATGGGGTGCATTACCCGACGTGGGTGGCAACGCAATGGCGTCCGGTTCTCCATCCGTCGGGCGACATTGATGCGCTTCCCGAATGGGGGCGCGTGCTGTCCATGCCCGATGATAAGCTGTGGGGTATACGCCGCGAGCTGAAGCGGACGCTCATGGAGTCGATCGTGGAGATGCTTGACACCGCGGAGATGATGCAGACGCAGCCCCCGCGTAATTTGGTACGGATTAAGGAGCGTCTAAATTCTGAGGTGCTGACGATAGGCTTTGCGCGGCGCTTCGCGACCTATAAGCGAGCGCATTTGCTATTTACGGATTTGGAGCGACTTTCGTCGATAGTGAATAGTAAGGAGCGGCCGGTGCAGTTTCTCTTTGCCGGGAAGGCGCATCCGCACGATGGCGCGGGGCAGGATTTGATCAAGAGGATTTTTGAGGTGTCGCAGCGGCCGGAGTTTCAGGGCAAAGTGCTTTTCTTACCGAATTACGACATGCAGCTGGCGCACCGCATGGTGCAGGGCGTTGACGTATGGTTGAATACGCCTACGCGGCCACAGGAGGCATCGGGCACGAGCGGGATGAAAGCGGTGATGAATGGGGTGCTGCACTTCAGCGTGCTTGATGGCTGGTGGGTAGAGGGGTACGAGCCAGGCGCGGGCTGGGCGATAGCCCAGGAGCGGTCGTATGGCGACCAGGAGGTGCAGGATGAGCTTGACGCGAGCATACTGTATGCAACGATAGAGAATGAGATAGCACCGATGTACTACGCGCGGAATGCCAAGGGCGTGCCCACGGAGTGGATTGAGTATATAAGGCACTCGATGGCGCGCATAGCGCCAAGATTTGCGTCGACCCGTATGCAGAAGGATTACTTTGATAAGTACTACACTCCGATGGAGTCGCGGTTGGCCATGCTCCGGGCGGATGGCAACAAGGCGCTGTACGATTTGGTGGCGTGGAAGCAGCATATGCTGAGCAACTGGGGCACCGTGCAGGCGATTCGGGTGGAGCGAGTGGATGCCGGCGAGCAGCAGGTGGTGACGGGAAATGAGTATACGGAGCGGGTGGTGCTGGATACGGGGAAGATAGATCCGCAGTACATCGGGGTGGAAGAGGTGATATCGGAGCTGCAGCCAGGGCGCACGGAGGTGCAGATTCAGAGTACACAGCAGTTTAAGCTGGTGGGGCAAGATGGGCATAGGGCCGAGTATGAGGTGGTTTTACGCCCCACGTCGCCAGGCATGTACGAGCGGGCGATACGTATTTTTGCCACGCACCCGCTGCTTCCCCATCGCATGGACTTCTGCCTGGTGCGGTGGATATAGGGAGTAATGGAGAAAGTGGAGCGCAAGGGTGGCGATGCTTTCTGCGGGGCGAATGCGGTGTTGTAGCGGAGACACCGTGAATGGGATGGTTTTTGTAGGAGGGGGTTGGAAATGGAGAAAAAAATTACCATCTTTGCGCCTTGAAAAGGGGATACGGGAATAAGTTTGACAAATGACAAGCGATAACTTCTATTTGGATCACTTGGAGGTGGAAGGTTCAGACCAGCCCGATGTGGAATTCTCGCTGGATGGGATGGAGCAGCTGCGGGATTGGCTAGAGGAGGCGGTGAAGAAGGAAGAGCATGCCACCACGATGGCCTTAGCGACGAGTACGTTTGAGGGGAAGCCGACCGTGCGGATGATGTTTCTGCGCCGTCTTGACGAGCGGGGGCTCCTTTTCTTTACGAATTTTGAGAGCAAGAAGGGGAAGCAGCTGTTGCAGAATCCATACGCGAGTGCGTGCTTTTATTGGCCGAAGCTAGGGCGCGAGGTTCGGGTGGAGGGCTACGTGAGCCATGCATCGGAGAGCGATAGCGATGCGTTTTTTGCGAAACAAGAAGAGCCTTCGCAGCTTTGCTTGTGGGCGTTGCCGCAGAGCCAGGTGGTGCAGAGCCGGAAGTATCTTGAGACGTTGTGCTCGGACTTTCGGGAGGAGTTCGCCGGCAAAAAAATAACACGCCCCACGAATTGGGGGGGGTACGTGCTAGAGCCGCAGCTAATAGATTTTTTGCAGCTACGACCGAATGGCATTCACGATCGGGTGCAGTACACCCTGTTCAATGGGGAGTGGCAGCAGGATCGCTTGGCTCCATGATCCATCGCAGGGGTGACCTGCCTTCAAGTGTTTAATGGCGGGTGTTGGAGTGCTTGGATTACAGAGCGCAGCGAGAGCGGTGGTTGGTGCTTAGGGAGGGGTGTAGCTTGATGGAGAAAAGGTTTTGGCGATGCTGTGGAGGATGACATTGCGGAATTAAAAGGAAGAAGTGATGGTACGGAAGAATTTTTTGTTGGCATTAACCTTACTACTATTGATGGTGGCGCCGGTGGAAGCAAGATACGTGGATTCAGAGGTGCATCGTGGCGGTACGATAACGGTGATGGGAACCGCGACGGTGGAGGTGGTGCCCGATGAGGTGCACCTGTTCGTTACTATAAAAGAGTACTACGCGGAGGAGCTGGCTGGGGAGACGGATCCGAAGGAGTTTAAGACTAAGGTAGGGCTAGCCGAGATAGATAAGGAGCTGGCCATGGAATTGGCAAAGTTGAAGGTGCCGGCGGAGACGATAGCTACGCAGAATGTGGGGAGTCGGTGGCGGGAGGTGGGGCGCGAGTATTTGAAGTCGAAGCAGTACAACATCCGTTTTAGTAGCTTTTCGGAGGCGGAGCGGGTGGCCGATGGACTGTCGGTGCGGGGAGTGGAGTCAATATACATGGGGGATTTGTCGAATAGGCAGCTGCCCGCGATGCGCGAGAAGGGGAAGATTGAAGCGTTGCTTGCGGCTCGGCGTAAGGCTGAGGCGCTGGTAAAAGCCTTGGGAAAGAAGCTGGGCGATGTGGTAGAGATAGTGGAGCCGGAGGATCAGGGCTACGATGTGGCGCTGGACGAGGCGGCCGCGATGCAGAGCAATGCGAAGTTTGCTGCAGGGTCTGCGGGCGCGGTGGGCGGTCGTCGGCAGCGGATGATACCACTCCGCTACGCAATACGGGCAACGTTTCGGATAGAGTAGGTGAAGCGGATTTTGCGCAGGTGTCTGAGTTCTGTAGCGTTCCTGTGGGAGTGCTTGAAGGGTAGTGCCATAGGGGAGGGCGATTGGAAAGTGTGGGGAGACGAGGGGGGAAAAAAAGTTTGGTCAGAGGGGTGCGGACGGGTCAAGGTGAGAAGAGCTTGTAACTAAAAAGGGAAAAAAACGTACAAAGGGAAAGAAGGGGTATTGTGCGCTGCTAAAGCAGAAAAAATAGCGGTGCTTGGCGGAGTCGGCGTAGATGGAGAAGAACAAAAGGGAGAAAAGGGAGGCGAGAGGCATGCAACGAAATGAGTTTACCTTAAGGGTTTTTGCGGTGCGGTGCGTGGCTATGGCATTGCTGCTGTTTGCTCCGGGGGTTGCGCTTCGCGGCCAGACGAAAATGACCCCGAATGAGATAGAGAACAAGCTTAAGGAGTTTGATGGGCGGAAGACGTGTAGCGGTACGCGGGCTGTGGGTTTTGATGGGGACAAAGTGGGCGGGAAGCGGCTACGCTTGCGGGTGTACGCGTGGATAGGGACCGGGAATTTGCCTGCCGTGGATGAACATAGTCGTTTCAAGCTATACGATGTGACGGGAGGACGAAGAGAGGAGAAGGCGAGTGTTGGCTTTATTACCGCAATGAATATTTTTACAAACTATCATGCGGTGACCGGAGCGTCGAATTGGAGATACATAGAGGTGGATGTGGAGCCGACCGATTTGTTGGTAGGTAATAACTACGAGCTGATTAACACGGCGAATGTGTTCCATATAGGGTACATGGAGGTGAGTGCAGGCGCACCACCCACGGATCCATTAACCAGTCAGTTTGAAATGCTGAGTAGTGTGGAAGAGTATGCCACGGATAAATTGGAAACGGTGACGTACCGCTACCAGGAGAAGTTTAAAAGCGGGTGGCAGACGGTTGATGCTTCGAAGAAACTACAGATATGCGCGCAGGATTCTGTGCTGATCAACGTGGCGGTGCTGGATGCTGCGGGGAATGCGCTGCCTAATGATCGTTTTGACTATAACTGGCATGGGGGTGTCAGCTCAATAGGGATTCGTTCGCCGGACTCGGTAGAGTCGTATGTGTATATGTCGCAAACGGGGGCAACGCTGCGGGTGGATCGAGATGGGATGTGCGATTTGAAGGCTAGGGGAGAGGTGTTGACGATAGAGGCGGTGAAGGGTCTAGCGCCGAAACTAGATGGGGATGCCTACCTATGCGATGAGAAAGAAAGTCTTGAGTTGAAACTACAAGGCGCCAAAGGTGCTGAGGTGTCCTGGGAGATTCGCTACGCAGGGAGTGCGCCAGGGTTCTATCAGCCGTATGATCAAAAAGTGCCAACGCGGGTGGCTGCGAACGACCCAGAGCCCTACCATGTGCCGTTGGAGTATGGGGCTAACACGGGAACAATTACCCACGAGCTGCGGGTGGTGGCAAAGATGGGGGCATGCGAGAAGGCAACGGTAAAAGAGGTGAAGATGTACCCACAGTTTAATAAGCCGAACATAGAGTTGGTACCAGCAGATAACACGATAGATTTGACGAAACCGGTATGTTCGCCCCTTAAGCTTGCCGTAGTGCGAGACTTGGCGAATACCCAGCCTCCGGCAGGGAAAGTGGATTACGTGTGGAGCTTGAATGGGGAGTCTCGCTCTAACCAGACGGAGATAACGACCGTACCGGAGTTTAGTGCTACGTTCCCGGGCAAGGAAGAGAAGATTAAGATTTCGCTCAGTATCAAGGTGCAGGAGCAGGCGAACTGCGAGAAGCACGATGATAAGGAGGTGACACTCTATCCCCAAACCAGAGCGCAGGGCATCTCGAAGTTTTTTGACCAGGGGGGCAATGAGACGCAGTCTCGCTGCGTTCCGCTAAAGATAGAAGCGACATGCGAGTCGGAGCCTGCAGCGCCAACGAGCGGTACGCTTACGCCGAAATACAGGTGGCAGTATATGTATGAGGGAGATCCCAACCCCGATGGCACGACTAAATGGGTTGATTGGGGTAATACTAAGACGATCAAGGCACCTGAGACGGTGGCGGGGACGGGGATGTACTACTTTAGGGAGTACAAGTCCAAGGCAAGCGGGGATCCGTACGCTAGCGTGCTGCGGTTGACCTACACGAATGAGTTTGGGTGCGAAAGCACGAAGGAGCTTGCGTTGAATTTACAGCCGGCACCGGAGGTGGAGAAGGTGGATTTGGATAGGACGGCTGGGTGTTCCCCGTTGCAGTTGAAGGCAACCGCTGTGAACGTGGTGCGTGGAGGCGAGTTCCATTGGCAGGTGTTTGATGGGACGAATCCCGTGTCGGTGACGTCTCCTGGCGCAAGCGTGGGGACGATGCCATCGGTATCGGCAAGCAATCAGGTGTGGAGCGATTTTGTAATTGCTAATCAGGACGTAGCGAAGAAGAACTATACTGTCCGGTTCACAGTGCGACATCCGGAGAGTGCGTGTTTCGCGAGCGCAGAAGCGACTGTAAAGGTGGCTCCGAAGGTGGGGATAGTGCTAGATCACGGTGATTTGAAGGTTTGCCCCCGAAAGGATGGGAAGGCGGAGTTATGGCTGAAAGATAAGTCAAATTATCCGGGCACTGCAAATCCGCCAAAGTGGCAGATAATGTACGATAATGATCCGCCGGCTGCTGCCGTCGATGCTACTCCTGTGCCTATGGGGGGCGGGCTGCAGTTTCAGGCAGAAAACCTGAACACCGACAAGGTGCGAACCGGGAAGCTCATTCTAATAGCAGATGGCGGCGGCGTGTGCGAAACGTCACAACCGCTACCCTTTGCGCTGTACCCGCGCGTGAATCCCGAGATTAAGTTGGCAGAGGACAAGAAGACCAAAGCTCCCTTGGTGGACAATGGGAAGTATTGCGCACCGTTTAGCGGAAATTTCGTTGGGGAGGGGGCAAGGGATCTCTACTGGCATATAGAGGTGCCGAGTTTGAGAGCGATGCAAACGCGGAACAACGAAGCGACAGGGGTTGAGTATCCTTTTATCAATGAATCATCTAATCCAGAGGTTGTGCGGGTGGCCTTGGTGGGTACGAATGAGTACCATTGCACGGATAGCGCGGAGGTGCACTATACGATAAACCCATCGGTGGCACTTGATTTCTCGATAAAACCCATTGAGAAGTGTAATCCGATGCGTGTGGATTTGAAGCGTCAGGTAAGCGGTGGAGCAAATCTGACGGATGGGGACTTTGAGTGGGTGGGGACACCGAATGCGGTGCCGGGCGATTTTACGCAGGCTGGTACGCAGACGATAACGCTAGAGCTTAAAGGGGGTAAGACGAAAGAGGGGTGCGATGTGGCGCCTGTGACGAAAACGATAGAGGTCCCCGATAAGCTGGAGCCTAAAGTGTCTGATATAGCAGGAGCAAAGAGCTACTGTGCAGGCGATAAAAACAAGGTGGAGTTTAAGAATGAGTCTACGGGAACCGTCATGGAGTATTTGTGGGATTTCGGAGATGGTCAGACAAAGTCTGTGAAAGGCATTAGCAACGAGACCCACGTTTTTTCAAATACTACGAATGCGCCGATGGTTCGTAGAGTTACGCTAACAGCGATTAATACGGCCACGGGCTGCAAGGCGACAAGCGGAGGGGCCGATGCCGTGGAGGTTACTATCTACCCGGAAGCCATACCACGGCTTGCGCTGACATCTCTGAATAATTGCGCACCGCGGAAGGTGCGAATTGTGGATCAAGGGAGTAGCGGGTGTGAAAAGTATAAGGTGTCGTTTAAGTCGAGTGATGCTGGTGCAAAGCCGATAGTTGACGATGAGTGGCTGTTTGGACCACCGTCAGGGACTACGTATAAAGATTACGAACTGGCGAATGAAGACAAAACGACACCAGCGAGCTACTCCGCGGAGGTTCTAGGCTATAAGGTTTGGCCAGGCGGGGTGACGTGCGAGTCAAAGCTGATTGAATTAGCAAAAGATATACCAGTAGAGGCATCGTTTGAACTGAAGGTAGAGAAGGAGCTGCAGGTGTGTGGGGGTACTCCCGCGGAGCTGAATGCGAGTACGCCGCTCTCCACGGGGATAGTGTATGATTGGAGCTTTGATGATGGAGCAACGTGGCAGGAATTGGAGAGTCCTGTAACCCGCACCTTTGAGAACAATGGAAGTGTATCGGCCTCAAAAAAAGTGAAGGTTCGTGCACACAGAAAAACGGATCTTGCAGGAGCGTGCGCGGCGACGGAAGAGGTGAACGTCGTTGTGCGTCCAAGGGTTGAGGCACGAATTGCGGTGGTTGGGGATGTGGATCGTTGCACATGGCCAACGCCCTTTGAGTTTAAGAACGCATCGCAGTGCGCGGAGCCGGCGAGCGCGGAGACATCCTTTACGTGGCACTACGAGAGCGCTTCAGGTACGTATTCCAATACTGAGGATATCAAGACGTTGGAGAGTCGAAAGTGGGATTTTGCCCCTGAGGGTAAAACCAATGCAACGAAGTACACGATTACACTAAACGCTACGCAGAAGTACACGCTGAACGGAGTTGCGCTGATCTGTGCGAGTGCCGGCCCGGCTAGCGCAGAGGTGGAGGTTCTGCCAGAGTTGAAGCCTGCATTCACACTTTCCCGCACACAAGGATGTGCGCCGCTTGCAATTACGGCGACTGACAAAACTGAGGGGGGGAAAGATATAAAATTGACGTGGGGTTATGGTCCAGGCAGCGGGGTTGAGAGGGGAAAAGACGTTGACATTGAATTTCAGAATGCAGCAATAGATCCTAAGACGTACCCGGTGACGTTGAGTGTCATTAACGAGTATGGGTGTAAGAAAGAAGCAGCCCCTCAGAATGTAACGGTTTATCCCGAGGTGATCGCTGCGTTTAACTTCAAGATGCCTAAGAAGGCGTGCCCCCCATACGACTTGGAGTTTGACAATATTTCAAAGAATGCAGATACCTGGGAGTGGAGCTGTTTAGCAGGAGGGGCCGGTGGTTTTCCTCAAACGACAGTTACCCCTTCGCCAGTTCAGGTAAAAAATGAAACTGGGCAGCCTAAGGAGTATAAGTTTGAGCTGAAGGCAAGCAAAAATTATGGAGGAGCAAACGGTACGTGTTCCAGTACGAAAGTGAAGACGCTGGTGGTTCGTCCGGAGCTGAAGGTGGAGGCAAGCCCGATAGAGGAGGTGGGTTGTTCGCCGCTTAAGGTACAGTTTACCGGAAAGGTGAGCGGAGCGGATAGCGATGTCCCCTATTGGGACTTTGGGAATGGTAGGACGAAGGGAGCCACCGCGGTGGTGGAGGAATTCACAAATAGTAGCCGCGAGAAGGATACGGTTTTCAACGGAACGGTCACAGCGGTGTATGGAGAGTGTACCGCGTCAGTGCCAATTAAGATTACCGTATTCCCGAAGGTGGAAGCGATGTTTGCTACCACGTCAACGGATGGGTGTACTCCGCTCGAGGTGAAGGTGAGCGATGTGGTGACATCCTCTCGCTACACGTATAGCTGGAGCGCGGAGGGGTCAAATCAGCCGCTGAGCAGCGTAGCGAATCCAGGTACATTCCGCTACGTTAATGGTTTGGATCCGTTGGCGGTGTTGGAAAAGAAGTTGACTTTAAAGGTGAATCTCACGGATCATCCGCAGTGTGATACGTCAATGGAGGTTCCTGTGAAGGTGTTTCCAGGTATAAAACCATCATTTACAATAGATCCAGGGGCTTGCTCTCCGTTTACGCCCAATGTGCAGAATGAAACCCAAACGATGAGTGGGCAGCTGACAGCGTATACGTGGAAGTTTTACACGGGCGGACAGAAGGTGTTAGAGCTGAAGGGAGGGCAGCCAGTGCCCCAGCTTACCAATCCATCCCACGACGTGGAGCAGAAGTACGAGGTGTGGCTGATAGCGCGGTCGGAACATGGGTGTGGAGACTCTTTGATGCGCGAAGTGTCTGTATGGCCAAAGCCCTTGGTCTCCATTGAATTGGATGGAGCGAACGAGTCGTGTCCACCGTACGATGCTAAGTTTATCAATAAGTCGTTGGGATCAGATCTCACCTTTACGTACGCCTTTGGAGATGGTAAAGAAGAGATGCGAACGGATCTGTCGTCAGTTACCCACACGTACGACAATCTAACGCAGGTGGCTCAACCCTACCCGATGAAACTTACTGCGAAGAATAAGTTTGGGTGTAGTGACGAGAAGGAGACGACGATTACGGTGTTCTCCAATCCGCAGGCAGATTTTGAGGTGCAGGAAGGGTATGAGTCTTGTAGTCCGTTCTTGGTGTCGATGTTGGATAAGTCGAAGAATGGGGCGAGCTACAAGTGGTCTTTTGGAGATGGGAAGGAGTCTACCATGCCGTCTCCCGTGCATCAGTTTGAGAACAATACGCCGAGTGATATAGCGTATGACGTGACTTTGCGTGTAGAGACGAAAGAGGGATGTGCAGCTGAGAAGACTCGCGCCGTGACGGTGTATGCGACGCCGAAAGCGGAATTTTCTGCTAACCCTCCGCTGCAGGTGTTTAAGGATCCTTCGGTTCAGGTGGAGATAGAGGATTTGACAAAGCCAACGTCACCATCATGGCAGTACGGGTGGGATTTCGGCAATGGGCAGACTAGCGCCGTTCACGCTCCGGGAGCGTACGAGTATACCAATTGGGCGCATCGCGATAGTTCGTTTGCCTATACGGTGAGTTTAAAGGTTAATAGTCCCAAGTGCGAGTCAAAATTTTCCAAAAAGGTTTTTGTGTTGGCGCCCGCGCCGAATACGGAGTTTTCGGCCTTGGATTATGCAGCATGTGCGCCGTTTGATTTGCGCTTAAATAACAAAACAAAACGAGAGTATGTGGATTCCTGCTTATGGGATTTTGGGGATGGGAAGGAGTCCAAAGAGTTTAATCCGATGCATCGCTATGAGGAGCCGGGTCTGTACCATGTCACATTGAAAGCATGGGGCGAAGGGGGAGAGGCATCTGCGTATAGAATTGTAGAGGTGTATAAAAAACCGAAGGCTCAGTTTGAAATTTTGCCAACAAAGGTGATGCTCCCGACTGCGCGGGTGAAGGCGAACAACCTGACTGAATCGGTACTTGAGTCTTTTTGGGATTTTGGTGATGGATACACGAGTACAGAACATAGCCCAATGCACGAGTATGCTCACCCCGGGGAGTACGCAGTGAAGCTGGAGGTGAAGTCGACGCAAGGATGCACGGGCGATACGCTAATAAGCCCAGCTGTTGTGGTGCTTGATGAAGGTTACATACGCTTCCCGACGGCATTCGTGCCGAGTACAACAGGACCAAATGGGGGGTACTACGATGAGTTTGATAAAGAAAATAAGGTTTTCCATCCGGTATGGGGAGGCGTAGTGCGCTATAAGTTGATGATATTCAACCGATGGGGCGAGAAGCTATTTGAGTCGAATGATATAAAGGTCGGTTGGGATGGCTATTTTGCTGGGAAGGTGTGTATGACTGGCGTTTATGCCTGGCGTGCTGTAGGAGAGTATTACAACGGAGAAATGTTTGACTTGCGTGGGAATGTAACATTGCTGAGATGATTCGTAAGTTTAGGAAATGTGCTGTATTGGCAGTGTTACTGCTAAGTACAATGTGGGTGGCACGCGGACAGGATCCGCAGTTTACGCAGTTTTTTGCAAATCCTTTGTATATAGCTCCATCGTACGCAGGAGCGAGTCAAGGGCATAGGGCTGTGTTGAGCTATCGAGACCAATGGTCCTTTGTACCGAACATGTATCGTCAGCTATCGGTATCGTATGATATAAATGTCGCCTCTCTGCGTAGCGGCTTTGGCGTTTTTGCGATGGGCGATTTGGCGGGGGATGGTCTTTTGGGAACAGTTTTGGCGGGTTTGGTGTATTCTTATTCCGTTGAGATGACCCCAGAGTGGAGCTTCCGCCCAGGACTCGGCTTGTTCTACACACAGATGGGGGTGAATTACAATCGTTTGAAGTTCGGGGATCAGCTGAACACGGATCCGATTTCTCCCACCTCTATTCAAATGCAGGGGACTGCTACCGTTTTTGACATTGATGTCTCTGCATCGGTACTTTTCCACTCGGTTAACAGCTGGGTGGGTTTTACCATGGATCATATACTGCGGCCGAAGAACAGTTTCTACGATAAGACTCAAAGGAAAGATTTTAAGTTTACGCTTTTCGGAGGGCATCGATTTGTTATAAGCCAACTCTATCGTCGGGGCGTAGATCAGAGCGTAACCGTTACGGGTACCCTGCGAAATCAGAATAAGCACTTTCAAATGGATATCGGAGGGTATTGGTTTAAGTATCCATTGCTTGTGGGCGTATGGTATCGAGGTTTGCCCTTTCTGAAGGAGACGTATTTTGGCTCTGACGCGGTTTCGTTTATGGCGGGATGTCGTTTCGATTCGTTCCAGGTGGTTTATAGCTACGACTTGACGGTGTCGTCGTTGACGCCATCTACCGGTGGGTCGCATGAGATCTCGCTGACCTACGAGTCAAAGATTAAGCCCAAGAAGCGTCGGTATAGAGCACCGGTGTGTCCACCATACTAGTGAGCGTAGCGTGCGGGATGGTGGGGCGTTGGCGCTCCATGTATGTGTCCACGCCAGTTCAGCGAGGCAGTCTTGAAATGGAGTCCGTGCTAGAAGGCTGAAATACGGAGGGATTGCATTTTCCGGTGCCAGTGGTTCGCTTTTTGAGGTGGGTGTAGTAGCCATTCGTTTTTTGTCATACAATACGAGCGGAAAACGCCTTAATTTCTTGCGTTCGTCAAAATGTATGATGTTTGATGGAGAAGGATATTGCTTTCAATGGCTGATAGCGTTATCTTTGTACGCTGTAACCATACGGTGAGTGGGCTGAAATGCGCTTGGAGAAGGTAGGTTTGTTAAGACGATTACTCGTGTTCTGCTTGTTGCTGAGCGGGGGGGCTGCGTTGGCTCAAATTAGAGACTCCCTGTTGGACAAGCGTGTAGAGTATATATACCATTTCTCTCAGGAGGTGACATGGCCGAATTTCTCTAGCCAAAAGAAGTTTTACGTGGAGTTGGTAGGTCGTAATTTGGATTTTTATAGCCAGCTCACGTCGTTCTTTGAAGATAAAACGGTGCAGGGAAAAGAGATTTCTGTGTCAAATACCCAGGATTGGCGAACACGAAACCGTTCAACACGGCCAAACATCGTTTATGTAGATGAGACCTCGTTGCACTACCTCCCGGAAATAGTCCGTTTTTTTGAGGGATATCCAGTGCTGATAGTTTCAAGCCGTCCATGCATGGAGAAAGGCTGGATGGTTTCTTTTACAGAGCGATTTCTAGAGAAGCCCTACCTAAAGGGAGATGTGTCAGACTGGGGGTATTCGTTAAATTGTGAGACGATTGAGGTGCGTGCGAAGCTGTCCATTTCTTCTCGTCTTCGGGATGGGGCGCTACTTGTCATTCCGGTTCAGAAGAAGGCAGCCGTTGCAACTGTTGGACATGAGGGTGAGCTTGAAAATATGGCGTCAAAGATTGACGCGTTACAGTTTGAAATACTTGAGAAGGATAGTATTGTTAAGCAGCAGCAGAATGAGATTTCAAGCTTACACGATACGATAGTGCGGCAGCGGAGAAAGCTAGAATTTATAGACTCGTCCACGACGGTGCGCTTTGTGACTGCTGCTGAGTTCCTGCGTGGCTTTTTGGCATACGACACAAGCTATTTCTCTGATCAGCTTGATATTGGGGAGAGAATTCGCTCCCATCAGGGGTCTTTGGTGGCGTATGGAGCAGAGCCCCATGATACTACCTATCCGTGGGATGATAATAGGGTCGGTTATTTTCTCCTAATATTAGCGTTATCGGTAGGTGCGACGAGCGTTGCGCTTTCCAATGTGATCTGTAGGCGTATTGCAGGTAGCGGTTCCCTTTCGGAAACGGTAGCAAGAGAGCAACAGTCGGGTGATAGTGAAAATATTGCAGAGCGGCAGCGGCGAATACAGAATGCCTTTTTTGCGAATGTTTCGCACGAACTGCGTACGCCGCTGAACGCCATAGTGGGTCTTTCCCAGCTGTTGGCTTCAGAGGATGTAGAAGGGACTGAACTAAAGTTGAGTTTGGAGATTATTAACCAAAGTGCGCATGGGCTATTGCGCATGATGGATAGTGTTATCACCAAGGCGATGTTAGATGCAGGGGAGATGCGATTGGAGGAAACGCTTGCAAATCCGCTGTCGATGCTTACGACATTGTCGAAAGAGAGTGAGGAACTTTTGCAGAATATGGGGAAACGAGAAGTTGTGGCTTTTCGACAAGAGTTTGCTTCGGATTTGCCCAAGTCTGCGTGGTTAGATTATGAAAAGGTGCAGAGTATCCTTGGGGTTCTGCTTTCAAATGCGGTGCGTTTTACCTCGTTAGGAGAGGTGGTGTTGGGCTGTGACGTTCGCCATGGAGAGGAGTTGTCGTTTATTCGATTTTATGTGGGAGATACGGGGCGGGGCATGAATGCTGCGCAGTTAAAAATGATTGGAGAGCATTTTTCAGAGGCGCAGCGTTTGCCTTCTACAGGTCTAGATACGGCTATTTCGGATGGAGATTCCGGTATGGGGTTAGGTCTTTCGATTGCATGCGGCTTAACTGAGATATTGGGGACGCATTTGGCGATAGATTCCCAGCCTGGATTGGGGACGAATGTTTCTTTTGAATTGCCACTAAGAGCAGTGTAGGCTAAGCGGGTTAGCTGTGTTTTTTACTGGGACGAGAGTGAAGATATGTTATAATAGTAGAGGATTAGAATGCGGCAGGTTGATTGTAGTGAGCTTCAGGAGGTCGTGGAGCATGCATTTGAAAAAAGAGAGGTTATAGACAAGCGGGTGCAGGAGGCCGTAGAGTTAACTATAGCACAGCTTGATAACGGAAGTCTGCGTGTGGCGAATGCTATTGAGCAGGATGGAGAGGTAACATGGCGTGTGAACGAGTGGGTGAAGAAAGCCATTTTACTGTATTTCCGCTGCCGAAAGGTGCAGCCAGAGGAGAGTGGAATATTCCATTATAACGATAAAATTCCGCTGAAGTGTGACCATGCAATGGCTGGAGTACGAGTGGTTCCGCCGGCTGTGGCTCGCTATGGGAGCTATATGGAGAGCGGTGTGATTCTAATGCCGTCGTATGTCAATATAGGTGCCTACATCGGAGATGATACCTTGATAGATACGTGGGCGACAGTGGGATCGTGCGCGCAGATTGGTAGGGGAGTCCATTTGTCGGGAGGTGTAGGAGTCGGGGGCGTTTTAGAACCAATGCAAGCGATGCCAGTCATTATAGAGGACGGCTGCTTTATAGGGTCTCGGTGCATTGTGGTTGAGGGGGTGCATATCGGACGTGAGGCAGTGCTTGGAGCTAATGTGGTGCTGACCCAATCTACCCATATAATTGATGTGCGAGGAAGCGTCCCAACGGAGTTCCGAGGGTATGTTCCGCCGCGGTCAGTTGTTATTCCTGGAGTACGAGAGAGAAGCTTTCCAGCTGGAACGTATGGGGTGCCGTGTGCTCTTATCATAGGAGAGCGAAAGGAGAGCACAGATAGAAAAACTACCCTTAATGATGCACTACGGGAGTACGGGGTGTCGGTTTAGCGTTGCGTAGGAGCATTTTTGTTCGTCTCTCTAAATTGAGAACTATTTACCTTTTTTGAATCCCTGCGAGCTATAGAATGTGACTTATGTCACTTCGTAGCGCGCAGAGGTATGTGCAATTTGGTTATCTTTGCAGCCGTGTTTACTACGTGCTTTTTGCGTGTGGAAGTACTTTTTTCCGATTGGCTTAAAGCATAAAAGGCGAGTGGAAGACTTGTGAGGTTGGGAAATATGAAAGAAATGTAGAGGTGGAGAAGAAAAAAAAACGATTGGTAGAGACGTTGCAGAATAAGTATCGGTTGGTTTTGTCAACAACTGATACCTACCAAGAGGTGTGGGGCATGCGTCTTTCAAGGCTAAACTTTTTGGTAATACTGGGAGGCTTTTTTTTAGTAGTTATAGCTCTGTCCTTTTTGTTGATATTCTTTACGCCGATTAAGGAGTTCATTCCAGGGTATACTAGCACTGGGATTACGAAACAGGTTGTTGGTAACGCTTTAAAGGCGGATTCGCTGTCGCGTGAGATTGGTTTGTGGAATAGCTACTTGGGTAATCTGCGAACAATACTTTCGGGAGAGGTACCTGAAACGTATCTTAACGATGTGGACTCAATCGGGCATTCCCAGGCGATTAGTTTTTTGAAGTCGGCTGAGGATTCAGCTCTGCGTGAGCATGTAGAGATGACTTTGCAGTACAATGAGAACGCTGGTGGGCAAAAGTTGTCAGATGGTCTTGAACGGTTATCGCTACGAGCACCGTTGCGAGGCGAGGTGACGGGACATTTTGATGCTTCAACACAGCATTATGCCACAGACGTGGTCGCAGCCCCGCAAGCGCCGATTGTTGCGGTAAGCGATGGTGTTGTAGTTATGGTGACATGGAATGCAGATTTTGGCAACACCTTGGTGTTGCAGCATGTAGATGGGTTGATTTCTATCTATAAGCATGTTGATCGTACGCTTAAAAATGTTGGGGACTTTGTGCGAGGCGGCGAGGTAGTAGCAATTGTGGGAGATACTGGTAGGCTTACGACGGGGCCGCATTTACACTTAGAGCTTTGGGCTCAGGGAATGCCATTGGATGCGGAGCGGTATATAAGTTTTTAGAGACATGGGGAGCAAAAAGCGGATCGCCGTTCTAGGCTCGACGGGGTCAATTGGGCAGCAGGCACTTGATGTTGTACAACGGCATGGCGATTTGTTTCAAGTAGATGTCCTAACGGCCAACTTGCAATGGCAGAAGTTGGTAGAACAGGCGAAAGAGTTCGTACCGAAGATTGTTGTTATCGGGGATACAGATCGCTACGCCGATGTTCGGCAGGCATTGAAGGATTTGCCGATTACGGTTTATGCGGGCAGTGAGTCGTTGGGGCAAGCTGCGGTGTCGGAAGGTGTGGATATCGTTTTAGTCGCAATTGTAGGGTTTGCAGGCTTGTTGCCTACGCTACGAGCCATTGAGGCGGGCAAAACGATAGCTTTAGCCAATAAGGAGTCGTTGGTTGTTGCGGGAGACATTGTTACATCGCAGGCGGCAAAGTACAACGCGCGTATTATCCCGGTCGATTCAGAGCATTCGGCTATTTTTCAATGTTTAGCCGGAGAGCTTACGCCGCCGGATAAGTTGATTATTACCGCTTCGGGGGGACCTTTCCGAGGGTATACGTTGGAGCAGCTGCGCACGGTTACCCCGATGCAGGCACTTGCCCACCCAACGTGGAGCATGGGCGCAAAAATCTCCATCGACTCTGCAACCCTTATGAATAAGGGCTTTGAAGTTATGGAGGCCCATTGGTTATTCAACATACCGTACGATAAAATTGAGGTAGTGGTGCATCCTCAAAGCACCATCCATTCCATGGTGCAGTTCGCTGATGGAACTATTAAGGCTCAGCTGGGGCCGCACGATATGCGTCTGCCGATTCAGTACGCGCTTTCCTATCCCTTTCGCTTACCCACTGCCGTGTCTCCCTATCAGTTTGGCCCCGCAGAGGCGTTTACGTTTGAGCAGCCTGACGTTGAGTGCTTCCCCTGCCTAAGTTTGGCCCTGCGTGCGGGGCGTACGGGGGGCAATTTACCCGCCGCGTTGAATGCAGCGAATGAGGTAGCCGTGGAGGCATTTCTTGCTGAAGGACTCCCTTTTACATCAATACCGATTGTAATTGAGCGTACGGTAGAGGCCATTGAGTTCGTTGAGAAGCCATGCCTCGATGACTATATACAAACAGACCAAGAGGCGCGTAGAATGGCTACCTGGGTTATTGAAAAGCTAAAATCGTAAGAATATCTTTAATATGGATGTCCTAGTAAGAGTAGCGCAGTTCTTTCTCAGCTTACTCATTCTGATTATTCTGCATGAGTTGGGTCATTTCACTATGGCTAAGCTGTTTGGAGTGAGGGTTGAGAAGTTCTACGTCTTCTTTAACCCCTGGTTCTCTCTTTGGAAGAAAAAAATCGGGAAGACGGAGTACGGTATAGGGTGGTTGCCATTGGGAGGGTACGTGAAGGTCGGCGGAATGATAGACGAGTCCTTGGACCATGAGCAGATGCAGAAACCGCCTGCGCCTGACGATTTTCGTGTGAAACCAGGTTGGCAACGGCTGTTAATAATGAGCGGAGGGGTACTTGTAAATCTGTTGCTTGCCTGGATGATATACAGTACGCTTCTTTACACGCAAGGTATGAGCTACCTCGCCACGGAGGATGTCAAATACGGAATCGCCGTTGATACCCTTGGGCGTAACATAGGTTTTGAAAGTGGAGACCAGCTGTTGCAGGTTAATGGGGTAGCGTACGAGGAGTACAATGAATTACTAACCGCTGCGCTCCTAGAACCCGATGCCGTTGTAACCGTGAAGCGGCACGATTCGCTTGTAAACGTAACGATTGGACGAGAGTACCTAGAAACGTTACTTGCAGGCACTCCACCCTTCACAGTGCGTATCCCGATGGTCGTGGGAGGTGTAATGCAGGGCTCTCCAGCCGAGAAAGCGGGTTTTGCCGTAGGTGATAGCCTGGTAGCGGTCAATGGCAATAGTGCCACATTCTTCGATGAGTTCCGTGGTGCGCTCCAGAGCTGTAAGGGCGACACGGCTACCGTTGTCGTCATGCGCGAGGGAAGCATTGATAGCATGCGGGTTGCAGTTCCCGAGAGTGGAGTGGTAGGAGTGCAGGCAATAGGAGATTTGACGCATTTCTTTACCATTAGGTCTCGCTCGTACGGTTTTTGGCAATCTATTACTGCGGGGGCTTCTTTAGGTGCAGAGCGAGTAGCAGGGTACTGGAAGTCGCTGAAAATGCTATTTGTCCCTGAGGCCAAGGCGCATAAATCGTTGGGCGGCTTTATTAGCATTGCGAAAATGTTCCCCGAAACGTGGGATTGGGTCTACTTTTGGAATTTTACCGCCTTCCTTTCCATTATTCTGGCGGTAATGAACTTCCTCCCCATTCCAGGGCTTGATGGCGGACACGTTATGTTTTTGCTCTATGAGATGATTACAGGGCGAAAGCCAAGCGAAAAATTTCTCACTGTTGCCATCACGCTGGGGATGATTCTTTTGCTTTTGTTGGTACTTTACGCCAATCTTAATGACGTGTTTAAGCTGTTCCATTGATGGGAGGGCGAATTTTATTGCAGCTTTTAGCCTGCGTGCCGTTGCTTTTCCTTCTTTGTCCTGTAAAGGGACAGGAAGGCGGGGGAGGGCGGATTGCTGAATCCTCGGACACGACAGCGTACCACGAAATCTCTTCGCCGTTGGATGGACTTTCCACTTTGGGTTTCTTTTGGGATTCCGCAGCCATTCCTGAGGATAGCACTACCCTCCGTCCAGACCTCGTTTACGAGTACCGTATTGCCCAGCTGAACCAGCGGTCCATTATCCCCTTATCGTTCCACCCGTTAGTGCGTAAGTACATTAGAATCTATACCGTGGAACGCCGTGAGCAGGTGGCTATGATGTGTGGGCTCTCAAAGCTATATTTTCCACTGTTTGAGCAGATCCTTGATAGGAATAGGCTACCCCTAGAGCTTGTGTATTTATCGGTAGTGGAGTCGGCCTTGAACCCTCTGGCCGTTTCTAAAAGCGGGGCGGTGGGGTTATGGCAATTCAAAATGAATACCGGGAAGATGCTCAATCTTCACGTTGACAATTTTATTGACGATAGGATGGACCCCGTCCTATCGACCGAAGCCGCATGCTCCTACTTGGATTATCTCCATCGTATGTTCGACGATTGGTTGCTGGCTTTAGCGGCGTATAATGCTGGTCCCGGCACGGTCCAGCGAGCCTTGCAACGCGCGGGCGATAAGAGAGATTTTTGGGACATCTTGCCGTATCTGCCCGAAGCGGCGCAGAACTATGTGCCGGCTTTTATTGCTGCTGTTTATGTCTTTCATTTTGCCCCGGAGCATGGCATTAAGCCTAGACCGCCGCGGATTGATTTTAATCTTGTTGATACAGTCCATCTACGCGATGCGGCTTCTTTTGAATCCATTGCGCATTGGGTTGAAGCGCCGATTGAGATCCTTCATTTCTTGAATCCACGGTACAGGCAGGGTTACATACCTCAAACACCAAATGCGCAGCAGTATTTGATTCTGCCTAAAGAATGCATTTCTCGTTTCATAGAAACAGAAAATCGCATCTATGCGCAGAGCTATAAGGTGGTGCAATCTCCATACCCCTATGCTCTTCCTAAAAACAAAAGGAGGGTGGAGCATGTGGTGAGGCAAGGCGAATACCTACACAAAATCGCAATGCAGTACGGCTGTACCGTTGATGAATTGCGGCGTTGGAATAGCCAATGCGGCGCGACTCTACAGCCGGGGGAGCGGCTTGAGGTGTGGGTCGATGTAAAGTAGGGTCATAATTGCCCACACACCGAGCAGACCGCACAGCAGAGATAGCTACTTCTTACGCCTAACTGTCTCAACATAGCTCTAGTCAGAAGCTGGTATATAACCACATCCATCCCCCATCCCCCTGACGTTACGTAAGCATTTCAGAGGGGGCTAACCAGTTATAGGTTTAAGTTCTCTTTGTGCGTAGCTAAAAGGGAACGCATAAATCGACTTCTTGCCGATTTATGCGTTCCCTTTCGTTGTTTTTTGTGTAACTACTTCCCCTGCAAGTATTCGTGTATTCCTTTCGCTGCCTTGCGCCCTGCGCCCATCGCTAGGATAACAGTAGCCGCACCCGACACGGCATCCCCTCCAGCAAAGACCCCCGGACGACTCGAGGACCCCGTCTCCTCATTCACCACGATTCCCCCGCGCTTCCCGATCTCTAGGTTAGGTGTCGTATGCCCTATGAGCGGGTTGGGAGATGTGCCCAACGACATCACCACCACATCGCACTCTATATCGAACTCTGACCCTTTGACCTCCACCGGGCTACGCCGTCCGCTAGCATCGGGTTCTCCAAGCTCCATGCGTATGGCACGTATGCCTCGCACCCAGCCCTGCTCCGTGCCGAGTATCTCCACGGGGTTCGTAAGTAGGTTGAAGACGATACCCTCTTCCTTAGCGTGGTGCACCTCTTCACGGCGCGCCGGAAGCTCCGCTTCAGAGCGACGATAAACAAGGGTTACATCAGCCCCCAAGCGCTTGGCGGTGCGGGCAGCATCCATTGCCACGTTCCCTCCGCCAACCACCACAACCCTCTTGCCCACGTAAACCGGCGTATCGAAACTCTTATCAAAGGCCTTCATGAGGTTCGTACGCGTCAGTAGCTCATTGGCAGAGAGTACACCGTTAAAGTTCTCTCCAGGAATGTTCATGAACTTAGGCAAACCAGCCCCAGAACCTATAAAGACCGCGTCGTAGCCATCCCTATCCATCAAGCTGTCTATCGTCACCGTACGCCCCACCACAACGTCCGTCTCTATCTCAACTCCTAGCTTTTTCACATTCTCAATTTCAGGCCCTACTACCCCTGCCTTGGGTAGACGGAACTCGGGGATACCATACTCAAGGACTCCGCCAGGCTCATGCAACGCCTCAAAAATCTTTACTTCATACCCCCAACGTGCCAAGTCGCTCGCGCAGGCCAAACCTGCCGGCCCTGACCCGATAATCGCCACCTTTTTGCCATTGCTCGGCGCAACGTCTGTATTGAAATGCCCTTCACGGCGCGCATTATCCGCCACGAACCGCTCAAGCTTGCCGATAGCCACCGGCTCGCCCTTGACCCCCTTAATGCAGGAGCCTTCGCACTGCGTTTCCTGCGGGCAAACCCTACCGCATACGGCCGGTAAACTGCTATCCTGCCATATGATATCGGCCGCCTCGAGCAGTCGTCCTTCCTCCACGGCGTGAATAAACCGGGGAATTTGGATGTTCACGGGGCATGCCTCCACGCACCGCGGCCGCTTACACTGCAAACACCGAGAGGCCTCCCGCTGCGCCTCCTCTAGATTGTACCCATAGCATACTTCTTGGAAATTGGTGGCGCGCACCTTGGGATCCTGCTCCCGCACCGGCACACGATCTATCTTACTTGCTGGCATCTCTCTGCGTTCTTTAACCTAGTTTACACGACTCATTATACGAGCTAAGCTCTGCCTGCTCTATCGTCTTATACATACCCTGCCGACGCATGGCCTCTGCAAAATCAACCTGATGGGCATCAAACTCCGGCCCCTCCACGCAGGTAAATCTCGTCTTCCCCCCAACCGAAACCCGGCAAGCGCCGCACATGCCCGTGCCATCCACCATGAGCGTATTCAGGCTCGCCACTGTTGGAATTTGCAACTCTTGGGTTAGCTTGGCCACGAACTTCATCATAATCATCGGGCCAATCGTAATGCAATGATTGTACGCTTTCCCTTGATTTACAACCAAGTCCTTGAGGCAATCGGTTACCATGCCATGGAATCCATCAGAACCATCATCAGTGGCCTGGTAGTAATTGGCGCTGTACTTCTCAAGCCCCTCCCGCATGATTTCAATTGACTTAGTTTTAGCTCCAATGATTACATCGGGCTTAAAGCCACGCTCCGCTAGGTACTTCACCTGCGGATAGACCGGTGCGGCGCCAACGCCTCCGCCCACGAATATTATCTTTTTCTTCGCTAGCTCCTCATCGGAGAGCTCAACGAGGTCGGAAGGACGCCCCAACGGACCAACGAAATCCATAATAGAATCACCCTCGTGCAAGGCGCAGAGCTTGCGCGTGCTAACCCCGATGGTCTGCGTAACAATGCTCACAAGGCCGTGCTCCCTGTCGTAATCTGCAATCGTTAGCGGCACACGTTCCCCGTGGTCATCAACGCGCACAATAATGAATTGCCCCGGCTGCGCCGACTCAGCCACACGCCGCGCCTGAATATCCATCCGGATAATATTCGGTGCAAGCTCGACTCTACGTACAATCTTAAACATGTTTATTGCTTCGGTTATTGGTCCCTTCCTCCTGCTCCCATTGCAATGCAAAGATAATTCTTTAAGTGCAAGAAAAACGCCGCAAAAACGCAATGCAGACAAAACATACCGATTCTAAGTTGATTAGCCCTCTCCAACTGGGTGCGGAAAGCAAAGGGAGACTGCACATTTATCGTGCGGGACATCGCGAAATTCAATCGTTCCATGAGATTTAACATTTTGGGAAAGGGGGGATTTTACGGGTAAAACATTTTGGGGGATTTGAAGCTTAATATATTCCTGCTCTCGTAATAGGGCGCATTCGGTTTAAAGAACTATTTGATTTATCGCCCCTCTCCTGCTCTTGAGGTCTGTTTGGGGCTTGTTGGGGAGGAGGTTCTAGGCGATTAGGCCGTTGCACTGGTTGACCACGAAGCAGGAGATCTCAGTACGAGCATTGCGCCGCACTGCCAAGGGGCAACGGCGAACCCTAGGGCAGCATCTGAATGGCCTAAGGCCTTATGCTCTCGGTATGAGACAAATACAAAGCCTATGTACGACCTGCAGCCTCGAACGCAGCCCTATGGTAATCAAACCTCACGTGCTGCAAATAGATGGGCTTCTACGTTTCTATTTATAGTGTAAATACAGCAAAGCTCTACCTGTAATGCTGCCCTACGCTGTCTATTCCCGCGTTTATAGCAACCCGGCCAGCTACGTTCAGCCTCACTTACGAGGTTGAGTACACGCTTCCGCTAGAGGCATTCTACCTATTTATAAGCTCCTCTACCAGCAGGCTTAAGATTTCAGGCATGGTTTGCCCCATGGCGCGTACCTGCTTCGGCACAATGCTCTCAGAGGTCATGCCGGGGACCGTGTTGATTTCCAAAAAGTAGGGGACCCCTTCGCTTACAATGTAATCAATACGCGCAATGCCGCGGCAGTTAAGACGTTTATAGATAGCGCGGGAGTAGTTCGCAATCTTTTGCGCCACATCGGTCGGAATCCGTGCGGGGGTAATCTCCTGCGTGGAGCCGTCGTATTTTGTGGTGTAGTCAAAGAATTCGGCGGGGCTCACCAGCTCCGTGATGGGGAAAACGATGATGTTGTCGTTAAGCGATACCAAGCCGCACGACACCTCAGTCCCCGCAATGGCTTGCTCCACCAGCACGTCACGCCCCAGCGCGAAGGCTGCTTTGAGCCCCGCTACCAGCTCGGCGCGGTTTCGTGCCTTGCTTACCCCTACGCTGCTGCCGTTGGTGTTGGGCTTCACGAACATGGGGTATTTTAGCCGCTGCTCAATGATGTGCACGTCGGCATCGGCGCGACGGTCAATTTGCACGTGGCGCGCCGTGGGCACGAGGTCGTCAACAAAGAGTTTGCATGCCCATTTGTGGAAGGAAATAGACTCCGTAAAGGTATTGCCCGTGGAGTAGGGGATTCCCTTTAGCTCCAAGTATCCCTGCAGGAGCCCATTTTCACCGGGCGTGCCGTGAATGGCGAGCAGCGCCACGTCAAAACGTATCTCTTCTCCGCCATCGCTTATTGCGAAGCGATTGAGGTCTACCGGGACTTCTTTCCCCCCTACGCTAGCCACCCATTCATGCTCTCGCACATCGATAAGCCATGGAGTGTAAGGGGTTTGCTGTAACCATTTGAACATCTCCTTCGCGCTGTTGAGCGCCACGCTCCGCTCCGCAGAGTACCCGCCGCCCAGGATGGCGACATTGATAGCACGATTCATCGTCTCAAATCTAGTTGTACCGAGAGGCAAAGGTAAGAAAATAGTGCGTAGTGGGCGGGGTATCGGAAGTGGCTACCGCCCACGCTCTATTCCCTCGGAACGCCCCGGCAGGACCTGCCCTCTATCCTCTATCGCCCTCCTACCAACTTACCACCCCCTTCGCATCAAATTCGGATTTCTCCGGAGAAATCCGAATTTGATGCGAAGGGGATACGAATTAGGAACGGTTTTAATTACTACAGATCAACTACATCCATAGTTTCCACAAAACGAGCTGCCCAAGGCAATGATGCCCCTCAAGGCTACACCCTGAAAGATGTAATCCGTTGATAGTTATGGTGTAATGAAAGTAACTCTAGCAAGCTGTATGGATGCCTGTTATCCACTTTTTTGTACCTTTGTCCCAGTATCATTTATGGAGGGAAAGAGCTATGCGGAGCTTTGCATCGGATAACAACTCAACGGTACATCCTCGGGTGATGGAGGCGTTGCAGGAAGCCAACCAAAACCACGCCTATGGGTACGGCGAAGACCCATGGACAGAGCGGGCGGAGAAAATGGTGCAAGCGCTGTTCCGTAGGACGTGCAAGCCCTTCTTCGTGTTCAATGGCACGGGCAGCAACACAATGGCCCTGCAGCTGCTTACACGACCGTACACTTTAATCTACACCGCTGCAACGGGCCACATTGCTGTGGACGAATGCGGCGCTCCAGCCAAGGCGACTGGATGCATGCTCTGCACTATTGAAACGCCCGATGGGAAGCTAACCCCAGATCTCATTGCGCCCCACGTGAAGGACGTAGGCGTGGAGCACCATTCGCAGCCAGGGGCAATCTACATAAGCCAATGCACGGAGCTGGGAACTATTTACACCCCCCAGGAGGTGAAAGCGCTATGCGATTACGCGCACGCCAACAGTATGCGTGTGCACATGGATGGGGCGAGAATTGCAAATGCGGCTGTTGCGCTGAACGTTTCGATTGACCAGCTGTCGGGCGAGTGCGGCGTGGATACGCTAACGCTAGGGGGAACAAAGAACGGGCTTATGGGAGCGGAGTGCGTCGTGGTGTTTGACCAATCCGTAGTGTCAGCTGCGCCCTACGTCCGCAAGCAGACGTGCCAGCTCGCGAGCAAATCTCGCTTCTTAGCCGCGCAATTCATCGCCTACCTCTCCGATGATCTGTGGCGCACGTGCGCGGAGCGTGCGAATGCCATGGCGCAGCGTCTATACAAAGGGTTGAAGCAGCTGCCCTACGTACAGTTCACGCAGCGGGTGGAGAGCAATCAGCTCTTTTTTACGCTCCCGCCCGATGTCGCCAAACGGTTGGCGGAGCATTACCATTTCTACTTCTGGAACGAGTCTATCGGGGAGCTGCGCTTAGTAACCTCGCACGACACAACGATTGAAGATGTTGAGGGGTTGCTGAGCTGCGTGAAGGGAAAAGAGGAAGGGAGAGAGTAGCAATTGGTTGAGGGGGTGGTAAGTAGCCCCTGCAAGTTGAGAGGAAATGATGTGGTACGGCTGCGCAGCCGTTGCTGCTGTGGCCTCACGTGGGGAGTGGCTCTTGTAGTAATCCCCATTCTCGGATATAGCCATGCGGAGAATGGCAACCGCGGGCATATCATTCGGGCTATTGCGGCGCAACGTTTTTGACCCTTCGTGTAGGCTGCCCATCCCCACCGCGGCAAACGGAGAATTACAGGGGATGTCGGTGCGGGTTGCCTTTCTGCAACGGCTCTAGTTCCTCTTTCACGCATTGCAATCTCTACACTCTAGGAGTGCCGTTTGTAGAATATTGGATACCTTCGCGGTAGATAAAAAAGGGAAGAGAACATGTTACGGAGCGATACTTGCGGGGCGTTGCGGCTCTCCGATGCGGGGAAAAAGGTGACGCTGTGCGGCTGGGTAGCCAGAGTGCGGCGATTGGGAAGCCTCCTTTTCGTTGACCTACGTGATCGTTACGGCATAACGCAGCTTGCTGTGGATGAAGGCAATGGCGATTTGCTGGCGCAGTGCGAGGCGTTAGGGCGTGAGTTTGTGGTGCAAGCAAACGGTGTTGTTCGGGAGCGTGAGAGTAAGAATTTGAAGCTGCCCACAGGCGAGATTGAGGTGGCGCTTGAAAAGCTAACCGTGCTGAACGCCAGCGAAACGCCCCCTTTTACCATCGAGACGGAGACGGATGGCGGTGATGAGTTGCGGATGCGATACCGCTACCTTGACATTCGGCGTGACCCCGTGCGCAGAGCGTTGGAGCTACGCCATACGTTGGCGCAGTCCGTGCGGAGCTACCTGAACGGGAAGAGTTTCCTTGAGATAGAAACTCCCTTCTTAATCAAATCTACGCCTGAGGGGGCGCGTGACTTCGTGGTGCCCTCGCGCATGCACCAAGGGGAGTTCTACGCTCTGCCGCAGTCTCCGCAAACCTTCAAGCAGCTTCTCATGGTGGCGGGCATGGACCGTTACTACCAAATTGTGCGGTGTTTCCGCGATGAGGACCTGCGAGCCGATAGACAGCCAGAATTCACGCAGATCGACTGTGAAATGTCATTCGTGGAGCGCAATGATGTGCTGGAGCTCTTTGAGGGCATGATGCGCCACCTTTTCCAGCAGGTGCTGGGGGTGCAGTTTGGCGATATCCAGCGGATGGAGTACGATGAGGCAATGGCGCGCTACGGGAGCGATAAGCCGGACCTGCGCGTGGGGATGGAGATTTGTGAACTAACAGCGGCAACGCGCGCCACGGGCTTTGCAGTGCTTGATGGCGCACCCTACGTGGGGGCTATCTGCGTTTCGGGCAAATCGAACTATACCCGCAGGCAGCTTGACGAGCTGACGGATTACGTCAAGAAGCCGCAGGTAGGCGGAAAGGGATTGCTCTACATTCGTTGCCAGGAGGGGGGTGTGTTCAAATCGTCAGCCGACAAGTTCCTGTCGCAAGAGCTGCAAAAGCACCTTTGCGATGCGCTTTGCGCCAAGCCGGGCGACCTCGTTCTGCTCATGAGCGGGCAGCGGTCAGAGACGCAGCGCGCGTTAGGGCTGCTACGCCTTGAGGTGGCCAAGCGCGAGCAGTGGCTTGACCCAATGGACTTTAAACCGCTGTGGGTGGTTGACTTCCCGCTCTTTGAGTGGAACGAAGAGGACAAGCGGTTCTACGCCATGCATCATCCATTCACATCGCCCAAGCCCGAAGACGTAGCGCTCTTTGAGACCAATCCGGGCGCTATGCATGCGGATGCCTACGACTTTGTAGTGAACGGCACTGAGGTGGGGGGCGGTTCAATTCGTATCCACGACCGCTCGATCCAGCAGCGCATGTTTAGCGTTTTAGGCTTTACCCCAGAGGCGGCGGAAAACCAGTTCGGCTTCTTGATGAATGCCTTCCGCTACGGCGCACCACCGCATGGCGGGATCGCCTTTGGTTTTGATAGGCTATGCTCGCTCTTCGGCGGGAGCGATTCAATACGAGACTACATAGCCTTCCCGAAGAACAACGCGGGGCGCGACGTGATGATAGATAGCCCCTCTCTGATTAGCCAGGCGCAGCTTGATGAGCTAGGGTTAGAGGTGCGAAGGCCTACCGAATGCGAGTAGTCATCTTCACCGATAGGTATCCCTACGGGCAGTACGAAGAGGCATTTGTAACCAACGAGGTAGCATACCTTGCGGCGCACCAACAAGGGTGCAATGTGGAGATTGTTCCGCTCAAGGGCGATGACGTTCGGCGGGACGTGCCTGATGGCGTTGCCATCGCCCAGCCTCTACTTAACGGCATGGGGGTAAAGAAATGGCTGGGCATGCTGCTCCGCTTGCTGTTTCGGCGTTCCTTTTGGCTGTTTCTAGGAGATACCTTTAGGCATTTAGGGCGTGGAGTTAGGCTGGAACGCGTTTGGTTTACGCGCTATTTCTCGGGGGAGCTTGTGGCGGATTATGCCGCCAGGGCGATGGCAAAGGATGCAGAGGGGGTGTTGTACTCCTACTGGATGTCGTACGGGGCTTTGGGCGTGGCGTTGGCAAAATGCCGACTGAATGAAGGTAAGCGGTGGAAGTTCGTATGCCGTGCGCATGGCTACGATATTCGGGATGGGGAAAAGTCTATCCCCATGCGTGAGTTTACATGGCGATGGCTCGATGCTGTCTTCCCCGTATCAACCTACGGCGCGGAAGTGCTTTCGGTGCAGCGTGGCGCCCTGCCCTTAAAGGTACATGTGGCTTACCTTGGGGTGCATGGGGTGGCGCAGCCGCCTGCCGCTGTTGTTGATCGCAATAAGGTCCTCTTTGTGAGCTGTTCGGGGGCAAAGGCTGTAAAGCGGCTCGATTTGATGCTCCGATTGATTGAGGCTTTTGCTTCTTCCAACGGTAAGCTACAAGTTGTTTGGGAACATTTCGGTGATGGGGAACTCCTGGCTAATTTACAGGAGTCTGCGGCGCAGGCAATGCAACGGTGCGGCAACCTGCACGTGGTGTGGCGCGGCGCTGTAGATAATGCGGAGGTGCTGCGCGCGTACCAATCGCTGGGGGGTGCTATATTTTTGAATACGAGTGAGAGCGAGGGGTTGCCTGTGTCCATCATGGAGGCACTATCGGCGGGTTTCCCTACAGTGGCTACCGAGGTGGGCGGCACGGCGGAGGCCCTACGAGATGGGGCGGGCGAGCTGATTAGCGCGGTGCCGTGGCCTCAGGAATTCATGGGGGCGGTGTGCAAGGTGCGAGAGAGCTACACCCAGTATTCCCAGCGGGCGCGAGAGGTGTTTGAGGAGCGTTTTTGGGCTGAGCAGAACTATAAGGAGTTCTATAGCAATATTTTGGGAGCGTAGTTTCATCCACCGCTGTTTCCCAAGGAGCGTATATTTGCGCACCAATGCAGCCCGTCTGCAGGATGGGTTCTCAATAGTTGGGGGGATAAAGGTCCCTGGATTCTTGCCAGTAGGGCAAGCCAGTCTGAGAGACTGACCCTAGCAATCCTGCACGCACCTTCGCCCTTCAGCTCAGCTTGGAAAGACCATAACCTACGCCCGGGTTCTGCCTGCAATGCCCTCCCCGAACCTGCATGGCTTTCCGCACCACTACGCGGGCCAGTTCGCAGGGCGAACCGTTCTAAAAGGACGGCCCGCGCAGCCCATTCTTACAGGGATTCGCTGATCGGGTAGTGATTACTTTGAAAATAGACCCTTCCAAAAGCCCACACCGTAGCCTAGCAGCTGCACGCAGCACGCCATCATGGAGAGCCACCCCAAGCGGAAGCTGCGAAGGCTTAGGCTGGCGTGCACTAGCACCACCAGGCAGTACAGTACCCCCACGGTGATTACTGCTAGGCTGTAGGTGCGCCATACCGCCGTAAGCGCCACAATGAGCATCACCACCCCTACGGCTGGTAGCGCATGCACGGGGCGGAGCGTCCCCTTATGCTTCTTTGAAAGCGCAATGCGCGCTCGGCCGGAGTGCTGGACCTGTTCGTAGAACTGCCGTAGCGACGTGCGGCGCTTATGGTATACAAACAGTTCCTGCCGTAGCTGCGAAGCGTACCCCGCCTTGATAACCCGCATGCTGAAGTCAACGTCTTCTCCGTAGCGCATGTCGGCAAAGCCGCCCACCGCCTCGAAGGCATCGCGGCGCACCCCCAGGTTGAAGGTGCGCGGGTAGAATTTATCCGCCCGCTCCGAGCCTCCCCGTATGCCCCCCGTGCTGAAGGGCGAGGTCATCGAATAGCTTATCGCCTTTTGGATAGGCGTAAAGGATGGGTGCGCCGCGTCGGGCCCGCCCCATAGCGCCACGTTGGGACTGTCGGAAACGAATTGCTTCGCCAGCTTGATATAGTCCGGAGGAATGAGGCAATCGGAGTCGAAGAAAATAATGTACTTCCCGTCGCATAGCGTAATCCCATAGTTTCTAGCCCCTGCGGGCCCCCGGTTCTTTATGTACTCATAGCGGAGGGTCAAGTGTTTCGCCCACCGATTGCACTCCTCGTCGCCACGGGTGTACGACCCATCCTCTACTACCACCACGTCAAAATCCTTGCATGTCTGTTTTGCAAGGCTTTCCAACAGCTCGTCAATCTCCTGCGGACGATTATAGAGCGGAATCACCACGCTAAATGTCGCCATTCGTTCTAATATCTTTTACCATTCAACCAGCCGTGCGCTAGCGCGCACCGCCAACCTCGTTACTCTTACTCATTATGTACCGATCAACGTACTCTTTGATGGCCTCCACATCGTATGGGAAGAACCATGCAATGCCGTTTTCACGCTTCCACCACGTCATCTGCCGTTTGGCGTAGCGGCGTGTGTTTACCTTGATCCGCTCTATAGCCGCCTTGCGGGTACAGTGTCCCTCAAAGTAGTCAAATAGCTCACGGTAGCCCACGGTGCGCAGCGCGGGAGTGTCTTTGTATTGCCGCACCCGTTGCGCCTCCTCCTCAAGGCCCTCCGCCACCATAAGGTCTACGCGTTGCCCAATGCGCGCTGTCAGCACCTCCATAGGGAGTATCAGCCCCACCTTTAGCACATCAAAAGGGAGCGATACCCTGGCGTGCGAGAGCCACTCGCTATAGGGGCGGCCAGTTTGCAGCGACACCTCTAACGCCCGCAGCACCCGAGCCCCATTGCGCGCATCGACAACGCCACTACAGCCTGGGTCCACCCGCGCAAGCTCTGCGGCAAGTGCTTCCACTCCCTCCTCTCGCAGCCTACGCGTTAGGGCGGCGCGCAGCTTCATGTCGGGCGTTGGAAAATCTTCAAGGCCATCGCATACGGCACTAATGTAGAGCATTGACCCGCCCGTGAGAATCGCAATTTGCTGCGTGGCGAAGAGGCTTTGCAGCACGCCTTGCGCCTCCTCTGCGTACTGCCCGCAGGAGTAGCGTTCCCACACGTTGCGATGCGCCACGAGATGGTGCTTCGCCGCCCGCAGCTCCGCATCAGAGGGGCGCGCCACTCCTATTTTGAGCTGCCGGAATACCTGGCGAGAGTCGGCCGATACGATGTCGCAGCCGAATCGCTGCGCCAGCTGCACCGCTACGCCCGTTTTCCCTACCGCCGTAGGGCCAAGCAGCACTACGAGCAGCGGCTTTGCCACGCCGCTACTCTTCATCTAAATAATCCTCAGAGCCACTATACTCCTGCAGCAGGGTGTCAATATCGTCTAGGTTGCGCAGCAGCGGGTCATCAGCATCAACACGAAACCGCCCCCGCTGTGCAATGCAGGTGGGGACGTTCGCTTTCCTCGGCTCTTGGTACACATCGGTAACCTCAAAGTGGAGTACCCTATCTAAAAAGATACCGAAGGCGTAGTCAAAGCAGACGCTGCCAGCATCAACGTACTCCTGCAATCGAACCCCCTCCATGGGGCGCTGCGCCGAGCCGCCCCCCTCATCGTCAAACATGATTAGCTCCACGCTCCGCTGCCCCTCCCGGTCAATCACAAAAAAGCTTGCCACGCCCCCCGGCTCTAGCGACAGCAAACTCTCTAGATAGAGGTGCAGGCTGAGAAAATCCATGCCTGCATCAACCAGCACATCGGCACTCACCCCCCTAGCTTTTGGATCGGTAATCCTAATCTGATATTGCATCGATTCCTTTTATTTCTTCTTGACTTAACGCAACTTAACATGCATTCCCCATGCTACGTCTAGACCGTGTCTAACGTGCTACGATAAACAAAATCAACTTGTTACACGCTGCATGGTTGCTCCTCGGCCTATCTTGCCATACGCCTTGTTTAAAATAGTTTGGACTATTTTCTCTTTCATCGGTGCTATTTGCAAAAATTGTGCTAAATTGCGATAGGAAATAGATGTTACGCCACATGATAAACTAACTCAATCCATACTAACATGAGTGAACAAAAGAGTACCCCAGGCGCGAGGGATTCGTTCTCCTCGAAATTCGGCGTTATTGCCGCGGCAGCGGGGTCTGCCGTGGGCTTAGGCAACGTATGGCGTTTCCCATACATTGCGGGCGAAGGGGGCGGCAGTGCCTTCCTTATCATTTATATCGCTTTTGTCCTGCTGCTGGGTATCCCTATTGCAGTAGCAGAGTTCTCTATTGGAAGGCATGGGCAGGCCAACGCCATGACCTCATTCAAGAACATAGCGCCCGGCACCAAGTGGCATCTCACCGGCTTTTTGGGCATTCTCGCGGCGTTCATCATCCTCTCCTACTACACCACCATCTCCGGCTGGACGCTTGAATACATGGTGAACTCGTTTTCCATCGGAGAGGCCAGTAGCCCAATGAATGATCCGAACTACTTTCAGAATTTCATCAGCGAACCGTTCAGGCCCGTTCTGCTGCAGGCTATCTTTATGCTCCTCACGGCTGGTATCGTGGTGTTTGGCGTGTCGAAGGGCATAGAGAAGGCATCGAAGATCCTCATGCCGTTGCTGCTCCTGCTTATCATCGTGATGTGCATACGCGCCGTGACGCTTGAGGGCGGCATGGAGGGGGTGAAGTTCCTTGTGAAGCCCGATTTTTCAAAGGTTACCGGCCAAACGTTCCTCAACGCCATGGGGCAAGCATTCTTCTCGCTCTCGCTGGGTATGGGGGTGATGATAACCTATGGGTCGTACATTCAGAAAAAGGATAATCTGCTTAGCTCTGCGGCGCAGATTGCGCTTGCCGATACGGTTATCGCCGTGCTCTCTGGCATTATGGTATTCGGCTCAGCCTTTGCCTTTGGCATTGCACCATCGCAGGGTCCGAGCCTCGTGTTCGTAACGTTGCCCAATATCTTCAAGGACATGTTTATGGGGAACGTCTTCGCGTTTATCTTCTTCCTGCTTTTGGCCATTGCCGCGCTCACCTCTGCGATATCTATCTTTGAGGCCATCGTGGCGTACATTCACGAGCGGTTCAAGATGTCACGAATTCAGGCATCGGCCCTGGGAGTAGTGCTTGTTTTGGCAGTGGGGATCCCCATCACCCTTTCAGAAGGTGAGTTGGGGAACCTCAAGATATTGGGGCGCAACCTACTCGATTTCTTTGATTTCTTGGCCTCTAACATCATGCTACCGCTCGGTGCGCTGCTGATGACGCTGTTCGCGGGGTGGTTCCATGGGCATCAAGGTTTCCGGGACGAGATTACCAATGGTGGCACTGCGAACATGAAGATATACCCCGCGCTAGAGGTGCTGATTCGCTTTGTAGCACCCGTGTTCATTGTCATCATCCTAGTGGCCGGGATAATGCAAATTTAGCGTTCGAGAGGTTCTCAAGATAGTTAAAGGATAGCAGGGCGGGGCTTTCGGCTTCGCCCTGCTGCTTGCAGAGCGTGGGTCTCTCCTGTGCGTGCGCAGCGGGGGCAAATAGTGGGGATGGCGTAGGTAGGTTTGATGGACTATTCCGACATCTGCCATCGGTCGTGCGGGATGAAAGGGGACTTGGGGGTCTGAAGATTCCGGCTATTGAAAGGCCGTCCTGCGGATAGGACTCTATCTGTGCGGTTGAGCGCAAAGGGAGGTATGCGGTTAGCTAAAGGCGGAGCCAATGTGCATCCTTGTTGTCAGCGTGGGGCAATGTTCCCAACCGTACCGAACGGCCAGTACTCCCATGAATACGTCCAGCTCCTACAAATCCCTATAAATGCTACCTTTGCAGCGTGGAACTATAGTATTAAGAGAAGGAGAGGCATGGAAGTGAAATTGTCGCCACGCATGGTGGCGCTACGTAGCGGCGATGCGATCAAGCAGCTAGAGGTGCTTCGGTCGCTGCGCGATGATGACGATGATACGCTGCTGACCGAACTGCTGCTGATGGTTACGCGAGAGTCTACGGATGAGCAGGTGCGGCAAGAGGTGGTGGAGCTGCTTGCCGATGTACGTTCCCGCACGCTGGTGAGCGCGATGGGCGATGCGTTACGCATTGGCGGGGATTCTGCCTATCTCCCCGCGCTGGTGTCGATATGCTGGATGAATCGGATGGATTTCTCACCGATACTCAACGAGCTGCTTGCGCTGGTTTCCCACAGCGATTTGCGTGTGCAGGTGGAGGCTATAACCAGCGTGGAGCTTGCGTTGGGGCATTGCACAGTAGATCAGATTCGGCGTAGCGTGGCAGACCTCAAGATGCGCTTAAAAAAGCTTAAAGGGCGTGAGGCCAGGGCTCTGATTAATGAGATGATAAACACGCTGGAGCGGGATGCTGCACAGCGTGCTTCGGGCGAGAAGGAGTGATAGGCCTTCGTAGGAACCACTCCAGAAAATCCTAAAAAATGGGGATTGCCGCCCCAGCTTGAAGACGCTACCTTCGCGCAGTAAAAAAGAGAAGACAGAAAGCGAGGGGCTAGGGCGTGATGCAACTAGACGGACTAGAGAAGGGGAGGAGTGCACGCATTGTGCATGTACGTGGGGCTGGTGCTTTTAGAAAACGTATTTTGGAAATGGGGTTCGTGCAGGGCAAAGAGGTAACCATGCTCGGGCGTGCCCCATTGGGTGATCCGTACCGTTTTGAGGTTATGGGCTACTGCGTGACGCTACGGCGCGATGAGCTAAAGCTCATTGATGTAGAGCCTCTCGATGGGGCGCAAAAGGAGATGCGCCACCACGAGGAGCTCGAAATGCCGATTGCGGAGGAAGAGGTAGCCCATGAGGCGATGGCAAAGGGAGAGGAAACGAAGGCTAGACCGTCGCGGACTATGCGCGTTGCGCTGGTGGGCAACCCCAACAGCGGTAAGACCTCCCTTTTTAACTATGCCGCCGGCGCCAAGGAGCATACGGGCAACTACAGCGGGGTGACCATTGAGTCAAAAACTGCCCACTTTACCCACGGCGACTACACAATAGCCATAACCGACCTCCCGGGGACCTATAGCCTCACGGCCTACTCCCCAGAGGAACGCTACGTGCGAAGCTTCATCACCCTGGAGGCCCCCGATGTGGTCATCAACGTTATCGACACCACCAACCTGGAGCGGAGCCTCTACCTCACGCTGCAGCTACGCGAGATGGGCGTGAAGGTGGCGTTGGCGTTGAACATGTACGATGAGTTCCAAGAGCAGGGGGGGAGATTGAACCGTTTGGTGCTAGGCGATATGCTAGGGGTGGCTTCCACCCCCACCATAGGGCGCACCGGCCTCGGCATAGGCAAACTGCTCGATAGCGTTGTGGCTCTCCATGAACAGAGCGATGCTCCGCGAACGGATGTCATTGGTGAGTACGGGGATACCGTTGCGGAGGCAATTGCCGCCGTGAGTAAGGCGTTAGCGCCGTTGGCAAAGGTAAAGAACTGGACGCAAGAGGAGGTGCGTTACTACGCGCTGAAGGCTCTAGAACGGGATAAAGAGATAACGCAACGTTTCGAGGCTGGGGCTCTCGGTGCGCAAGCCCTTGAGGCCATCGCAGGCGCCGAGAATGCGTTAGAAAATGAGAGCGGAGAGGACAGCGAAACGTACATCACGAACGTTCGGTATGCGTATATTGACAAGGTGATGCGCCGTGCATACGCCAAGGGCACGAAGAAAAGGCAAAAGAAGCTGCAGGAGAGAGTAGATAAAATCATCACCCATCGCTGGCTGGGGCTACCGATTTTCTTTGCGCTGATGTACCTCATGTTTTGGCTCACGTTCACCGTGGGGGAATACCCATTGCACTGGATAGAGAATTTGGTTAATTGGCTAGGGGTTATGCTCGCCACCTATATGCCAGCAGGGCCGCTACGCGACCTCATCCAGGGGGCAGTGATTAGCGGCGTGGGCAACGTTATCGTCTTTTTGCCCCACATTATGATACTTTTCTTCTGCATTGCGGTGCTGGAAGATTCGGGCTACATGTCGCGGGCTGTTTTTCTCATTGACCGGGTCATGCGAAGCGTAGGGCTGCACGGCCATTCGTTCATCCCATTGGTTTCAGGGTTCGGCTGTGGAGTACCGGCGATAATGGCGACCCGCGCCATAGCCGATCGCAAGGTGCGCATGACGACCATGCTCGTCACCCCCTTCATGTCGTGCAGCGCACGGCTACCAGTATACGTATTACTGATATATTCCGTTTTCCCTAAGCAACAGGGACTTATTCTGTTCGGGATATACCTTTTCGGCATCGCCATGGCAATGCTGATGGCGTGGGTATTTCGCAAAACGCTATTCCGAGGAAGCGATACGCCGTTCGTCATGGAGATGCCCCCATACAGGATTCCTACGCTGCGGGCTACGATACTGCACATGTGGCGGAAGGCAGTGCAGTACCTCCGTAAGATGGGCACTGTGATCCTCCTCGCTTCAATCATCATTTGGTTCTTTAGCTATTTCCCCTCTAGCACCCCGCGCGACAAGGAATTTACGGCCCAAAGCGAGCAAATCGAGAGACAGCTGGCGGCGTGCGCATCAGCCAATCAAACGAACGGCGAGCTATCTTTTAACCTAGCGGAGAGGCAAGATTCGCTGCAGAGGGAACTAACCCGGATTGCCAATGAACGAACGGCACTGCAGCAACGAAACTCCTTGCTGGGACAGCTTGGGCGCGCCATTGAACCGGCCATACGCCCACTAGGGTATGATTGGCGAATTGGGGTGGGGTTGCTATCCGGCTTTGCGGCCAAAGAGGTGGTAGTAAGTACGCTAGGGGCACTCTTGCAGACAGGGGCGGACGTAGACGAAGAGAGCGTTCTACTACGCGACCGCGTACGCACCATAAGGGTGGAGAGTGGGCCCCGCTCTGGGGAACTCCTCTTTACGCCGCTTGTTGCCTTGTCGCTACTAATTTTCGTCCTGCTCTACATGCCCTGCATTGCAACGATAGCAGCAGTGAAGAAAGAGTCAGGGGGATGGAAGTGGGCCCTTTTCGCCGCCTTTTACACCACCGCCATCGCTTACCTTATGGCAATGCTGGTGTACCAGGTGGGCAGCCTGCTTTGATGGGCAATCCGCGTGGCGGTAAGGTTCAATTATTAAGAGCGGAGAGGCTGCTACCGTTTTAAGGCGGGTTCGGCGGGAGGCTGCGCGGGAGCGAATGAGACTGGGGGGCTGAAGCCCTCGGCTGCTGAGAGACCGTCCTGCGCACGGGGCTGCGTCGGTGCGCAGATCTATGCGGGTGAGGAGAAGCTGGCTGGTATGTGCTGCTATGGTTGTAGCCTAGTTGGCCGAGCGAGGGCAGCCGTAGGGCTGCATTGCGGCGCTCAAGGCTGAAAAAGAATGGGTCGGGGCTAGTTGGGGGATGCCTTTGATACACCAGCCCTTTTTGCGGCTGTGTAGGGATATACCTACGTGTCCGCCCCCATTGCCGAGAGGGAAAGGGGCTACATCGCGGCTAACGTTCACCTGGACATGAATGGTGGCTAATAGCTAGCCCTCACTAGGATTGGTGGCGGCCCGTATGGGTGCACCCATCCTAGTGAGTCTTCGCTGTAACTTTGCGCTAATTCAGTTTATAGCGAGCCATATCCGCCTGCGTTTCAGCCACCATCGTTGCAAGCGATTCAGAAGTGGAGCTCAGCTCCTGCGCGGAGCTAGAGTTTTCGTTGGTAATTTGTACAAGTTGGTCAAGAGCTGCACTAATTTGCTGCGTGCCAGTTTGCTGCTCTTGGCTTGCCGAGGCGATTTCCTGGATGATGCTACTAATCTTTCTGATGTTAGGAATGGAGGTGGTAAGCGCCTCTCCCATGTTGTCCACGGCACTGGCACTTTGCTTCGATAGGTCCTCAATCTCTTGCGCAGATTTTGCGCTAAGGTCAGCCAAGCGTCGCACTTCCGCTGCGACCACTGCAAACCCCTTCCGTGTTCCCCGGCTCGCGCTGCTTCAATGGCAGCATTGATTGCCAAAATATTAGTTTTTTGTGCAATGTCTCCAACCACCTCAATCTTTTCCTTGATTTCTTTCATGGCGGCAGCGGTGCGATCAAACTCCGCGCTCACCTGTCCCACCTCCTTGTCAACCTGCGAACTAATGACTGCCCCTTCCCGTGCATTGTCAAGATTCTGCATGATGTTGGCGGTCATCTGCTCCATGGAGGCAGAAATTTCTTCGGCCGAAGCGGCTTGGGTAGAGGCACCGTGGCTAATATTGCCAGCCTGCGTATTGAATTGCTGACTAGCCTCTACTATTTTTCTTCCATTCTTCTCGTTGAGCATAATGCCTGCACGCATGGCATCTGCCATCTTGTCAAAGTTTGTTGCTAGAATCCCGATTTCATTGCGTTGCGATAGCAATTTGTCTTCCATCTTGATTGATAGATTGCCCTCTGCGACCATACCCATGCTTGAAGCGATTTTTTTAATTGCCCCCTGGATGGTACGCTGTATATGCATAAATCCGAATATTGCAACTGGTGCTATAACTGCGACACCAATAAGATACACCTTAATTCCATACATGGCTGTGACGTATCCTATCACGACGAATGCTGCGGCTAATGCAATGACAATGTTAGCAATGGTGCGCAAGAAGCTTCCTCTGAATATGTAGTTGCAGAGTACAGTGATAATGGGCACTACAATGGCGAGTGCGACCATGAATACTGCGAATGGTGACATACTTTGTTCTCTCTATATTAAAGTTTACTCATAGCGCCGCAATGCGCAGCTTGCTACGTATCCTTCTACGAAAGAGGTTAAAAAAAGTTTTCCCAAAGCTTTTCATTGTTCTACCGGCGTTGACGAATAGTGCGGTATTATATTATAGGGGCAGGGTTGCGACGTCTATTAGGGGATGCAAAGAGGTGTACGCCGAACGGAAAATGTTGGAAAAGTTAAATTGTTGCTACCTTTGCGGGGGGATAAAGCTAAAGGTTGAAGCAGATGGTAGTGAGTGTAATAATTATATGTGTGGCTGTGCTGGGGTATATGCTGGGGAGCATGCCGTGGGCGGTGTGGATAGGCCGCTGGTTCTATGGCATTGACGTTCGTGAGCATGGCAGCGGCAACGCAGGGGCTACGAACACGATACGGGTTCTAGGCGTGGGGCCTGGCCTGGTGGTGTTTGCCCTTGATGTGCTGAAGGGCTTTTTGTCGGTCATAGCGGCGTGGCTGGCGGCGAAGGCGTTGATAGCCCATGGGATGATGACGGAGGAGTGGAGCATACCGCTGCAACTGCTGGGCGGAGTGGGCGCCTTTTTGGGGCATGTATTTCCAGTGTTTGCCAAATTCCGTGGAGGAAAGGGGGTTGCCACGCTCTGCGGCGTGGTGCTGGGGCTGCATCCGCTGGCGGCGCTCTCGGCGTTGGGGGTATTTGCCGTGGTGTTGCTGCTGACGCGGTACGTGTCGCTGGGGTCAATGCTGGCGGCGCTGTCATTTCCTTTCTTCCTCTACTTCGCCTACGGGGTGCGGGATCTATGGCTTCTTGGCGTTTCAATAGTGCTGGTTGCCATGATTATTGTGACGCACCGGTCGAATATTGGCCGTTTGCTGCATGGCACGGAGTCGCGGTTCTCCCCCTCGCGGCGTGGAATGCGCGGAGCGCAAAAGACGGAGTAATGGACCATGGGTAGGACGAGGATATACCTTCTTTGCGCGGTGTGGCTGGCTGCGTGGCTGCTAGTGGGTGGCGGGACGCTTCGCGGCGAAACGAAGAGCGAGCGGATGCGACGAAAGCGCGACCCGCTGGGGCTATATATAGGGAAGGATAGCTTGCGGGTCCGCATGGCCGAAACCTCACGATTTGCCCCCTACGAAAATAATTTCTTTATGCTGGGCATGCCAGTCGATAGAAAGCCTACGAAGGAGAACAGCGGCGTGATGTTCCAGATTAGCATCCAGCAACGATTCTTTAGGCGACCGCTCTTTTGGAATTCCAATTTCTACGTGGCCTATACGCAGCGTTCCTTCTGGGATATTTTTTTGGAGTCTTCGCCGTTTGATGATAACAACTACAATCCATCGCTGCACTACACGCTCCCCGTGATGTTTCGGGGCTACTTTGCGGGAATGGTTGATTTGGGGTTGGAGCACCTCTCTAATGGGCGCGATGGGGCTGATTCGCGGAGTTTGAACTCCGTATCGTTGCGGTTGAAGTACTACCCGCATATTCTACTTATGGTTGACTTGAAGGCGTGGCTACCCTTTCTATACAAAGAGGATAATCCAGACTATTTTGAGTATGCGGGGTATGGCCGAGTTGGTCTACTGTTTCGCTACCCCCGCTGGGGTATACGCAGCTCGATCTACCTAAACCCATCGGATAAATTCCGCAACTGGAACGTCACCTACGAGTTGGGCTATTCGCCGTGGGAAAACTACACGGTCTACTTCTTCCTGCGTTTCTATTCGGGATACGCAGAGCGGCTTTTGCGCTACAAGGAATATACGTGCAATGCGCGAGTGGGCATTACGTTGGCACCATCGTTTATGCTATTCCATTAGAGGACTAGTGGAGAGACAGTGAGAGGAGGGAAGGATTTTCATTTCGCCCGGAAGCGGACGGACGAGCTGGGGCATGGCGGGGAACGGCTTCCGTTGGTGCTGCTGGTGGAGAATGTACGGAGCCTGCAGAACGTAGGGGCACTGTTTCGCTTGGCCGATGGGCTTGGGGTGGCCGAGGTGGCACTCTGCGGCATCACGGGATGCCCGCCGCATCGTGATATTCATAGGACGGCGCTGGGGGCTGAGGAGATGGTGACGTGGCGTTACTTCGCGAATGGAGTGGCGGGCGCGGAGCACTACGCCTTGCAGGGGTACGAGGTAGTGGCACTGGAACAGGTGCATGGCAGCCTGCGGGTGGATGAATATCGTCCTCGAGAAGGAGGAGTGGTGCTGGCGGTGGGCAATGAGGTGGAGGGGGTGAGCGATGCGCTGCTGGCGGTTTGCGGAGCGTGCGTGGAGATACCGCAGCGCGGCGAGAAGCATTCGCTCAATGTGGCTACAGCGGCGGCGATTGCGCTGTGGGAGGTGGCGAAAAGATTGACGGAATAGTTTGCGCTTCTGCGGCAGCTTTCTATGGGGTATAACGCTTCGTTGTAACATCTCGTCGTGCCACTTCGTAAACATGCGCAAGGGGGAGTGTGCGGAGTTTTCATCTATTGAGGATAGACATTAATACGAGACAGCGATGAGTTCGGTGCGAAGATTTATCAGGTTATTGCTTGCGGTGTCGTTGGCATTGACAGCGAGTGAGGCGTGGGCGCAGTGGAAACTCCCGCCTGACTATAGTAAGGACAACGATGCGCAGAACCCGAAGGATATGCGTGGGGGCAAGGGGCAGGGTATGCGGCTGCTTTACTACGAGAGCTTTGAGGGCGAGCGTATTAGAGTTACAGGAGGTTGGGGGACGATGCCTAAGGGCTGGGACCAGGAGTTCATTACAGAAACAACAGGAGGGTCAAAAACCACAGCGTATTGGGTGGTGGAGCCAGGCGGAGGGCGGCCCGACACGAGTGCATCTCGAACTCCATACCGGCCGTATGACGGGGAGTGGAACATGCTTTGCTACGTGAATTCCACCGGTGCAATGGAACGTTTGGTGACTCCGGGGCTGGATTTGCGCGGAGGGGATATTAGCGATCCACGTTTGGTTTTCTACTATGCATCGCCGAAGGATTATCGCGGGTTCTGCCGGATGAAGATACAGTATCGGTTCGGCAAAGAAGCATGGAAAGACTTGGCCGACGTGGAGGAGTTCCAAAGGGCGGACGATTGGGTTCCCGTATCGATTCCCTTACCGCCGGCACTGCGCGAGAAAGGTGATTTGCAAATTGGTTTTGTATCGGTGCAGAACTATGGGTTCGGCACCGCGATTGATGAGGTTTACGTGGTGAACATGGATGGGGCGGAGACAGGGGTAAGGACCTTTGACCTCACCCCGCAATCCCCGATAATAGCACGCGGCGCGAAGAATGTGCCGTTGATGCGGATGGATGTGACGCTTAGTTCGGGCGGCGGGAAGCTTAAGCTTGAAGGTTTTAATGGCAAGGAGGAGCCAACCAGTCCATCAGTAGAGGTTCATGCCGTGGATGGGAGCGGGCAACCCCTAATGAAAGATGCCCTTTCCAACTTTAGGGTGTTTGTGGGCAGGGGGGGTAAATTTTCAGATGCTGTGGAGGCTGCTAAGCTGGATGTCACTGGCGGTGCCGGAGCTTCTTACAAGTTGAAAACCTTTAACATAACTGATCACAAAGCGTTGATCATGCAAGGCGGCAACACGTATAATGTGTGGATAGTGGCCGATGTGAAAGATGAAACGCCGTATAAGACGCGCATTTGGGTGGACGTTAAAGAATCCACGACTAAATTTGTGTGGTACAAGAATGATGAGGATCCTACTAGTCTAAATGGGACGAAGCAGAGTTTCTTCCCAGCAGAAGGCCACTCTTACGAAACGCCCGAGGTGCAGCGGTCTGTGGTGTATAAGAGTCTATTTTTTGATGACTTTGAGGCGGGGTTAGGCAAGTGGAATCGTTTGAGCGGGGCAACGCAGCAGTTGTGGGCGGTAGGGAGTCCGAAGGTGGGTCAGGGTGTTACCTTCCCATCGGGGGAAAAGCCCCGGGAGGAGCAGGTGAAAAGTGCCTATTCTGGGGACAAAGTGCTAGCGACTGGGGAGCTAGCAACGGGTGGAGAGTTGCGGGCGCGTTACTTCGCAAGCATGGTGTCGGCGAACAATCAGAATCAGTGTGCCTGGGTGGAAATAAAGGATAAGATACGAGCCTCTCAGGTGAAAGATGTGTATCTCGTGATGCAGAAGTCGTTCAATACGCCGAGCGGCATGCTGTTATTTGTGGAGGGGAAGTATGAAGGGAGTACAACGTGGGTAGAATTTGGGAGGTATAATGTCTCGTCTTCCGACTGGCAGGGGTGGCAGGAGCTCCCATTGCGCCTCTCAAGGGCCGATGGCCGTGAGTTCAATCTGCGGTTGCGTGCCTTCTACCCCAAAAGCGATGTGGAACATACAGGGTTTATAATAGATGATTTGCGGATATTAGGCAACGAAGTGCAGAACGATGTGGGCATTACTGGGCTCAAGATTACGGAGAGCTGGGACAATGGCAATGGTCGCCAGGCTTCTTTCACCGTGCGTAACTATGGTGTAAATACGCAAAAGGGCATCAAGTATGATGTGTATGTCGATGGGAACTTGGCGTTGCCAGAACAGAGTCTGACTGGGGGAGATTTGGCTGCAGGCGCGAGCCGAGATGTGGTTACGGGGGCGCTTGAGGCCTTGAAGGCGGATTTAAATAGAGACAATACCCATGAAATAGAGGTTCGGCTCACGTTAAGCTCGGATGAGGATATGAGCAACAACGTAGCTCGGGTGACCACCTACTCTTACCCCACAATAACGGTGAGCGATGCGAAACCCTACCCTGAAACGTTCGGAGACCCAATGCGCCATTGGTTCGGCGGGGAGGCGTATCGGGAAGGCTTTAAGTCCTCATGGCTATTTAATTCGGTGTATTCCATTTCGAAGTGCCGGGATAATAGCGGGAAACAGGCGGGGCCCTTCGGTGAGGGTATGCTGCTGGGTAGCTACATTTGGACGACGGGCGACCATACGGCGTTCGGTTTTGAGCAGTCGGTGCTGACGAGTCCTGTATTTGAGATAAGCACGCAAGATGCGAAGAATCGAAAAGAGTTTGTGATGGCCTACACCACGCAGGGGGAAAATGTGGAGGTGCAGGTGGAGTACCGAAAGGAGAATGGAGACTGGCAGCGGCTTGAGAAGTCTGCGCAGTGGGAGAAGGGATGGTACGATGGGAGCGGTGCAGTGTGGAAAGGCTCGACGGCCGAGGGGTATAAGATCGTGAAGACCCTATTGCCAGACGATTTGCAAGTTGTAGGAGGTGCTGTGAAGGCGCAATTTAGGGTCTACTTCTATAATAGGAGTGCCGATCGTGTGCCGGGCATAGCGGTTAATGGGATTGAGGTGCGTTCCGTGAGGTCGGATATATACGTCAAGTCCATTGAACCGAAGGGCGGCTGCGGGAATCCGCTCGGGAATGATGAGACGTTGCGGGTGACGATTGCGGTGAATGCGGAACCCGCGATTGCGTACGGAGCACGGAAAGATTTTCCGGTGTCAATAAAAGTGGTGAGCGAAGGGAAGACGTATAGCGTGGTGAAGCCAGTTGATCTGCCCGCATTGGATCCTGGCCAGTCCCACACGGTTGACACGGAGGTGCAACTACCATGGGCTGCGAAGTGGGGTAAGAAAAGCGAGGTGACAGTGACACTGCTTCCGCAGAGCGGGGAGAATGGAGAGGCGGACGAGGATGTCTCAAACAATGTTCTTACGCAGACGATAGAGGCGAAGGTGCCGGCAGTGTTCCCATTGAAGGAAATCGTGAAGGAAGAAGGAGGTTACGTCCTCTATGCGTTGATGGGCTATGAATTGAAGCTACAGACGGAGCCTGAGCAGGGAAGCGGGTATGAGGGATATACCTTTAGCGAGTTTTCTATTCCTGGCGGAAGTCCGATTGCTGCGATAAACAATGGGACTTTTACGGCGACCGGTGAAGGTTCAATAAAGTTGAAATATACAGTTAATGATGAATGTGATGTAGAGCTTCCGATTGAGATAAAGAAGGCGCAGTGCGATGTGACCGTGGAGCATGTTGCGCCGGTGGGGGATGTGAACTGTAAGGACGAAGGGGAGGCGTTGGCTTTTAAGGTGACTATCAAGGATAACATCGATCCGAGCGTAGCTCAGAAACTACGATTGGTGGTGACGCAAGGGGGGCGCGAGGTGTATAATGAGCCTGCCAAGTTGGGTGAACAAACGGTAGAAGTGACCAATGCGCGCAGCGGAGGTGGTTTGCTGAAGTTCACGGCAGTGGCGGATGCGGATAAGGATGGATCGAACAACACAAAGGTGTACGAGCCGGAGGTTCTTTTATACCCCAAACCATTGGAAGTATTCGTGCAGGATGTGAGCGACCCGACGTATATGCTGCGAGTTAACGATGGGTCAGATCAGAACACGTATGGTAATCGGCAGTGGCAGCTCTACGTGCCAAAAGTGTCGGTGATTCCAGAGATAAAATGGACGCTCCGAGGCTATACGATGGGTAGTGATGAGAAAGGATACATAGTAAGGCTGGGGCAGGCGAGTGGTGAGTTTGTGGCTTGGGCGAAGTTGAGCAATGGTACAGCCCAGTGCCCGGAGAAGAAGGTGTTCTCCGTAAATGTTAAGAATGAGGACGTTGAGGTGCAGAGCTTGGGGGGAGGGACCGGCGCGCCGGGGCTCTGCGCGGATGCGCAAGGAGAGTATGAGGTATACGTGAGCTTGATGAACCATTCGTGGGTGAGCTATAGCCCGGAAACGTGGATGGGCTTTGAGCTTTCGGGGCCGAATGGGGAGCATGCGACGACCGTGCAGGTGCAGTTAACGGATGAATGGCAGCCGAAAGTACTTCTCTTACTGCCGCTTGGGAAGCTCCCGAAAGAGCTTAAGGATTTGGCCGTTGGTAATGCGGTGAGCTTGAAGGTGAAGTACCTAGGGGTGTATGATGCTGACAGGAAAGAACTTACGTCTGATGCCAACGGGGATAATAACGAAGTAGTGACGGAGCTAAAGCTGTCAAGTGCACCTAAGGTGCACTGGGATGTGCCAGATTTGAAGACGGAGGGGAACGAGTACGTGGTGCGGAAGGTGTTTAAGGACGTACCAACAGTGACCGGTACGTTGAAAGTGGAGGGTGGCGACCCGGCGGGTATGCACTACGCATGGTATAGCAAGTCTAAGCGAGCCGATGCGTGGACGCTTCAGGAAGGGGGTGTTCAAGGTCCTGGCGTGTACAACATAACAGGAATTGCGGACGATTGCTACAAGGTGGAGGTGACGAATCAGGCGGGGTGTAGGTCGGAGCTGGAGATGCGGTATATACAAACAGACTTGGGCTTTACTAGCGGTAAGGTGATGGAAACGCCGGCCGCGTCATGCTCCTTGACGGACAACGATGGCAACGTGTGGCTGGTTTTTAAGAATACGGGAAGCAGGCCGTTAACGAGCGAGGAGAAATTTAGGGTTACGTTCCAAGTACAAGTTGATGGTGAGCTACGCACCTATACCAGCGATGTGATGTGGTTCTCACCCGAATTAGAGGTGAATGAAAGTCGGAGTGAGCTGATAAAGGTAGAGAATTTGAGTGCCCTTATAGCAGAGGTTCAGAAGAAAGCGGATGCGGACCCCAAAGGGGAGGAAAAGGCGAGGTTGGCTTTCTATAATATAGAACTGAAAGAGGAAGGAGACTGGTTTGTATCAGGCGGTGCCAAGAAAGATAGAAGGAAGCGTGTTGCAGGGACCACTGTTGAGGAATGGGGGGCGCCGCGCCCGACGGTTTTCCTGTACACCGGGGTGTTAGGGACGGAATTGTTTCAGGGCGGTAAAGTGAATCAGAACGCTAAGCAGGTAGGGCCGAAAGAAGGCTTTAGAAGAGGACAGGTGGAAGGCATTGACAACACCTACGGAGACCTTGTGGGGCACGTTTCTAAAGCCAAAGGAGAGAAGGCGGAGTGGCTATGGCACTACACTTATACAAAGTTCAACAAGTGGCCAGACCAGAAGTTGGATTATGCAGTGGAAGATAGCGTGGTTAGTATTCCACAGGCTAGGCAGACGAAGTGGATGGAAGAGAATAAAAACCTAGTTGGAACGACCCCAGAGGGAGAGCCGAAGCGCCCCGATGGGACGTACACAGTGGTAGTAACGGGGGCGCATGAGTGCGTGTCGAGGGTCCAATTCTCCGTGGCGGATAAGGCGTACGACTTGAAGCTTGAAGCGGTGCGGCCACCGCAAGACGAGTGCGATTTTAAGGGGAAAGCGACGAAGGTGACCGTTATCGTGCGCAATGTGGGAACTATGCCCATAGACCCAAAGGCTGAGATAGTGCTTAAGCTGTCTCGTAAAGATGATGTGCGGAGTCTTACCGAAGCTTGGGCCAAAGTAGCCTATACAAATTTTTTGGGCACTGCGGAAGGAGCTACTACTAATATTAGTACGCATTCAATAGATAAATTGAATAATGGGAAGGCGTTGGAGCCGAACGGCGCGATAGCCATAGATGTGCCGGTGACGCTATATTACGAGGCCACTGATACAAAGGGGGTGGTTCGCTCGTTGCTTGATGGCGTGACGTTTGAATATAGTGCTGAGGTGACGTTTGCTAATGGTGACTTCCACGAAGCGAATGTTGATAATAATAAGTCGGCAACGAATGTAGCGGTGAGGGATATACCGTCCCCTGTGGTGACAGGATTTAACTTGAAGCATAACAGCAACTCAATTACCTTCGATGGAGATCGCGTCTTTTACCAATGGGATGAGGCTGGCATGGGCGGCAAGCCTGTAGGAGTGACTTTGGGGGCATCCACAGATAAAGAGGGCGGCGCTACGGGGGGAAGGACCTGGTATTTGCGAGGGAAGATGCAAGAAAGCGGCGGGACGAATACCAAGATTACAGGTGAAACTGCTAAGGTGGATGGATATGGTAGCGCGGAGCTGGTGGTGAGTAACAATGGTTGTGAAGGGACAGGCGTTTTCACTATAGTACGGACAGGGGCTGCATTGATAGTAGATAGGATTGAGGGAGTCCCCGATGAACTCTGCCCAGAGCAGGTGGCTGGAAAACGGACGGTGACGGTGAGGATTGTCAATCCGACCCCGACGCCTCTTATCATTAAAGAAAATGAGTGCGGCAAGAACGGTAAGCAGCAAGCCTCGGTAGTGCTGCAATTTTCGGGGGATGTGCTCAAGAATAAACCCGGGAAGGTGCTAGTGCCTGAGAGCGTCTTTGGGTCTGCGAAGTATTTGTACGAAGGCGAAGAGGTTAATGGCGTTTGGAAGCGGGGGACTAAGGTAGTAGGTACTGGCGTTGGGATGAGTGCATTTGATACGTGTGAAGTTACGTTTGACGATGTTGAACTAGATGAGACTCACCTGCAGCCGGGTATGGAGGGTACGATAACGGTGTCGCTTAGCGGCGGGTGTGTGGATGAAGGGGTCGTCGATTCGAAGGATAAGAAGGTCAAGGTGAACAAGAGTCCAGATTTGAGGGAGGTTCTAAAGGATAGTCCGTTAAAACAGTATGCTCCGCGAGGTTCGGCGGCCGCATGGAAGGAGTCGTGGAGTTCGCAGCAGAAGTTGCAAGAAGAGATGGAGTGGGGCAAGAAGGACGAGAGCTCCGCTATTGTTAGGGCTACCGTTGAGCCGTCGGGTACCGATAACAAGTATACGTTAAAGCTAAGCGTAGCGAAGCCCGGTACGTATGTGTTGAAGGTAACGGATAAGGAGAAGGGATGCGCCAGCAGCAAGGAGGTAGAGGTACAGATGCCAGGGTTCTTGACGTTGGCGGAAGGAGATGCGATAACGCTCGAGCCGAAGGATTTGCTAACGGGATCGTGCAAATACGATAAGGCGGCGCAAGCGCTGAAGGTAAAGGTAGTCAATAATGGGAATGAGCCTTTGGCGCTTACAGGGAAGCGTACGATGATAAAGCTTACATACTCTGTGAATGGGACGTCAAAAGGGGCGTCTTTGGACTACACGTTTAAAGGAGCGGCAGATTTAGGTGTGGGTGAGGAGATGGAGATAGATGTGAGCGTACCATTTAAGGGAGTAGATTTTAGCGGAGATGGTGTGTACGATTTGAACTTCGTTTTGCAGCAAGGTATAACCGATTCAGTGGATGGAGCACCAGATGAACTCCGTAGCGTTAATCCGAAGAATCTAACCGTCAAGCGGTACTACCAGCCGACGGCAAAGCCAGATTTAGCGGCACAGGTGAAAGTTTGGGGAGGGCAAAGGGTTGATTTCAAAGCGTTGCCTAAAGATAAGAAGGTGCTGACGCTATATGGTTTGGCTAAGAATCCAGGGTTATTGAATGGTCGTCCGACTAGCGAGGAGTATAATACTCTGCAAAAAAATGGTACGATGTGGACTTGGTATGTAGATGGAGAGCAAGTGCTGGGGCCAGCACCCATTGCGTATGAGAAGAAGTTTGTGATCCCGCAGCCAGATGGGATTGTGAAGGTAGTGATGCAGACCAAGGATGGATGTTCGCTTGAAAGCGATGAGGTGGAGATGCGGCGGTTGAAAGAGTTTAAATTCGGTGCGGTTCGGCTGGGGAAGATGAGCAATAGTAAGTGTGCGGAGGAGAGTTCGGTTGATGGAACAAAGCAGGAGGTAACGGGTTCACTTAAGCTGGAGATGGCTGATGTTCCGCTGGCGGCGGGGACAAAAATTGAGTTGAGGTGCGCCTACACGCAGGGAAGTCCAGACGAGAAGAAAGAGGACGATGTATCGATAGTGTTGGATAAGGAATATAAAGCAGGTGATCTGATACCGTTCAAGATAATGTTGCCATTTAAGGTTGGGACGAATAGCGTGGAGGTTCTTAAAGGTCAGTACGTTGAACCACATTCCCAAAGGCCTTCGCTGATAGGGAGGAGTACGACGCGTGAGATTTTTGATGTTTTGGCATACCCGACGCTTGAACGAGAGATTGATAAGGAGCAAAAGGCGTATGCGAAGCCCTATTCGATTATATTGCCTCCCGTGCAGCCCGCGAACGAAGTGGAGTATAGTTGGGAGAGCGGACCGTATGCGAAGAGTCCTGACTTTTCAGTTGAAAAAAGTGGCGGTTATCGCGTGTGGATAAAGCGGGCAAACGGCTGCATTTTGGAGGGCAATGTGCGGGTAGATTTCTACTTTAAGTACAATCTTACATTGGGCGCAGGCGGAAGCGTGAGGGTGATAGATGCTGAGAGCGGTGAGGAGTACAAGCAGGGAGAGCAGGTAATAAAGGATGGGGCGAAGGTGAAGATAGAGCCAGTTGCGAATTCAGGTTATCAAGTGCTGGGAGCAAAGGTGAACGGAGATGTATTTGACCTGGGATCGGTGTATCCTGTGTTGAGGGACTTCAATGTTGAGGTTCTCTTTGTTAAGGCTGACAACCCCACACCGCCAGGGCCTAATAATGCTGTAGAGAGCGAGTTGCTGCGAGAGGTGGTAGCTGTAAATCCGTTCACGGGTGTGCTGCGGCTGTATGGTGCGGAGGATGTGGAGAGCTATGCGGTGTACAATCAGCTAGGCAACGAGGTGCTTCGGGGAGTGAACGCTTCTGGCGGCAATGTGCTAGATATAGATGCTGTGCAGCTGCACGAGGGGGTTTACGTGGTGAGGCTACGGGATTCGTTGGGCGGCGAGAGGGTGCTAAGAGTGGTGAAGGTGAGACGCTAAGCGTAGCGCAATGGTTTTGAATGGACAAGAGTCCTTGGGCAATAGTCTGAGGACTCTTGTTGGGTAGAAGGAGGCGATAAGAGTTGGTTAAGAAAACAGGTAAAAATAGAGAGTAAGGAGTCGTGAAAGAAAGAGTTCAGGAGGTAGGAGTAAGGCTGGCTGGCTTGATGTTGGTATTGGCAGTGCTAGCGGCGTTTGCGGGGTGTGCCAACAGCTTTAAGGCCAAACGGCAGGGGGGTGCGGCAGGCGAGGCGTCTGCACCCAGCAAGAGGGCGATGGGGAAGGGCTACGCGTCGCTATTGAAGCATGCAGCGTGCGATACGGGCTTTATAAGCGTCTACACGGTGCATGATGATCATGAGACGAAGCGGTACTTTAGCGTGCCGAGAGATGTGTGGGGGCGGGAGATACTCGTGGTGAACAAGGTTACCTCGGTGCCGGCCAAGCTGGGCGAAACGGGTATGAATCGCGGTGCGAACTACCGCAACATGCTTATTCGCCTCTCCCCGAGTCCTGATGGAAGCAAGTTGGATATCCGGGAGGTTGACCCCGAGGTGGAGTGCGATAGCGGGAGCAGCATATGCGAGTCGGTGCGGGCAAACTACGTTTCTTCGCTGGTAGCATCGCTGCCGATAGCGGCCGTTGAGGGTGACTCGTTGGCTGTATTGGTAGAGATAACCTCCCTATTTGATGGTAGCGAAAAGGCGTTGCAGAATGTGTTCGGCGTAGCGGGGCTGGGCACATCGCCAAAAACATCGCTGTCGCGCATTATTAAGATGAAGGCGTTTCCTACCAACGTTGTGGTGTATAGCGAGCTAACCACGCCGGTATCAGGTGCAGAGGAGCGGATGACGCTCACGGTGGGGGTTGCATCGAATTGGTACTTGCTGCCGAAGGAGAAGATGGTGCCCCGCTTCGCGGATGAACGGGTGGGGATTTTTACTATGCCAAAGCAGTACTACCGCGATGCGCAGCAGCGGGTGGAGGAACGTAAGGTGATTACGCGCTGGCGATTAGAGCCGCGGCCGGAGGATCGAGAGCGGTACTTGCTAGGCGATCTGGTGGAGCCAGAGAATCCGATTGTGTTCTACATTGATAAAGCCACACCGATACAGTGGGTCCCCTTCATTAAGCAGGGGATAGAGGATTGGCAGGTTGCCTTTGAGCATGCGGGCTTTAAGAATGCCATAGTTGCCCGTGAGGTTCCCAAGGAATCTACTGATTTTGACCTTGACGATGCCCGATACTCCTCTGTGGTTTACGCAGCATCGACTATGGCCAATGCGATGGGGCCCTCGGTGTGCGACCCACGGACTGGGGAGATAGTGGAGTCGGATGTGATGTGGTGGCACAACGTGTTGGGGGCGGTGCACCGCTGGCTGCGGCTGCAGACGGGATTGCTTAATCCCGCGGTGCGTGCCAACGAGATACCCGACGAGGAGATGGGGAAGGCGGTGCGTTTCATCGCGGCGCATGAGATTGGCCACACGCTTGGGTTGATGCATAACATGGCCTCCAGCGCAGCGTATTCGGTGGACTCGCTTCGCTCGCCCTCCTTCACGGCGGCGCATGGCACAGCGCCCTCGATAATGGACTACGCACGGTTTAACTACGTGGCGCAGCCGGGCGATGGGGTGACGCAGCTCTACCCCAAGATAGGAGAATATGATTGCTACGCCATAGAGTTTGCCTATCGTTGGCGCGGGGCGAAAACTCCCTACGATGAGCTACAGGCGCAACGGAGCTTCGTGGCAGCGCATGCGAATGACCCAGTTTACTTTTTTGGACCGCAAAGCTCGTCGCGCTCTATACTTGACTCTCGCTCGCAGAGCGAAGATATCGGGAACGATGCGGTGGTAGCATCAAAGCTGGGGTTGAAGTCGCTCAAGGCTATCATGCCGAAGGTGCTGGAGTGGACGGATGCTAAGAATGGGGAGTACATCGCGGCGGGGAAGTTCCTGCACGATGTGATTGACCAGTGGCATATGTATGCCTACCACGTAATGGCCAACGTGGGGGGCGTGTACCTTAACGATAGGGATTATGCCGTTGAGAAGGCATCATTTGCCTTTGTGCCGAAGGCGAAACAGCGCGAGGCGGTGCGATACCTCATTGACGAGGCGTTCGTTTACCCTAAATGGCTATTTGGCGGCGATATCTACACGAAGATATTCCCGGTGAAGAGCTCGCCGGATGGCCCCTACGAATACGCCCCGATGGAGCTGTTCAAGAACTATCAAGGGTATTTGCTGTGGGACTTGCTGGACGAGGAACGCTTGGCGCGCATGGTGGAGAATGAGGCGCGCAATGGCAAGAAGGCGTACAGCGTGCTGGAGATGTTTGACGACCTGCGCAAGGCTCTGTTTGCTCCTACCGTGCGTGGCGCCGCCCTAACAGCCTACGAGCGCATAGCGCAGAAAAACTATATTGATGCGCTGATTATTGCTGGGGATAGGACTGTGGCGGTGAAGAATCGTAAGGCTCTCTTGGAGGGGACGTTCGGCATTCGCCCTGAAGAGCAGGCAAAGGGTTATCTTTGCAGCGGGCGGGCAGGGCAAAAAGACGATGAAAGAGGATTTGTGAATGCGAATCGCCGAATAAAGTTTGACCAGCTGAGCCGCATAGGGGATCAGCTCTCGCTGAAGCGTGGTGAGTTGATGCGTCTACGCGATTTGATGAAGCGTGGGGTAAACCATAGCGATTTGGCAACGCGCTATCACTACAAGGATTTGATCTTGCGCATCAACGACGCGCTTGGAGAATAGCATGGGTAAAGAGGTTTTACGAAAATAGGATATTTTAAAAGAACCATGGTAGGCTTTTTGCTAAAAGATATGGGTGGAAACGTGGTGCGGCGTGCGCTAGTTGCTATTGTAGCGTTATTGATAGGCGGTAGCGCGTCGCTTTGGGCACAGACCAAGGAGGTGCGCGGTATAGTGCTTGATGCGGATGAGTCAACCCCTTTGGTGGCTGCTACGGTTGGCGCATTGGCACCAGGCAGCACCACGGAGGTGGTGGCGAGCGGGATAACAGACTTAGACGGACGTTTCCGTTTGGATGTGCCTACATCTACAGCACAGCTGTTAATCGTTTATGTGGGTTATGAGCAGCAAATTGTGGCGTGCACGGCTGACCTGATCACTGTGCGCATGCAGCCCGAGACGCAGAACATTGAGGATGTTATCATTACGGGGTATGGAAAGATAGACCGCAGGAAGTCAACGGCCTCTGTGTCATCGGTAACGCTAGCGGAGATGCCCGAGGCATCGATGGGCATTGATCAGATGCTCAAGGGGACCATGGCTGGAGTGAATGTCACGACGGTGAGCGGAACGCCTGGGGCGGCGGCGAAAATACGAATTCGCGGCACGTCATCATTGCAGGGAACACAGGACCCGCTGTGGGTAGTGGATGGGATGCCCCTAGAGGGAACTGATTTGCCAAAGCTTGAGGATCTTTCAGGCGTTGATGAACTCTACTCATCGGCCATTGCTGGAATAAACCCCCAGGATATTGCCTCAATTTCGGTGCTTCGCGATGCGGCAGCCACGGCCATATACGGCGCAAGGGCCGCAAACGGCGTAATCGTAATCAATACGAAGAGCGGAAAGAAGGGGCATGTGCGGGTTAATTACGCGGGAAAGATTTCTGTGGTGGCTCGCCCTGACGTATCACGATTGCAGCTTTTGAATAGCAGCGAGAAGGTTGGGTTAGAACTTGACTTACTGCGGAGCGGCTACACGACCTTTGAAGGCAAGGGGGGCGTGTCGCGCATTTTGAATGCGCACGGGGAGCTTGATAAGTATAAAAAAGGCGGATGGGAGGCCCTATCCCCAGAAGCCAAAAGTGAGATTGATGCGTTGCGCGGAATAAACACCGATTGGAATAAAGAGCTATTCCGTACGGCTCTGAGCCACGACCATTTTCTGAGCGTGGCTGGCGGAGCGGATTGGGCAGACTACTACGTATCGGCTGGGTATTTTAATGAGGCTGGTACTGTACGTGGGGTGAATGCGAGCCGGGTTAATTTGACATCAAAAACGAAGTTCCATTTCTTTGATCGGCTAGATATAGGGGTTACGCTATTGGCCAATCAGCGTAAGAACAACTCGTACCTATCCAACACCGATGGCTACACAAATCCTGTATTCTACTCCCGCACCGCAAACCCTTACTTGCCAATATACGATGCGAATGGTGGCTATGTGTATGACCCCGATATGCGAGGTTTTGGACGTGATGGAGACGTGGTACCCTACAATATAGTTGAGGAGCGTAACAATACGAAGTATAATCTTAAAAACCAGTCGCTTACAGCAGTTTTTGACCTAACTTGGCGTATTTGGAGGGGGTTGACGCTGGAGTCGCAGGCGGGGCTGCAGTTTGATGGGCATAAGCTGGTGGCCACGGCCCTCGCGGAGAGCTACGCAATGCGACGGGAGCTTCAGCGTTCCAAACTGTCTGATGGGTCGTCTTACATCCCGAACGGTGGCTTTTTCCGTAACACCGATGGGCATTCCTTTCAGTATACGATAAAGAATATGCTGCGGTACGTGACAACGTTCAAGGGAATGCATTCAATAGATGTTATGCTTGGCAATGAGGTGCGCCGTGCAACCGATGAGGCTGTTTTTTCGGCGGGTTATGGCTACGATTCAGAGTCTTTAACCACGAAGGTGGTGCACTTTACGCGCGATGACCAGGAGCGCTACACGCCCCTATTTCGGCGTACATACTTCGAGAATGCCTTTGTGTCGTTCTTTGCGACAGCGTCCTACACGCTGATGAATAGGTACACGCTTGGCGGGAGCGTTCGTTTTGATGGAAGTAACCTCTTTGGGGTGGATCCGAAGTATCGTTACCTTCCGCTCTACTCCGTGAGCGCGATGTGGGACGCAAAGCAGGAGTCTTTCTTGGAGAACGTGGATTGGCTGAGCGATTTACGTTTCCGGGCTTCGTATGGATTGCAGGGTAATATTGATAAGAACACCTATTCACAGCTTGTAGGGGTGCTGCGCCACGATGCGTTCTTCTTCCCTAAGACAGGGCGCAGCGGGGAAAGCGGGGAGGACAACATAACGATAGAGACCCCGCCAAACAGCCGTTTGCGATGGGAAAAGACGAGAACGTACAACGCGGGCTTTGATGTCTCTTTCATACGCTATCGCATAAAGCTGAGCGCAGATTACTATGATAGGCTAAGTACAGATTTGATAGGCATGCGTAAGCTCCCGTTGGAGTCGGGTTTTGCCTACACTACCGTGAACTGGTCGCAGCTCGTGAACCGGGGCGTGGATGTGAATGCCTCGTTCCTACTGCTGAAAATAGCGGACTTTGAGTGGAACCTGCAGGGGAACTTCTCCTATAACTACAATAGAATAAGACGTTTAACTACGCAGGATAAGTCTAGAAAGCCAAGCGGGGAGGGGTATCCCGTTGGAGGAATTTTTACGCTTCCGTATGCGGGGATAGATCAATATGGGTATCCGTTGCTAAAGGGTCCTAACGGCGAGGAGCTTTTAATATCAGAGCTACTTCAGCTGCAGCAGGTGGGGCCGAGTAGCGTCTCAAAGTTGACCCCGGAGGAGGAACGTAAGCTATACCAGTACGCTGGGACGGATGAGGCTCCCTACAGCATGGGGGCTTCCACAGCGTTTTCGTGGAAAGGGATAGAATTATCGTTGGCTGTGGTTGGGAATTTCGGACATAAGTATTTGGTGCAGCCCTACTATAGCTTTACGCAATTTGACAGGGGTCTCAACACAAGCCGTAGAATTTTTGATCGCTGGACGGATGGTAATCCGAACGCCACGCTACCGCGCCTGATGATGAAGAATGACCTTGGGCGTGCCGCAGAATACACGGCGTACGATGAAGGGTATCAGCAGGTGCTAAGCCTCTACGTGCGTGATGCCTCCTACCTACGGCTGCAGTCGGTACGGTTGTCGTATGCGTTTCCAACGGAATTGCTCAAGAAGGCAAAGATTGCCAGTGCAACGTTGGCTTTGGAGGGAAAAAATCTCCTCGTATGGGGAAAGGATTATGAGGGTTTTCTAGATCCTGAGACGATGAAGAACCCTTACGCCCAACCGATACCTCGGGCTGTAAGCTTTTCAGTAACACTCGGTTTCTAGTTGGGAAAGGAGGATATGGCTATGATTAAACTGCATTTTCAATATAGAGTGTCTGCACTTCGCACGGTGCTGGTCGGGGCGTTGATGCTTGCTGGACTCACAGGGTGCGAGAAGTTTTTGGATATAAAACCGGCGGGGGTGGTGATGCCGAGCAGCACGGCAGACTACCGTGCGCTGCTCACGCGGGCCTATCAAGGACTTCCAGCTGACTTGGCGAAGCTATCCATGCGTAGCGATGAGGCGAGTGTGAATTTTGATGGTGCCAACGCATCGTATAGACCATCGTACGAAGAAATTTATCTATGGCGTGATGGGGGCAGCCTCTCAACGCTTACCACGCAGTGGCAGGGGTACTACTACAGTATCTACGTTGCGAACCACCTTATAGATATTTTGGCTGGTAAAGTGGGAGCGTCAGCCGATGAAGCGCAGCTGGTGGGGGAGGCGTACCTATTGCGAGCCTATAGCTACTTTTTGCTGGCTAATATATATGGCCAGCCCTACGCGGAGGCAAATCTCGGAACGCCCTGCGTGCCGCTTATGCTAGATAATGAGGTGGAGACCGTGCGGGAAAGGAGTTCGCTTGCGGCGGTCTATGCCCAGGTGGTAAAAGATTTAACAGCTTCGTTTAAATACCTTCAAGTGGAGAGTTGGGAGCCAGCCAAACGCTACCGCTTCAGTAAAGATGCTGCAAAGGCGTTTGCGTGTAGGGTTGCGCTCTACATGGGCGATTGGGGAAAGGCGATAGAGTTTGGTGCGCCGCTGCTCTCATCGCGCTACCAGCTAGTTGATTTGAACGCTACGGGGGCGAAGCCTCCTTGCCACTACGAGTCGACCGAGGCGATTATGAATTTGGATTTGGTGGTTGATGGGGATTACCTTAGCATTATGCGTCCATCGCAGAGTCTGATTGATTCGTACGGTGCTGGGGACCAGCGCAAGCGCGTGTACTACAGAACGCCGGCGTTGGGCGATTATAGGGTGGAGCGAGGTGATGAAAAGAAGGGAGAGGGAACAGCCTATCGGATAACGTTCCGGCTCGGAGAGGTGCTGCTCAATGTGGCGGAGGCGCATGCGCGCAAGGAGGAGTTGGGGGAGTCAAAGGCCTTGCTAAAGCAGCTGGCGCAGAAGAGGTATGAAGCGGGGGAGCTGCCGAATGCTGAGGCTGCAATAGATGCGTTGACAACGCAGAGCGATTTGCTAAAGCATATTCTTGCGGAGCGAGGGCGCGAACTGGCGTTTGAAGGGCTACGCTGGTTTGATTTACGGCGTTTCGGCTGCCCGGAGATAGTCCATACGCTTGATGGGCAGGAGTATCGGCTTAAAGCCAACGATGCGCGGTACACCCTGCCTATACCGCGTGAAGCGAAAGAGAGTAATAGTAACCTTTAATACCTAATAAGCCATGAGACAATTTATGCGTGTTGTATTATCGTTGCTGGCGTTGACGGTCGTGCTTTCAACTAGCCGAACGTATGGCCAGCTGACGCAAGTAGAGTTTAAAAATCAGGCTGTAAACGTGAAGCTGAAGAGTGACGAGTCCCTTGCGCAGGCCATCCAAAGTAGCTCCGATGGGGGGTACTTTGTGGCAAGCCGCAGGAATGGGAAGGTAGCTCTAGTAGACCCTACGACGAAGGGAGAAAAAATAGTTGATATGGGGACCACTGATGGTGCCCTGCTCACGAAGTATGGAAAAGATGGGAAGCCTGTGATGTGCGTGGCCTTTGAGGGCAACGTAAGCATTCAGAAGATTGCGGCTACGCCAGATGGGGGTGCAATCGTAGGGGGAGTGTACACAGGCCCGATGTTGCTGGTCAATGCGAGCGGGGAGGCTCTGATAGCTGCCGATGCATCAACAGATTTGACCCGGTTGTTCGTAGCGGAGGTGAAGGCGGATGGGACGCTGGGGACGGTGCTGCTGCCAAAGCATGAGAAACACGTAGCGTTTGGTGAAGAAATCAAGGGGCCTAGTCCTGAAGTGACAAATTTAGTGTACGATGGGGAGAAAGGAGTCTTAATGACTACGTTCGTAATAGGCAACAAGGTTACATTTGGTTCTACTACCTATATTGCACCGTTAGAGGATCAGATAATGGGGGATGTGGCACCTTCGGTTTTGTGTTTGCAGCTGTCTTGGCCAGCGAAAGCAGTAGTTGCATCACTCCAAATGCATAAAAGTTGGGAGCGTTCTTTGTACAATGTATTTGGACCATCTGCGGTTTCAAGTCTCGTAGTGTCCCCCGATGGGGCGGATGGGAAGTACGTTGCGAGTTCCTTTTTTGGCCAAATCGATGAAGTGGATAATCTGACGGCTTCAGAAATTACGACTAAGCATGGCGAAGGAAAAGAGAAGCTTGATAGCACAAAGCGAATTATTGTGGAGCGGCGTAAGGCGGATGGATCAAAAATGTGGAGCAACACTGTTGTGCTTGCTAACTTCCATTTAAACGAATACAAGTATAGCGATGCTACGGTGAATTACATTGCGCCTGTGGGCGATGGGAATAGATTTGTGGTGGTGGGCCTGTTTGATGGGGAATTGATGTTTGACGATGGAAAAAAGCTTACGTCTAAACCAGAGGGCAAGGGGTACAGCGTTGATGCATTCGTTATTCTAGGCGATGCGCAAACTGGGCAAATATTAGATAAAAGATCCTTGGGTCTATCGCTTGCGGGTTATGCTTATAGTCTTAAATCGGAGATCTACCCCCTTTCCGCGGTTCTAGACGGAGAGGATTTAGTGTTAGCATTGCCGTTCCAGGAGAGCATTTCAGTGGGTAGTACGGAGTATAAGTCTAAGGATGGAGGGAAAGAAGATGGAAAAGTGAGGTATAATTCCCTCATAGCGCATGTGTCGTTGGCCCCAGGCGATAATCTGGCGATGCAGGCGGCACTATCGTTGACGCATGCGGGAAAGGTGCGGATTGATGGTTTGGCGAAGATCAAAAGCGGGAAGTACGCCTACGTGGGGAGCGTGAAGAGCCGTGACGATGTTGGCACTAATGAGAATACCAAGCTCTATGTGAATGGAGACGCGGTGGTTGAGAGCATTGCAGATGCAAAGGGTGCTACAGTGTCAATAGCTGGGAAGGTGAAGTTGGACCGCAAGGTGCGTGTAGAAATGGATGTGCTACACCCTGAGCTGGTTACTATTACGCTTCAGAAGGATGGAGAGTCTGAAATAACTTACGGCCCCACAGTGAAGCTGCCAAGACTAGAGAATGGTAAAAAATTGACTGTTAGGGTAGAATGGTCAACAAGCCAACCAAAGGGTTACGAGTTGCTTCCCATTTCAATTAATGGGGAAGAGCGAAGCGAGTATACTTTTAATGGTGATGATGAGCGGATTGTTGTAAAGGCAGGTGCGTACGTGGTAGAGAAACCAATTGTCGTAACGGTAAAACCAGAGGGAAGTGCTGAGCTGACGCTCAAGGTAGCTGGGGCTGAGAAGGTGTTTAAGGGCGAGGCGGGAGACCCCAAGGTTACGGTGAAGAATGGAGAGAGCGTGGAGGGGTTGGCTGTAAAGCCGGAGGTCGGATATAAGTTACAGGAGATTCTCATACAGGGGAACAAACTAGGTGAGGGAGTTACGAGCTATACGCTGCAGGCGGATGACCAAAGAGACGCTTTGGAGATTAAGGTACGTATGGAGGCTACCGAGTTCCCAATTTTGTGTAAAGTGGTTAATGCAAGCGATGGCAAGGTGAGCGTACTTGTTGATGGAAATCCTGTGAATTTTGATAGCGATGGGAAATCTGACGTGAATGTTCGTGCAGGGGGCAAAGTGAAGGTGGAGGCTGTACCTAACGACCGCGTGAAGTTCGATGCAGAGGTAACAGTGAATGGGAACCCGATAGATGGGGAAGAGTTCGTTGTAGGGGGAGGCAAGTGCGACATAGAGGTGAAGTTTGTGGCGAAACCTGAGTTTGAGGTCGCAGTAGAAGTGAAGGGAGACATAACGTATGGAAAGGTTACCGTGGCGGTAGATGGCGGTACTCCAGTGGTGTTTGAGGGTGATCCGAAGAAATACCCGAACCTAAAGGTGTACCCGGAGCAGAAGTTGACGATTGTAGCTGGGCAGATGGGGAAGGGCAAGTTTGAGTCTCTAGAGGTGGCAGGAGCAGAGTTTACGAGTGGCGAGGTGTATACGGTTCCATCGCAGCTGTCAGGAAATAAGCTGAACATACAGGCTACGTTCTCACGGAGTACTGCGGTAGAGGCGAAGGAGTTGGCGACTGTGGCGTTGCGGAGCAACCCAGTGTCAAAGGAGTTTGTGGTGGAGGGGACGTGGAGCGGGGAGCTGCGCTACGCGCTATACAACGCCCTGGGTGAACGTATCCTTTCGGGTAAATCGGCTTATCAGGGGTTGCTACGGATCTCGGCGCAAGACCTACCAGCGGGCGTTTACTTCCTGCGGCTGGTGGATGCTACGGGTGCCACTACAACGTTGAAGGCTGTGAGGCGCTAGCGAAGGTAGACTGACATAGATTTAAAAGTAAGGGGCGGTCCGCAAACGCGGGGTTCCCCTTACTTTTTTTGTGTAGTTAACGCCGAGGAGGGGGTAAAATATTGAAAAGAAACGTTACCTTTGCGAGGCAGCAGCGCGGGTGTAGCGCAGCGGGAATGTAGAAAGGAGAAAGAGCTATGCAACCATTCAAGGAGTATGCGTTTCGTGGGAAGCGAGTGTTAATTCGCGTAGATTTTAACGTGCCGTTTGACAAGAAGACGGGGTTGGTGACAGATGATAGTCGTATACGCCGAGCGGTTCCCACGATAGAATACGTGGTGAACAGGGGTGGGCGTGTGGTGTTGATGTCGCACATGGGGCGTCCGAAGGGGAAGCCATCGGACGAGTTCTCGATGAAACGTATCAAGCAACTGGTGGAGCAGCTGGTGGGAAAGGCCGTGACGTTGGCAACGGATTGCGTAGGACCAGAGGTGGAGGCGAAGACGCGGGGACTGCATGATGGGGATGTAATGCTCCTAGAGAATGTTCGATTCCATGCCGAGGAGGAGGGGAAGGTGACCCGCGGCGAGGGAGAGAGCGATGAGAGCTACAGCAAGCGCAAGCAGGCGATGAAGGTGGCGCAGCGTAAGCTGGCAGAAGGGATGGCGAAGCTCGGGGATTGCTACGTGAACGATGCGTTTGGCGCAGCGCACCGTGCGCATGCGTCCACGTCAATAATTGCTGAGTTCTTCCCGAATGATAAAATGTTTGGTCTCCTGATGGAATCGGAGCTAGAGGCGTTGGCGCACGTGGAGAAGGATCCTAAACGTCCGTTGACGGCGATTATGGGCGGAGCGAAGGTCTCGGATAAGATCAAGCTAATTGATACCCTGTTGGGCAAAGTGGATAGGCTCATTATTGGCGGCGGGATGACGTACACATTCATCAAGGCGCAGGGCGGGGCGATAGGGAAGAGCCTATGTGAACCCGACTATGTAGAGTTGGCGGGCCAGCTTTTAGCGAAGGCGAAGCAGAAGGGGGTAGAGGTACTTTTACCGGTAGATGCGGTGAACGCAGACGCTTTCTCCGCCGATGCGAAAACTCAGGTGACGGCAGTGGAGGCCACGCCGGAGGGGTGGATGGGGCTAGATATAGGACCTGAGAGCGCAAAGCGGTTCCACGATGCGATCGTCAGCTCAAAAACAATCTTCTGGAATGGCCCGATGGGGGTCTTTGAGATGAAGCCTTTCGCCGCGGGAAGCTTCGCCGTGGCTGCGGCATTGGCGGCAGCCACGAAGGGGGGTGCTTACACCCTTGTGGGTGGAGGGGATAGCGTGTCGGCATTAAAGCAGAGCGGTCAGGAGAAAGCGGTATCGTACATCTCAACGGGCGGCGGCGCCATGCTGGAGTATTTGGAGGGGAAAGAGCTGCCTGGCGTGAAGGCGATACGCGGGTAGACGTAAGACGGAAGCGTGAGAATGATTGAAGGCGAAGGGCTGGACAGCCGAGTGGGCAGCGAGCTGCAAGGGTCTGAAAGCGTTGCAGGGGAGGGAAGCGCGATGCGTGAGGGGGAGCGAACGCAGGAGGAGACGGAGCGGCATCAGGTGGCGTGGCTAAGGGATGCCAAGATATTTAAAGGCGACCAGCTGGTGCTGAAGGAGGTGAACTTTTCCATATCAGAGGGCGAGTTCATTTACCTAGTGGGGCGAGTGGGGTCAGGGAAGAGCAGCTTGATAGAGACGCTCACGGGTCAGATTCCGCTCTTGGAGGGGAGCGGCGGCGTGTGTGGGTTCTCGTTGGAGCATTTGAAACGGAGGCAGGTGCCATACCTCCGGCGGAGCATTGGCATAGTGTTTCAGGATTTCAAGTTGCTAATGGATAAGTCCGTAGAGAAGAATCTACAGTTTGCGTTGCGGGCCACAGGGTGGAGCGATAGGCGTAAAATTGATGGTCGCATTGAGGAGGTACTGCAGCTCGTGGGGCTATCGCATAAGCAATATAAGATGCCGCACCAACTTTCTGGGGGGGAGCAGCAACGGGTAACGATAGCGCGTGCTCTCCTAAATGACCCTCAATTCATCTTGGCAGACGAACCAACGGGCAATCTTGACCCAGATACGTCGGAGGGTATTCTACAAATACTCCGAGGACTCGCATCACGCGGGAAGAGTGTACTCATGGCCACGCACAACGCTTCGTTGGTGAGTCTATACCCTGCTCCAACGTACCGTTGCGCTGATATGCGTCTTTCACGCACGGAGCAGCAGGGCGCGCTGCTAGACCTATCAAAGATGATACTGTAGGCGCGTTCCTAGTTGTTACTCGAGGGCGGGTTCGGAGCGTCGCGATTGTAGTGCGGCATAGAGTCGGGGATGACCATGGAAAGCTCCACAAGCCCCATGACCTCGCCGTTGATGCACCATGGGGTTTGGTAAATGAGCTTCCTCTGCCCTTTTTTCGTTATGGTGTAGATGTTTTTTGCCCCTTTGAAAAGCTGTTCAATGATTGCCTTTGACCGTTCGTTATGGCATTCACGCACCTGTTTCCCCATCAAGGATTGCGGATGCCCCTTGGCGTTGATTTCCCCCGACTTATCATTGACGAAAATAAAGTTGCCGTCTCTGTCCGTAATGGTGATGGCAACATCGAGTCCGTTGAGAATGGTTTCTAAATCCATGCTGTTGCAAGCGTTAACGTTTCTGCAAAGGTACAAAAGAACGTAGAGACGTGCCACTCGCGACAAATTGTCATGCCTTTGTGGTGGTTTGACAAGAAGGCATGCGATTTGGAGTGAAGCATGCAAACGGTTTATCTAGACTGTTTCGGCGGAAGAAGAGGTAGGATAAAAGTTGTAACTTAGCGGCGAAAAAAAAAGGAAGAAGATATGGGAATGATGCAATTCAGCGATGAGCTGCGTCGAATAATGAACAAGACGCATGAGGAGGCTGTTCGTGCGCAGAGCAGAGAAATACTCCCCACCCACTACATGCTCGCGATATTGCACGGTGGGAAGAATAAGGTGAATGATTTTTTAGAGGGGGAGGATGTTGATTTACAGCAGTTTGAGGCGTACCTTCTGAAGGATTTACAGAAGGTAAAAGTGGCGGTACGGAGCGGAGATGAAGAGCTGCCGACATCTAAAGCGGTACGAGATGTACTCGATAGGATGCTGGTGGAGGCGGAGAATTTGGGGAACAAGACGCTGGAGATAATGCATCTGTTCCTTGCGCTGCTGCAACGTAGAGATGAGGCAACATATCGTTTTTTTGAGGAGCTGAATTTCGATTGCGAGTTGCTGCGCTCCAAGCTCTTATATCAGAAGGATTCGTTTAGCATAGAGGATTTCCTTTCCGATGTTAACGATTGTTCTGAATCGCTATTTGGGCAGTCATCCTCCGACTCCGACAGTTCAGAGGAGTACAAGAGCGAGGAGGGGGATGATGAGGAGGATGAGTCAGACAAGCGGAGCTTCAATGAGTTCTGCGTTGATTTGACGGCGCTTGCGCGAGAGGGGAAGCTGGACCCCATTGTGGGGCGCACCAAGGAGCTAGAGCGCATGACGCAGGTGCTATGCCGTCGGAAGAAGAACAATCCCGTCATTATAGGCGAGCCGGGCGTTGGGAAAACGGCTCTAGTTGAGGGGCTAGCGCAGCGTATCGTGGAGCAGGACGTGCCAGAGCAGTTGCAATCCAAACGGATACTGATGCTTGACATGAACTCGGTGATCGCCGGCACGAAGTATCGTGGGCAGTTTGAGGAGCGTATGAAGAAGATGCTTGACGAATTGAGCCAACGTTCCGACACCATACTGTACATTGATGAGCTGCAATCCATAGTAGGGGCGGGCGCGGCCAGCGGAACGCTCGACGCGGCGAATATACTAAAGCAGCCGCTGGCGCGTGGCGAGTTGCAGTGCATTGGCTCTACCACGATAGACGATTACAGAAAACAGATAGAGAGCGATGCTGCTTTGGCGCGCCGTTTCCAAAAGGTGGAGCTGGAGCCGTGCAGCGAAGCGATGACCCTACAGATACTGCATCGTTTGCAGCCGCGTTATGAGGAGTTCCATAGGGTGCGTTACACGCCAGAGGCTCTCAAGGCCTGCATAACGCTCACGCAGCGCTACGTGGGGGAACGTGCATTGCCTGATAAGGCGATAGATGCAATGGACGAGGCGGGGGCGAGGGTGTCTGTGTATCAACGCCCCAGGAGCGAGCGCATGAAGGTGTTAGGGGAATTGATGGAGTCGGCCAATGAGGCGTTGGAAAAGTCGAACTCTCTAAATGATACGGAGCAGAGTGAAAGCTTGCAATTGCAGGTTAATGCGCTTGCGGGGGAGCTTACCAGTGCTCGGGAGGAGTGGCAGGAGCAGCAGCAGGGCAAGTACCTTGATGTGTCAGCTGAGACTGTGGCGGCGGTGGTGTCCATGATGACCAGCGTGCCGGTGCAAAGCGTGCAGACCTCGGAGAGCGAGCGATTGCTGCAAATGGAGGATGTGTTTTCAAAGGTGATAGTGGGGCAAAATGAGGCGGTTGAGGTGATTGCGCGCGCTATACGGCGCAATCGTTCAGGGCTACGCGACCCGAACCGTCCGATAGGCTCTTTCCTCTTTTTAGGACCTACGGGGGTCGGTAAAACCTACTTAGCTAAGGTTTTGGCGAAGTACCTCTTTGAAAGCGATAGGAACTTCGTTAGAGTAGACATGAGCGAGTTCCAGGAGAAGAGTACCATTTCGCGGCTGTTAGGCACCACGCCAGGGTATGTCGGATATGAAGAGGGGGGACAGTTAACGGAGCAGGTTCGTCACCACCCCTACAGCGTTGTCCTTTTCGATGAGATTGAGAAGGCGGCGCCTGAGGTGTACAACGTGCTGCTGCAGCTGCTCGATGATGGGCGGTTGACCGATGGCGGGGGTAGGGTGGTCGATTTTAAGAATACAATTATCGTCATGACCTCCAACGTGGGGAGCCGTGCGCTGAGTGAATTCGGGGCAGGGATAGGGTTCTCTACGCCTACCCGCACCAGGAGTGCTGACGAACGCGAACGTAAATACATAGAGGATGCCCTGAAGCGTCATTTCTCCCCGGAGTTCTTGAACCGTATAGACGAGTTGGTGTTTTTCAACTCCTTGTCGGAAAAGGACATGGAGAAGGTGTTGGCAATAGAGTTTGAGAAGATATGCGAACGGTTGGGTAAGCTAGGGGTGCAGGTAAGCATGACGACGGCGGCGTTGGCCTACGTGGCGAAGGAGGGATACGACCCGAAGTACGGGGCGCGGCCGCTACGCAGGGCGTTGCAGCGCAACGTGGAGGATCTACTAGCCGACGCGTTACTACGTAAGAACGTACAGGGCGATGTCGTTATTGACTACAAGGAGGGAAAGGGAACGTACATCAAACCGCGTAGGGCCGTGCGAAGACTCGAGGCGCAGTGTTAGGCGCAATACCTCTGAGTGAACAAGAGCCGTAGTCAATGCGTTCTGTGGGGAGAAGTGTGGAAGAGAACAATTAAAATAGGAGAAGAAGGTATGGGACATTCAGTGAAGTTCGGTGGCAACCCGGTCAATTTGTTGGGCAAAGAGGTGAAGGTTGGCGACAAGGGGCAAGATTTCACGTGCGTAGGGCAGGATTTGGGGAACGTTAAGCTCTCACAGTTTGATGGTAAGGTGAAGATAATCAGTGTTTTCCCATCAATTGATACGCCGGTGTGCTCGCTACAGGCTAAGCGGTTCAATCAGGAGGCCGACAAGCTGGGCGGAAAGGTAGTGATCATCGCGGTGTCAAACGATTTGCCCTTTGCGCAGGCTCGCTATTGCGGTGCTGAGGGTATTAAGAACATAGTAATGGCGTCGGACCATCGCGATTTGGACTTCTCCATGAAGTATGGATTCGTGCTGGAAGGGCTTCGCCTGTTGGCGCGCGGCGTGGTGGTGCTCGATGCGAACAACGTGGTGAAGTACGTGGAGTACGTACCCGAGGTGACGCATGAGCCGGATTACGACAAGGCATTGCAGGCTGTCAAGGCGTTGCTATAAGTAGTAGAGGTAACAGAAGGTAGATATGGGTTTGTTAGAGGGAAAGGTGGCCCTGATTACGGGTGCTGCAAGGGGGATAGGCAAGTCAATAGCCATGGCGTACGCTCGTGAGGGTGCCAATGTGGCCTTCACGGACATCGTGGCGAATGACACGTTCAAGGTGACTGAAAAGGAGTTGCAGGCACTCGGCGTGAAGGCCAAAGGGTACGTCTCAGACGCAAGCGATTTCGCCTCGGCTGAGAAGGTGGTTGAAGAGGTGGCGAACGATTTTGGTCGTATTGACATCCTGGTCAACAATGCGGGGATCACGCGTGACACGCTGCTGATGCGTATGACGGAGGAGCAGTGGGACTTGGTGCTGAAGGTTAATCTAAAGTCGGCGTTCTGCATGACGAAGGCGGTGCAGAAGCCCATGATAAAGCAGCGTTGCGGCTCAATCATCAATATGAGTTCGGTGGTAGGGGTGTCGGGCAATGCGGGGCAGGCCAACTACTCCGCCTCGAAGGCTGGAATGATTGGGTTCACCAAGTCGATTGCGAAGGAGCTAGGGTCGCGCAACATACGGAGCAATGCCATAGCGCCGGGCTTCATCATCACCGATATGACGGCGCAGCTGTCAGATGAGGTGCGTAAGTCATGGGAGCAGCAGATCCCGCTACGTAGGGGCGGCACGCCCGACGATGTGGCAAATGTGGCGGTATTCCTAGCATCGGACCTATCATCTTATGTGAGTGGCCAGGTGATCAACGTGTGCGGCGGCATGAACACATGATCGGCCGGTGAGGCTGAGAGAATGCGCTACGGCGGCTTCCTGCGGGAAGCTGCCGTAGTTTTTTTAGGCCGTCGCGGCATTCGTGGAGCGCATTGCCATCCGTTACGGGGAGATGCTCGATAGCTACTTCTTTTCACAACATTCTCTATTTGTGCGTTTTTAAGGCTCTGGGGGGCATAAAATAGATGATATTTGGTAAATTCGCGGCGTGGTGGATGGGGGGGTGGGGCAAGATTTATGGGCGCTATGGGGGTGCGGGATAGATGGAGAATGCATAAAGAGGCAAAACGACATGCTGGGCTGGTTTAATAAAAAAAGGAAGGACACGCTCGACCAGGGGTTGAGCAAAACGCGTACGAGCCTATTTTCAAAAATTTCAAAGCTCTTCGGGCTGCGCAAGAGTGTGGATGAGGAGTTCTTGGACAACCTTGAGGAGGTTCTTGTGGGGGCAGATGTAGGGGTTGAAACCACGATACGTATCATCGATGGCGTTGAGGCCAAGGTGAAGGGCGGCGTGCCGGCCTCAACCGAAGAGGACCTACACAAAGTGCTGCATGAAGTGGTGAAGGATTTGCTTTCTGTGAGTCCCGCTAAGCCTATAGGAGAGCCGATACCCGGAACTCCGTACGTGGTGCTGGTGGTGGGGGTGAACGGCGTGGGGAAAACCACCACGATAGGGAAGCTCGCCTATCTCTACAAGGAGATGGGCAAAACGGTGATGCTTGGCGCGGCGGATACGTTTAGGGCGGCGGCCATAGATCAGTTGACCGTGTGGTCTGAGCGGGTGGGCGTGCCCATTGTGAAGCAGAAGATGGGGGCAGACCCCGCCTCAGTGGCCTACGACACGGTGGCCGCTGCCATGGCGCAAGGGACTGACGTGGTGCTAATTGACACCGCGGGGCGGCTGCACAACAAGGTGAACTTAATGAATGAGCTGGGGAAAATCCGCAGGGTGATGCAGAAACTGCTGCCCGATGCCCCCCAGGAGGTGCTCCTCGTGCTGGATGGAAGCACCGGCCAGAATGCGTACGAGCAGGCGAAGCAGTTCGTGAGCGTCACCGAGGTGAATGCCTTGGCTCTAACCAAGCTAGATGGCACCGCCAAGGGCGGCGTGGCTATCGGAATTACAGATCAGCTGCAGATACCCATAAAGTACATCGGCGTGGGGGAACAGAAGGAGGATTTGCAGTTTTTTGACAAGGACGCATTCGTAGACTCACTTTTCTTGTAGAGGTATTCATGGAGACGAGCGATGGGCGATCGGCTGTATTGGTAACGTTGGGGTGTTCCAAAAACACGGTTGATAGTGAGCGGCTAGGTGGAGCATTGGCAGCAGCGGGATGGCGGGTGCGCTACGATGAGGAGCCAACGGCGAAGGATGTGCTTATTCTTAATACGTGTGGCTTTATAGGGGATGCCAAGGAGGAGTCGGTGGGCTACATCCTCCGGGCGGAGGCGATGCTGCGGCAAGAAGCCGTGCGCGATGTGGTGGTGATGGGCTGCCTCTCGGAGCGCTACAAAGAGGAGTTGCGGCGAGAGGTGCCGGGCATTGCGCATTGGTATGGGGTGCGCGATGCCGATGGGTTGCTAGCGATGTTAGGCGTGCCGCGTCCATTAGGGGCTACCCAGCGTAGGTTGCCCTCCACCCCGCAGCATTATGCGTATCTGAAGATTGCGGAGGGGTGCAATCGGGGGTGCAGCTTCTGCGCCATACCGAGCATCCGGGGGCGTTACCAATCGTTGAGCCAGGCGCAGCTGGTGCGGGAGGCGGAGCAGCTCGCAGCGGGCGGCGTGAAGGAACTCATGCTGATAGCGCAGGAGCTGACTAGCTACGGCCAGGATCTGCATGATTCGGAGGGTTTAGCGGGACTTCTTTGGAAGCTGAGCGATGTGAAGGGCATTGAGTGGCTACGCCTGCACTACGCTTACCCCACGGGATTCCAGGAGGGGGTGTTAGAATGGATGCGGAGCTGCGAGAAGGCGTGTCGTTACTTGGATATTCCGGTGCAGCATGTATCCGATGCGGTGCTGCGGAGTATGAATCGGCACCACGATGCGGCGGCCACAAAGGCGTTGATACGGCGGTTGCGAGAGGAGGTGCCGGGCGTAACCCTGCGTACCAGTCTCATTGTGGGGTTCCCTACGGAGGGCGAGAAGGAGTTTGAGGAGCTGTTGTCATTTGTGCGGGAGGCGGAGTTTGACCACCTAGGCGTTTTTGTCTACTCCGAGGAGGAGGGTACGGCTGCGGCTGCAAGGCTTGAGGACGTGATTCCTGCCGAGGAGAAGCAGCGCCGCCTGGAGGCGGTAATGGAGGCGCAACGCCCCATTGCGGCGCGCCGTAAGGCGCGGCACGTAGGGCAAACGCTGCGTGTTATTGTGGATGAGTTGCATGGAGACGGCGAGGCGCAGGGGCGCACGGAGTTTGATAGTCCCGAGGTGGATGGTGAGGTGCTGGTGCGCGGGGTGAATGGCGCCGTACGGACGGGAGATTTTATAGGGGTGCAGATTGAGGGTGTGGATGATTACGATTTGTTGGGGCGAATGGTGGTGAAAGGGGCGTGACGTATCCTTACGAAAAGCGGTGATTTCGAACTGTTGAGGTTGAAGTGTCGTTAGGAGATGTAAAAAGGTTGGGTGTAGGGGTTCTGTGCGTGTTGCTGGTGTGCCTGGTAGGGGGCAGCGGTTGTTCGCACCCTCGGGGCGAGGCTGTAGTTGCGGGGCAGGACAGCGTGAAGGGGGGCCATCCTGAATGCGTGGCAGTGGATTCTGCGGCATTGCACGAGGACAGTGTGCCGGCTGCGAGCATTCAAGATGTCACTGCAAGGATTGATACATTGTGGAATCGTGCAGATCGTGCGCATGAGGCTCTGCGATTCCGCGAGGCTTTGCAGGAGTTGGATGAGCTGGGGGAGTTGCTGCTTGTGAAGGGCGATTCAACTGATTTAGTAAAATATTTTGCATGGCGCGGTGATACCTACTATTCACTCGGCGAAACCACGAATGCGTTGCGTGCATTTCGAACGGCTTTAACCTTTCGGACTAATAATCCGCAGTGGGAGCTGTTTTCAGCGTACGTTAATTCGGGGGTCATATACGGCGAGTTTCGTTACGATACCGAGGCGTTGAAGAATTTCCAAAAGGCGGATAGTGTGCTGCGCGTGCGAGGCAATAGCAACGGGCGCAGCTACTTGCGTTTCAACATGTCGGATATTTATCTGCGTGATGGGCATTACGAGGAGGCCCTGTACGCATGCTACGATGCGCAGCTAAGTTTACGGAAGCGATACGTAGACCTCGTGGCGTTAATCCATGTGCAGATGGCGCGTGTCTACGCAAAGATGGGGCGGACGGACTTGGTGAAAGCGCACTCGGATTTTGTTCTAAACTATGTAGCAACGCGTGGAAGCGATCGGCTTTGGCAAGAGGTTTACGTTAAGATGGCTAGCGCATGGCAGGATTGTGGCGATGACGAGCAGACGGAGTTCTTATTAATGGCGGAGCGGGTGTTGCGCACCACCGTTCCGAGCGAGCAGGTGTACCGATTGCTGCTCAAAACCACGGCAAGGCAGTTGGAACGAACAGGCGATTACGCCGGGGCCGAGCGGGCTGTTGATGGATATTTACGGTACGATGATAGCACTCGACGATTGCTAGCCCAGGTGGATTTCGCCGAGGTGGCCACTGCCGATGCGATATTCTTAATGCATGCAGAGCAGCAGCGGCAGCTAGAGCAGCTGGAGCAGGAGCGGTTGGCTCGGCGCGGTGTGTATCGGTGGGTAGCATTGTTTATGGCAGGGCTTTTCACGCTGCTTGTAGCCATTGGCCTGACCATGCAGGCGGTGCGCGAACAGCGTATTCAAGCTGTGACCAGCATACGGGCGGTGGCCGATAGGCTAACCGTGGTGAACGCCAGCGTGGAGCATAGGCAGATGCAATTGGTGCAGCAGCAGGAAGAGATAGGGCAGCAGAGGGTCATGTTGGAACAAACGCAACGCATGCTGCGCCACGTAGGGAAGGAGCTACGGGGCGACCTACGCTACGTATCGAACCTACAGCAAACGCTTCTCCCATCGGCGGAAAAGCTGCGTAGCACTTTGGGGGAGACGTTTGTGCTCTACCTGCCCCGCGATGTGGTTTCAGGGGATTTTTACAGCTGCGCCGAGGTGGGTGACGCTAAGGTGTTGGCAGTATTTGACTGCGCGGGGCATGGCATTGCGGGGGCACTGATGAGTATCATTGGAAACATCTTGATGCGCACCGTGCTGCAGGAGGAGTGCAATCCGGACCCCGCGATAATACTGACGAAGCTACATCGCTTGATGCAGCAGTATCTGCACGATAACCGCGATAGCCTTGTGAGCTTCTACACAATGGATGTCAGCGTAGCGGTTTGGCATGCCCAGGAGCGGCGTCTCGTGCTGAGCAGTGCCTGCCGCACTGCGTATCTTTACACAGAAGGGCAGTTGCATGCCTATCGCGGGGTCTTGATGAGCATTGGCAGTACGCTGGTGCATCGGACGTACGTGAACGATGAAATCGTTCTATCTGCCCCCGCCACGCTATACTTGTGTAGCGATGGGTATGCGGACCAGCTGGATAAAAACAATCGCAAGTACGGAAGAGTCCATTTTGAAAAGTTGCTCTCTAGCGGTGCGGGGCACTCCATGCAGCAGCAGCTATCGGTTCTGCGCTGCGAGTTTGATAGCTATAGGGTTGGTGCCCTCCAAACGGACGATGTGTGCGTGTTGGGCGTGAGATTGGGGGAGGGATGGGCATGAGGTGGAAACAAGCTGTGTGGATTTTGATTCCCTTAATGGTTTCGTGCAACCTGCGGGTGCAACCGGCAAAGGTTGATCCAAATGATGGAGAGCATCTTGTAGGAGCCTGCACTGCGTGGCTCTCGCGTTTCGATTCGCTTGTCTACGGGCTCCATTTTGATGAGGCGCAGTGTTTGGTGGATAGCATGGGGCGGATGGCAGAGGTTGATAGCGGCTGGCAAGCGGCGTTTTATAGCCGTTGGATGGCTTCCGCCCTCACCTATGTGGAGAATCGTGATGGCAGGGCGCTGGATACGCTCGAGCATCTGTATGTGTCGCAAGGCAGTAGCTTGTGTTCACGGGCGTACTCAAGGCTAGGGTTAGTGCTCGCCGCCATCTACACCCGAAATGAAAATCCTGCGCTGGCGTTGATGTACACCCGTGCGGTGCTGCTGGAGGCCAAGGAGATGGAAGATGATGGGATGGTGCAAGCGGCGCTGCTGCAAATGTTGACAAATAGCTGGCAGTTAGGCGATATGCATGGGGTTGACTCGATTCAGACGGAGCTGGGGCGACTGTCGGTTAGCGCGGAGAGGCGGTTCCATATTTTACCCCATGCGTTGCGGCTGGTAGATAGCGGGCAGTGGGAGACGGCAGCCGTAGTGCTTGACTCGTTGCGGGGCGAGTATCTCCGATCGGATAACCTGCTATGGGCAGGATACGTGGCGCAAGGCATGGCAGCGGTGAGGCTCAGGCAGGGCAAAACGGAGCATGCGTTATCCCTGTTGCGGTGGGTAGATTCTTTGCCATCCCAACGGACCTCGGCGCAAAGAGTCTTTGCATCATGTACTCTCTATGGGCGCTGCTACGCCGAGAGGGAGGAGTTTCAAAAGGCCATCGTGTGCTATCAACGGGCTTTAGCCGATGCCGAGTCGTTGCACGCTTCGCTATACAGAGCGAAGGTGCTGCGTCTGCTCGGTGAAGTCTACAGAGCGAGTGGAAACTACCGACGGGCTGTTCGCATGAAGAGCCTCGCCGTTTCGCTGCAAGATTCCGTGGCGAGCGCACTCTCTGTGAAGCTCTTCAGGAGCGTGGATAATATGCGGGGGTTACAGGAAACGCTGTCGGCCTACGAGCGGCAGCTCGCGCAGGAGCAGAAGCAGGAAGCCAAGCGCAATAGATGGAGCGTGTCGGCGCTTATAGCCTTGGCGTTGGCCATTACGCTGGTAGAGATATTGCTCTATCGGCTCTGGATCGTGCTGATAGAGAAGCGGAAGCAGGAGAAGGAATTGCAGTCGCTTACCGTGGTGCTGCGCCAGCGTAGCGAGGCCCTTGACGAGCAGGGAAAACGATTGGAACGGTTGCATGCGGAGGCACTTAAACAGACCAATCAGTTGCTTAGGGTTCACTCAGCCATGCGTGGCAAGACGGCCAAAACGATGCAGAGCGTCACGTATGCAAGTTCCATACAGCAGTCGCTGCTGCCGATGGTGCAGGAGCGGCAGGCTCTTTTTGCCGATAGCTTCCTGATTACAAGAGCAAAGAATGTGGTTTCGGGCGATTTGCTCTGGTTGGGCAGGAGCGGTGATCAGGTGGTAGCCGTTGCGGTGGATTGCACGGGGTATGGGGTGTCGGGGGCATCGCTCTCGTTTATTGCCTACATGCTGTTGAATTCAGTGGTACTCGAGCGGGGCATAAGCGATCCTCCCGCTGTGTTGAAGGAGGTTGACGTGGAGCTTCGAGAGTTGCTGCAAGGCACGGATAAACGCTTTCAAGGAGAGGTGGACATTGATTTAAGCGTGCTTACCATACACCCCGCCACGCGTACAGCAAGCTTTAGCGGAGAGGGGCGGCAGCTCTTCTATAGCCCCGATGGCCGCACGGTGCACTGCCTACATGGCAATGCGTGTGCCTTGGACGATAGCAGCTTGCATGGACCACCCCTGACCATGGCAACCATCTCCTACGCCCCGGGTGCGCTCTTCTACTTGCTGACCGATGGGCTGGTGCAGCAGCTCAATTCAGACCATGAGAGGCTGGGCATGCAGCGCATTAGCCGCACGTTGGAAAAGATTCTCCAGCTCCCCATGCCGGAGCAGGAGCGGGAGTTGCTGGGGCTATTCGCTCGGCATAGGCTTGCAGAGGAGCAAACCGATGACATCACGGTGCTAGGGATGCGCATGGCGTAACCCATCTTTCACTAGCTAGTAAAATTTGAAGGCGTGCAGCGGTTAAGGCGCGGCTAAGCGTTACTCTTATCGGTGCGGTTCGGTGTGCTGTGCCTCTTTTTTCCCCACCAGTGGGTGTTCCTCTTGACAGCGAAAACCCTTTACGGCTGTTGGCTAAAACTTAGCTGTTAGGCTGTGCCGATGCGAAGTGCATCTTAGCGGCGGCAATCGCTGCGGTGTCTATGCGAGGCCTTGGCGATAGCAAAACATTCATGTCGCAATGGGTGAAGGAATGATGGCCGATATACGCTGCTGTGGGTGGCATAATGGTAGGTTGGTTTTTCGCATTTGCTATGGCCGTTGAACGGTCATAAATGCTGCGGTTTAGTTTGCCCTTTGATGGCTATTAACCGGCTACCAACACCGTACCCCCTTCGCATCAAATTCGGATTTCTCCGGAGAAATCCGAATTTGATGCGAATTTGAACCGAATGGGGTGCGAAGCCGTAGGCTGTTGCCGTACGGCTATGCGAGGCGTTCATGCCATGGAGAACGGGTCTTTGTAATTTGGTTTACAGCACCGTGGGGTGAAAATGTACGTATACAAAACGGCCGCCGTCCCAAACGGAGCGGCGGCCATCCCTATTAGCCTATTACCCTAGTATGCGCGGGCGAAGAGCACGCGGCGATGCGATGGGCGGCCGGTGCGTATGCAGCGTCCCTCCTCGGCGGGGGCATCGTGCGGGATGCAGCGGATGGTGGCCTTTGTCTCCTCCTTGATGAGAGCCTCCGTTTCGGGCGTGCCGTCCCAGTGGGCGACCAGGAAGCCCCCCTTCTCATCGAGGAGCTGCTTAAAGGTCTCGTAGTCGTCCACGGGGGTTATGTGCGCTTGCTGGTAGCTCAGCGCCCGATTGTATAGGTTCTGCTGTATCTCCTGCATTAAATCCTTTGCGTGCTGCACCGCGTTGTTGATTGAAACGCTGTGCTTTTCGCCCGTGTCGCGGCGCGCCACCTCCACGGTCCCATTGGAGAGGTCCCGAGGGCCTATGGCAAAGCGCACCGGAATGCCGTGTAGCTCGTGCTCTGCGAACTTAAAGCCGGGCTTCAGCGTGTCGCGGTCGTCGAAGATGGCGGATAGCCCCGCGTTGGTGAGCTTCTCCTTTAGGTCGTTCGCCACGGTGGCGATGGCCTCCCGCTCGGCTTGCGTTTTATAGATGGGCACGATGGCCACGTGTATCGGGGCGAGCTTGGGCGGGAGTATGAGGCCGTCATCATCGCTATGCGCCATGATGAGCGCGCCCATGAGGCGCGTTGAAACGCCCCAGGAGGTGGCCCATACGTAGTTGGAGTCGCCCTTCTCGTCAACGAACTTCACGTCGAAAGCCTTGGCGAAGTTCTGCCCCAGGAAGTGGGACGTGCCGGCCTGCAATGCCTTTCCGTCCTGCATGAGAGCCTCAATGCAGTAGGTGTCGATGGCCCCGGCGAAGCGTTCGGTTTCTGACTTTACGCCCACGATGACGGGTAGCGCCATCCACTCGCGCGCAAAGGTTTCGTAGACGTGGATCATGCGTTTGGCCTCCTCAATGGCCTCCTCGCGGGTGGCGTGGGCGGTGTGCCCCTCCTGCCATAGGAACTCTGCGGTGCGTAGGAAGAGGCGGGTGCGCATCTCCCAGCGCATCACGTTGGCCCACTGGTTGATGAGGATGGGGAGGTCGCGGTACGACTGGATCCATCCCCTATAGGTGTTCCAAATGATGGTTTCCGAGGTGGGGCGTATGATGAGCTCCTCCTCGAGCTTTGCCTCGGGGTCCACTATAACCCCCTTCCCGTCGGGCGACACCTTTAGGCGGTAGTGGGTCACCACGGCGCACTCCTTCGCGAAGCCCTCCACGTGGTCGGCCTCCTTGCTGAGGTACGATTTGGGGATGAGGAGGGGGAAGTAGGCGTTCTGGTGGCCGGTGGCCTTAAACATGTCATCGAGGGCGCGCTGCATCTTCTCCCAAATGGCGTAGCCATGGGGCTTTATCACCATGCAGCCGCGCACCGTGGAGTGCTCGGCGAGGTTGGCTTTGGTTACCACGTCTGTGTACCAGCGGGAGTAGTCCTCCGCGCGAGGTGTGATCTCTTTTGCCATGATGTTGCTTTCTTGGTATGCATTTTGTACTTTTGCCTGTACAAACAAGTCGCGAAGTAACGAAAAAATACCCAAGCGGCGTAATTATGGGAGGCAACGAGATGAAGGCTAGATGGTGGACATTAGGATTGGTAGGCGTATCGCTCGTGATGGCGGGGTGCGGAATGGCGGGGCAGGGTATTAGCGGGGCGAGCCCGGTCAACGGTAGCTACTACACGCAGGAGGATGCAGTGCATGATCGAGAGGTAGCCCTGGCACGGCGCGAGGCGGAGCTGGAGCGGCTGAAGCGGCGGGAGGCGGAGCAGCGGGCTGCCGAGGCGGAGCGTAAGGCGCAGCGGGCGCAGGCTGATGCTGCGCGCGTCAAGGAGAAGGCGGCGCAGGAGGCTGCCGCGGCGCAGCAAAAGCAGGAAGAAACACGCGAACTCGGTCCTGAGGATTTTGACTCCTACGCGGAGTACCGCGAGTACGTTGATAATCGGAATGCCGGCGTAAAACGGCCAGCGAGGCGTGAAACCAGCTCCTACAGCGATGGGGAGAGCCGTTATGATAGCAATCGGAGCAGCTCCCCGGTCTACTCGGAGCGCTACAGCGATGGGCGGGGAAGCACCACGGTGAATAACTACTACATTGAGACCCCCTCGCAGCGCTACGCCTCAGCGTCTTGGAACTACTGGTATGGTCGCCCTAGCTATAGCTATATCGTCACCTTTGACCCATGGTTCAACGTCCGGTACAGCGTCTACAGGGATTGGTACGACCCATACTACTTCGGGTATGCTTACGACCCGTTCTGTTCGCCGTACCCAATGCGTTGGACGTACGAAATGTATGCATACGACTACTACTACGGCTACTATGGCTACTACGGCTATCCGTACGGTCGTGGGCAGGCGTGGCGGAATGGCTACTACTGGGGCTACAATGACGGCTATCGGGATGGCTACTACAATGGTGGCGGCTACGTGCCGCAGGCTTCTATACCATCGCCGCGCCGCGTGGAGGGGGTGCGATCGCCAAGGGCGGTCTCGATGAGTGGGTATGGCCGCGCGCAGCGTTCGGCAACTGCCGGGGTGAGGAGTCGTGCGCAGAGCGTTGCGCCAGGCTATTCTAGCCCCGATGGCTACGGCAGCTCCTCAATGGGGCGCAATGGCATGGCCACCCGAACCCGTGCAACCGATGCCGCCCCAGCGTATAGCAACCGTGATGCGGGTAGCGATATGAATGCACCCGCCACGAGGGGAGCGAATCGTGGTACTGCGACTCGGACGAGGGCAACCTCCACCACGCCTAGCGTTTCGCGGCCTACCTACACGCCCCAGGCACCATCCACTAGCTATCCAGACAATCGCTCGAATCAGAATGTGGGCACGAGGACAAGAACCCGCAGTGCGTCTCCATCAAGTCGTGTAAACTATCAACCGGCACCCAGCGCGCCAAGGAGTACGACTTCTGCCCCGGCAACGAGGACAAGAACCACTACTCCTAGCCCTAGCCCAAGCTATACTCCTAGCCCAGCTCCGAGCTACAGCGCGCCTGCACCGAGCAGCTCGCCTTCCACGAGGAACGGCACTGCCACGCGTACGCGTACGCGGTAGCTATCCGTTTGATATTAGGGAGTAGAAGCCCCATGTTGAGGTGAGTGTGGGGCGTATATTGAAAGGGAAATGCTATGAAAATGAAAAGAATATTGGCGGTAGGCGTGACGTTGGCCCTGGGGGGGCTGACGTACGCTACGGCGCAGACGATGGATGACCTGGTGCTATACTCGCTGGAGGATCAGACGGGATCGGCGCGGGCAGTGGGTCTGGGCGGGGCTCTAGGGGCTGTGGGGGGCGATATGGCCTCTATGGCTGGCAACCCCGCTGGGCTGGGGATGTACAGAGGGATGGAGTTCTCGGGGACGGTTTCGCTGGGGGGGCATGCGGTGCGCACCCGCTTTGTGGATCAAAAGAGCATTGCGCGGCGCCTGGTGCCAGGGTTTGATGGTACCGCCGCCATTTTCTCGCTGCGGGTTGGTGATGTTGGCAAGACGAGCGGGCTGCTGCGGGTGAATTTTGGTATCGGCTACAATAAGCTGCAGAGCTTCCGCTTCCGGCAGTCCTACAAAGCGGAGGTGAACGATGGGAATTCGCTCCTAGCGGCCATAGCGAGCGAGTCGAATGCGCAGGGGCTGGTTGGAAACAATTTGTTGCGGGGGAATAGCTATGTGCCGTACGATACGCAGCCGTGGTTCCCCGCCGCGGCTTACGGTAGCTACCTAATGCTGGATGGAAGCCCTAAGGGAACTTTTAAGGCTCCATGGATCCTTTCGGGGACAGCGGGGTTTGTGGATGAGCGGTTGCGGCAGTCTGTGGTAAAGGATAGTAGGGGCTCTTTGGGCGAGATTGACATGTCCGTGGCGTTCAACGTGACGAATCGTATCTACTTTGGCGCCACGCTAGGAATTCAGCTTCTGGAGCGAGAGGTGAACACCCGCATGCGGGAGGAGACGGCTGAGGAAAAGGATGCCGGTTTGCTATGGGGGCAGTTCAACTCGTACGATAGGGTAAAGGGGGCTGGCGTAAATCTGAAGTTGGGCGCGCTCTACCGCCCCGTGGATGCGCTCCGTATCGGGCTGGCGTTCCATACGCCTACGTTTATGAATGTTGAGAATCGCTTCTCCTTGAGTGCGCATGGGGAGTATAGGAATCCAGACACTGTGTACGGCGAACCGGAGGTACCAAAGACTGCGGATAGTTCAGGGGTCTACGAGGGAGAGTTTAGCTATACTGGACCGATGCGGACCATGGCCTCTTTGGCCTATTCCTTTGGGAAGCGGGGGCTGGTGACGGCGGAGTACGAGATGACCTACTTGCCGCTCATGCAGTTTTCGGGGATGGATTACGCGCAGGATAACGAGGATATAGAGAAGTATTTATTGCCGACGCATGAGGTGCGTGCGGGTACGGAGTGGTTCTTTGGCGCATTGGGGGTTAGGCTAGGAGGAGGGTTTAGAACATCGCCCTACCGTGCGGATGAGTTCTCGCCGCTACGCTGGAGAATGTACGTGAGCGGGGGGATAGGCTATTATGGGAGTTATTTCTTCTGCGATTTTGCGTATCGCCATACCATCCAGCCTGGGGAGGGGTACATGTACCAAATGGGAGGATACCAGCGGGCGTACGATAGCCGTTTCTACAGGGGTACAGGCTTGTTGACGTTCGGGTTCCGCTTTTAGAGATTTTGAAAGGATAGGCTAGCTGTGCGGGGGCGGACCGGTGCTGGGCCGCCCCTTTGTTTGGAGTGATTCGCAGGGTTTGCCCTGCGCAGCCACACATTTTCATCTCCACGTTGAAATTGCGTTCGCAATCGGTCGCCAGGGTCAGTCTGAAAGACTGACCCTGATGACCTTGGCACTATTCCTGCGGCCGCACTGGTTGATCATTGTTGCCGACCTCTCGGGGAGTATAGGTAACAATTTTTATCTTCAAAATGCGCGGGGTGAAGAGGCTGATTTGTTGCTTTTTTCTTTACTTCGCGGCGTGAAGAAACTTAGCGCGAAGAGAGATGAAAAATGCGGGAGGTCTGCCGCAGGATGGTAGACAGCCAGAAGTTCAGAGTCTTTTTATAACCCATTGGGACTTGAGTTTGCCAACGCTAGGCAAGGAGGAGGCGGGAAAGAAGGTGCAGCCACGCAGCGTGGAGTTCCCCTTGGTAGCGGCTGGGGCGCAGCTGTGGGTGCGTGCTGAAGGGGCAGCGGAGTGGACGTTGGGCCCTGTAGCCGAAGCCGAGGTGCTGGATGTGGACGAGGATACGCAGCGCGTACCGCCAACGGTGGTGGACATTGCGGCGTTGCTGCCCTCTGTAAAGGGCAGTCGCTTCGAGATAGGCGTGGAGCCTGGCGCGCTGCAGGGTGTGCAGTTTGGGGGGTACTACGAGTCGGAAGAGAGCTACGTGCCTATGCGGGATGCGCAGCGATTGGTGGCGGTAGTGCAGTGGGGCACAGCGCAATGGACAGAGATGTACGAAGCGTTTGCCGATTGCAGCAATATGCAGATTACTGCGACCGATGTACCCGATTTGGCACGGTGCGGGTCGCTGCACAGCGCCTTTATGGGGAGCGGCGTGGAGGAGGGGTTTGCAGGGTGGAACGTGGGGAGTGTTGTTGATATGAACGCTATGTTCTACGGTTGTAGCCGGTTCGTGGGGAAGAGCCTTGCAGAGTGGGATGTACGGAACGTGGAGTCGATGGCAATGATGTTCATGGAGTGCGAGAATTTTGACGGCAAGCTGGGGCGTTGGAACGTGGCGAATGTTCAGGATTTTACGTCTATATTCTCTGGGTGTAGCGCGTTTCGAGGAAGGGGGGTGGAGCGTTGGCAGGTGCAGGAAGAGGCGGAGCGAGAGGGGGCTTTTGATGGGTGTTTCTCACTGCTGGAGGGGCAGCCCGCATGGATGGGGGAAATGGACGAGGGAGATGAAGGGCGCTATGAGGATGACGAGGCGGAGCGCGGGGAAAGGGTTCGCAAGTTCCGTCCCAATGCCGCGGCGGACGATTGAATTGATCGCAAGGGTCGGGGGGCAGGGCTTTGTGGACCTAATGACCTCTGGCTATTGAGAGACCGCCCTACGGGCGGGGGCTGCAATGGTTATAAATTGACAATATGGTGGCAGGTGATGGCGGTATTTGACCGCCCGTGTCGGAGCATTCAGACAATGCTCTAACGGTAGGCTTGCGCTATATTCCCTGCATTGAACTTGCATTGCAACGATGCCCACGACTATTTTACTGGCTGCACCTAAATTTCCCCCAGCATTGAAATCCCCTTGCTGCAGTGCTTGGGAGTTGCGTAAAATTCGTACCTTTGCGTCCGCAAGGGACGGGATCCCTGCATGATCACACTAAACAATTTAAAGGTACAAGAGATGTCAGTAAAGATCAGATTGAGCCGGCATGGGCGTAAGAACGCCCCGTTCTACCACATAGTAGTAGCCGATAGCCGTGCGCCACGTGATGGCCGTTTCATAGAGCGTTTGGGCGTTTATGACCCTACGTTGCAGCCAGCGCGTATTGAGCTGGATATGGACAAGAGCATACAGTGGCTAAATAACGGTGCGCAGCCGACCAACACGGTGCGCCGGATACTTTCATACAAAGGGGTGCTGCTCCGCCGCCATTTGCTCAAGGGCGTGGCCAAGGGCGCATTTGACAACGATGAGATGGAGCGCCGCTTCTCGAAGTGGATGGAGGAGAAGCAGACGAAGGTAGATGCAGCTGCCAAGGCGGTGGTGGATAAGAAGGAGCAGGAAGGGGCGAAGCGCCATGAGGCTGAGGTTAAGGTGAACGAGGCGCGGCGTGCTGCCATAGAGGAGAAGCGCAAGGCGCAGCAGGCGGAGGAAGAGGCGAAGCGTCAGGCGGAGGCCGAGGCGGCGAAGGCTGCTGCGGCAGATGCTGCGGCTGCGACTGAGGGGGAAGCACCAAAGGATGCAGAGTAGAGAGCTGCAAGCAGCACCATCCGTGCAGGAGTGCATTTGGGTGGCTACGCTGCGAAAGCCTGTAGGTATAAAGGGAAGGGTTGCGTTCATGTGGCGCGACCCTTTCTATTTCGATAACGTACAGATTGGCGAGGGGTGTTTCCTATTCGTTGAGCGCGATGGGCTGTTGGTGCCGTACGAGGTGCTAGATATTGACGAGCGTGGGGATGGGCGATCCTCTGTGGCGTTAGGGCTTGTGGGCACGGTGGATGAGGCTAAGGCGCTGCAGGGGTTGCGGGTTTTTGTACCCAAACAGTGGGTTTTGGATAGCCCAAGCGATTCGTTGCTTGGCGGGGATTTGGAGTCCATGCTGTTGGGACACTACGTGGAGGATGAGGAGGGGCGTTTGGTGGGGCGAGTGCGTAGGGTGTATCAATACCCGATGAACGTGGTGCTAGGGGTGGAGCGTGCGGGCGGAGAGGAGGTGCTGCTGCCGCTATCGGAGGAGTTACTCATTGAGATGCCGCAGCAGCCGGAGCCATCGGAGGGCTTTCCGCTTAGGCTGCGCATACCGGAGGGGCTGATAGAGCTGTAACCGGCAATCCTACGGACGGGGCTGCATTGGTCGTAAATTTTATGCGGGGTCTGCGGACGCTGTATGCCGTTTTATGCGGGTATTGGGAGGGGGTGTGCTGGTTGCT
>QWCB01000101.1_pt1 | contig 108327 bp, 115 predicted proteins | sample 1972511 | NCBI WGS metagenome assembly QWCB01 (sample SAMN09866719, study PRJNA288562) | Human gut metagenome isolate term5_stool, whole genome shotgun sequencing... | isolation source: gut | host: Homo sapiens | place: USA: California | reverse complement strand
CCCAGAAGCTAGATTAAAAGATACAAGAGATAATAAATACTATACAGTACGTAAACTAGCCGATGGTAACTGCTGGATGACAGATAATCTAGCCTATGCCAAAGCCGGAACACTAAAACCAGCAGATTCAGACGTACAAGATAATAACTTCTCTCTTGGCAACTCAGATATCTATACTAAAGATGAAGAAAAGTGGGACGAGACTGATGATAAAAAATTCATCTTCGACCGCCCTGATCCAGCCTATAACTCCACTACCAAAACCATCACCAGTTTTACTCTCCAAGGCTGGCGTAAACCCCGTCTTAGTAACGGCTATATCTCTCTAAAGGCCATATACGACACTAAAACCAACCCACTCTATGGTAATCTCTACACCTGGCACACCGCTACGGCCGGCAGCGGCACTTATAGCATGAAAAGTGGAGACACTACCTCCTCCATCTGTCCCAGAGGTTGGAGACTGCCTCCGAATGACGGCAATAATAGCTATAAAAACCTCCTCTTTACTAGTTGTGGACTAAAGAATGATAGTAACAGCTCCACTAAAATGCGTTCTAGCCCCCTAGACTTTAGTTTGGCCGGCTACTACGATTACGACGACGGGCGGGTCTACAGTACGGACGGCAGGGGCTATTACTGGTCTTCTACTGTTGACTTTGATTCTGGCAGCATCGTCTACAACTTGTACTTCAATAGCAGCAACGTCACTCCGCAGGATAGCTGGATTAATAAGGCCAACGGCCAATCTGTGCGCTGCGTGGCACGCTAAGCTCATTAGGCCTTAAACTAAAGGCTCCACCCTCGCCCCCACTTTAGTCTTTACTTTAGCGCCCACTTTATGTTAATATAAATCTGTATATTAACTAAAAACGTCATTTTGGCGCAAGGAAAAGGTCTAGCGTGCTGGCTTAGCCACCTAGAAACCACCCATAAGCCAAATGATTTTAATGGAAAGGGAAGTAGAGTGAAAGCGATACTCGGCACCAAGATTGGTATGACCCAGATTATCGGCAAAGATGGTCTCGTTACGCCTGTAACCATCCTCCAAGCCGGTCCTTGCACCGTTACTCAGACTAAATCCGTTGAAAGTGATGGATATAGTGCGGTTCAAGTGGCATTTGGTCAGGGTAAGAATCTGAGCAAGGCCGCGTCCGGACACCTTAAAAAATCCGGCACCGATATTAAACCTAAATATCTCCGCGAATTTCGCGTTGAGGAAGTCCCAGCCGACTTAAAGCCGGGGGCTACTATCACCGTCGATGCTTTTGAGTTAGGCGATAAGGTACAAGTTACGGGCACTAGCAAAGGTAAAGGCTTTGCTGGCACCATCAAACGCTATAATTTTATCGAATCTCGCAATACGCATGGTGGTAAAGGCGTCATTCGTCACGTTGGATCTATTGGTTCAATGTATCCACAAAAAGTTTTTAAGGGCAAAAAGATGCCGGGGCGCATGGGGCATGATCGCGTCACGGTTAAAAACCTCGTCGTTGCCTTTATCGATAAAGAACATAATCTGATTGGCCTTAAAGGCGCCGTTCCAGGGCCTAAAAAAGGCCTTGTTATGGTCGAAGGAAAGGAGGGGAAATAAACTATGACATTAAATCCGGAAATCTTTGACCTTAAGCCACAGAATCACGAACTCGTCAAGTTAGCCTATGATGCTTATCTAGCTAATTCTCGCAGTTCTCACGCTAAAACCCTCAAGCGTGGCGAGGTTCGCGGTGGCGGTAGAAAACCATGGAAGCAAAAAGGCACTGGTCGTGCCCGTTTCGGTTCCACTCGTAACCCTATTTGGCGTCATGGTGGCGTTGCTTTCGGGCGTACTGGTGAAGAAAACTTTAGCAAGAAGCTCCCTAAAAACTCTAAGAAGCTTGCTATTCGTCAAGCACTTAGCCTTAAGAACGCCAGCAAAGCTATTCAGCTTGCCAATATTCCCTTTACCGGCAAAACCCGCGATTTATCCGCAGAGCTTAGTAAATTAAAGCTTCAAGATAAAAATACTCTTCTTGTTGTCAAGGAGAAGAGCGAGCAGGCTTTGCGTTCCTCTAATAATATCCCTAATCTCAAGCTCGTGCGCTCGCAATATCTAAACGTCTTCGACATCATGAATGCTGACGCTATTGTCTTTAATGATGATGCCCTAGCCGCCAGCGAAGCTTGGCTCTTAGGAAAGGAGAATAAATAATGATTGTTCGTCCCGTCGCAACCGAAAAAGCCTACAACGAGCAGACTAAAAATACTTATATTTTTATCGTGCCCAAAGATGCTAGTAAGATTGCTATTAAGACTGCCATTGCTAAAGAATATAATGTTAGCGTCATCGACGTGCGTACACTCACGCGTAAAGGCAAGGCCACTCGCTTCAGCCGCGGCAAGCACGCCTACCCAGGTACCGCTTACCGTCAAGACAAGAAATACGCTTACGTTACCCTTAAAGATGGCGACAAAATCAAGGTTTTCGAAGAGAACCCTGAAGAGAAAGGAGAGAAGTAATGGCCGTTAAAGCTTATCGTCCCACAACTCCAGCTCAGCGCCAGAAGACTAGTCAGGATTTTGACCAAATCACCACTAAAAAACCGCTTAGGAGCCTTACTAAGGCCAAAAAACAGAATGCTGGCCGTAATAACCAAGGCCGTATCACGGTGCGTCACCGTGGCGGTGGTGTCAAACGTCATTACCGCTTAATGACTCATAATCTTCCCGCTGGACTTAAATTAACCGTTGAAGAGATCGAATACGATCCAAACCGTAGTGCTCGTATTGCACGCGTTAAAGATCAAAACTCGACCTACTACTATGTGTTAGCCGATACTAAGATGCGCAAAGGTTCTAGTTTTGAGACCGGCAAAGACGCCGCCATCGAAGATAGCAACCGTCTGCCTTTAGCGCAAATTCCAGTGGGCTCACAGGTTTATGCCGTTGAGCTCACCCCAGGGAAAGGCGCCCAAATCGTACGCGCAGCGGGTGCTAGTGCGCAGTTAATGGCTAAAGAGGATAATTATGCTACACTTCGCCTTCCATCAGGCGAAGTCCGCAAAGTGCTTCTTGCCTGTACTGCCAATCTTGGCGTAGTTAGCAATGTTCAGCATCAGAATATCAAAATCGGTGCTGCTGGCCGTCGTCGTCGCAAGGGCATTCGTCCAAGTGTACGCGGTGTAGTTATGAACGCTGCCGACCATCCCCACGGTGGTGGTGACGGTGGTCGTCACGGTGCCGGTAAGGCGCCTCGTACGCCATGGGGTCAGCTCACGCTAGGCTACCGTACGCGTCGTAATAAGAAAACTAATAAGATGATTGTTCGCAGTCGTCATGAAGGGAAGAGGAGATAATAAATGTCACGATCTCTTAAAAAAGGCCCTTTTGTGGATTATAAGCTGAATAAGAAAATTCAAGCTCTTTCCAGTGAGGACCGTACAATTATAAAGACTTGGGCTCGCCAGTCTACCATTAGCCCCGACATGGTTGGTCGTACCATTGCGGTGCATAATGGCCGTGTTCATGTCCCAGTTTTCATTTCTGAAAATATGGTTGGACACAAGCTTGGTGAATTTGCCCCTACACGTAAATTCCGTCGCCACGGCGGAAAGAAAGCGGCGGGAGTTAACTAATGAAAACTGTTCAAGCACACGCCTATATTAAAGGCATTGACATCCAGCCCCGCAAAACTAATATTGTCGCCAGTTTAGTACGTGATCGCTATGTCGCCGACGCTTTGGTCATCCTTGATCACACCCCACGTCGTGCGGCCCTGCCACTCAAAAAAGCTATCGAATCCGCCAAAGCTAATCTTATGCAGCATTACAGCGTCGATACTAAAACGATTGCGATTAAACGCCTCGTCGTATCCAGCGGCAGCCGTATGCGCCGCTATGTACCCGCTTCACGTGGACGCGCCTTACCTTATGAAAAGATTAGCTCCAACGTCTTTGTAGAAGTTGAGGCGATCGAGAAACCTAAGAAAGCTGCTAAGCCTGCTACAGACAAGGCTACTAAGCCCAAGGCAGATAAAGCTGCTAAGCCGGCCGATAAGGAGGACAAGTAATGGGTCAAAAAGTTAATCCTATCAGTTACCGTCTCCAAGTTACCAAAGACTGGAGCAGTAAGTGGTTTACCAAGAAAAATGATTTTAAAAAGTGGCTATTAGAAGATATTAAGATTCGTGAATATATTGAAGATCGCTTCAAGGCTCGTCCTACGATCGCCAAAATTAATATCGAACGTAGCTCCAACCTTGTTACTATCACTATTCATACCGCCAAAGCTGGCGCCGTGATTGGCAAGCAAGGCTCTACCATCAATGCCGTTAAGGCTGAGGTCGAAAAGATCGTTAATATGCCAGTACGCATCAATGTTGAAGAAGTTAAAAAACCAGAGCTTTCCGCCAAGCTTGTAGCCGAAAATATTGGCTTGCAGCTGGGTAAGCGTATGAATTTCCGTCGTGCCGTCAAAATGGCTTGCGCTTCCACCATGGGGGCAGGTGCCAAGGGTGTCCGCATCGAAGTATCTGGGCGTCTTAATGGCGCCGAGATGTCTCGTCGCGAAAAGTTCATCGAAGGCTCCGTGCCACTACATACTTTGCGTGCTGACATCGACTTTCACGTTCATCATGCTAAGACCATTGCTGGTATCGTAGGCGTTAAAGTTTGGATTTATAAGGGAGAGAAATAAAATGGCATTAACTCAACCACGAAAAGAAGCACATCGTAAAGTTCGTAAAGGCAAAAACCGCGGCAAAGCCACGCGCTGCAATCATGTCGATTTTGGCGAGTGGGGCCTCATGAGCCTTGATAACGAGCGTATTAACGGGCGCCAAATTGAGGCCGCTCGTCAAGCTATCACTCGCTACGTTAGGCGTGCTGGTCAGATTTGGATCCGCATTTTTCCACATACGCCCGTCACTAAGAAACCTCTGGATGTTAAGATGGGCAGCGGTAAAGGTGAACCACAGTTTCATGTCGCCAAAGTTAAGGAGGGCACCATTATGTTCGAAATGGCCGGTGTGTCTGAAGAACAAGCCCGTGAAGCTTTGAGGCTCGCCTCTCATAAGTTGCCAGTACGCTGTAAGATTGTAAAGAAAGGGGAGGTCTAAGATGGCAGAAAAAAGCAGCTCGGCAGCCAAGAAGCCAGCTAATCTAAACGAAGAACTAATCGCTAAGCGCGCTGAATTACATAACGCCAAGATGGGTCTTGGCACTACTTTACAGAACCCCCATCATATCAGAGCTCTTAAAAAAGATATTGCTCGTATTATGACGAAAATTAATGCCACGAAAGGAGACAAATAATGGCACGCACACTCATCGGGACTGTGTCCTCCGCGAAGCGTGATAAGACGATTACCGTTACGATCGCCTCTCGTGAAACACATCCTCTCTATAAAAAACAGTTTACGCACACGCGCAAGTATTCAGCACATGATGCTAATAATGAGGCGAAAGAAGGCGATCGCGTTATGATTGCCGAAACTCGTCCTATTAGCAAGACAGTCACTTGGCGTCTTGAAAAGATTCTAGAGAAGGCACCAGGTAAAGTTGAGCTTAAAACTGACGTTAGCGATATGGTAGAAGATAAGAAAGATTACAGCTCCAAATCGAAAACTAGCGCAGAAGAGGAGGAAGCTTAAATGATTCAACAAGAAAGTAGATTAAAAGTCGCTGATAACAGTGGCGCTAAGGAGCTAGGTGTGATTCGCGTTTTAGGTGGTACACGCGCTCGTTATGCTCGCGTAGGCGATATCGTCACCTGTAGCGTAAAAGAAGCCAGCCCAACTGGTAGCGTGAAGAAAAAAGCGATTGTACGTGCCGTTATCGTGCGCACGCGCGATCAGATTCGTCGCCCTGATGGCAGCACAATTTGTTTTGACGATAACGCCGCCGTTCTATTGAATGATGACAAAAGCCCCAAAGCCACTCGTGTGTTTGGCCCCGTCCCACGCGAATTGCGCGAGCGCGGCTATAATAAAATTATCAGCTTAGCGCCGGAGGTACTATAATGGGTGTACGTTTAAAAACTGGTGATTTAGTTAAAATCATTTCAGGGCACTACAAAGGAACCAGTGGTAAAATTACCAAGTTTGACCCTAAAAATGACTTAGTTTTCATCGAAAACTTTGGTAAACGCGAACGTCATATTCGCGCAAACGCCTATCGTCAGGCTGGCAAAAAGAGTATCCAAGTCGGCATTCCTGCCAGCAAGGTTAAATTAATTGTCGACGAAAAGAGTGGTAAAACTTCACGTGTCGGATTTATTAAAGACGCCTCTGGTAAGACCGTTCGAGTTGCGCGTCAAGCGAATAATAAGGAGATTAAGTAATGGCAGAGCAGAAATATATTCCTAGGCTTAAAGCGCTTTACAACGACAAGATCAAGGCAGAACTCCAAAAAGAGCTAGGCCTCAAAAATATCAATCAAGTGCCAAAACTAGAAAAGATTATTGTTAGCTGTGGCACAGGCAAAAAGCGCGAAGATAAACGCTTCGTTGAGACTGTCGAGTTGACTTTGCAGAAAATTACTGGCCAGATGCCTACCTCGCGTCTAGCTAAGAAGTCTATCGCTCAGTTTAAGATTCGTAAAGCTATGGGTGCCCCAGTTGGACATCTTGTTACTTTGCGTAACGACAAAATGTACGAATTCGCCGATCGCTTCATCAATATCAGTTTGCCGCATGTGCGCGACTTTCACGGCGTTAGCCGCAAGTCCTTCGATGCGCAAGGCAACTACAGCATTGGCCTCAAAGAGCAGAGTGTTTTCCCAGAAATTAGCTTTGAGGATGCCGCCGTACTGCATGGGGTTGAAATCACTTTTGTCATTAAAAATTCTAATAAGGAAGGAAGTTTGAAATTGCTAGAAAAATTCGGCATGCCTTTTGAGAAGGAGGCAAAGTAGAATGGCTAAGAAATCAGCAGTCCTACGCGATGAAAAGCGTCGCAAGATGTATAAAAAATATCAGGCAAAACGCGCCGAGTTAAAGGCGGCGGGTGATCTTGAAGGTTTGCAAAAGTTGCCACGCAACGCTAGCCCCACCCGCTTAAAGAATCGCGACATGCTTGATGGTCGTCCTCGTTGCTACATGCGCCGTTTTGGTTTGTCCCGTATTAACTTCCGCGAAAAAGCAAGCAAGGGTGAAATCCCTGGTGTAACCAAGAGTAGTTGGTAGGAGAAAGGAGAAATATGTCACTACAAAGCACCGATCCGATTGCCGACATGCTCACGCGCATCCGTAATGCAATCGCAGTCAACAAAAACGAAATCCGCGTTCCTGCCAGCAAACTCAAGAAGGCTATTGCCGATCAACTTAAGGACGCCAACTATCTAGAAAAAGTCGAGCTAGAATCAGCTAGCCCACGCGCTATTTTACATATCGTCATCAATAACTCTGATGAGGATGCTAATATTAGCGAGATTACTAAGGTTTCCAAACCGGGGCGCCGTGTTTATGTTGGCGCCACTGAGATTCCTAAGGTTAAGTCGGGTCGTGGTACCGTTCTCATTTCCACCAGCAAAGGTATTATGACGGGCGAAGCTGCGAAAAAAGCTAAATTGGGCGGCGAAGTCCTCGTAAAGGTATGGTAAGGAGATAATATGATCACGAAAGCAGATAAAGCCATTGCAACTAAAAAACTCGCCCGCAGCAAGAATGATGTGGGTTCACCCGAGGTGCAGATTGCAATTTTGACTAAGAGAATTGAAGAAGTCACAGCGCACGTCAAGGAGCATCAGCATGACTTCATGGCTAAGCGTGGCCTCATTCAGATGGTTGGTAAGCGTAAGCGCCTCTTAAAATATCTTGAGCGCGAGAACTTCCAAGCTTATAAAGATACCATCGCAAAACTCGGCCTACGTAAATAGTTTTTACTCCGTAAACTAAAATGACACAGATTAACCTGTGTCATTTTCCATGCAAAAGAGCCGCTACTTTAAGCGGCTCCTCTAGTTGTATTAAAGGCTAAGATCACTCTTTGCGAGTATTTCTACTAAGTCGTCTCGATACTTCAACATCCATGCGAAGGCACTATCATTAACATCGCATTCCTTACATATCGTAATCTTCCAGCGTCGCATCGCTTCATAGAGCGCCTCTGAATCTTGAAACCTACAATCGAGGATAAAATTAAAACGTTTACCTCCACATTGATCTACTGGTCTCAGTTCTATTAGCGACACTACCGCTTCGAATTGTTTTACGATTGCGTGCTTGATAGGTGACCATAGGGTATGGATATAGTCTTTGCGCACTATATGTGGCTCATCATTTGGCAATACCCCTGCTACTTCCGAGATATAAATTTTATCCATAAAAGCCATCGTCCCAAATAAATCTAACGAGGCCGTACAGAGATATGCTTTACCTTCCTCGTTCGTATTCCAATAGACTGGGTTTTTCATAGCTACCTCATCTTCTCGGCAAGGGCACAGATAAATTCTGTTGCCATCTCGGACGGCGCTAAACTTGCAGTCAGCTAGATTATCATGATTAAAGGCATCTAGCACTAAATCCACTTTTTTCTTCGCAAAACTATCTTGTAGTTCAATACAACCCTTATTTTTTATAAATCTCACTTGTTCTTCCCCCATTTCTAGCACAGTGAGTGCTTACTAATAAAATATTAATACCCTTATATTTTAACATTATCTTTATAGAAAGTCAAAACCCAGCTCTGAGGCTGGGTTTTTTTGGGGGTTATAGGGTATTGGGTTTTCTATGATATATAATCTTGCCCGCTTCGACATAGATATGCCCATGCTTGCCATCTTCTCCGCTTAGCTCACCACCATAGTAGATGTCGAGCTTTTCGTTTGGATCGCCACTAAACTCGCAACTATCTAGATATTTCTGGTCTACGCCATACTTCAACATCAGCGCCTGCTGTTCGGCATAGGCCTTCTTGAGTAATTTATAAATTTCTTGACGATAAGCCGCCTCACTATTAGCGGTCTTGAGCTCTGCTGCTACTTGCCTCAGATCTTGGCGCGCACTCTCAAGGCGCGGTTCAATATGCTTAATTTTAGCCCTAATTTCCATTGCGCTTTGATCAACTTGGTTTCTTCTTTCCGTGAACGATAAATCACGTTCAATTTCTTTGATCTGCGCAGTTCTACTATTGGCCTTCGCTTTTAGCTCTGACATTTGTTCTTTTAATGATGCGTCCGCCTCGTCATATTCTTTTTGCATATATTTTGCCATCGTAGCGTAATTTTGCGCCGCCATGACATTCCCGCGTGCATCTTCTTGCCTAGATAGCTTTACCATATCGTCCTGCCTCTCTAAAGCCAGCGTCATTTTTTCTTCTTGCTGACTTATATTGCGACTAACCCCCTCGATAAAAGTAGAGTATTCTATCAACACATCCTCTATCATCATTTGGCGTTCTTCTTCTATTTGTTGTATCTGTGCTTCGTAACCAGCATTCACTTCTAGTAAATCCGCATATTCTGCTTCCATTTTTTCTACTTTTTCCGTACATTGCTTAAATTCCGCATATCGTTCGGCCTTCGCTGCTGCCGCTTTGCTTTCTTCGTCTTCAGCGCGGTGAAGATCGATTTTTTTAATCAAATTCCTCACTCCCTTCTTTTATAATGTGCGATTTTTACAATATGCTTAAATTTTATAATAAATTGGTATAAAAGTCAAACCAACTATGTCGGTAAAAGTATCATCCTACCAACACGTTTATCCTTAATTATTTGCGTGGGTCTGTGCTACAATATAACTGTAAGATTTTAAAGATCGAGAAAATGATAGATACAGCACTAGGCAAGCCCTAATCCCGTATTTATTATTTTCTCGTAGAAAGGTAAAGCATGGACATCATCAACCCAAGTGGCAAAAAACTTATTAAACTTAGCACGGAGCTTTGTGGTAAAACCCTCAGCCTCGAGGTTAACCGCCTCGGTTTTCGTAGCACCTCTTCTGTGCTTGCGTCCTATGGCGATACGGTCGTCTTAGCATCGGTAGTCGTCTCAAAAAAGCCTGTTCAGCTCGACTATTTCCCATTGTCCATCGAGTATGAAGAGAAGTTCTACGCTGCTGGCAAGATTAACAGCTCTAAATTCATCAAGCGTGAAGGTCGCCCCTCTGATAATGCCATATTAATCGGCCGCCTCATCGACCGCCCAATTCGCCCTCTTTTTCCTAAAGGCTATCGCCAAGAGGTGCAAGTCGTAACGACGGTTCTTTCTATGGATCCAAGTTTTCGGCCTGATGTAATTGCGATGATTGCCGCCTCAAGCGCCCTAATGCTCTCTGGCACGCCTTTTGATGGGCCAATTGCGGGCTTGCGCGTAGGGCGCGTGGATGGTACTTTTCAGGCCTTCCTGAGCCCTGAACAACGTGAGGCTTCCGATCTTGACCTCGTGGTCGCTGCTAAAGATTCAGGCGTCACCATGGTCGAGGCAGGCGCTAACGAAGTTCCCGAACCAGAAATCGTCGAGGCCATTGAGTGGGGTTATAAGGCCATGCAGCCCGCCATCCAACTTCAGAAAGAACTTTTCGCCGCTGTGCAGCCTAAGATGCAAGAATTTGAATTAGTATTACCGAGCGAAAGCATTCGCCAAGAGGTTGACGCCTATCTAGAAGGCAAACTGGGCGATAACATTCGCTGCGCCGACACCACCGCGCGCCTCGAACGCGTTGCCACTTTGCGTGAAGCGATGCACGAAGCCATGGCGCCTAAAATGGCAGCGGCCGATCAATTTACTGTACCAGATGAGGATGCAAAGACAGAGCCCAGTGCTATTCGTGCTTACTATAACGAAAAATATCAGAAAGATTTCGATGACGCCTTTGATTTAGCTATTAATCAAGATGTGCGTAAATCCATCCTGATCGATGCCATCCGTCCTGATGGGCGTAAGCTCGACGAAGTGCGTCCCCTAAGTTCGCAAGTTGCGGTTTTACCGCGTACGCACGGCTCTAGTATTTTTACGCGTGGCGTTACGCAGGCGCTTAACATCGTCACACTGGCGCCTTTAAGCTTTGCGCAGCTTGTCGATACTATGGAAGTGACAGATGGTAAACGTCGCTATATGCACCACTACAATGCCGCGCCCTTTACGGTTGGAGAATGTGGCCGCATCGGCAGTCCAGGGCGTCGCGAAATTGGCCACGGCTACTTAGCTGAGCGCGCACTCCTACCAGTGCTTCCTTCCGAGGCAGATTTTCCATACGCCATTCGCAGTGTCACCGAGATTATGTCTCAAAATGGCTCCACCTCTATGGCGGCCACTTGCTCTTCCTGCCTAGCCTTAATGGACGCAGGCGTTCCCTTAAAACGTCCTGTGGCGGGTGTTGCTATGGGTCTTATGATGGACGGTGAGCAACCACACGTCCTGACCGATCTTATGGACGCCGAAGATTTTGCAGGCGATATGGACTTTAAGGTGACAGGTACTACTGAGGGTGTTACCGCTTTACAAATGGACATGAAGGTGCATGGCTTACCTATCTCAGTACTTGCGCAGGCGATCGAAAAGGCTCACGCTGGGCGTATGTTTATCTTAAAACACATGCTTAGCGTTCTAGATGCCCCTCGTCCCCAGCTTAGCCCCTACGCTCCTCGTATTGAGAAGCTCATGGTTAATCCAGATAAAATTGGCGCTATCATTGGCAAGGGCGGGGAAATGATTAATCGTATTACCACCGAGACAGGCGCTCAAATTGACATTGATGATAGTGGCCTCGTGACAATTGCCTCTAATGACGCTGCTGCCCTGCAAAAAGCTCTAGCTTGGGTGAATTCCTTAGTTGAAGAGCCTGAGCCAGGCAAAATTTACGACGGCACCGTTGTTACCATTAAAGATTTTGGCGCTTTCGTCAATATTCTCCCTGGCATCGACGGGATGCTACATATTTCTCAGATTTCTAACCAACGCATTGCAAAGGTTGAGGATGTTCTAAAGGTCGGTCAAAAGGTGCGTGTGCGCCTTGACGCCATCGATGATAAGGGTCGCCTCAGTCTTTCAATGAAAAATATCGAACAACAGGCTAAGCCAAAGGAGTCAAATGACTAAAAACGTCAAAAGCCCAACCAATCAAACTAAAACCAAGGCCGCTAAGGCAGCCCCTAAAGCTGCCGTGCCGGACCTAGAGAAGCCCCTTATTAAGGATCTGCATTATAAGGCGCCGAATCTTCGGATTACTCCGCAAAATGCCACCATCATTAATGTTTTAAGTATCGTTTTCGTGTTGTTTTTCGCGCCCATCTGCGCCTTTTCGGCTTTTTCGGATTTTAATCTTGGCGTTCCCGTCCTAGGGCTTGTCCTTGGCCAGAGTATCGGCTCCTTGCCGGTCGCTTTCCCTCTCTCTATTTTCTGTTTTCTTGCTAGCCTTCTAGCTCTTAAATCGATCAACAAAATTGATGATGCGGCTGCCGTCAAGAATGTTTGGCGCAAAGTTTTTCATGCCTTCTTTTATATTGCTGTCTTTTACGCTTTGAGCTTTGCTACCATCCTACTTGCACTACTGTTCAAATTCGATAGTGGCATTACCAATCTGCTGGACGGTGGTAATCTGTTGTTTGCTCTCCTGGCTCTCGCCATCTCCTTCGCGGCCAATGAGATTGTGCGTGGTAAATATGCCACCGTACGGCTTCTATCTTTCTGCGCCGTTGCCGTCTCCTTCGCGGCTATCGTCTTTACTTTTGGTGCCTTAATGGGCGCCAGTTCCAGTCAAGATTCTGAAGTTATCCCCTACAGTCATTCCCAAAATCAGCGCCTAGTGCCTCAGAGACAATACCGCAGGTAGCGGCAGAGGCTGAAAAAAGACCCCATTTAGGCTATAATACAGTTATGGTAAAAAAGCAGACGAAGTCAAAATCCCGCAAAAAAAGAAAGAACAATAAGGAAGTAGCACGCAAACATGAGCTTCCTAACGGGTTTTGGCAGCAAATCGCCGCCGTTCTCATGTTGGCATTTGCGGTTTTGCTCACGATTGCTTGGTTTGGCAAAGGTGGCGTCGTGCCACAGGCTATCTCTAATTTTTGTAGTCGTCTAATTGGTTTTGCCAGCTTTCTTTTGCCCGCCCTCTTAACCTATCTCGCCGTGATGATTTTTCGCTCCGACGATAACCGTTTGCCGGCTAGTGTATATTTTGCTTCAGTATTAATGCTATTTTGGACGGCAGGCCTTTTTGGGATTCCAGAATATCAGCACGACTACGCCAGTGGCGGCTTCATCGGTAAAACTTTAAACCTTATGTTAGTCCAAATGACTAGTACTGGTATTGCGGTCTTTATCTATCTCGTTTTGATTTTTATTACGGCGCTTTTCATGTACGCTAAAACTCCGGCAGCTATTTTCGCCGCCATTGCTCGCCTTTTCCGTAGCGATAAGAGTGAAGAGGATAGTAAAAACGCGCGGATTATGCGCAAAGCTGCTAAAGATTCTGCCAGTCAGGCTTTAGCTAGTAATGCCGATATTAAAAACCTTAAAATTAAGGCGGGCGCCGAGACTCTAGGTGTCACCAAAAAAGTCGAGCCGCTCAGCGCCAAACTTCCTACCCCAGCGCCTAAAGAAACTGCCCTAGTAGCGGTGAGTGATCCAAACTGGAAAATGCCCCCACTTGATCTACTTGATCAGAAAACCAGCCCTGCGGATGCCGGTAACGTTGAGTATAACGCTCTGAAGATTAAAAACACCCTTGGCGAATTTGGCATCGATGTCGAGATTGAAGGGGCAAATATCGGCCCTCGCATTACTCAATATACACTTAAGCCGCCTTCAGGCGTTAAACTTTCTAAAATTACTTCATTAGATGGCAACCTCGCTCTTTCTTTAGCGCAAGACAAAATTCGTATCGAGGCGCCAATCCCAGGTACTAGTAGTGTTGGTATTGAAGTACCAAACATCAAGCAAGCGTCGGTGGGCATGCGCAGCCTCATTGACAATGAAAAATGGCGTAAGGCCTGCGAGCGCAAACCTCTTACCTTTGTCGTCGGTAAAGATATTGCTGGACAGCCTATTTTCGGCGATCTCGCTAAAATGCCGCATCTTTTGGTGGCAGGTACTACCGGCTCTGGTAAATCAGTTATGACGAATGTGTTAATTTCGTCCCTGCTTTACCATAATTCGCCTGCCGATCTAAAGTTTATTATCGTTGACCCAAAGCAGGTCGAAATGGCGCAATATCAAGACATCCCACATCTTTTAGCGCCTATTATCACCAAGACCGACAAGGCCCTCTCTGCTCTCAAGTGGGCTACAGGCGAAATGGAACGTCGCTACAAGCTTATGGCGGAAGAGCGCGTGAAGAATATCATCGACTATAACAAAAAAATGTCCTCCACTAATGGTAAGGTGTCAATTGAGGATGCCGATGGCAATACCCAAAAACATGATGGTGGCAAAATGCCTTATATCGTTGTAGTGGTGGACGAGATGGCTGACCTTATGATGACCGCTGGTAAAGACTTAGAGACTTTTATTGTCCGCATCGCCCAGAAGGGGCGCGCTGCCGGTATACATCTTGTGCTCGCTACGCAGCGCCCAGAGGTTAAGGTTGTAACGGGTCTCATCAAGGCTAATATCCCAGGTCGTATTGCCTTCGCCGTCAATAATGGCGTTGACTCGCGTGTGATGCTCGATAAGGGTGGGGCGGAAAAACTTTTAGGCTCTGGTGATATGCTTTTCTTAACAACCGAAATGATGGGCAAACCAAAACGCGTTCAGGGCGCCTTCCTTGGCGACAAAGAGATTGCGGCGATGGTGGACTTTCTGAAACAGCAGGCGCCGCCCAGCTATAATGACGAAGTCTTATCACAGCAGGTTTCTATCCCGGGTGCCCCAGGTATCGAGATGCCAGGTAATATCTCTGCCTCCAACGACAAACTACGCCAAGCTACTGAAATCGGTTTGCAAATGGGACGCATGTCTACATCTACACTGCAGCGAAAGCTTAGTATCGGCTATGGTCGTGCCGCCAGTATTATTGACGAACTGGAGGCTAAGGGCGTAGTAGGGCCATCTAACGGCAATAAACCCCGTGATATGCTAATTTCTTCCATGGAAGAATATCCCGATTAAAGTTTCGACAACTTGCTGAATACTGCTATAATACCCACATGAAGAGCTCATTTTTATTCACGAAAACTAGTAAAACTGCTCCGGCTGGCGAAAGCGCTAAAAACGCTAAACTTTTAATTCGTGCTGGCTACATTCATAAGGAGCTTGCGGGAGTTTATGATTTTTTGCCGCTCGGTTACAGAACACTTAAAAATATCGAGCAGATTATTCGTGAGGAGCTTAACGCTATTGGCGGTCAGGAGATCTCTATGACAGCTTTACAAAATGCGGAACTATGGAAAAGTACAGGGCGCTGGAGTGACGATGCTATGGATATCTGGTTTAAGACACCCCTTAATGCTGGCGGTGAGATAGGCTTGGCGCCTACGCACGAGGAGCCCCTTACTAATCTTATGCGTCGTTTTATTAGCAGCTATAAAGATTTGCCTAAGTTTGTCTATCAATTTCAAACTAAATTCCGTAATGAGCTCAGGGCCAAATCTGGCATCATGCGTACGCGTGAATTTTTAATGAAGGATCTTTATTCTTTCTCCACAGATGAGGCGGAGCTTGATAAATACTACTTAGAGGTTGAAAAGGCCTACAGGCGTATTTATGATCGTCTCGGTATTGGTGACTGCACTTTTAAATGCTTTGCCTCTGGTGGCGCCTTTTCAAAATATAGTCATGAGTTTCAAACTTTTCTTGATGTAGGTGAAGATACGGTTTATCATAATGCTGACTGTTCTATTGTTTTGAATGAAGAAGTGAATAATCCAGCTGTGCTCGCCGATCTCGGTGTTAAAGCCTCTGATCTTACGGCTACACGTGCCGCCGAAGTAGGGAATATCTTTAAGCTTAAATATAAGTTTTCTAAGCCTTTAGATCTAAAATACAATCGTCAAGATGGCAAAGCTGAGTACGTTTGTATGGGTTCTTATGGCATTGGTGTCTCACGCGTGATGGGCGTGATCGCCGAGAAGCTTTCTGATGAAAAAGGTTTAGTATGGCCAGAGGCAGTTGCGCCTTACCGCTATTACTTAATAGCCATTGGCGATAAAGCTACGGAAATTTGCGCTAAGCTGCACGATCAAAATCCCGAAACAATTCTCTGGGATGATCGTGAAGATGTTCGCGTAGGCGAGAAATTCGCAGACGCCGAGCTACTCGGTATCCCTTATCGTATTACTATTAGTGATAAGACTTTAGAAAGTGCTTCGGTTGAATTTGTAGAGCGCCAAAATGGTTCTCTGAAGATGTTGACACTAGACGCTATCTCGCGTATTCTAGATAAGAATTAATAATATAAAAGTGAGGAGAAAAATGGGAAAAGCTGTTAGCATCACTGCTGTCGGTAAGAAAAATCTTGAGCAAGAACTTCAAACCCTCATTGCCAAGCGCCCTGAGATTGCCCAAAAAATTGCTAGCGCGCGCTCCTATGGCGACCTCAGTGAAAATGAAGAATATTCCGCCGCTCGTCGTGAGCAATCCAATGTAGAGAGCCGTATTCAAGAAATTCAAGAGATTCTCTTACATGCTAAAGTCATTAAGGCGGAAGCGTCGGGACGCGTCGGTCTTGGCTCAATCGTTACTATTATAAACAACGGCAAGGAATTAGTTTACACCTTAGTAGGCGCCGTTGAAGCCAATCCTTCAGAGGGTAAAATTAGCGACGAATCGCCTATTGGCAAGGCTATCATGGGTAAAAATATTGGCGATAGTGTTAAGCTCCCAAATGGTAGGGCGCTCGAAATTAAAAATGTCCAGTAGTCATTTTCTATTTAACGCCTAATTTTAGCACCCCCACCACTTAGCTCTCTATGTTATAATGCTAGGCATGGCTACAATCAAAGATTTTCGCGATGAACGTATTAGAAAGCTCAATAATTTACGCCAAGCTGGCATCGACCCTTATCCTGCCCATAGTAAGCGTAATACCAAAATCATTGATATTCTAGACAACTATCAAGATTTTGTCGACAAAAATCCTTGCGTGGCGGGTCGCATTCTCAGTATTCGCAGTTTTGGCAAGTTGGCTTTTTTGAAAATTGCCGATGACTCTAGCGCTAATCAGACCAAGCACCCTAGCGTAATCCAGATTGTTTTAAGGGGTGATGATGCGCGTTTTGTTAAAAATCTTGATACGGGTGACTTCATAGAAGCAGACGGCAAAATTGGCAAAACTAAAACAGGTGAGATTTCTGTTTTCCCTGAAAAAGGCCTGCGCCTGCTCACTAAAACTTTGCGTCCCTTGCCGGGGCGTGATGGCTTCACTAATAAAGAGGAGCGTTTTCGCCGTCGCTATGTTGACATGGCGGTACATCCTGAGATTCGCGAACGCTTTAAGCGTCGCTCCATCTTTTGGGATGCCACGCGCGATTACCTAAAGCAGGCTGGTTTTATTGAGGTTAATATTCCTGTTCTTGAAACCACTACGGGCGGCGCCGATGCTAACCCCTTTGTCACGCACATGGATGCTCTTGACGAGGATTATTATCTACGTATTTCGCACGAGCTACCTCTTAAACGCTTGCTTGGAGCAGGCTTTGAAAGAGTATTCGATATTGGCCCTCGTTTTCGCAACGAAGGTATTAGCGAAGAGCATCTGCCCGAGCACGTTGCTATGGAGGCCTACGCCGCCTATCAAGACTATCAGGATGGGATGGCTTTCTACGAAGAGATGATTAAGTATGTATGCGATAAGACTTGGTCCACGCTCCAGTTCAAAAACGCGCAATTTTCGGTCGATCTTAGTGGTAAATGGCCGCGCTATACCTTTGCAGAAATTTTAAAGCAACATTTTGATATTGATGTTTTTCATCCAGACATAGATCAGCTTAAGTCTATTTTAAAGTCGCAGCATCAGAGTTTTAACGAGAATGCCTCCGCTGTGCGCTTACTAGATGCGGTTTGGAAGATTATTCGTAAAAAATCGGCAGGCCCTTTTTGGCTTATTCATGAGCCAGTTGAACTCTCGCCACTCGCCAAAAAACATGCTGCCGACCCCAGAGTTACCGAAAGATTTCATCCTGTCATTTTCGGAACGGAGATGGGTAATGGTTTCTCAGAATTAAATGATCCACTCGACCAGTTAGAGCGCTTTGAGGTGCAACAGGCTATGCGCGATGCTGGCGATGATGAGGCGCACATGCTTGACCGAGACTTTGTGGAGATGCTTGAATATGGCATGCCGCCAGCTTGTGGTTGGGGCAATTCAGAGCGCAACTTCTGGCTGCTTGAGGGCGTGACCGCGCGCGAAGGCGTGCCTTTCCCACCTATGAAGCGTCGTTCCTAGATTATACTTATGCTTTCACGAGTTTTAGCCTTGTGCTATTGATATAGCATGACCTATATTCAGGCTAGTTTAGACCATCCTTTTTTAGCGCCCCTCCAAGACATCCCGACGCCACCTTCGAAGTTATATCTAAGTGGACAGCTTCCGGACTGTCAGCCTCAGCGCCCTAAATGTGTCGCTGTAATTGGCAGCCGGAAATACAGCTCCTATGGTCATCGCATCGCCTATGAGATCGCCTCACAGTTAGCAAGTCTCGGAGTTGTTATTATTAGCGGGCTTGCCTATGGCATTGATACTATTGCGCACCGTGCCTGTCTCGATGTAGGCGGTATCACAATTGCCGTGCTAGGCACTTCGCTTAGCTCTATTTATCCTCGTCGCCATCTTGGCGTGGCGCAGGAGCTTGCTAAGACGGGCGCTTTACTCTCCGAGTATACTGCTGATGACCCCTTTTATCCCACTAATTTTTTGGCGCGCAATCGCATCATTTCTGGCTTAGCGGATGCCATAGTGGTAGTAGAAGCCGCTGAACATTCCGGTACTTTATCGACAGCATCACATGCCTTAGCACAGGGCAGGGAACTTTTTGCCGTCCCAGGCGATCTGGGTCGCCCCACTTCGATTGGTTGCCTTAAGCTAATCGAGCAGGGAGCGCACGTCTATCGCTCCACAGATGATCTTCTATCTATTATCGACCCGCATCATAAAAGGCGCAGCCCTGCCACTTATCACGGGCAAGACCTATTGGCGCAAAAAATTATTAATCTTCTCCAGTCCGGCTATAATGATGGCGACCAAATCATCTTAGAATTAAAACTGAGCCCGGCGATCTTTAATCAAAAAATCAGCCTATTAGAGTTAAACAATGTGGTGCATGCGCTCGGTAACAACAAATGGGCGCTAGCATGCTAGAATGATGTATATGGAAAATCTCATTATTATTCTTTTAGTTCTTATTTTATTAGAAACCAGCTATTTAAGTTTTCGTCATTTACGCAAGGCTAATCTTGGTAAAAACCCTAAGCGTAAAGTTTTCATTGACAGTTCCATCCTGATTGATGGGCGCATCTTAGCTATTGCCCAGACGGGATTTTTAGGCGATGAATTGCTTATTCCTCGTTCTGTTTTAAGGGAACTGCAGCTTCTAGCGGACGGTAGCGATGCCGACAAGCGCTCAAAGGCTCGCTATGGCCTGGAGGTCGTCAATAGTCTCGAGCGTGTCGTCGAAGCAGACGCAGCCATCTTTAGTGATGACATTAAGGGTCGTTTTAAGGTGGATGAACGCCTGATTGATTTAGCCAAAGAATATAACGGCGCTATCCTTACGAATGATTTTAACTTAGCGCAGGTTGCTAACGCTGAGGGGATCAGCGCTCTTAACCTTAACGATCTAGTCTTAAGTTTACGCTCTGATTATGTCCCAGGAGAAAAAGTACGCATCAAATTAACTACGGCGGGCAGCAATAAAAATCAGGCTATCGGCTACCTTCAGGATGGCACTATGGTAGTAGTAGATGAGGCTAAAAAGCAAATCGGTAAAACCATCGAAGTTGAGCTAATTCGACAGCTTCAAACAAATTCCGGTAAAATGCTTTTCGCGCAAAAAACTGCTACAAAAAGAGGGCGTCGATAGACTATCGCGCCCTAATTCCGCTTTCTTTTAACCTTCAGTCTATAGTTTTAAGTCCTTGGAGACCCACGTGGTTCTATATCCTTCTACGTCAGTCACTAATATCTCAATTAGTTGGCCACTTGGATTCACACTGGTGGACGCCGTAGCCTCATTACCGGACAGACCACCACTGCCAATGATAGTGCCGTTGACTTTAATCTCATAGCTCGCCAGTTTATTGTTGGGGGCTACGAATTGAACATGGATTTGATAATTTCCACCCACAGCCGAAATGGTAGGAGTTGAAATATAAGGCCGCGATTCACCGCACTGGTGGATGTCATCTTGGCTGTTCGCATCATATCCAGCAGCGTAATAACTTTCCTTATTCGTAACGGGGTCAATTGTCTTGATTACCTCTACTTCTATACGAGTCTCTTCAGGCGTACAGTCGGTGGCTAGCTTTTTAGATATCGAATCAAAGATTTTCTTTGTAGTTTCACCGATTGGCTTTGCATTCTTTTTGCTAAACCAGCTTGGCCAGATATCATTTACACCGTTTATAGACATCCGGGTCATGCCACTTGGCTGCTCAATTTTATCGCCCGAGCGCCACTTACCATCCTTGCCATAAACTTCTGCATGGATACGGTCAATATAGGCCGCGCTAGTTCGGAAGGCGACGGTGTGACTGCCACTACTAAGTACAGAGCCGTCATGATTACCGTTCCAGATGGCGGTCGCTACGACTGGCGAGTAGGTCATAATCCAAGAGTCTTTCGCCTTACCACCACCGTTTTCAGTCGTACCCGTCTTCGCCGCAAACCAAGTTTTACCGCTATAAAATCCAGGTTGAGTTGCCATACCTCCAAATACGAAAGATCTTGCATTTGCGTCCGCCAAGATGCTAGTTGTCATATAGGCGGTCTGCTCATCGACTACGCGTTCGCCTTTGCTATCCTTCCAAGAGTCAATAATTTCGCCAGAAGAGTTGCGCACCTCGGTCCAATAAGCTAAATCTTTGTAGACCCCACCTCTTGCTAGCGAAGCATAGGCATTAGCGTGTTCTACCGGTTTCACCGTGCAGCCACCACCAATTGCAGCAGAAAGCCCCGCATATTTAGCGCCCTTGCAGAGTGACTTATCCCCCAGTTTACGCGCAATTTTAAGACTCTTATCAATACCATTAATATGCAAAGCTTTTACGGCAGGAATATTCAAGGAGCCGGCTAAAGATTTACGAATCGGGATATTACCATAGAATTTTTTTGAGGCGTTACGCAGAGAACATTTTCCACGATTACCGGCGCAATAAATCGCATCCATGTTAGTGTCTGGCAAAATGCTTCCAGGGGCATAATTTACGCCCTCACGCTCCATAAATAGTGGAGTATAGTCAAGGATGGGCTTAATAGAAGAGGCGGGCTCTAGATTTGCGGTGGCAGCATTGAGCTGGCCAAAGCCCTCTTTTTCCCAGCCAGAACTACCCACCATCGCAATCACTTGTCCGCTTTCCACATCTACGGAAGTAAGCGCAAGATTATCGGACCTATTAGCACTAAACGATTTTGCCCCAGTCGCAACTGCCTCTTCGGCAATTTTTTGCGCCCTTAAATCTAGTGTCGTTTTAATCGTGAAACCACCCGTGCGCATAGTCTTAACGCCAAACTTTTTCTCTAGTTGCGATTTCACTTCTAGTACAAACCAAGGCGCTTTTGCGTCGTTATAACTATCAGCCTCTGGCTTAATCGTATCTAATATTGCAAAGTTTTTTGCCTCCTTAGCTTCTTTGGCGCTAATGTAGCCCATTTTTTGCATCATATCCAAAACTTTATGCTGGCGCGCTATCAGAGCCTTATTGCCATAGGTATTATAGGGGTTTAGCGTAGCAGGGTTATTAGGAATGGCGGCTAGTAGTGCTGATTCTGCTAAAGTTAAATCTTTTGCCCCTTTACCAAAATAGGTGCGGGCAGCCGACTCCACACCATTACGGCGTCCGCCGTAAGGAGACTCGTTTAGATACATCGTAATGATCTGCTCTTTGCTATACATTTTTTCCGCCTCAATCGACAGAATGGCTTCCTTGATTTTACGCGGGATGCCAGATAAGGAACGGTTTTTAGCCTCTTCGGAGAAGTAGACCTGCTTAACTAATTGCTGTGTGAGTGTAGAGCCACCTTGCACGCTACGACGCGTCAGCGTAGAAAGCGTGGCGCGCAGCATTGCCACAAAATCAACACCGATATGATCATAAAAATTCTTATCTTCAATCGCCACCGTGGCCTTACGCATATAGTCGGACATCTCTTTATCTTTAACGACTAAGCGATAGTCGCCGTTACCGCGATCTTCCCATAACACTTCACCAGAACGATCAAGATATGTGTTGACGGTTTTAGAAACCCGATTTTCCAGCTCGGCTGGATTAATCTTAGCCAAATCCTTCTTATAATAAAGGAAGAGGCCACCGAGCATAATGACTCCTATCAAAAAACAAGCTGCAACAATCTTCGCAAATCTAATTGCCCCTTCTTTTGAAAACCAATAACGAAAGACACGTTTCGGATTTAAGCGAGCAAAGAAACGTGGAATTGTGCTTTTTGGTAGTTGCGCCAATTCTTCAGCCTTGCGCCGCGATTTACGATCTTGTTTAAGTTTACGTTTGTAAGCCAAATTCGAATATAGACCCAAGATGCCACCACCGCCATACCTCTTGGCCCCTTTCGCAGTTTTCTTTTTTCCCATAACGATATTATAACTAATAGTCGCCAAAAATACCAACAAAACATAAAGACTTTCCGTGCCATTTTCGCCTCGCTATTATTATGAGTTTGTGTCAATGCGACACATATGACGACATCGTTAGAATAAGTTATAATATAATCCATGAAACGTTACGAGCCTCTTAAAATCGAAGCTAAATGGCAAAAACTTTGGGCAGAGCAGCAAGCTTTTAAGGCCAGCCCTAATCCTCAGAAGCACAAGCTATTTCTTGCAGAAATGTTACCTTATCCATCTGGTGCTGGTCTGCACGTAGGGCATGTGCGCAATTTTACTATCGTTGATGTCTTAGCGCGTTTTTATACACAAAACGGCTTTAACGTGCTGCGTCCCTTTGGTTATGACGCTTTCGGCTTGCCGGCCGAAAATTACGCCATCAAAAATCATCTTTCTCCCCAAGCTGTTACGAAAACTAATATCGCTAATTTTAAACGACAAGCTCAGCGTCTTGGCTTCGCCATTGATTGGTCGCGCGAAATCACAACTTCCGACCCAGAATATTATAGGTGGACGCAGTGGTGTTTTTTGCAGCTTTTTAAAAAAGGCCTTGCTTATCAAAAAGAGTCCTACCAGTGGTGGTGCCCAGTCGATAAGACCGTTTTAGCAAACGAGCAGGTCGAATCTGGTCGCTGTTGGCGCTGTGGACATGAAGTCGAAAAGAAAAAAATGCGCCAATGGTTTTTTAAGATTACCGCCTACGCCGACGAACTCTTAGAGGATATTGACCAACTTGATTGGCCCGAAAAAATTAAAAGCATGCAGCGTAATTGGATTGGGCGTTCTGAGGGTAGTATTGTTAACTTTGAAGTCGTGGATAGTGATCTTAAAATTCCAGTTTTCACCACGCGCGTTGATACACTTTTTGGCGCTACTTTTCTAGTACTAGCACCAGAGCACCCACAGGCCATGCAGCTCGCAAACTCCAATACCCGTGCCGCTGTCGAACGCTATATCGCCCAGTCTCTCAAAAAGTCTGAAATCGAACGCCAAGAAAATAAAGAAAAGACCGGCGTTTTCACAGGCTCCTATGCCATTAATCCCGCCAATGGTCAAAAGATGGCGATTTGGCTCTCAGATTATGTCCTTTCCAGTTATGGCACGGCTGCCGTGATGGCGGTGCCAGCCCATGATGAGCGCGATTATGATTTTGCGGAAAAGTTTGATCTTCCTATTGTAAAGGTAATTGAAACTCCTGATGATGTGAAGGATGCCGCTAGATGCTATAGTGGCGAAGGTACCGTAGTTAATTCCGGCCAATTTAATGGCATGCAAAGCTCCGAGCTGCGCGAGCAACTTAACACTTGGCTAGAGCAGCGCGGTATCGGTACAGCTAAAGTTGATTACCATATGCGCGATTGGCTCATTTCGAGGCAACGTTATTGGGGTTGCCCTATCCCGATCGCTTACGATCATAATGGTAAGGCGCATGCTATTCCTGAAGACCAGCTGCCTGTCCTATTGCCCAAGATTAACGATTACCAGCCAGACGATTCAGGACGCTCCGCTCTTGCTAAATCGGCCGATTTCATGAAAGTTATGATTGACGGCGAGGAGATGACGCGCGAGACTGATACGCTTGATGGCTATGCCTGTAGCAGCTGGTATCTCTGGCGTTACGCCGACCCCCACAATCAACAGGCCGCTTGGGATAAAGATTTATTAAATTACTGGGCACCTACCGATATCTACGTTGGGGCCGACCATGCCGTTGCTCACTTACTCTATATTCGTTTTTGGTGTAAGTTTTTCGCCGATCAAGGCCTCATGGATTTTCGCGAACCTATTAAGAAACTTCTTTATAATGGCTACATCAACGCTGAAGATGGCAGCAAAATGAGTAAATCTAAGGGTAACGTCGTCGATCCGCTCGATGTTATCGACTCGGGTTATGGTGCCGACACCTTGCGTACCTACGAAATGTTTATTGGCCCTTATGATATTGACGCAGCTTGGGACACCAGCGCTATTGGTGGCGTTTTTCGCTTCCTAGGTCGCTGCTTCAATCTTGCCTTTAATAATATTCAGGCCACTCAGGATTGCAGCTTAGATGAGCGCCTAAAGTGGCGCCATAAAACCATTAAAAAAGTCACCCAAGACTTCAGGCGTTATAGTTTTAATACGGCCGTCGCCGCTCTGATGGAATATGTTAATATTTTGTATAAAATCGCTCCCGTTAAAGAAGATATTGTCATCTTAGCGCAGTTGCTGAAGCCATTTGCGCCACATCTTGCTTCTGAAATCCTTAGCACTAATGCCGCTGATGATACATGGCCACAATTGGATGAATCCTACCTAGTTGAGCGCGATATTGAGCTAGTCGTCATGGTTAATGGCAAGCTCCGCGCTAAAATTGCAACCACTGTCGATATCATGGATGACGAGGAAAAACTCAAGTCTCTCGCTCTCGCCCAAAAGAATGTAAAGGCGCATCTTCAGGGGCAAGATCTCATTAAGACTATCGTTGTCGCCAAAAAGGGATTAATTAACTTAGTTGTCAAGCCATCTGTAAAGTGATATTCTTACTTAAAGTAAGTAATATAAAAAGGAGCATATTCAATGCCTGAACCTAAAAAGCAAAGTAGCCCGCGCAAGACCGGTCTACGCCGCAGCCATCTGCGCCTAAAGCTTGCCCGTATGGTCAATAAGACTTCTCCAGTCAAGGCTTTCGAAACCAAGAAGACCACCCCTCGCGTCAAGCTGAGCGCGCAAAAGCCCAGCACCACTAAAACCGCTAAAGCTAAGCAGACGAATAAAAAGAAAAAGGCAGCTTAGTATGGCTAGTAATCGACACCTTGGGCGTATTGTATGTCTGCAGAGCCTTTACGAATACGAGTTTCGGCTTGCAGCCAAAGACAATTCTGTCGATATAGACACGATTATTGCTAAAAACATCGAACCTTACGCGAAAGCCTTAGGCGATACCGACTTCGTCTATCAGTTAACTAAAGGCGTTTTTGATGCTGCTAAGCAGCTCGACGCCGAGTTGCAGCCCATCGCTCCCGAATGGCCTATTTCCACCATTTCTTCCGTCGATCGTAATATTTTACGCATGGGCCTATATGAATTAACGCGTACAGCCGCTACTGTACCACCAAAAGTCGCCATCAATGAAGCTGTTGAGCTCGCAAAGGCTTTTGGTTCTGATAATTCTTCCAAGTTTATTAACGGAGTATTAGGAACAGTTTATCGCAAGGTAAGCGGCGAAGGTCACAGGGGGAAGGAAGGAGCCAATGCAGAATCAGCAGAGAAATCTTCGCCCGACTCCCAATCGACGGCCGGCGAGACTCAGCCCCAAGCCTCTTAACCCTCAAAATCGCTTGCCTCGGCGCATCAATAGGCCTTCTGCGACTGCCATGCAAAGAGCACGTGCTTCCCGTTTGGCGCCTACCTATACTAAAAAATCTCTTAGCGATGAACTGCGCCAACACTCCGCTAGTCGTGCTCGCACTAACTTAATAGCGGCACCCCCGAAGCGCAAAGCCCCCGAGGCGCTACCAATGGACGCCGCCTATAAAGAGTCTGCATTCAGCAAGATCAGCCGTAGACTTTTTCGAAAAAAACCAGAAATCAAGGAGATTGTACGCGAGCCCACTTCCGGCGGCATCGTTTTCAGAATGACGCCAGATAATCGTGATATTGAGATTTTACTTATTCAGGACAGTAAGAATCGTTGGACGATTCCTAAAGGTCATGTTGAGCCATGTGAAAATGTGAAGCAGACCGCCATTCGTGAAATTGGCGAAGAGGCTGGCCTCAAAAACATTCAGGTTTTATGCTGGCTAGGTAAAATCCATTTTAAATATCGCCGCCAAGACAAACTCGTCCTCATGACTACTCAGATCTATCTTGTCCATAGCACTGATGATACTGAGCGCCTCACAAAAGAGAAGTGGATGAATGGTATTAAATGGTTCAAGTTTGCCGATGCACTAGACGCCATTGAATACTCTGATATCGAAAAATTAATGTTAATCGCTAAAAAAAGAATTAGGAGTGGAAATTTTAAATTATGAATCCAGCACAACGTGAATCTTATCGAGACTTCGCCATCAAGCGGTTAGGCGTAGACTTTAAAGATTTAAATCTTTTTATCACCGCCCTCACTCATCGTTCCTATGTGAATGAGCATAAGAAAACCGTCAAAGAACATAATGAGCGTCTTGAATTTTTGGGTGATGCGGTCCTAGAGTTAGTGTCATCTGATTTTCTCTTTCGCAACTACGATCAGCCTGAAGGTATTATGACGGCTTGGCGGGCCGCCCTTGTTAATACCGAGTCCAACGCTGCTTCTGGTGAAAAACTGGGCTACGCGCCGCTTATTCGCCTTAGCCATGGCGAGCAAAATGGCTCTAAGCGCGCCTTACATTCTATTATTGCTGATTGTTATGAGGCTATCATTGGCGCCATTTATCTTGACCAGGGCTACGACAAAGCGCGCGATTTTATCGCCGCTAATACCTTGGGAAAAATTGATCAAATTATTGCCGATGAATCTTGGCGCGACGCTAAATCTTATCTTCAAGAAATTGCTCAGCACCGAGCGGGTGTTACACCTGTATATAAAGTACTGCAGGAAGATGGCCCTGATCACGATAAAACCTTTACGCTTGGAGTCTTCGTCAAAAATAAAATGATTGCATCCGCAAAAGGTCACAGTAAGCAAGAGGCTCAAAGTAAAGCCGCCGCTGCCGCTATTAAATATTATCGCCAGCAAAATTCTTCCTCGGACGAGCAACTTCCTTGATTATATTTATTTTTATGATATAATAAAAAAGCATAGTTTTTATGCATAGTCGCTTAGTCTCAGGAGGGGGTGAAGCTATAACGATGAATCAAGCTCAGAATGCAGAGCAAACTGCATTTGTATTAGGTTTTAGCAACCTTATTATCAGAAAAGTTTTAATGCGAAAATTGTATTTATATCAGGGGAGGTGATTCAAATGACAATTAAGCAGAATTATGACATGAAGCTAGACGATTTCGATCAAGAGGAGTATAAAAATTTTAGTATTGGAACGCTTATGGATATGCAGCGCTATAACGAGGAGCTTTTACAGTTTTTATCTTACTGTGAACAGCTGCATTCGCTTCTATCTCTTCAGATCCAGTTCAAAGACAGCACTAGGATTTCACCCGCTAAAAAGTTTAATCTTCAGCAAGAAATTAATTTAACCGCCAAACAAGCTTTCAATAGTTTAAAAGCGGCCGAAGATTTACTTTATCAAATTGATGGGCAATCTAGTTTTGGATCTAATCCAGATGAAGCTTTGCGTATTTTCATCCATATCTTATCTGACCCGAATGATGAGGAAAGCACAATAAGACGTGAATTTATCAATTTATGTGTTGAGGCTGCTCTTGATGTCGGGCGCTATATGTCTATTAAAGAAATGGATGCTGAATATCCTGCTTTTCTTAGCGATATTAAAAGCTAAATTATTTTTAAGGGTGCCACTAAAATTGGCACCCTTTACTTTTTTCTCTAATCGCTATATTATAAGACTAATATTATTAATAAAAGGAAATATTTTCATGCTCGCGATTCGCTTACAGCGTAATGGTCGATCCGGTTATCCCGTGTATCGAATAGTCGTCCAAGAAGCGCAGCGCCACCCTCTTTCGGGACGGATTGTTGCTCAGGTCGGCTCCTACAACCCCCACACCAAAGCTACCGTCTTAGATAAAGAGATGGTGGAAAAATATCTTAGTCATGGCGCTCAGCCCAGCAGCCGTGTAGTTTATATTTTAAAAAATAACAATATTAAACTACCTAGCTGGGTACACATCGCATCGCCTAAACTTAAGAAAACGCGTAATACTGATAAATTACGCAAGCATCAAGCTAAAGAAGAGGCGCCAGCGGAAGAGGCAGCGCCCACAGAAGCGCAGCCCGAAGCTAGTGCCGAATAATCATAAATTAGCCCTTCACCAAGGGGCTAATTTTTTATCTAGATAACATGCTATAATGCAAGTCATGTTATGTATTGCTGCTTTTATCGTTCTTTTAGTTTTGGGCGTTTTTATCGCCTTTCTTAGTATTTTTAAACCGCAGCTCGGACGATCTTACTGGAAAATTTTTAAAAAATCTTGGTCTTGCGTTGCCAGAAAGGCCACTTTTCGCAAGTGTGACACTAATTTTAAAGATGATGTTAAAAACACAATACTTAGCAAGGTCGCTTTAAAGCACCCGCGCCTCCTCAAGCCGCTCAGTTTCATCGTTGAGATTATAGCCATCCTTATTGTTTTCATAACAATCTGGTCTCTTATTATCGCGCTTAAATCGCTACTAGCACTCTGGGCCTTAGGCAGCTGCAACGTGCAGCACCCCGCCAAATGCAGCCTCGTAGCAGCCACCTGCAGTATCGAAACTAAGGAGCCGCAGAATATCGTGGAAGCTTTTGGGCGCAGCCTAGCCGATTGGCAGGAGATTTTCATGGCCATTCCTGATCGTTTTCGTTCCTACGATATTGATAGCCTTGGTCTCCATGGCTTAAATCTAGGCAAGCCTACTGCAGATCGCGCCCTAAGCGTCTTCGACCCAGGTTGTATTGTTTGTTTGCGCTCTTATCGCGCCCAAAAACAAGCTGGTTTTTTCGACCGGCATCACACCTTATTGGCGCCTTACGTCATCGTTGACGAGAGTGGACGCCCTAAATTCCCCAACTCTGATTTAATTGCTGCCTACTTTCTAGCCGCCATAGATAGCGGCCAAGATCAAGCTGCCGCGAAGCTTATTGCTCGTCTTTTCGGCGAGAATGATCCTGACGCTAAAGTGACTTATCAGCAGCTTTTTGCTCAGCTTAGCCCTAGTGAGGCAGAGTCGCTTATGCAGACGTGGCTGCATGAGTTTCAGCTCAGTCAGAACGATATTGATCATATTATTTCCGTTGCTCATTCATCAAAGATTCAGCGTCAACTAGAGGCAAATCGACAAAGTGTTACTAAAAATCTACATGCTCGAGTTATACCCGTTATGCTTTATGACGGCAAAAAACATAACGGCTTATATAAGCAGCCTTAAGCATTTATGCTATAATTTTAAGCATGAATTTAGGTCAAATTATTTTACTCGGCATTACGCAGGGCTTAACGGAGTTTTTCCCCGTTTCCAGCTCCGCCCATCTTACACTTATGCAATTTTGGACAGGTCTACAAGGCAACGATTGGGCGCATTATTTTCTGGAATTTATCAATCTAGGTACTTTGCTTGCCCTCTTAATTTTCTTCCGTCATCGTCTCGCCGCGATTTGTCGGCAAATTTTCGTAGAGCATGATTACCGCTTCCTATGTAATATCATTATTAGCTGTGTCCCCGTCGTCTTAGCAGGTCTTTTCTTCGCTAAAAGCATCGAACATTCGCCCTTTTTCTCTAGCCTCTACACTATCGCCATCGCCATGGGTCTAGTAGGCGCGTTCATGTTAATGGTGGAAAAATTACCGCAAAAATCACCCCTTCCGAGCGAAGAAAAACTCGATTCAAAGCGTGCCCTTTATATCGGATTAGCGCAAATCTTAGCTCTTATCCCAGGCGTATCACGTTCTGGCTCTACTATTATTGCAGGGCGCCTGATGGGTTTAAAGAATCTGCCCGCCGCGAATTACTCTTTCCTCGTGAGCATCCCAATTATGTTGGGGGTACTTTTGAAAAACCTTGTCTCTTCTAGCGATCGTCAATTTATCATAGATAACCTTGGCACCCTCGCCATTTCTAACCTTTGTGCCTTTATAGTTGGCTTAGCGGTTATTCATATTGCTTTCAAAATTTATGCTAGGCGTGACGCTTTGAAAATTTTCGGCTGGTATCGTATTGTGGCTGCAAGTTTAATTTTAATTTTTCTCTTAATCCAAATCTAAGCTTATGCTGCGGGACTACATTACTTGCGTTCGGGCCTACTTCAATTTAGCCCCCCTCAAGACCCGCTACTTCTATCTCAGCTTCTTAATATCGGGACTCAACAAAGCCGCCACCCTACTTTATATCTATGCAGGCGCTATGCTCATTGGTTTTTTATCAGCTGGCGACAAGCAGCAAACTATCAACGCGCTCATTTGGCTGCTCTCCGCCGCAATTGTTAGCAGCTTTACTTTTTATTTGCGGCGCGCCGTCGAAAGTCTTAGTGGTGAATATGTTTATAGAGTTCTGATCACTAGTGTCAGGGAAAAACTTTTTAATATTGATCATCATCTGGTTAAACATATAGATAAAGGTCGTTTGCTCGGTTCTGTTAGTACTGACATTATTAATATTGGCAGTCTTGGCGCCGCTCTGGCCGAGATCGGCACCTCTTTTTTGCAGATTGTATTAGCTATCATAATAATTGGCAGCCAAAATCTTATCATTGCTGCCATTCTCACTATCTTCTCTATCCTTTATCTCTTATTGCGCAATTATGCTGACCATAGGGTGATGTCCTACAACGTCAAAAACACCGTCTCTGACGATAAATACAGCAACCTCATCAGGCAAACTCTTAACGGGCTCAAAGAAGTTCGCACGTTCAATATGTTCTTGCCGCTTCGTGAGCAGCTAAGCTCTGTGCAGCAAGACTATCGCAAACAATATATTTTTAGGCGGCGTTATACGCTTATGCGCGATAACGATTTGATGATCCTAGTTTATCTCTTTCAGTTTCTCCTCTATGCTGTCCTGATTTTTCTAATCTCCCAACAGCGGCTCGGTGTGGCTGTACTTGTGCTCGCCATATCCTACCAAGCTTATATCGTCAATTATATGGACGGCTTAATCGTTTATGCGGCGCAGTTTCGCAGTATTAGTAATTCAATTACGCGCATTAATGACATTTTGAGCTATGAGACTAAGAATATTAGCTACGGTAATCTCGAGATGGACGATCGTATTGGCGCTGTCGAGTTTAAAAATGTTAATTTCAACGATCGACGCAAAAAAGTCGTCCATGACATTAATTTTAAGATTAATCACAATCAGATTTTTGCCATCACGGGTGAAGTAGGCGCCGGCAAAACTACGCTGATGAACTTACTGCTACGTTTATCCAAACCAAAAACTGGCAGTATTATGATTGACGGCGTAGATATTTTTAAGTTTAGTCCTAAGGCTTATGCGAAAAAAGTCGCTATCACCGACGAGGATCCTTTTGTTTTCAATGTAAGTATTAGGCGCAATTTTGATATGGTCAACCCTAATCGTCGCGAACAGCTACGCGTATGTAAAATGGTGGGCATCCATAATTTAATTTCTAATTTACCGCGCGGCTATAACACTATTATTCGCGAAAATGGCAAAAATATTTCGGCTGGTCAGCAGCAGTTGATCGCTTTAGCGCGCACCATCTTAACGGGTGCTGAAATTATTCTTTTAGATGGCGTTAGTAAGCCTCTTGACACTGCTATGCTTAGCCACATTATCGATCTTTTGCATGTCCTTAAAGAAGACCACACCATCATTTTGGCTACTAAAAATCTTGAAATTCTGCAAAATGCCGATAAAGCTCTCTTCCTAAAGGATGGGCGCATCGTTGATTTATCTACGCACAAGCAATTGATGCGCAAATCTAAGTCTTACCGAGATTTTATTGATGCAAATATTAACAGAGGCAGCTTAGAGGAGGCGAATGTTTAAACGTTATTTTAAAACTTTGAAGCTCTATCTCAGTTTTGGTATTTTCGATAAGAAAAAATATATCTTTTTTGAGATTCTGAACACTTTCGCCAAGCTGCTTTTGCTAGCTTTTCCAATTTTAGCTGCTAAAATTATTGTTTATGTTGAAGAAAAGCAATATGAACTCGCCGTTTATTTTGCTTTTTTCATTCTTGCACTTGGCCTATTCTATGTCGTCCTTAACCATATTGTTCAACTTCTCTATAATGATGCAATTACCGCTGCGCGTGAAAAACTGCAGTCCCACTTGCTGCGTAAGGTTTCGCGTTATGACGAAAACTATAGCCTCGATATCCCCACACCCTTTATTGCTAGCGCAGCTTTCGGCGACGTTACGCCAGTAACTCTAGTACCTTATCTCATAATGGATATTTTTCTCAATGCTCTTAGTGTCTGTGTTGCTGCCATTATTCTCTGTGTCGTCAATATTTATGTTGGGCTGTTTAGTTGTCTGCTTCTAATCGTCGCTTTCGCTTTATTAGCCTTTAACCTTAATAGGCGAGACCATTTCAATACTGTTCAGCTTCAAACTCACGACTCCATTGCCACTATCCTTAATCAAATTGTTGACGGTAATCGCGAGATTCGCTCGCTCAATATTCAAAATGAAATCCGCAAGCACTTCTCTAAGCATTTATTAGCTTGGCGCTATCAGTTCCTTAGTAAAAACTTTTATAATAATAATGCTTTTTCTATAGCGCCATTTATCTTGGACTTTGGTAAAGTCTGTATTTATATTAGCCTTAGCATTCTAATTATCTCTGGCTATGGCTCGGTAGCGCTTCTCGTTCTAATTATTGGCTACTATAGTGGCATCGCCACAGATTATGAGCGTCTCAATGTTAATATACTGAATCTTGCTTTAAGTAGCGTTGCAACCGAACGCATTGCTACCATCTTGAATTATAAGTCTAAACATATGACAAGCTTCGGGCGTTACGATCGCGATCGTATTGAGGGCAAGATTGAGTTTCGCAGCGTTAGTTTTGCCTATGAGAGTAAAAAAGTTTTACATCAGTTAGATTTTATCATCCGCCCCCATAGCTTTGTGGCCATTGTCGGTCAATCTGCCTCAGGTAAATCTACTATTTTTCGTCTCTTAACGCGTCTTTATAGGGCGCAGTCGGGCAAAATTCTCCTTGATGACGTTGAAATTGCCGACTATAGTTCTGAAGCCTATGCCAAAAATGTGGCCATGGTCACTCAGAGCCCCTTTATATTTAATATGTCGATTCGAGATAATCTCGCGATGGTGAATCCCGATCGTGCCGCGCAATTAGCCGCTTGTCGCAAGGTAGGTGTGCATGATTTTATCGTGAACTTGCGGCAGGGCTATAATACTCCTTTAAATAGCAACTCTAATATCATTCCTCCCAGTAAAAAGCAACTGATTGCTTTAGCGCGGGCGCTCCTTTCTAATGCTGAAGTTTTACTCTTTGATGAGGTTACTGCCAATACGGATAGTCGCACCGCCGATAAAATTATTAAGATTATGAAAAAACTTAAAGTTGATCATACCGTCCTCATGATTACGCACGACCCCAGCCTCATGCGCCAAGCGGATAATATTATCGTGCTAGACAAGGGGCGTCTAGTGGGGCGCGGTAGTCATAAAGTTCTGCTGCGTCGCAATAAATATTATCGCCGCCTCCAGAATAAAAATGCTAAACTGTAATTATGGATAAAAGTAAGATTCGTAATTTTTGCATCATCGCCCATATTGACCACGGAAAATCTACTTTGGCTGACCGTATGATGGAAATTACTGACACCGTTGAGGCGCGCGCCATGAAATCGCAGCTACTCGACTCTATGGATCTAGAGCGTGAGAAGGGGATTACCATTAAGCTAGCACCCGTACAGATGCATTGGCGCGGCTATGAGCTTAATCTTATTGACACCCCAGGGCACGTTGATTTTAGTTATGAAGTTTCACGCTCTCTGCAAGCCGTAGAGACCGCCGTACTAGTCGTAGATGCTACCCAAGGTATTCAGGCGCAAACCCTCGCCAATGTTTATCTAGCCCTCGAGCAAGACCTTTATATTATCCCCGTCATAAACAAGATAGATTTACCGGCGGCCGATTTCGATAAAGTCAGTGATGAAATTGTTAATCTGCTAGGCTGCGACCCCAGCGAGATTATTGGCGTTTCTTCTAAGACAGGCCAGAACGTGGCTAAGGTTTTAGATCGTCTCGTCGAAAGCGCCCCCAGCCCGCGCTAATGTTATAATATTTTTATGGAGACTAAGGCTTTAATTTTTGACTCTTATTTCGATGACTATCGTGGTGTAGTTTTGTATGTACGCATTTTTCAGGGCGAGGTTCAGAAAGGCGACCCTATTCATATGATGGCAACTGGCACTAATGGCATTGCCCTAGAAGTAGGCGTATTAACCCCACGCATGACGCCCAAGGCGCGTCTGCAGGATGGCGAAATTGGCTACATTGTAACCAATTTAAAAACTACGCGTGAGGCCAAAGTCGGCGATACTGTGACGCTTCAAAAACATCCCGCCAAGACGCCACTTCCAGGCTATAAAGATATCCATCCCTTCGTATATGCCGGCTTTTTTCCGGTTAGCAACAATCAATATCCCGAGCTCAAAGAAGCCATCGAAAAGCTAGCCTTATCTGATTCAGCCCTGCAGTTTAGTCCCGAAAAGTCGCCAGTTTTAGGTTTTGGCCTACGCATTGGTTTCTTAGGGCTTTTACACCTCGACATTATTAAAGAGCGACTTGAGCGCGAGTTTAAGCTTGATCTTATTGTTACGAATCCGTCTACAAACTATCATGTTCTCCTTACTTCTGGCGAAGAGCTAGATATTAAGAGTGCCTCTGATCTACCCGATATCACCAAGATTACCTCCATTCGTGAGCCTTGGGTCAAAGGCGAAATTATCGCCCCAAAGGCTTATGTGGGCGCGATTTTAGAGCTTATCATTCGCAAGCGGGGCTACCAGAGTAATATTAGCTATATTGAAGGTCGCGCCGTCATTGATTTTTGCGCTCCGATGGCTAACCTCTTAACCGACTTCTATGATCAGCTTAAATCCATCACTTCGGGTTACGCTTCTTTTAGTTACGAACTTTCTGCCTATCGCGTTGAGGACCTAGTGAGGGTAGATTTTTATGTCGCCGGCAATCGCATTGATGCCTTATCAGTGATGGCGCATCGTTCTGAAGCGGAGGCTATTGGCCGCAGTGTAGTCGTAAAATTAAAATCTATTATTCCGCGTCAAAACTTTGAGCTAGCCCTGCAGGCAGCAATTGGCGCTCGCTTTATTGCGCGCGAAACTTTAGGAGCTTTTCGTAAAGATGTAACGGCCAAGATTCATACAGGCGATCGTGATCGCAAAGCTAAACTTGTCGCTAAGCAAAAGCGCGGTAAGGCCCGCATGAAAAGGTTTGGCAAAGTGGATATTCCCTCCGATGCCTTTACGGTAATGTTGCGGCGTGATTGATGTATTTTTTGCTACAATTCTCAGTTAGCTAGTCTAAACATCTGCTAGTTTCACTTCAAGAGCTCTTACGACTCGTGCGTATACTGCGTCTCTTTCGCCACTGCCGTCAAGCTTTATCATTAAACCTTGCTTTTTGTAGTAATTCAGTACTGGCAGAGTTTTATTTTCGAATTCTTGCACGCGCGTCTTCATAAGTTCATAATCCGCGTCGTCTTGACGCTGTCCCCGATCATGTAATTTTTTGGCAGCCATCCAGCGTCTTCTTAGTTCTTTCATATCAATATCGAGCCACAGCACCGCCTTTAAAGGATGTCCGCTTTTTTCTAAATTCTCCATGACGGCTTTTTCTTCGCCACTCCAGCGCCCTACTGAGCTTAAGATCAGTGCCCGCCCTTTTAAATCGGCGCGATAAAAATGCGGTAATACAATGCTACGAAACTTATCTTGATCCACTAGTTTCCCCTGCGCCGCTTCCGCTGCCATTCCCGCATCATGTACTTCCGCCTGTCGCAAGATTTCGCCAGAACTAATACAAAGCGCTCCTAAGTCTTGCGCTAATCTTTGCCCCACCGTGTCTTTACCCGAGAAAGCTAGGCCAAAAATATTCACACTACCGCAAGCTAGATGCCGTTTAATTACGGCTATGCTTTTTTCCATAATTACAGTACAATATAACATATATGGAGCCCAGCAACAACGCCAAGCCAACAGGTTTTCTAGAGAAGCTTTCTGCTATGTTTGGCAAGATTAGCAATATTCGGTCCAATAATAAGCAGCTCGAAAACCTTCGTTCCCAGAGCGCCGTCATTACAGAAAATGAAGCCGCCGAGCAGCGTTTTGATGCAATCCGCCGCTTCCAAAATCAACAAGCCGCCGAGGCGAGAGCTGCCCTTAAAAAACAGCAGCGTCTTCGGGCTTTAGGCATAGGTATTACCACCTGTATTATCGTCGCTATTGTTGTCGTAACAATTTGGCTAGTCGCAGAGGCCGTCATACTAGTGCGCAAGCCCGTCGATCCGAGCACGATTGATCCTAAGGGCAAAATTGCTAACCTTACTATCGGCAACTATAAATGTCAGACTTCTAAATGCACTAAAGTAGTCGATTTACCAGGCGATGAAATACTCATTCATGACGGCGCTTATTATATTTACAATAATGTGAGCCTAGAGGCGCAAAAAACCAGTATCGATGAAAGAGACTATCGCAAAGCAGAGCCATTCTATTGGAAAGACAATTTGATGCTTATACTTTATCCCACCACTGGCCATGCCGGCCTCTTTTCGCTCACCGATAATATCCAAGTCGTCGATTTCTCCTATGACAATTTTTATAGCGATCCCAAGGACCCCGTCTATGTAGATATGGAGTGGGTAGTTGGTAATTATATTGTCGCCAAGCAAGCCAAGTCCTTCCATCTCATTAATATTAATACAGGCGACGTCATAGCAAGAGGCAAGCGCAAGGTCTTCATTCACGATAACTACGCCTATGGTTACGATGATGGCGGCAAGATTGTGGTCTATAATAAAAAGGGTAAAAAGATTCTCATCTCTAGTGGCGCCCTCTTTGTCCGCGATGAGCGCGTTATTGCTTTCAAGAAAAATAGTGTCGCCGATTTTGACAGCTACGATAATACGGGCAAAAAAGACGACGATAGTGGCACTAATAGCTATAAAAATTCCTTAATTAGTGAAGGCGGCATCTTAGCTAATGCGGAAGATTTCACTAAAGTTTTAGCGCGCGATCGCTATACCTATACCGTACCACATTACTAGCAGGCGTTGCTTTAGAGTGCTAAATAGTCTATAATAATAGTTATGGAAATGACCGAACGTCAACGTAAAATCCTTTATGCCGTAATTGAAGAGTATGCCGAAACTGCCACTCCCGTCGGCTCAGTCACTTTGGCAAAACTTTTTGACGTCTCCTCTGCAACTATTCGCTCTGAAATGTCACGCCTCGAAAAATTAGGTTTTTTACACCAGCCTTACACTTCAGCTGGTCGCATTCCCACCGATGCAGGCTATCGTTTTTATGTTAATCTCTTGCAAGACAAAATCTCGCGCGCCGAAACTGGTGAAGAGGTTTTGCCAAAATTAATTGAGAGCCGCCCCGTACGCGTTATCGATAAGATGGTGCAGGCTCAAACCCGCAACGACCACGCCATTCGGGCCGCCGTCGACTGCCTGGTTGATCTCACCGGCAATTTGGGTTTTGCTACTATTGGTGATCAGCTTTATCTTTCTGGCCTCAGTAATTTATTTTCCCAACCAGAGTTTTCGGAGAGAAAGCAAGTCCAAGCCGTCGCTAGTCTGCTCGATAATATTGAGCCATGGCTGCGCGAAGTCGCACCTAATAAGGCTATTAATGTTTATATTGGCACCGAAAATCCCATCGGCAAAAGCTCACATGTCTCTTTAATTATATCAAAATTTCAGTCCAGCTTTTCTGACGACAGTTACATTGGTATTCTTGGCCCCACCCGCCAAAGCTACCAGCGCGTAATGGCCCTAGTCAGGCATGCTGGCAAAATGTTGGAGGATGTTTTATGACCAAAGATCAAGCTAAGCAGACTAAGGGAACGCCAAAATCTGACATGGCGCAAACTATAGTCGATTTAAAAAGTAAGAACGCCGAATTGTTAGCCGACCTGCAACGCACGCGTGCTGATTTTGAAAACTTCCGCAAGCAGAGCGATATTCAAAAACAGCATCATGCCGACATCGTGCAAGCACATACCGTTTCCAAACTTTTACCGCTTCTCGATGATATCGATCGTGCCGCCGCCTTGGACCCCGCCTCATTTCAGCCTCTTTTAAAGAATCTTAGCAAAACTATGGCCGCGCTTAAGCTTCAGAAAATTGACTCTAACCCAGGGAGCCATTTTAATCCAGATCTGCATGAGGCTATTGCAGTAACAGGGGAGGGAGCAGAGGAGCTAATTGCCGAGAGCGTCCGCAGTGGCTATTACTACGACGGCAAATTGTTGCGTCCTGCCCTCGTCAAAGTAAAGCGACAGTAGTATGAAGAAGATTGCTGTTATTAGCCTATTTCCAGAAATGTTTGTGCATGTTTTTAATAGCTCCATGCTCTGGAAGGCGCAAGATCGGGAACTGGTAAAATTTGAATTAATTAACCTCCGCAACTATGGTATCGGGCCACGTCGCCAAGTCGACGATAGTCCATATGGCGGTGGTGATGGCATGCTACTCCGCTGTGAGCCAATTTTTGCCGCAGTATCGGCAGCGCGGACACAACTACCACATGCTAAAGTCGTCCTAATGACGCCGCGTGGGCAGCTATGGAATCAGGCCTTAGCCACAAAGCATGCCGCCCTAGATGAAAATTTAATTTTCATTTGCCCCCATTATGAAGGCTATGATGAGCGCATCCTAAAGCTAGTTGATTATCAGTTTTGCGTGGGGCAGTATATTCTAACGGGTGGCGAATTGCCGGCTATGACCATCATCGACTCCATTGTGCGCCTGATTCCAGGGGTTTTAGGCGGGGAAAACTCTGCCGAAATTGAAAGTTTTTCTGATGGCGATAACCTTGAATATCCTCAGTATACGCGTCCAGCCGTTTTCCAGGATATGCCCGTGCCGCCAGTATTGCTATCCGGCAATCATGCCGAGATTGCCGCATGGCGCCAAAAACATTCTGCTCACGTCAAAAAATGATATAATTAAAACACAAAACTAAACAGGAGAAGCTTCATGGCAAGTATAGACCAGCAATTCGTAGAATATATCGTTAAAACTCTAGTCAGCAATCCCGATGACGTTAAGATCGACCGTAGCATTGATGAAAAAGGCGTTTTATTAAATCTCGAAGTCAACCCAGAGGATGTCGGGCGTATTATTGGGCGTCGTGGCGCCACCGCTCAAAGCATTCGCACTTTGCTGCGTGCTCTAGGCACCAAAAATGACGCTCGTTACAATCTTAAAATTGTCAACAACGATGATTATCAACCTAAAGCCGACGAGGCGAAAGTTGAGACTGCCCCTGTGGAAAAATCAGACGAGACTACAGAGACGGAGACGGAAAATGTGGAAAAGTCCACTGATGATTACGCTCAAAAGACGCGTGAAGAGCTTGCCGAGCTTGACGATCTTGATATATAATCAAACCAATGTTCAGGACTATAGGTTTGGAACATAAAGCTAACTGCGAGTAGCTTCAAACAGTAAGAAGTTGAGAGCTTATATGTCTAAAAAGCCATCCGATAAGGGTGGTTTTTTGGTAGGGGTTAGTTTTTATAGTTTTTTATGGGCTATAATAAAACTATGCTAAGACTTACCGCGCTCAGCTGCGTGATTAATGAAAAAACTATCTTAGATGATATTAATTTCGATTTTACTGCACAAAAGTTTTATTGCATTACGGGTAAAAATGGCTCCGGCAAGTCGACGCTGCTTCGTGCTATTATGGGTCTTCATCCAGTTATCGGGCATCTTTATTTTGAGGGGCAGGATATTTCTAACTTCACCACCGAGCAGCGCGCTCAACTTGGCTTTAGCTATGCCTATCAGCGCCCCGTCCAATTTCGAGGCATTAGCGTAGCAGATTTATTTAAGTTTAGGGGCCTGGAAGCGGGGCAGGCCATTAAATATCTTGGCCTCGTGGGCCTGCATAGCTCTTATCTCAGCCGTCACTTTGATAAAAGCCTGTCTGGTGGCGAACAGAAACGTATCGAATTAGCCCTCAGCCTCTCGCGTCCTAGCAAGGTCTATCTTATTGATGAACCTGAAGCGGGCATCGATCTTTGGAGCTTTACGCAGCTGGTACAGCTTTTCAAAGAGCTTAAACAGCAAAGTCAAGCTATCTTCATTGTCGCCTCCCATCACCGTGATATTCTAGCCTTATCCGACCACTTACTTTTAATGGACGCCGGCAAAATCCAGCGTAGCGGCAATTATGCTGACATTATGGAGTCATCCCATGCCTCGGCTTAATCCAGGCGAAAAGCGTCTTTTAGCGCAAGTTTCTCTAGCGAACCTAGAGCAATCCGAAGCCTATAATTTACGCCTTAATGGTCAATGTGCCAGTCGTCGGAGCAGCGAGAACGCAGTTATTAAAAGCAAAACTACCGAAGAGGGCCTTGATATTTATGTTAAAGACGATGTCCTTTTTACTACAGTTTGCATCCCCGTGATTCTATCCGCATCTGGTCAGCGCGAGTTAATTTACAATGATTTTTATATTGGTAAAAATTCCCGCGTTTTAATTGTAGCGGGCTGTGGCGTCGAGAATCATGGCGCGCAAAAATCCGTTCATAATGGTATTCATCGTTTCCATCTTGCGAAGGGTGCCAAAGTCAAATATATCGAAAAACATCTTGGCATCGGCAAGGTTGAGGCGCTGCGTGAGATTAACCCCGTTACAGAAATTGATTTAGGCGTTGACGCTGAAATGGAAATGCTAACTACGCAGATCGGGGGCTTAAAGGCCGCCAAACGTCAAACTAGCGCTAAACTTTCTACTCGCTCCAAGCTTAAAATTATCGAGAAAATCAGCACCACTAAGCAGGAGTACGCTTGCACCGACTTTAGCGTCAGCCTCTTAAAAGACGCCAGCGCCAGCATCGAATCGCGTTCGGTGGCGGCCGGCCACTCTAGACAGCAGTTCCACTCCGCTATTGATGGCATGGCGCGCTGCAAGGCCTACGTATCTTGTAATGCTATTATTAATGATCATGCTCAGGTTTCGGCTCTGCCCGCAATCAACGCAAGGCACGCCGAAGCCGTGCTCGCGCACGAAGCCAGTATTGGCAAAATTGCCAGCGACCAGCTCGAAAAACTCATGACTTTAGGCCTTAGCCAAAAAGCCGCCGAAAAAATTATTATTAACGCTTTTCTAAACTAAAATCTAAAATTAAAAAACCGCTTGAAAAAAGTTTTCTTTTCCTATATGATGTTATATCAGAAGTAGTGTGTCATCACCTATTTTTTGACTGGTAGCGGCGTGCCAGCCATAAGTGATGGCGGTAGTCTTCTGGCCAAAGATATAAAACACTAAACATACAGTGAGGAAAAGTGGCAAGCAAATATCAAATCACCAAGAGTGGTCGTGTCTCTTTTACGGAAGACGACCAAGCAGTCCAAATACCAAATTTAATCGGGCATCAGCTTAAATCGTGGGACGAATACGTTAAGGTTGGCCTACAAGAAGTCTTTAACGAACTCAACCCCATCGATGATTACACGGGGCAGAAGTTAAGTCTGCGTTTTAAAGATTACTATTTTAAAGAGCCTACCCAGGACGACAGAAGCGCCAAGGATAATCTCTCTACTTATGAGGCGCCTTTGCACGTTAACGTGGAGCTCACTAACAAAATCACCGGCGAAGTTCGCGAGGACGACATCTATTTTGGCGACTACCCATGGATGACCGATCGTGCCACCTTTATCATCAACGGTACGGAACGCGTTATTGTATCTCAGCTGATTCGTTCAGCAGGCGTCTTTTTCTCCGCCGACAATATCGCCGGCCAAAACTACTACGGCGCCAAAGTTATTCCGGGTCGTGGAGCTTGGCTCGAGTTTGAAACCGATACCAAAGGTGTCATCTATATCAAAATCGATCGTCGCCGCAAGGTGCCTGTTACCACTTTCCTACGTGCACTTGGATTTTCTAAGACCGAGATCAAAGAGGCCTTTCAGGCCGTCGATACCGGTGAAGTTTCTTATATCGAGAACACTTTTGAGAAAGATTTAGCTTCAAATCAGAGTGAAGCTCTCTTAATCATCTACCGCCGCCTTCGTCCAGGTGATTTAGCTACCGTTGAAAATGCCCGCTCTATGATTGAGCGCACCTTCCATGATCATCGCCGTTATGATTATTCTCAAGTTGGCCGCTACAAGATCAATCGTCGCCTTGGCTTTGATACGCCTAATGACGCCCAGCATCGCACACTACAGAATCAGGATCTCATTGCTATTATTGCGGAGATTATTCGCCTCAATAACACGCAGGAGCCAGCCGATGATATTGATTCTCTCGCAAATCGCCGCGTCAAACTAGTTGGCGAGTTAGTGCAGCGCCAATTCCGTCTTGGTATGTTACGCCTTCAGCGTAATATACTCGACCGTATGTCTATGAGCGACCCTCAGACGGTTACTCCTGCCCAGCTTATTAACTCGCGTCCTGTTGCCTCCGCCGTGAAAGAGTTTTTCTCTACTTCGCAGCTTAGCCAGCTCATTGACGACGTCAACCCCTTCGCCGAGCTTAGCCATAAGCGCCGTCTTTCTAGTATGGGCCCAGGCGGTCTTACGCGTGAACGTGCCGGTTTTGAAGTACGCGACGTGCACCCTACGCATTATGGTCGTATCTGTACAGTTGAAACACCGGAAGGTGCTAACGTTGGCCTAGTTCTAAACTTAGCCGCTTATGCGCGCGTGAATGATTATGGCTTTATTGAGGCGCCTTACCGCGTCGTCAAGAAAGGCAAAGTTACCGATGAGGTAGTTTATGTTGATGCCGCTGCAGAAGAAGAGATGGTGATTGCCGATGCTAGCGCTAAGCTTAATAAAGATGGCAGTTTTGCTGAAGCTTACGTTTCCGCGCGTAAACACCTTTCTCCAACTCAGGTTGAAGCTAGTGAAGTTACCCATATTGACGCTACGCACAAAGAGATTCTCGGCGTCGCCGCTTCCATGATCCCATTTATTGAGAAAAACCGTGTCGACCGCTCGCTCATGGCCTGCGCCATGCAGAAGCAAGCTGTTCCAGTACTGCGTCCTGAAGCTTCTATCGTTTCTGCAGGCCTAGATGACATCGTAGCTAAAAACCTTTCCCAAATTGTCTTTGCAGAAGCTAATGGTGAAGTAGTTAAGGCTGATAGCGAGAGTGTCGAAGTTAAATACGCTAAAACTACCAAAACCTACACCCCAAGACACTTCGTCAAGACTAATGACGGCCGCTGCTACGAACAAAGAGTAGTAGTAGAGCGAGGTGATAAAGTTAAGGCAGGAGATGTCCTCATAGAGGGGGCCTCCATTAAGGACGGCGAGCTAGCCTTAGGTAAAAACTTATTAGTTGCCTTTATGCCATGGCGCGGCTACAACATGGATGATGCTATTATCATCTCCAGCCGTCTCGTACATGATGACACTTTAACTAGTATTAATATTCAAGATTATGATGTAGAAGTACGTGAAACGAAGCTAGGACCAGAACAGGTTACGCGCGACATTCCTAATGCCTCTGAAGCGGCCTTGCGCCACCTCGATGAAGACGGCATTGTTACAGTTGGCGCCGAAGTGCGCAACGGTGACGTTCTAGTTGGTAAGATTACTCCTAAGGGCGAACAAGAGCTTAGCTCAGAAGAGCGCCTGCTAAGAGCAATCTTTGGCGAAAAAGCGAAAGACGTACGCGACACCTCAGTGCGTATTCGTGGTTCCGATGGCGGTAAAGTAATTGGAGTCAAAATCTTCACCCGCGAACAAGGCCATGAGCTTAAATCCGGCGTGCTAATGCAAATTAAGATTTATGTTGCCGAGATGCGCAAAATTTCAGTTGGAGATAAATTGTCTGGTCGCCACGGCAATAAAGGTGTCGTTGCGCGTATCCTGCCCGAAGAAGATATGCCTTTCATGGCTGACGGTACGCCTGTCGATGTGATTCTTAGCCCTATGGGCGTTCCTAGCCGTATGAACCTTGGCCAACTTTATGAAACTCACCTTGGCATGGCAGCTAGAGCTCTAGGATACAAAGTCTCAACGCCAGCCTTTAACTCCGTGAGTGATGAGACAATTTCCGATGAACTTGAAAAGGCGGGCCTTCCTCGTGATGGTCGCGTTCAGCTCTTTGATGGTCTCACTGGCGAGCCATTTGAAGAGCCTACTACTGTCGGCATTATGTATATGCTCAAGCTTCATCATATGGTTGCCGACAAGATTCACGCCCGCTCTACTGGTCCTTACACCATGGTGACGCAGCAGCCACTTGGCGGTAAAGCTCAAAATGGCGGTCAGCGCTTCGGCGAGATGGAGGTGTGGACCCTCGAGGCTTACGGCGCAGCTACCACCTTGCAGGAAATGCTCACAATTAAGTCTGATGACGTCTTTGGACGCTCCAAGGCTTATGAATCCATCATCAAGAATGAGAAGATTCAAGGCCCTAAGTTGCCAGAAGGCTTTAACGTGCTAGTGAAAGAATTACAAGGCCTCGGCCTCAAGGTAGATTTGCTGGATAACGGTGTTTCTGCTGACGCTTCCGAGGTTATCGAAAAAACCACGCGCGCCGTCGAAAAAGCTAGTGAAGATGCCACTATTTACGCTAAGGCAGCGAAAAACGAATCACTCGATGAAGAGGCGGAGGCATCTGTCGACCCAGAGCTTAGTGTCGATAGTATCGGCGCAGAAGATAGCGCCGCCATCGAAAGCGCTCTCGAAGATCTAGAGGACGATAGCGATGAGCTCGCACTCGCCCTAGAAGACTTAGAGGAAGATGTAGAAAATCTTGAAAATGATAATGAAGAGGAGGAATTCTAATGGCTTGGCAAGATAATTTCATTAGTGCTAGCGATTTCGACGCAATTCGCTTAAGCATTGCCAGTAACGAAGATATTAAAAGCTGGAGCTATGGCGAAGTTTTAAAGCCAGAGACCATTAACTACCGCACTCAAAAACCTGAGCGTGACGGTTTATTCTGCGAACGTATTTTTGGCCCAGTTAAAGACCTTAACCCCAACGACGCCAAGTTAAGAGGCGTGCGCACCCGCGAAGTTGCCGTCGATAAAGAAGGCAATATTGTCACCAAGAGTATTTCGCGCCGTGAGCGTATGGGGCATATTAGCCTCGCTACCCCTGTAGCGCATATTTGGTTTATGCGTGGTATGCCCTCCGCTCTCAGCATTCTGCTTGATATCACCGTTAAAAACATCGAAAAAGTCGTCTATTTCGCCTCCTACATGGTCATCGCCGCTGAAGAACAGCAAATTGAAGAGAAAAAAGAGCAGTTAGACGATACTTATGATGCTGCCAAGAAGGCTATTACTATACGTTACGACCAAGCCGCCAAAGCTAAAGATGCTGATCTTAAAAAACTCGCTAATGATCGCGACAAGGAGCTTGAGCAACTAGAGGCCGAGTACCTTGAAAATAAGGCTACTTTAAACAGCTTCTATGTTGGTTCTATTATCGATGAGAACGATTATCGCAACCTAGAAGACGAATACCTCGACCTTATCGAGGTAGAGATGGGCGCTAGTGCTATTGAAAAAATGCTTGCAAAAATTGATCTAGAAGAGTTAATTGCTAAGCTACGCGCCGAAGAAGCGGAAGCTAAGGGTCAGAAACGTAAAAAACTTATCAAAAGACTCAAAACCATTGAAGGTATGCAGTCTGCTGGCATTAAGCCTGTCGACTTAATCCTAAATGTTGTGCCCGTCATTCCACCAGATCTGCGTCCTATGATTTCTTTGGCAGGTGGTCGTTTTGCTACCTCGGATCTTAACGATTTGTATCGCCGTATTATTAACCGTAACAATCGCCTCAAGAAGCTCATTGACCTGAACGCTCCAGAGGTGATCTGTCGCAACGAAAAACGCATGCTACAAGAAGCCGTCGATGCTCTTATCGACAATAATGCTTCCCGTGGCGGTCGCACCGCTAATTCTCGTAATGGACGCCGCAAGCTTAAGAGCCTCTCTGACATGCTTAAAGGTAAACAAGGGCGTTTCCGCCAAAACCTACTTGGTAAGCGCGTTGATTACTCTGGTCGCTCGGTAATCGTGGTGGGTCCAGAGCTCAAGATTCATCAATGTGGTCTACCTAAGCAAATGGCACTCGAGCTTTTCAAGCCATTCGTGATTAGCTGGCTCATTCAGCATGAGTACGCTCCCAATATCCACACTGCCACTAGGCAAATTGAGGCTAACGAAACCTTCGTTTGGGATGCTTTAGATGCCGTTATTGCCGGTAAATATGTCTTGCTTAATCGCGCCCCCTCTCTCCACCGTCTCTCTGTACAGGCTTTTCAACCTAAATTGATCGATGGTAAAGCCATTCAGTTACATCCACTTGTTGCTAACGGCTTTAACGCTGATTACGATGGTGACCAAATGGCCGTACATCTACCTCTATCAGAAGAGGCACAAGCCGAGGCGCGCGATCTTATGGCGGCCGGGCGCAACCTTTTGAAGCCTGCTGATGGCGCCCCAGTCTTATCAATTGCGCAGGACGTTGTGCTAGGTAACTATTACCTCACCTATGATAAGCCTTCCGCACAAGGCGAGCGCCAAAGCTTTACTAGTGTCTATGAGGCTGAACTTGCTTATGATGTGGGCAAAATCCATCTCCAAACCCCAATTCGCGTACACACGAAAGGTCAAAAACGTGACACCACTCTAGGTCGTGTCCTCTTTAATGAGGTATTGCCAAAAGAGTATCCTTACGACAACGGCGTTCAGAACAAAAAACATCTCAGTAAAGTAATGGCCAATGTGATGGAGCAGTTTGGCGCGGAAGCAGCCGTTAAAACTGCTGATGCCATCAAGGATCTTGCTTTCGAATATGAAACAATTGCTAGCGTCTCTATCTGTAAGGATGATTACCCAAATTACCCAGAAGTTGAAGAAATTCTTGCTAAAGGTGAGGGTATTGCCGCGCAGATTTCCGAACAATATAACGATGGCCTCATCACCGATCAAGAGCGTTACCGTCTCACGGTGGATAGTTGGCGTAAATGCGACGATGAAATTGCCGCACTCGTCAAAGACAATCTCGAACACCTAGACACTAATGCTTCCATCATGGTCAACTCTGGTGCGCGTGGCTCTGCAGGCCAAATTAAACTCGCTGCCGCTGCCATCGGTATCCAGGTAGACGTCTTTAACCGCGAAATTGAGCTGCCTGTTAAGTCGAGTTTCAAGAAAGGTCTTAATACTCTTGAGTCCTTTATTGCCTCCCGTGGCGCTCGTCAAGGTCAGGTGTCTACTGCCTTGCGTACAGCTGATTCGGGCTACCTAACGCGTCGTCTCGTTGACGTTTCGCAAGATATCTTCACAGTTGACGAAGAAGCGAGCGATCCAGGCTTCCGTATTTACAAATCTGAAAGTGAATACACTGGCATTAAGTTTGCCGATCGTATCTTTGGCCGCTACAGTGCCGAAAATGTCGAAAAATATGGCATTAAAGACGGCGACCTCATCTCCTATGCGAAGGCTAAGGAACTTGAGGCAGATGCCGATATTGACAGCCTCAACATCTACAGTGTTCTTACTACGACTTGTGCTAATGGCGTGCCACGCCGCGCTTATGGTATCGACATGGCTACTCGTGAGCCAGTTGCCTACCATGAACCAGTCGGCGTCATTGCGGCGCAGTCAGTAGGTGAGCCAGGCACGCAGCTAACTCTAGATACTAAACACAGTTCAGGTGTAGCGGGTTCAGGCGCTATTTCACGCGGTCTTCCACGTGTAGAGGAGTTGCTCGAAGCTCGTATACCAAAGGGGCAAGCTTTCATTTCGACGATTGCGGGGGTAGTGGATGTGCGCGAAGAGACTAATTTCAATATCGTGACCGTCACGCCAGAAGCCGGCAAGACCGCTCGCCTAGCTTTGGAAGGTCGTAGCGCTAAAGTGAAAGACGGAGCTAGCGTCAAAGTTGGAGATACACTCACTACTAAGACTAAAAACTCCGAGCCACTGCTCGCGCCTTTCGACGGAATCGTTGAGCTTACAAAGGACGCTATTATCCTTGTTGCCGCGGCTGGCGCTCCTGTTAAGTTGCAAATTCCAGATGACTACGCCATCGTTGTTAAGTCCGGTGACTTTGTCCAGCCAGGTGATCGCATATCTGAGGGTTCGCTTAACTTACAGGATCTCATGAAATATAAAGGCGTGCAGGCTACCGAGCGTTATATCATGAATGATATCCTCGCTATCTACGCCGCCCAAGGACACGAGATCGCCTCTAAGCACCTTGAAGTAATTATTCGCCAGATGTTCTCGCGTGTACTTATTGAAGAACCAGGTGACACCAGCTTTGTTACGGGCGATATCTTGAGTCGCGCCGTAGTACGTGCAGAAAACCAGCGTATTATTGCAGAGGGTAAAGAGCCTGCCGTCTTCACGCAGCTCCTCCTCGGTATCTCCAAGGTTGCGATCTATTCCGACTCCTTCCTGTCCGCCGCCTCCTTCCAAGATACGACCCGCGTGCTGATTAGCTCCGCTATTCAGGGGCGCCAGGATCACCTCACGGGACTAAAGGAAAACGTGATCATTGGCCGTAAAATCCCTGTTGGTACGGGTGCTCGCGTCAAAACTGCTCCCGTTGCTAAAACAGAAGACGGGGAAGATACCGAGCCAAGCGCCGAAGAGCTAGCCGAGCTTTAAGACAACTCGCCTCACCTTCAAGGCAGCTAAGCAGCCAGTCTATGCTGGCTGCTTTGTGTTAACATAAGAATATGAATGATTTTGACTATCTTAAGCAAAATGAATCTTATTTTGACGCTGCCTGTCAATCATTACGTCCACGCCCCGTCATAGATGCTATGAATAATTATTACCTTAAGTCCAACGCCTGTGGTGGGCGTGTGCGTTATACTTGGGGTAAAAATACTGACGCGTTAGTGGAGTCTACTCGCGCCAAAGTCCTTGCCTTTTTGAAATTGAAGCCAAGGCACTATGCCGTTTCTTTTACTCTTAATACGACCTATGGTCTTAATCTCCTCCTCAGCCAGCTACGTCCCCAGTCTTTCCAAAAGATTTTTACTAGCGAAATCGAACACAATTCCACCTTCCTTTCCACCTTATCTCTGACCCGCAAATGGCAAGTTCCCCGTATTATCATGCAGCGCGAACTCGATGGCTCTATTGACCTCGATGCTTATGATTTTACCAATGCTATCGTAGTAGTAAACTGTGCCTCAAATTTCGACGGCAAAACGCTGCCTAATTTGAATGCGCTCATCAAAAAGGTGCACGCGCAAAAAGGTATTATTTTCATTGACGCCGCGCAGGCTATGGCACATCAGTCCGAGCTTCTACACAAAACTACAGCTGATGCTATCTGTTTTTCGGCGCACAAAATCTATGCCGCCTCTCTAGGCGTCATCGTGTTTAGGCGTGATTTACTAAAACTTATGGACATTAGTTTTATCGGTGGTGGCATGGTCGATGATGTCGAGGCGGAGCAATATAAGTTATCCGCTCTGCGCAGCGACCAGATCCATAGCGCCTTTGAACCGGGCTTGCAAGCTTGGGCAGAGATTATTAGCCTCGGCGCCGCTCTAGACTGGCTGATGCATCTGCCTAAAACTGCTAAGCAGCAGCTACAAGCCCACTCCGAGCGTCTTTATAACTTCTTATCCAGTCATCCGCGCGTCCATCTACTAGGTGCGCCCACCAGCACTACTTTCTCTATCTATCTCGACGATATCGACGCTCATCTGCTCGGCGATGCCTTAGCGCGCGAAGGTGTGATGCTGCGTAGCGGTTATTTCTGCGCCCATTATTATCTTGCGCATGTTAAGAATTATCCGCCACTTTTACGTTTTTCACTTGGCTATCATACGCGTAGTAGTGACATCGATCGCGTCATTGCGCTCCTAAGCAAGGTACTCGCCTAGATGGATTTAGCGGCGCCAATTACAGAAGTAAAGGGCATTGGCCCTAAGACGGCCGCGCAGCTTCAAAAAGCCGATATCAAAATTATTCGTGATTTGCTTTATCACTTGCCACGTGACTATGAAAGTTATCAGAATAGCGTCTCGATTGCCTCTTTAGAGCCAGGTAAAGTCACGCTACGCGCGCAGATTAGCGATATTCATAGTCGTTATAAGCGACGTGGGCTTTGTATCACGGAAGCAAAGCTTAGTGACGCTTCTGGCAGCGTGCGCGCCATTTGGTTTAATCAACCCTACCGCGCTAATCAATTCAAAGCTCATCAGTTCTACATTTTTAGCGGCACCCTTGAGCTGAATTATGGTAAATATGCCATCATGAATCCGAGCGCTAAGCTGGCCGACGATAATACCGTTTCCACCCATGACGATAGTAGTATAGAGCCAATTTATCCAGCGCGCGCTGGTATTAAGAGCTTAGATTACAAAAAGTTTATTCAAAAACTCAAGACCGAGTTTTATACAATTCCAGACCTGCTGCCAGAAAGCTTAGCTTTCTCAGTGCAGGGCTTATCGCGACGTGCCGATGCTTTATATCGGGTACATTTTCCGTCTAATTTGGGCGACAGCCAAGCCGGGCGCGCCTATCTAGCCGCCGAAGAACTTTTCACATTGCTTTTAGCGGCTAAGCTCAATAAAGAAGCCAACGCTCGTTTAAAGGCGCAAAAGATCAACTTCATCCCCAGCAAACTTCAGGCCATAATTTCTAGACTCAAGTTCAAAATGACCGACGCCCAGCGTCAAGCTCTTTGGGAGATTATCCAAGACTTAGGCCGCGATCGGCCCATGAATCGTCTTTTGCAAGGCGATGTCGGGGCAGGTAAAACTTTAGTGGCCGCTCTTGCCGGCTACGTCAATTGCCTGGACGAACATCAGAGCGTACTTTTAGCTCCAACCGAAGTACTAGCCACGCAGCACGCCACCAGCTTAAAGCAGCTATTTGGACAAGATCTTCGTGTAGCTCTGTTAACCAGTTCTACTAAAAATAAAGACCAGCTCAAACGGCAAATCAAAGCCGGCGCTATAGATTTTATCGTGGGCACACATGCAGTCTTAACGGATGATTTAGGATTTAAAGATTTAAGTCTCGCCATCATTGACGAGCAGCAACGCTTTGGCGTAAGGCAGCGCCAAAAACTCCTCACCAAGGCGCAGAAGATGCCACATCTATTATCGATGACGGCCACCCCAATTCCACGCTCTTTACAGTTAACCATTTTTGGCGATCTTGACGTTTCCATCCTTAGTCAGCTTCCCAGTGGGCGCAAGGCCATTAAGACCCAGATTATCTCTCCTAATTCCACGGCGCCTATGTGGGGACATGTTTTAAAGCAGCTAGATGCAGGGCGGCAGGCTTATTATGTCTGCAAGATGATAGAAGATAGCTCTAGTAGCGACGCCACATCAGTAGAAAGCGCCGCTCAGCATCTTCGCCGGCGTTTTCCCGCCCATCGTATTGCAGCTTTACACGGAAAAATGCCCGCCGCTCATAAAGATGAGATTATGCAAGCTTTCAAGGCGCACCAAATTGACATCCTAGTTGGTACTACCGTTATAGAGGTTGGGATTGACGTTCCTAACGCATCAACTATAATAATAGCCGACGCGGATAAGTATGGTTTGTCGCAACTACATCAGCTGCGCGGACGCGTCGGGCGTGGTGAGCATCAATCCTATTGTTATCTTATTAATTCTAATTCCAGCCAGCCCAGCGCTCGTTTGCGCGAAATCGCAAAATCTAATGATGGTTTTTATCTGGCAGAAGCCGATTTACGCTTTCGCGGTCCGGGGGAGATTTACGGCGAACTGCAGCATGGCGCGCTCAGCCTCCGTATCGCCTCTATTACAGATACAAAGCTGATCCATCTAGCTTCCAAGCTTGCCGATCGTTTCATTAGTGAGAAATTGCAACTTAACGATTATCCCGAACTAGCTGCCGCCGTCAAACATTATCAACGTTTAACTAGTTTAAATTAATATGTACGCCACTCTCGACCTCATCAAAACCTCCAAGCGCTCTGGGCGCCTTGTGGGGGTGCATCAAAAAATTGACCGTCTAGCGAGGCGGCAAATCAGCCCTTATTTGCGAAAACCCAATGTTTTTCCTAGTATAAAAGAAATCCTCTATTTTGAGGGTACGAATGGCCCAGATGGCATTAAGCGTAAATCTCCTAACGAAGACGAACCGCATAGCTTCATCAACCCCGATCACGACGATAAAAGGTTATTCACGCAAATCGTTAACCATCACCATAAATTGAGTCTCGCCCTCAAAAATTCCGATCGCGAACAGTCTGCTTTTGAGGCGGCTTGGCTTGCGCATTTTGTAGTTGACGGCCTCACGCCCGCCCACCATTATCCCTTTGAGCAGAAAGTCGAAGCCCTCATGTCCGATAAAGACTACGTCGAGCTCTTCGGACAAAAAATTAAAGGTATTATGCGTGGTCGTAATCTACCTGAGGCCATTAAAAATAATTGGCAATATCTCGGTATTGGTGGCGTCATGACGCGGCACATTGCCTATGAAATGGGTGTTGCCTATGCAATAGGCCCCGTCTCTGGCACTAAAATCTTAGCACGCTGCCAAAAACCACCCTTGCCACCGCGCGCGCCGGGCGAGGTATTTTATAGTTATCTAGATTATATCCATACCATGCGTATTTATGATCGTTTTCTCGAATCTGGCTGGACGGTAGAACTCATTGAAGAAAATAATAAAATATTAATTCCGCAGATTATTTCCTGCCTTAGCGAAATTTGGCTTTCGGCTTTGCCGGATACAGATAGAAAGGCAAGGCATGAGTAAGATTAAAATTATATCTGGTAAATACGCTTCAAGATTGATTAACTGCCCCAAAAATCAAACCACCCATCCAATGGGGAATCGTGAGCGGCAAGCCCTATTCAATCAACTTGGCAATGATTTTAGCGGTCTTAACGTACTAGACGCTTTTGCCGGTACCGGTGCGCTAGGCATAGAAGCCTTATCGCGCGGAGCTACTAGTGTCGATTTTCTCGAAAAAGATCGCAAGGCTATTAAAACGCTTGCGCATAGCCTTGCAGATCTCCAGATTAAATCGGCACGCTTAATCCAAAAAGCGGATCAATTAACTACTTACAAACTTATTTTCATTGACCCGCCTTATCATAATTTTCAGTTGCCTCTAGTAAAGCGCATTATGACTCATCTTGCCCCATCGGGGCTTCTCATCGTGTCGCATCCAGCAAATATCACCGTTGACGATCTCATGGAGCCGCATTTAGAACTATTATCCAGTCGCGCTTATGCAGCAGCGCGAATTAGTATTTTTCGGGCCAAATCTCAATCTTAGCATAGGAAAAAGCGCCGCAGTTGCGGCGCAAGGCTTGCTCTTTTGTATGCCATGTTAAATTTTTGAATGTAACATTAGGGGTGACCTGTATCTTTCTCTACAATTGTAATGTGGCGTTGCATGAAATAAGTTTGGAAGAAGCACATAACAATGGCGATTTGTGGTGCGATAAGTTTGATGTTTCAAAAGAGCAATAAAATTATATTAGCATATTTAGCCTAAAAAGTCAATAAAAAGCTTGTCTTTGGCGCTTACTATAAAAAAAGGCTCCCCAAGTAGCCATTATTTATCATTTTTTCTCATGGTGCCCGAGACTGGACTCGAACCAGCACGCTTTTGGCATATGCTCCTAAGGCATACGTGTCTACCAATTCCACCACTCGGGCAAGATGTAATAGAATTATATCACAAGTCCTTATACCTGAATATTATCTATAAGGCTTGCGACTATAAAATGCTCATGTTAAGCTATAATACAGATGAAAGGGTGGTCAAAAAAGACAATTTTTAATTTTTATGAATAAAGTAGCAAAATATATTAATCAATATATCACCGGCGCGGCTTACTCTACGCCTTCCGTCTTAGACGCCTACTCTACCGACCGCTCTATCTTGCATATTACCCCTAAAATTGTTGCCGTGCCGGCTAGTACGGCCGATATTCGTAAGATTATTAATTTTTCATATCAACTCGCCGCCAAAAAAATTGAACTCCCTGTCACCGTGCGTGGCTCTGGCACCACTAAAACCGGCGCCTCCATCGGTTCGGGTATCTTGGTTTCGCTTGAAAAAATGAATAAGGTCGAAGAAATCGATCCTCATCAGCGCCTCGTACGCTTACAGACGGGTGTACGCCTAGACGTTCTACAGAATACTCTCGCTCTCTACGGCTTATATTTTCCTTATGAAGGCCCTGCTGGCACTACCATTAGCGATCTCATTTCGGAAAATATTATCTTAAATCGCTCCGTCAACCCAGGTCAAAGTATCCTTGACTATATTTTGCAGGCCGAAGTAGTCCTCAGTAATGGCGACGCCATTCACGTTGAGGCCTTAAATATGCGCCAATACGAGCAAAAAAAGCTTGGCAACAGTTTCGAGGCTAAGCTTTATGGCAAAGTTGCTTCTATATTAAAAAAAGAAGATGAAACTATTAAGACTTTACCTGACTTCAAGACTAATCGCGCAGGTTACAATGGCGCCAAAAAATTAATCTCTAAAAACAAAATCAACCTGCTGCCATTATTTATTGGCGCTGAGAATACGCTCGGTGTAGTAACGGAAATTATTTTACGCTGCGAACTACTTGCGGACGCTCCGCAGTATTGCGCCATCGTTTGCCCCGATATCAATACGGTTAAAAATTACAGTAAAGTCCTACTTGGTCTCGCACCTATCGCATTAGATTTTTATGACTTACGCATTTTGAACGAGGCAGAAAGTTTTGGTAAAAAGCTTAATCTTTGGCCTAAGACCCCAGAAGATGGCTTTTTAATTGTTGCCAAATACGGCGATCAAAATATTCTGCGTCGTAACCAAAAGATTAAACATATTAAGAAGAATCTCCCGAGTACTGCAAAAATCTATCTGTCTGATGCGCAAAATTATCATGATTTTCAGGAACTCAACGCTATCATTTCTACCTACTGCAACAATGCTGGTTCCGCCAACCGCCTGCCGATTTTAGACGATGTCTACGTGCCTAACACTAATCTACAAAATTTCATGGAAGATCTTGCCAAGCTTTGTAAGGCCTCAAAGATTGAACTCTTGCCTTACGGCTCACTCTTGCACGAAAACTATAACGTCCGTCCCAAGATTAAGCTTAGCGATAACGCCGATCGCAAACGTGCCCTTATCCTCATGAAGGAGTATGCCAAAATCATCAATAATCGCGGCGGTAACTTAGCGGGCGGCAGTGCTGAAGGCAGGCTCAAGGCAATTTTTTGCAACCCATATACCAGTCGTAGGCATTTTGAACTTTACGATCGTATTCAACGGGATTTTGATCCTAGAAATATTATGAACCCAGGCGTCAAACATAACGCCACGCCTCGCTCCGTAGTGAGGGAGCTGCGTAGCTCTTATAACCTCGGTATTGTCGAAAAATAACAGATAGAATTATGATATAATATAAAATTATGAAGATTTCAAGCAAAAAAACTCCCAGCTCAGTCGTAATTACTGCGACTTTTGATACTAACGATTTTGAGCCAGCGCGCCTGAAAGCTTTGTCGCGCCTTGCTAAAAATCTTAAGATACCGGGCTTCCGTAATGGCCATGCGCCTGCTAACGTTGTGGAGCGCCACGTCGACTCTAATATGCTAAATAACGAAACTCTCAATATCTTAATCCAAACTAATCTCCCCAAGATGTTTGATCAGGCTAAGCTTAGGCCCTTATCTATGCCAGACGTACAGGTCATCAAATTTGTCCCAGGTGAGTCTGCTGAGCTTGAAGTCAAAGCCGATATTATGCCGACCGTTAAGCTAGGCGATTATAAAAATCTTCAGGTCGTCGCGCCTAAAACCACCATTAAAGCTGCGCAAGTCGATGAAGTCCTAGACCGAATTGCCGCTTCCATGGCTGAAAGTAAGCTAGTTCAGCGCCCCGCCAAGAAAGACGACGAAGTCATTATCGACTTTGTTGGCAAAAAAGATGGCGTCGCCTTTGAAGGTGGTTCGGCCAAGGATTATAAGTTAGTGCTCGGTTCTGGCAGTTTTATCCCGGGCTTTGAAGAGGGCTTAATTGGCCATGCTGCAGGCGATAAAGTCACGCTAAAACTCAAGTTTCCCGCTGACTATGGCGTCGCCGACCTCGCCGGCAAGGCCACTGAATTTGAAGTCTTGGTTAAGCAAGTAAACGCTCGCACTAAGCCTGAAATTGATGATGACTTGGCTAAAAAAACTGGCGCCGCCGCTAATCTGAAAGATCTAAAAGCCGATATTAAGAAGAACTTAAGCCAAGAAGCGCAGTATCGTGATCTTGAAAAATACAAGGACAAGCTGCTCATAGAACTCACTAAGCAGTCTAAAACCACCGCACCGGCCAGCATCGTAGAAGAGCAATTCCATAATATCAAGCAAGAACTTGAAAGTAATCTTAAAACAAGTAGTATTAGTTTTGATGATTACCTAAAGAGCATTAAGAAAAGTCAGTCGGAATGGGAGAAGGAAGCTAAAAAACAGGCCGAGCAGCGCGTTCTCTCTAGCTTGGTGCTGAACGCTCTTGCTGATGAATTAAATATCAAAGTGCCAGAATCAGAATTTACAGAGAAAGTTGCCGCCATGCAGCACGCCTACAAAAATAACCCAGAAATTGCGAAGCAGCTCGCCTCTCCAGACGTACAGTCTAATATTCGCCACCGTATCCGCATGGACAAAACTCTCGATGCTCTCGCTCAGCTCAATCGCAAATAGATATTCCCATTTTAATCTTTCATCACTCTTATTCTTATTTTGCTGGCGCCGTATATACGTTTAGCCACATCAGTTTAGGGGAGTCATTTCTTGCGCTTCCGGTATTGTAAAAATATGCTTTTTATGATATAGTAAAAAAGCTTTAAAAGGGTAGAAAATATGGATTTAATACGTTATTTTAAACAATTACATCAAGCCAACAAGCAGATAGAGCTACTTAATTTTGTCTACTGGCTTTTTTGTGGCCTTGGCTTAGTTTTATCAATTTTTTCTGCCATCTTCAATCAATCTTTAGCGGTCGCCTTCCTCATTATCCCTATTATTGCTTTCACTGCCATCTGTCTCAATACGCTGGTCTGGGAACTTATTGGTAAATTCGTGCATAGCAAAAAAGCGCAAATGCAAGCCGCTAAAACTATCGATCGTGTAGATAAAAAAGTAAAAATTTTAAACCAAAAAGCTACCAAAAAGATCGCTCGCAAGTCTGCCAAAAAATCCACCAAGAAAAGTACTAAAAAATCCGCTAAAAAAGTTAAAAAATCTCCCCAAAATCAGAATGTCGACATGATTATCTACGAAAATATTATTGATACTTATATTAAGCAAAAAGCCGCTAAAGCATGAATCCTTTAGAGGATAAGCGTAATCTGATCGACGCCTTTAAGGGCATGGACAATGCTGATATTGTGCGCGCTCTTGATGCGCGCCGTAGCCCCTTAGAATTAGCGATTGAAAACTTAAGCCACGATTTTAATATTGGTACCATCATTCGTAACGCCAACGCTTTTAATTTTTCGCGTGTGCATATTTTGGGACGTCGTCAATATAATCGACGCGGCGCCATGGTCACTGATAAATACCTGCATATTGATCATTTTGCAAGTATAGATGACTTTGTTCTAGACGCTAAAAAGCGAGGGAAAAAACTTATTGCAATTGAGAATAATCGCGCCGAGGCTAAAGCCCTCTCTAAAGCGCATTTGATGAAAATACTATTTTAATTTTTGGCTCCGAATCGGACGGTATTAGCACCAAGCTGCTAGCGCAGTCCGACGCCTGCTTTTATATCGAACAACTGGGCAGTACACGTTCCATTAATGTTGGTTGCGCTTCTGCTATTGCCATGTATGAGGCAGTTAAGAAGCTGGGGCTCTTTAGCTAAGCCATTAAACATATCAATTATCCTTATAATGCGCTATAATTTTAGCTAATGACTATGATCGCAAAATTAAAAAGACGTTTTTATTTTATTGCCGCTGCCTATTTCCGTTTCTTTGCAAATTTTTCTTTGCGACGCTGGCAGCCGCGCATTATTATTGTCACCGGCTCCGTCGGCAAGACTACTATGCTCAACTTGATCGAATCGCAGCTTGGCAGCAAGGCGCACTATTCCCACAACGCTAATTCTGCCTTTGGGATTGCTTTTGATATCTTAGGAATGACGGGTGTTACCGCCTCAAAACTCAAATGGATACAGTTAATTCTTGCTAGTCCTTGGCGAGCTCTGAAGGCACATCATCATGAAGCCTTCTATGTAGTAGAGTGTGACGGCGAGCGTCCTCGCGAAGCCAGCACTATTGCTAAGTGGCTAAGGCCAGAACTTTGTATCTGGGTTAGCATCGGTCGTTCGCACGCTTTTTATTTTGAGAAAGAGGTACAGTCTGGCAAGTTTAAGGACATTGATACAGCCATCGCACATGAATTTGCTAGCGTCGCACGCTATACGCGTAAACAGGTCTTTATCGATGGCGATAATCCGCTCATGCTCAAACTTACTAAAGATATCACGGCAGAGCGCCACGCCCTTTCTGCGCGCGCCGTCAGCGCTTATCAAGTTTCTCCTCGCGCTGCTAAGTTTCGTATTGGCAAGCATGACTACCATTTCAATCAACCTCTACCGCGCGCCATTTCTATTCAGCTAGTCATGCTAGACGCTCTTCTATCTTATCTAGACATCCGCCCAGATTATGATTTTAAGCATTTCAAAATGCCGCCTAGTCGCGGTAACTATTTGCGCGGCATCAATAATATTGAGATCATCGATAGCAGCTATAATGCGCATCTTATCAGTATGCGCAGTATGTTGCAGCTGATGCAGGACATTAAGCATCCACACAAGTGGCTAATTTTAGGCGATATGATCGAACAAGGCAGCTATGCCTCCATCGAACATCGTAAACTTGCAGATGATATTCTTAAATTAAAGCCTGAACAAGTAGTTTTAGTGGGGAGGCGCCTAAGTAAATATACTTTTCCAGCCTTGAAGGGAAAACTCCCAGTTGCTAGCTTTGATGATCCTCGTGCCGCCCTAGACTTCATTAAGCGCCAGCACCGTGGTGGCGAACTCATGCTTTTCAAGGGTAGCCAATACCTTGAGTGGATTATCGCCCAGCTTCTGGCCTCGCCATCCGATCAAAAACTCCTCTGCCGCCAAGATCCCGCCCATGTTAAACGTCGTAAATCTTGGGGGCTAGAATGAAAACACTTTATATTTTGCACGGTTGGAGTTTCCGCAATATCGAACCTTGGCAGGAAGTTAAAAAAGCCCTGAAGGGTTTTGGTATTGACGCTAAGCTGATTTGCCTCCCCGGCTTTGATTTAAGTAAGTCTGATCAAAAATCTTACGACGTTAAAGATTACCTTGCTTTTATTAAAACGCAGCTTCCAAAAGGCGCCATCGCGTTAGGGCATAGTAATGGCGGGCGCTTGCTCTTAAACCTCATGAGCGAAGATCCGCACTTTCTTAAAGCTGTCATCCTATTAAACTCAGCTGGTATTTATGAATATTCCCGCAAAAAACAGCTAATCCAGCGCGCTGCCAAAACTTTTAGTTTTTTGAAAAGAGTGCCACTGCTACGTAAAATCGTGCACCGTATTACGGGTAGCGATTACGGGCATGCACCCAAAAATATGCAGAAGACTCTTACTAATATGCTAAGCTCCGATCAAAAATTACAACTTCAACATATCCAAACTCCCGTCCGCATTATATGGGGTGAAGATGACCGCACCACTCCTCTTCGTCAAGGCCAAAAACTTAATCAACTTTTGCCCAAGTCTAATTTACGCGTTATTTCTGGTTGGGATCACGCGCCATATTTCAAGCATCCCGCTCAGCTTGCTAAGGTAATCGCCGAAGAATACAACATTTTAGTGGAGGAAAAATTATGATCAAAATCAAGCCTCTAGAGCGGCAGCATTTAGAGTCATTTTTAAATAAAAAATACCCTAACGCCCCTATTTTTCAGACCCCAATCTGGCAGAAAGTTATGCAGGAAAGCCGCATCGAGTCATTTTTGGTTGGTTTTTTTGATGATGACCTTCTAATTGGCTCTGCTCTCATTGCCAAGCATCACGCTAAGCGTGCCACTTATATGGAAATTGCTTCTGGCCCCATCCTTGATTACGAAAACCTAGCGCAATTACAAAGTTGTTTTGAAGCGCTAAAAGCCTTTGCAAAGACCAAAGGCTGCTCTTTCGTGCGCCTGCGCCCTAATCTTGAAGACTCGCCTAATTATCGCAAAGCTATGCAAAAATTGGGCCTAAAAATAGCCCCTATGTATATGCACGCTCAAAATACTGCTAAGATCGACCTTAGTCCTAGCTGTGACGACCTTTTAAAAAATATGCGTCGTCAAACTCGCTATGAAATTAAGCGAGGCATTAAGCAAGGAATTACAATCACTAAGACCACCGACAATAAGGCCTTCGACGCATTTTATCGCTGCCAAAAGGCCACCGCAGCTAGACAGGGTTTTATTATTTCTCCGCGTCGCCACATTAGTGCCTTGCAAAAAGCGCTAGGTGAAAAGTTCCAGCTTTACATCGCTAAAAACGCAGCGGGCGAAGTGCTCGCCTACGCCGCTTTTATTGTGACAAAACCTGAAGCTTTCTATCTAGAGGCAGCCTCTACTGATTTAAACCGTAAACAACCGGGCGCCTATGCTATCCAGTGGCAGGCCATCCAAGATTTTCGTCAGCAGGGCATCAAAAGCTATGACCTCTTTGGCATTGCGCCAGAATACGCCAAAAATCATCGTTTTGCTGGTGTTACTACCTTTAAGATGGGCTTTGGCAGCAGGCGCGTTAATTACGTGCCAGACTACGATCTAGTCGTCAAAAGACTCCCTTATCTCTTTAATTTCATTATTGAAACAATACGCAAACATCATCGTCATCTTTAAAGAAAGGATTTTATGCAAATTATTGATGCCATCAATCAATCTCAGTGGGACGCCTTCATCACTAGCCATTCCGATGCTAATTTTCTGCAGTCATGGGCATGGGGCGTTTTTCACGCCAGCCGTGGTAAAACCGTGATTCGCCGCATCCTCACTGACAATAAAGGTAACATTAAAGCCGCTTACACTGGGCAAGTCGAGGATGCAAAAAGAGGCAAGCATATTGAAATTGCCGGTGGCCCCATTCTGGATTGGAGTAATAAAAAAATCTACCAAGCTATTTTTGACGATATTAAGGCGCAAGGACAAAAATATCACTGCGTTTTCGTGCGCGTACGCCCACAGATTCAAGAAAATCTTACAAATCGCAATATTTTTATGCAGGCGGGTTTTCGCTCAGCACCTTACTATCTATCGGTGGAACTCGCCGGCATATTAGACCTTGATCAAGACGAGGAAACGATCAAGAAAAATTGCTCCACGCGTATCCGTCGTGCCCTCAATAAGGCTAAAAAAGCAGGAGTTACGGTGGAGGTTTCGACTGACCCAGAGCGCATCCACGAATTCTATCAAATCCAACTTGAAACCGCTTCTAGGCATCACTTTTTCTCATTTTCGGAATCATTCCTCAAAAAACAGTTCGCCGCCTTCGCCAAATATGGCCAAGTGCAGCTATATATCGCTAAATTAAATAATCAAGTTTTAGCTGAAAACTTTATGATTTTCTATGGCAACGAGGCTTCTTATCATTATGGTGTTTCCTCTGAAGCTGGCACCAAGATCAGCTCCGCTCCTCTCCTGCATTTTGCCGCAATGGAAGAGGCGCGTCGACGGGGCATTAAGCGTTATAATTTCTGGGGAATTACTGAAAAAGACGCCACCAAGCACCGTTTTTATGGTGTTAGTCGCTTCAAGCGTGGCTTTGGCGTCTCCGAATTACGCTATTTGCATGCGCACGATCTCGTATTAAAACCTTGCGCCTATAAAATTAATTGGCTAATTGAGCGCGCACGTTCTCTACGCCGCCACGTCTAAGTCCTTGAATAAAGCTTATCTTTATTTTAAAATAGAACCATATCAAACAAGGAGGATTCTATGTCAAAAAAAGTTAAGAGTTATATAGAGAGCCATTGGTCTGTTTTTGTGGCTAAAGGTGTAATTGCTCTCATTGCCGGTTTTTATCTTACTTTTTATCATGCTGCCTACGACCTCAAGTCGATGTCCACGGTCATCGCGGCCACTTTACTAGCGCTAGGCGCCATTGAGTTTCTAAATATCATTAGCCACAAGCGCCATCAAAGTAATGTAGTCCTCGTAGCTCTCATTGCCTTGCTCGAGCTCCTTGCCGGTTTTGCGATTATGTTTTCGGCCCAAATCGCCAAAAGTTTCCATCTTCACGATATTCAGCTCGTCCTCTTTGCCACCTACACTTTAATTTATGGTCTCTTTACTATAATTCTAGGCTTTACTAGTTTCAAAAATCTTACCAATCGTTTTATCTTCATCTTTGTCGGCATGTTGTCTTGTATCGTAGCTTTTTCTATTCTAGGCGGCCAGCTCAACTTTAATGCTACCTTTATCAGGTTATTTGGCACTTACCTTATGTTCCGTGGTTACGGCGACTGTGTTTATGGCGTCCACTCCCGTGATCAAAAACTCTTAGAGAAAGCTCATAATTAAAAATGTTTTTAAGTCCTGCGCAAAAAATTGAAAAATACTTCAAGAAGCATCCAGAGATTAAGAAGATTGTCATAACTGGCAGCTATGGCACCAAATCAGCTATATATGCCATTTCTAGCGTTCTATCAAGCCAGCTTAATGTGAGTCTTGGCGTAAACCCTAAAGAGACTTGCGACCTAGCCATCTTAGATTTTAACTCCATGAATAGCTTTCCTAACATTTCTGCGGACATTGTAGCCTTAACCAGTTGTCGCTCCGAAAGTGACCTCCGTAAATTTGCGCCCCAATTAGAGCGCGCTAAATATATCCTTGTTAATATGGACGATATCGCCAAAGAGCTCCTCGAAAAAGTACGCGCCTGCAAAGGTCAACTTATCACTTATGGCGATGAGATGCCTGCCGACTATTATTACGAGAACGTTGATTTTACTATAGATGGTTTTACGGGCACTTTCATAAATCCAGACGGAGACCGCACGCCCGCCGATGTCCATATGATTGGCGAACATAACATCCGTCCCGTCACTTTAGCTTTTGCCATTGCAGAGCTTTTTCAAATTCCTAAGGAGCAGATTAATAGCGCCATCGAAAAAATCCGCCCATTACGCGGGCGTATGTCGCCAGCCCGGGGTATTAATTCTTCAATCGTAATTGACGATTCAGCTGACATTTCTGCCATCTCAATCAAAAACGGCATTCACGCCATTTCCGCCCTACCTGCACCTTCGCGCATCGTCGTCATCAAAAACCTGAGGCGTAAAATTTCTTATAATCCTGAGTTTATTTCTGAGATTATTATTATCGACCCTGATATTTCGGTCAGACAACATGGTATTTTTCGTAACTTCCATGACGAAGTTTCCGCCATTCAATATCTTCAGACCCGTGCCGAGGCGGGCGGCATCATTCTACTAGAATGCCCCTTGCCAGAGATTATTATCAGCTACAAGCTTGACTAAAAGCTGGCCGCGTTATGATATAATGAGGTTATGGCAAAAGTAATTACGATTACTAATCAAAAAGGAGGTGTCGGCAAAACCACTACGGCTATTAACCTCTCTTTTTATCTTGCCAAAGCCGGTAAAAAAACCTTACTTATTGACTTTGACCCACAGGGCAATGCCAGCTCTGGTCTTAATATCGAAAAAGATCAAGCTCATATCTCAATGTCGCAGCTTTTACTTTCGCAAAATCAAGCCCACGAAGCCGTCATGCCCACCTCTGTTAAGAACCTCTCCATTATCATTGCTACGCCTGAGCTCGCTGACACCGAAATTAAAATGACACAGCTGGAAAACCGCTTTACTATTTTTCGCGACATCATTAAAACCCTGCGTAAAGATTATGACTACATTATCATCGATTCGCCGCCCAGCCTTTCTCTTATTACGGTTAACTGCATGATCGCTGCCGACTATTTACTCCTGCCTGTCCAGACCGAGTTTTATGCGCTCGAGGGCGTAGCACAGCTGCTCGAGAGTATGCAGCTTATCAAGAAGGCTAGTAACCCTAAGCTGCAGATTCTAGGCGTCGTGGCCACAATGTACGACAAGCGCACTAGTTTAAGCGCACAGGTCTTAGCCGAGATTCAAAAATACTTCAAAGATCTCGTTTTCAAAACCACCATCCCGCGTAATATTCGCCTTGCTGAGGCACCTAGCCACGGTGTTCCGATTGGGCAATATGATCGTTTTAGTAAGGGCGCCAAAGCTTATAAGAATCTCGCCGCCGAAGTAATAGAAAGGACAAGTTAATATGGCCAAAGGTTTAGGTAGGAGTTTCGAATCCTTAATCCCCAGCGATTTAGACGTTTTTGATAAGGTCTCCGATTTTGCCGCTGATACCGCTAATTTAAAAGAGGTTGCACTCGATAAAATCGAGCCCGACCCCAACCAACCCCGCCGCAAGTTTGAAGAAGCATCACTGCAGGCTCTTGCACAATCCATCAAGGAGCATGGCGTCCTTCAGCCAATTATCCTCAGCAAAGAGGAGAATGGCCGCTACATGATTGTAACGGGCGAACGTCGCTGGCGCGCCAGCAAGCTTGCCGGCAAAGATAAGATCCCCGCTATCATTCGTAGTCTTGATACTCAAAAACGCCTTGAGCTAGCTATTATTGAAAATTTGCAGCGCGAAGATTTAAACTCCCTTGAAATTGCTAGCGCCTATCTCAGGCTCAAAACCCAGTTCAATCTTAGCGACACCGATATCGCAAACAAACTCGGCAAAAGCCGCTCTGCCGTTATCAACACGATGCGCCTACTTAATCTTCCCGATAAAGCCAAAAAACTTATGCTAGAGCATGGCCTCAGCGAGGGGCAAATGCGCCCGCTCATCAAGGCAACTCCAGAAGAAATCGATGCTGTTTTACCTAAAATCATCGCCGAAGATTGGAGCGCACGTAAGATCGAGCAATATATGGTGCGCCTCAAGGCCCAGCGTCAGGCCGTAGATAAGGCCGCTCACCGTCAAATTGACGAGCAGCTCTATCGCAAGCTCGATCACATCAAAGCTCATACGGGTTTTAAAGCTACCATTACCACCAACACAAAAGGTGCTGGCGAGATGAAAATTAAATTTAAAAATAGAAAGGAATTAGACAAGCTATGTACGATTCTAACGACACCAAATTAAAAATGGCCACGGTTATCGACCGTTTTATCGGCGAGCTTAGCAAAGTTCGCACTGGCCGCGCCCACACTGATATGTTAAACGGCATCAAAGCTGAAACTTACGGCCAATGCGTCCCCCTCAATCAGATTGCTAATATCACCGTGTCTGGCGGCACCATGTTGGTCGTCCAGCCCTTTGATCCTAATAATATTAAAGCTATCAGCGATGCTATTCGCGCTGATCAAAGTCTCGGCTTTAACCCCACCGATGACGGCCGCATCGTACGTATTCCGGTGCCACCACTTACAGAGGAGCGCCGCCTTGAAATCATTAAAAATGTCAAAGGCAAGGTTGAAGAGGCAAAAATTGCCATCCGTCAGGCTCGCGATGACGCACGTAAAGAGTTAAAAGAGATTGAGCTCTCACAAGATGAGACGCGCGCCCACGAAAAAACCATCGACCAGCTCACCCAAGAGTTTAATGCCCGCATTGATGAATTATTTAAGGCTAAAGAAAAAGAACTCTTAACCATCTAATAGGCACATTTTAGCCTCAAAAAACTCGGCTCTTTCCAGCCGAGTTTTTATTATGAATCTGAAGTTTAATTTAAGATAATTTTTTCACCTGCAAAGCATCTAATTCTACAGACGTGTCGCGCCCAAAGATTGATACCATCACCTTGAGCTTACCCTTCGTAGCATCAATTTCGGCAATTGAACCATCAAAACCATTGAAGGCGCCGTCGGTAATTGCCACTACTTCACCTATTTCGTAATTCATCTTAAACTTTGGATCTTCCACGCCCATACGTTTGCGAATCTTCTGCATTTCACGCTCCGATACGGGTGTAGGCTGCGTACCAGTGCCCACAAAGCCAGTGACGCCAGGAGTGTTGCGTACAATATACCAAGTCTCATCTGATAATTTCATTTCCACTAGGACATAGCCTTGAAAAATCTTCTTCTCAACAATTTTACGTTTGCCGTTTTTGATTTCGATCTGTTTTTCCTTCGGCACAATGGCATCAAAAATTTTATTTTTAAAATCAATAGTGCCGACACGTTGCTTAATTGAATCTGCCACCTTATCTTCGTGTCCCGAATAGGTGCTAATTGCGTACCAAGCCCTGGTATCATCATAACGGTTTACAGCCATTTTATCCTCCAATCACTGTCTTAAAAATTAATTTAAAGAGCGTATCAAGTAGCAAAATTATAACGGCGAATATAATCACATAAATCACTACGGAAAAAGTCATCTTCCAAGTTTCTTTACGGCTGGGCCAGCGCACTTGACCAAGTTCAAGCCAAGCTCCACGAAAATATCCAACTTTCTTATCTTTTTTAGTCTCAGTATTTGCCTTGCGGCCGCGTTTTTTCTTGCTAAAAATTTTCGTTAATTTTTTCTCTTTTGCTTGACTTGCTAGCGCTTTTGGCTCATTAGCCTTTTGGTTATTTAGGGCCTTAGCTTTAGGCGCATCATCAGTAGTCTTTTTCTTTTTGTCCTGCGCTTTTATTCGCGTAATGTTTGCCATTTAATTCTCCTTTAAAAATAAGTCCTTCCGGACTCTTGTCAATATTCTAACACGCTAAGATACATACTGCAAGTAAGTCTTAGCATTACGATTTTCGGCGAAATTAGTGAAAAAGTCGACTAACTGATGCTGCGCATAGAACTCAAGGTCAAAGTCGCTCTCCCAGACTTCGAGTGCGCACTTCAGTGCCGCCCAAAAATCTTCACCAATTGTAGCATCAAAATAGACATAAGAGCTTCTATCAAAACCCTGCATCATCTCACTCTCAGGCGCCACTAAAACTGCTAGATTCATTAAGTCCGACATCCAGTAATTTGACATAAAATTACTCTCTGGCTTCGTCGTATTTAAGCTAATATTACTGGCCTGACTGAGCTTATTACTAAAGCGCTCATCGGCATCCACGACGTAGTGTATACGCTCCTTGCAGATCTTGTCGCTATGAATTTGCGTTAAAATCTTGGCGAGCTCTTTTCCAGAGCAATGCTCCTGATAATGACTTAACGGATCAATCGCGCCCACAATCACGATATGCGCATTAAAATCCTCTAGTAAAACCGCCAGAATATGCTGAGCAGAGAAAATATCCAGTAGCCTATCGTCATCAAAGAGAGCTTCCTTGCGGATAGTAATTAATTTAGCATCGGCGGGAATATTTAACACTCTGCCGTATTGATCATGATATTCTGATGCGATCCGATTAAAACTATAGCGATTACTGCGCTTTAGCTCCCGAATTTGCTCGGCTTCAAGTTTCGCCATCAGTTGCTTGGTCTTAGCTTTTGCATTATCTTGACTAATCTCTAAACCTATCTGTTCAAAATAAGTTTTTACATTGCTAGCAATCGCCTCATTATTACTATTTAAAAGGCGTATCATCTGGGCATCCTCATGCGCGACTTGCCGCATTTCCTTAGTAAAGTAGACTTGCTTATGTAGCAATTTTTCCGCAATCGTCCAGAAATCAATCTTCTTATTTTTTTGAGCGCAAGCTTTAATAAAATCACGTAGCTCTTTGTTATGTAAATTCGGCAAAACGTAAGCCTCAAACTGTCTCAGGCTAAAACTTTCTTCACGCTCAATACTTTGATCTAGCCCTAAAATCGTGTCTCGCGAGATAAAGCAGATCGCCTCGTGCAAACTTAGGCCACCATCCATCAAGCGATCAATCCTAACTAATACCGCCAAAATGCTATTTACAGAGGCTAAGTGGTGCAGAGAAGCCTTAATCCCTAAAAGCTCCAAAGCATAATATCCGCCAAAGCCCAGCGCCGTATATCGTAAAAGTCGCTTCGTAGATCCAGGGATAGTATATTGCTCGCCCAGCGCGTCGCTACTGATCGCAATATTCAAACTACCGTTCTTCGTACGCTTTAATACGTCAAAAACTGCCACTGAGCCAGCCGCCTTTAAAAGAAATGAGTCTAAAAATGTAAATCCCGCCTCCGTCGCCTTGACTTTGGTCTTCGGATAATCAAAGCCGCCCTTTACTGCAATCTGTTTGCTGCGAATACTAAAGTATGGCATAATCGCAATATTTGCCACTTCACTAGCTTTTAGGCTCGCCAAAAAATCTTTCGCATGTGAAGCCAGTAGTCCACTGCCAGGTAGAAAATCTTCATAAAGTTCTTCGGACGACCAAAATACCAGAGGTTGTTTTTTGCTAATCTCTTCCTGTTTAACACCCTTGCGTACATAGCTCAAAAAAGACTTAGTCGTCTCAATCTGCTTCATGCGAGCCAGTTTCGTGTCAACACCCACTCCTGTTGTATCCATACCTCTAGTATAGCATAAAGATTTTACGAAACTCAAAGCTTCTGATAAAATAATGCTGTTACGCATTCTAATTAAAATAAATTAGGAGAAAAAATGGCAAAAAAAATTATTGGTAATTTGAAGCTCCGTATTCCAGGTGGCAAAGCGACAGCAGGCCCTCCAGTTGGTTCGACGCTAGGTCAATGGGGTCTCAATATGATGGATTTCATTAATCCTTTCAATGATCAAACCAAGGAGTATCAAGGTAAAGACGTCATCGTGCATCTTCAGGTCTTTGACGATCACAGCTTTACTTGGAACTGTCTCGGACGCCCCGTGGACGATTTAATTCGTGAAAAGGCTGGCATCAAGAAAGGCAGCGGCAAACCTAACAGCGAAAAAGTTGGCAAGATCAGCCGTAAGGATATCGAAGAAATTGCCGAAATGAAAAAAGACGTTCTAAACGCTATTGATCTTGAAGGCGCCGCCAAAGTTGTGGCAGGCACTGCTCGCTCAATGGGCGTAGAAGTTGTCGACTAATTCTATTCTTACTTAAAGAGCCTCTTTTAATGGGGCTCTTTTTGTTAATATCTTATAGTTCTCGCCCCCAAGTTTTACTGCATGGCTGGAATATGTTAGAATATTTTTATTAATTAATTTAAGACGGGAGAGGAAACTCGTTAGCACCGCGAAAGGAAAAATCTATGGCAGAAGAAACTGCAAAGGCTCCCCTGCAAGATGCAGAAGCCGATATTAAAACTAGCCCAGTAGAAAATGAAGGTTTCGCAAAAGCCGGTAAACGCTCTAAAAAACAAGTCGAAGCCGTGCAGGCTGAAGCGGAACGTCAAGCTCGCAAAGAGGAGCGCAAGGAAGCGGAAGCTGAAGGCCAAGTTAAGGCTGGCCCTACCCCAATTACACGCAGCCGCCTAGAGCGCCGTGGCAAAAATTACCGCGATGCCTATGCGAAAATTGATCGAAACAAAGCTTACCCCCTAGAAGAAGCACTTAAGCTCGCCCTAGCGACTAGCCCAGTTAAATTCGACGCCACTCTAGAAATGCATTTTCGCCTCGGTGTCGACCCACGCCAGGCCGATCAAAACATCCGCGCAACTGTCACCTTGCCAGAGGGTAGCGGTAAAGAGGTACGCGTAGCCGTTTTCGCCCCACTAGATGTCGCAAAGGCCGCTAAAGCTGCCGGTGCCGACATTGCGGAAGACGAAGAGTTCTTACATCGCCTCGATAAAGAGCAGCTCGATTTTGATGTTTTAATTTCCACACCTCAATATATGTCTAAGCTCGGTCGCTATGCCCGTCTCCTTGGTCCAAAGGGTCTGATGCCTAATCCTAAAGCAGGCACCGTTACAAACGATGTCGAAAAGGCCACTAAAGAAGCTAAGGCTGGCAAAATTGAATACCGCATCGACAAGCAGTCTATCGTTCACGTAGGCCTCGGTAAGGTCTCCTTCGGCGAAGAACGCCTCCTCAAAAATATTAAAGCTTTCAGCGATAGTCTTAAAAGCCAAAAACCAAACTCCCTCAAAGGGCACTATGTTAAATCTGTCTATATGACTACCACCATGGGCCCAAGCATCCAAGTTGAAAACATCTTCAACTAAACTTGCTTCAAAAAATCTCCACTCCTAGGTGGAGATTTTTGTTATAAAATTATCTCCGCTCTCCAATTTTAAAACCAGCAAAAAATCCACCTTGTGGTGGACTTTTTAGCGCTTTTTCTCTTTTACTTCATTACGACCAAGCGACTTTTTCGTTTCAGTAAAGACAACATGCTTACGCAAAACGGGGTCGTACTTACGCAGACTCAGCTTATCGGGGGTATGCATGGTATTTTTCTTAGTGTAATATTGACGAATTCCAGAACCTTCCGACACTAAACCGACTAGTTTGCGCTTCGTGTTAGATTTTTTCTTTGCCATGCTAGGTATTGTAACATAAGACCGCGATATATGCTATACTCTTACAGAAGGGCATCAGCCCCTGCGCCGTCTTAGCTCAGTGGTAGAGCACCTCCATGGTAAGGAGGGGGTCATGAGTTCAAATCTCATAGACGGCTCCATAAGAGTCTAAGGCTCCTTGATAGCACTAGGTCAAATGACCTGGTATTATCAAGGGGGTTTTTATTTCTGGAAGCCGTTTTAAAATTTTTGTTTTGTGGTTGGTATCAAATAGAACAGCACTCGAGAGGCGTTTTTTTGGCTAGGTGTCTCTCTTTTGCATCAAAAAAGAATTGTTTAAGAAAGGGAAATCCCCGGCTCAGAGAACCGGGGATGGTTGGTTAGGTTTACGAATCAGCAGTGGGGCTAGGCCCCGAAACCGACAACTTCTTCCCTGGACAACTTCGTCATAGCCGTCCGTGTCGCAGGCTATGAGGTTTTTAGGCCTCAATCGCCTTTTTCGCCATCATCATCGCGCCCTCGAGCGAATCGGCTCCGCCGATGAATCCGCTATTGTGGCAGAATTTAGCGTCAGAAACGCCACTCACTGCCTGGAGGTCGTTTGCCGGAACTCCGCACCATGCCTCAGGAAGAGACTTGCGGTTACCGAAGGAACCGATGGCGTCCGGGATCGCTTGGACATTGTACCCTCCACGATTGCTCGGGAAGACAACGTACAGAGCCTCAGCGGCCTTATGATCTTCGGAAGTCAGAACGTGCTCTTGCCACGGTGCAAACTGCGGCAGAACGATGATCTGCCCCTCAGAGGCCTCGATGGCCTCGTCCACGAGCGCCTTGGCACGAGCCTTACTTTCAGCAGAAGCAATTGCGCGGGCAAGTACACCCTGAGCAAAGCTTACTGCTTCGAGGAAGGCGTCATCCGGCTTTACCTCCGAATCCCAGTCAGGGTTGAACCCCGAAATGAGGTTAGAGATACTTGCCGGCTTCGCCGGATAGTCAACGCTAGGGAGAGCCCCGTTGTCGACCGCATCGATACCCGCAATAAGCTCCTGGTCTACGAAGGCCCAGGCCTGCTCGCAGGAAACGAGCTTCTTCCCGAAGTCGCGCCAGATCAGTCCGGCAGAGCTGTACGGTACACCGTTCTCACGGGTGCCATTTCCGCCGCGCTGATGATGGTCGTAATTGCCGCCGCCGATATCGTAGACGAAAGCCTTGGTGTCCTCAGGTACACGGAATGTGCGGTTGAGGGTCACGGTTTCGATCGCGGACAAAATGGCGGTTGCCATTACCTCGTCGGCATGGAACACGCCTCCGTGAGTGATATGGCTTGCCTGGTCGATAGTTGCGATGTTGATTGCGTTGAAAGTTATCATCATAATGTTTTCCTCCTTTTGAAAACATGGCCAACGTCCACTATGGATTAGGGGAAATTTCCCCTGCGTTGACAAAGATTCTACCACCCCTTGTGGACAGCGGAAAACAGACAATTTAACTTATCTGTTTTACGCCGCCCACAAATAAGAAGAAAACTATATTTCAAACTTGCTTAACGTAAACCTTTTCAATGTGCTAGCTTGCGTCGGTCTGGTTATGCCATTATCAAGCTTATGCTCATATAATATAATACATAGCCTTATTTGTCAATACATTTTATGCTTATTTTACCACTATAAAGTATAAAAACGTAAGATTTTTACCTCTGTTTGACATGAATTGCAAAATCTTTCTATGTTTTTACTAAACTTTAGTCTATTTCTCCCCTTTTCTGGATCAAAAATCCACCCTCAAATAGGGTAGTTTTCAAGATAACTAAAAATCCCCGAACACTTTTGTTCGAGACTTCAATAAAGTAAATGTACGACTGGCTAAGAGGGAAATCCCGCCAGTAAATCCGTTTTTTACCTTGATCGGTGTCAGTAAGCATTAGACCGTTTTTTTACCGTGGGTGCGGCGCCATTTTCATGGTAAGAATGGGGTCATAAATTCAAATCTCATAGACGGCTCCATATAGCACTCGAAACATCTTGTTTCATGTAGCCAATTGGCTATGTAGGCGAGGTATTTTTTGTTATTGCCGAAGATTTTGGCTTATAAGATTCTCGAAATTCAGCGTTGCCCGCAATACAAAAAAGAGTTAACAGGGCATCCGGTACTTTTGCGTAAAGATAATGAGACCGAAATTTGCTTTTCTCTGCATAGAGATCTTATTTGGATCTAGGCCATATATAATACTAATTACTTACATACTCAATACTTCACCTATAACATTATTCATTATACTACCGTCTCGTAGTTCGCCATCTCTTGCCCCTACAATACCGCCAGCTCCATTCAAGTTTATTAACTAATCCTTTACGCGCTTAGACCAAAATCCCCATTAAGAATTTCTCTAGATTATCTATTGTATTGACGCTAAAATAGTTAATTAGCTTATTAAATATCCCCCCAGAACACACTTATTATTTCCAGTTGCCCATAATATAAGTATCGTTACTATGAAGCGCAATCGCCTGACGAACTGCGTCTCTATCAGAATAGTCCATAGCTGCTATTTCAGCGGGATCATTTTGCGCTTTTTTAGTCGCTATTTCAATAGCTTTTATAAAGTATTTCTCCATCGTAATAATCTGTTCTTTAGCATTTTTTAATTCTTCAGGATGCATCCATCTTCTCTCTGCGTCATCCAGGCGTTCTAGCATAAAACGAATATCAGACGCCTGCTCACGGCATTCAAACAGCGTACACCACTTCGCACATCGTTCAGCATTTTTATATTTAGCTTTTTCCTTCTGATAAACTCCCTCACCATATTTTTTCCGATATTCATTAGTCGGCATTCCCGAAGACAAAATATCAGTTATGTCAGTCGAATATCCTACAATAAAACGCGGCATAAGGTCAATTCGTCCTTTTTGATATATTGGATCCCAAGGGTTACTTTTATCTTCGTAGTATTTAGCTGATACAAAACCAGGAATTTTAAGCCCATACCTAAACTTAAGCGGCAATGAGCGCGTTTTTAATATATCTCGCCCAAAATAATCTTTATCTATATAGCTATAGCCAAATTCAGAAACTCTCTCTGGCGCAGTATTTTTCTTACCGTAAACATGTTTCCATCTGAATTTTTGCGCCATTTTTACTTTATCAGTATTGTAAGTCAAGTCAATCGCAAATGGCATTGTTTCGTGCCTAGTCTCTTTATTTCTAATCATGCCAACGACGTCGATATGATTAAAAGCATCGTCAACATCGGCAGTAGGACAAGTAACTAGCGCCAAATAGTCTGGGTCTTCACCATATATCTCTTCTTCGTTGAACCAGTCCCCAAGCTCTACCATGTCTATGAAGGTTTTTTCTAAAATCTTAGCATCTGACCTCTCTTCGCTTTTTCGATAGTTTGGGCTGCGCCTCAAATCATTAAGTTGTTTAATGTCGCTTTCTACGTCTTCTACCGGATATATCTGCCCCTCAAACTCTCGTGGATCCGGCGTTAATTCTACAAGAATATTTTCTATATGCTCATAGTTAGAAACCGGCTTTGGCGCATTAGGATTTAACATTAAAATACCTTTTCATAAATAATTTTATAACCATAATACCATAAAAATAGCCCGCCAATTAAGCGGGCTGCGGGGGTTTTAAACATTTTTATCCCGGTTCAAGAAAAAGTCTTCGCAAATCCATCTCAGAACGCCAACAATAAATCGCTCCTGATAATTATGGTTTGAGGATGCAATTTTAATCTCAATAATCCCTCTCTCGAAGAGATATTCGTCAGTAACTACATACATTGTGCCGTGTGACTTTGCCTCAATAACGTCTTTTAGATTATTCCACTTATCGGTAGATAATAAACTCTGATACCTAGCCGCCGAATAGCGAATTTCTACTCCAATAGGACGTTCCATAAAAGAGGCTTTATGAATCGAAAAGACAAAATAATTATGAGACCTGTTCCAACTAAAAACAAAATCGCCAAGTCTCTGCCCCATAAAACCACCCCCTTTCTAAAAATGTGCCTTCTTCTAGAGTTCTTTTACCTTCGTCTAGAATTTTTTAATTATAGCACTAACTTTATATTTTGTCAATATATCACCTAATAAACTAATCTATTTTTCTCGCATAATAATAAGTTTTCATTCTACTTTGCGACAACGACAATAGGCATCATATGAGTATAAGCACTCAAATAGTAAAAAGTGTTTTCATTTATTTTTACTACGGTCTTATTTTTAAAATATTTCGACTGAGCTTCTTCGTCTTTTAAGAAACAGTTATGAATCGATAAAACCAATGGTTAAGTTGGCTTTTTACATATTAGCATTATTATGATATAATATGATGCAGACAGCTAAATCCAAATAAGTAGTTCTTTAAAAGGGAGGGGGAACCATGTCTAACAGTTTAAGTTTTTACGAAGAAGCAGTCGTTAACGCCCGTCGAGCCAAGGCTAAGGCCAAGGCTAATTTAAAACAAATTACTAAGCAGTGTCGCGCTCAAGCCAAAATTATAGAGCAAACTTGGCAAGACATTAAACATTACCAAGATAATCTTGTTAGTAGCGAACTGCAACAAGATGCCGACTATATTGAGCTTTGGGGTATGCAAGATCGTCTAAGATTTAGAATCGATCAATATAAGAAGCTTATTAGAAAAAGTAATAGGGAGCAGGAAAAGCTCAGAAGTAGGGCTGAATCCCAACTTCAGGCAGGACGACAAGCGGAAGCAAACTTGTCGCTAAAACAAGCCGACCAAGCCAAGCGTAAATCTATGAGCTTAACGAACAAACAAAATAAGCTTAAAGCTCAAAAAAAGGCCATAGAGACGAAGATTACCGCCAGGCAATGTCAAGTGTTTCCAGAGTTAAGTACAAAGATTGCTGTACACGAAGAAGCTAAGCAGACCCAAGATACCTTACGCATCTCGCAGCGTCGGGCTAAAAAACATCTGAAAGACTGTCAAGAAAGGCTGAATCTAGCACAAGAACGTTATATAAAAGCGCAAAAAGCCTCTAAAGCTACGGCCGAACGAAACACATCAAAAAAAGTCAGGATTTGCTGCTACAGATGTAGAAAGATTATCTTCGTAAGTGGAAATGAAAAATATTGCCCAGATTGTAAAGCTTTTTTCGCCTTTAGCAACCAAAGCCGTTAATACTGTTGGATAGAGCCGCCAAAGCGCGGCTCTTTTTATCTTTTAAGTCTTTAAATATATGTCTATAAAATCTCCATATCAGCCATAATATGCTATAATAAGAACGTTTTGGGGTGTCGCCAAGTGGTAAGGCAGTGGGTTCTGGTCCCACCATGCGGGGGTTCGAATCCCTCCACCCCAGCCAAGATTCAAAAAGTCCCGCGAGGGTCTTTTTTTTTATTTATTAAAAGCCCAGCATATGCCCCCTATCCTGAGTTCATGTCTAATAGTTAGCTATATATCCCCTAAGTAAAATTACGGATTTTTCGAATCAATACTGCCACAATTAAAATCCCTAAATTAACTAGCACAATCGTACTGCCGCTAGGCGTACCCCAAAGGTAAGAGGCGGCTAAGCCAATTAAAAACGCCAGCACCGCAAAGCCTCCCGCGCTAAGCACCACGGCTCGAAAACTCTTTGCAAACTGCTGCGCCGTTAGGACTGGGAAAATCATCAAGCTTGAAATTAGTAAAGCCCCCATCATCCTCATACCTAAAACTATTACTAAGGCGCACATTATCGCAAAAACTACGCTATAAACTTGCGTCTTCACGCCAATAGATCTAGCAAAATCTTCATCAAAGCTAATGGCAAAGATTTTGTGGTAAAAAACGGTAAATATAACTAAGCAAAGCGCCACCACCGCTAAACTTAGTATTAAATCGGCCTGACTTAACGATAAAATACTCCCAAACAAATAACTATTAATATCAACATTTGCCCCTGTTACCGTAATTGCAAAACTACCAATCGCCAAAGCCGCCGCTGACATCACCGCTATTATTGCGTCGCTTTTTAGCTCTGACCTTTGATTCAGCCTCACTACCAAAAAAGCCGCTAGTAGAACCACGGGAATTGCGAAATATAGCGGCGTTAAACTTAAACTTAAACTAAAAGCTATAGCAAAAGCGCCAAAAGCCACGTGCGACAAGCCATCTCCAATCATTGAACTACGCTTCAAGACCAGTGGCACGCCTATAAGAGCAGCGCAAAGCGCAAGCGACAGCCCCACTACCAACGCTAGTTGCATAAAATCATACGAAAAACCCTCACATAAAGATTTAAAAAGATTAAATATCGCCATGTATTCTCCTTATAAAAGCTTCTTTTCCGTAACATGTCGCTCGTTTATCCTTTAAAAGTAGCACCTTATCACCAATTAAATTACCGTGGTCAAGGTCATGCGTCGCCATTAAAATGCTTAGGCCCATCTGCTGGTTTAAGTAGCTTAGCATCGCATACAGCTCACTACGCGACTTAGTATCTAGATTATTCGAAGGCTCATCTAGTATTAATAATTTAATGCTAGCCATCAGCGCTCGTGCTAATAACACCTTCTGCCTCTGCCCGCCGGATAACTCCTTAAAACTCCTTGAAGCCAAGTCTAAAATCCCTAAATCCGCCATTTTTTGTCGCGCCTGCATTTTATCTTTTTGGCTATATTTACAAAAAAGCCGCTTTCTATTCAAGGCGCCAGATAGCACCACCTCGTTCACGCTGGCAGGAAAACTCTGATCGATTAAAGATTCTTGCGGCATATAACCCACCTCATTCGCTAGCATTTCCTCAAAAATCACTTTACCGCGCGTAGGCCTCATTAAGCCAAGAATCATTTTGATGAGGCTAGTTTTACCACTCCCATTCACGCCTACCAAACAGATAAAATCTCCCGCCTCAATCTCGGCATCAATCTTATCGAAGACAATATTATCCCCATAGGTCAAGCCAACATTCTGCAGTCGCACTAAAGCCATTAATTTAACACCTGCTTTAACACTAATACGTTTTGCCGCATAATCTGCGCATAAGTTAAACCACGCTCAAAGTCGGCCTGTGAAATATTATGGGCAGAATTAAACTCCTTAATCTTAGCCCCGCTTTCTCGGGCTACCGCTTCCGCCACCCTGCCATCACTGAGTTCTATTTTTAAGATATATTTTAATTGTCGTTGCTTAACTTTTTGCACTAGAAACGCAATTGTCTTGCTGGTAGCTTCAGTTTTTTCAGCGCAACCTGAAAAAGCGGCATAATATTTAATGCCATATTCAGCGCTAAAATAACGGAAAGGGAAGCGATCGGCAAATATCATCTCGCGTTGCCTTGCATTCTTAACTACTGCCCTAAAATCTGCATCAATTTTTTGTAGTTGTTTTTTATATTTTGCCGCATTTTGCTTAAAAACAGTCTGCTGCGCTGGCTTAATGGCGCTAATTTTCGCCTCTATATTATCGATAATCTTGATAGCGTTCTTTGGCGTCGTCCAGACATGCTCATCTGCCTCTTCCTGCCCATCTGACGCAGCCTCCTGCTCTTCATCTTCCGCCTCCATCCCTTCTGTCCTTTCTTCTGGCAAAGTTTTCACGGCATCCATCATCTTGAGACTCTGCACCTTCATATCACTCGCGCGCAGAATTTTCTCCACCCATTCATCAGATTCGCCACCGTTATATATAAACAGATCAGCCGACTTAATATCTTTAATATCTTGTGGGCTAGGCTCAAAGCTATGGCTTTCGGCGCCAGGTTTTAATAACATCTTCACCTTAGCCTTATCTCCCACCACTGCGCGCGCAAAATCGTAAGCTGGAAAATTAGTCGCCACAATACTGGCTCTTTCCCTAGCTGTTTCAACTTTATTCTTCCGCATCAGCCAGCTAGCCCCTACGCCTACTAGCACGATCACTAAGATTAAACACATAACTAATACTGTGCGCTTAATTTTCTGCATATTTATTCCTCGTTTACACTATTCATATTCTATTATAAAAGACGCTTCTTTTTCAAAGCCAAAAGTATTTGCTCTAGATAGAGGATTATGGTATTATGTTTCAAGTTATTAACAATTAATTCATAAGGAAGAAAATGAGTCGTATCGGAAAACTACCTGTAGAGATTCCTTCAGGCGTGACAATCACGGTCGGCAAGCAGTCTATTACTGTTGCTGGCCCCAAAGGCACGCTCGAGGTTCCTTTGCAAGATAAAACTTCAACCAAAGTTGAAGGCAATCAAGTTATCGTCACCCGTACAGATGACGAACCTAAATCCCGTGCGTGGCATGGTTTGCAACGCTCTCTTATCAATAATGCCGTCGAAGGTGTCACCAAGGGTTTTGAGAAAAAACTCGTCATTAACGGTGTTGGCTTCCGCCTTTCTGGCGGTGGTCAAGATATCGAAATGTCGCTAGGCTTTTCGCATCCTGTCAAATATCACGCCCCTAAAGGCGTTGAGCTCAAAACTAATAAATTAGAGATCACGGTCTCCGGCATCGACAAGCAAAAGGTGGGTCAAGTGGCTGCCGAAATTCGCGCACTCAAAAAGCCTGAGCCATACAAAGGTAAGGGTATTAAATATGTCGATGAAGTTATTCTTCGTAAGGCAGGAAAGGCAGGTAAGTAAATGAAAGCCAATTTTCGTAAAGCACGCACCCGCGCTAAGATTAACGGCACGGCCGAACGCCCACGCCTCAGCGTCAATATCAGCAACAAGCACATCATCGCCCAAATTATTGACGATGAAAAGGGTCAGACTTTAGCCTTTGTTACTACTGTTGCCAGCAAAGAAAAGGGCACTATGACTGAATTAGCCACTTGGGTAGGCGGTGAAATTGCTAAAAAAGCCAAAGCTAAAAAAATTACAAAAGTAGCCTTCGATCGCGGTGCTAGATTATATGCCGGTCGCATGCATGCACTAGCCGAAGCGGCACGCAAAGGAGGATTGGAGTTTTAATTATGGAAAATCAAAAGCAAGCTCGCGTTATTAATCAAGCTGGCACTACCAAACTTACGGAAGAAGCTGCTGCGGCCAAAGCTAGTCGCAGCAAACACGACAACAATAAGCGCCGTGACAACCGCCGTAATCGTCGTGCTATGAACGAACGCGCCCCTAAAGAATTTGACAGCATCAACATCGCTATTAATCGCGTATCTCGCACCGTCAAGGGCGGTCGCCGTATGCGTTTTCAGGCACTCGTGGCCCTAGGTAATCATAAAAACAAAATTGGCGTCGGTATGGCAAAGGGGCCAGATGTTACTACTGCTGTTCAAAAAGCCGAGGCACGTGCCAAGAAAAATATGATCGAAATTAACCTAAATGGACAAACCATTTGCCATGAAGTCGAAACTAAGGCTACAGGCGCTCATGTCATCATGAAACCAGCCGCCCCAGGTACGGGTATTATTGCTGGTGGTGTCGTCCGCTCTATTATCGGTCTCACTGGCATTAAAAATCTTATTTCTAAATCACTCGGCTCCACAAATAAAACCAATATCGCTTACGCTGTAATAGAAGGTTTGCGCCAGCAGACCGCGGCAAAAGATTGGGTTAACCCACCGCAAAAGCCTCAGGCTAAAAGCAGCGCCAAAGCTACCGACAAGAAGGAGTCCAAGTAATGAAATACAATCATCTAAAGGTACAAGCTAATCAAAAACGTAAACGCGTTGCTCGTGGCATCGCGGCAGGCGGTGGTAAAACAGCAGGACGTGGCACTAAGGGCCAAAAATCTCGCTCTGGCCACAAAAAGATGCCTGTCACCTTTATGGGTGGACAAAAAGCCTTCATGCAGGCAGTGCCAAAATTAAAAGGCTTCAAATCTATTCATAGTAAAGCCCAGCTCGTTTATACCGATACGTTAAACGAACTCAGTGGCAAAGTAGATAATTTTACCCTTGCAGAACATAATCTCATCGCCGATCCTTATCTTAAGGTTAAAATTATCACGCGCGGCGACCTCACGGCCAAAATCGAGCTTCAAACCCAGTTTGCTAGCAAGAGCGCTATCGAGGCGATCAAGAAAAACGGTGGCTCCTTCCAAAAAGTGGCCGTGCCTCAACGTATTAAGCAGGAAAAAGCTTAATCGCTACAAAAATAGCCCGCTAGGGCTATTTTTTATGCTATTATAGATTAAGTAATTAGAAGAGGATACCAATGAATTATAAAAACATTTTCCGTTCGCTAAAAAATAAAGATATGCTAAAGCGCGTATTAATTATATTTGCTATCATTGTTGCCTACCGCCTTTTGGCGCATATCCCCGTTCCTATGGGCGACTCTGCCACCTTCCGTGACGTTATCGCAAATAGTGTCAAGAAAACTGATCTTGGCAACTTCCTTAATCTCATCTCTGGTGGTGGCTTAACAAATTTCGCCATCATTCTCGTAGGTCTCTCACCTTTTATCACCTCCTCCATCGTCTTCCAATTGCTCGGTAAGGCTATTCCTAGTATGGAAGAGTTAAATCGCGACGGTGAAGTTGGCAGGCGCAAAATTGCTCAGTGGACCCGTATTGCCACCGTTCCTCTTGCTATTCTCCAGTCCATCGCCTACATCTTTATCCTCTATAAAACCGCCAGTGCAAATGGCACTCAGATTAATCCTACCCTTGCTGAATGGTCGCTATCCGTAGTAGCTATGACGGCTGGCTCCATTCTCTTGATGTGGCTCGGTGAGCTCATCACCGAACAGGGTATTGGTAATGGTATCTCCATGGTTATTTTCGCCTCTATCGTTTCCAGTTTCCCCAACACGGTCGCACAGCTCTTTTCTAATCTCTTTGACACTAGCATGGGTAAACTTAGCGTCTTCGGTTGGTTCGAGCTCAATATTAATCCGCACGCCCTCGGCCTCATGCTTAGCATGTTTATAGGTGTTATCATCGTGCTTTACCTCATCGTCAAGATTAACGAAGCTCAAAGGATCATTACCATTAACTATGCTAAGCGCGTCCATGGCAACTCTGCCTATGGCGGCATTAAAGCGCAGATGCCAATCAAGCTCATTGCTGCAGGCGTAATCCCTGTCATCTTTGCAGTAGCCTTTCTCTCTGTTCCTTCCTTCATTGGGCAGCTCTTATTATCTGGCAATGCCGATAATCAGGTCGCTAAAAATCTCGTTGACTGGTTTTCCGCGCCTTCTTCCGCTAATTTCCACGGACTCACTCCTACTTGGTTTATTTATCCAATCCTATACTTCATCCTTGTCGTCATCTTCACTTATTTCTACACCACTGTCGTCTTTAACGCGAAGGAAATTGCTGAAAATCTCCAAAAACAAGGTGGCTTCATTGAAGGCGTCCGCCCAGGCCATGTTACCGAGCATTACTTTAATACGCTTATCAACCGTCTCAACCTTTTTGGCGCCCTTTCACTTGGCCTCATCGCCATGATTCCTTACCTTGTTGACTATATTTCTATCGTGGCCGGCGGCAAACCTCTTGGCATTTCGATCTCTGGTACAGGTCTTCTAATTGTGGTAACTGTAGCCCTTGAAAATCTCCGCCAGCTCAACTCCCGCGCGCTCATGGTAACCTATGACGACTATCAATATGAGTCTCAGAATTAATCGCACTAGACATATTCTTTATCGTATCTTCATTGTTTGTCTTATCTTTTTCTGCACCGGTATGATTACTAAATTATATCTTTGGGAGCAGCAATATTATAAAGTCTGCCAAACCTGTCCACGTTTTCTAACTATCAAAAAACTATCCATCAATAAAGCTCTCATTCGTCCCGTGGGTCTTACTCAAAATAATGCCATGGACACTTTACCTAATATCTTCGATATTGCTTGGTATAACAAATCCGGCACCCCAGGCAGTGGCAAGCCAATCTTAATTAACGCCCATAACGGCGGCCCCACTAAATCTGGCGTTTTTGGTAAGCTTGACACCCTAAAGGTTAACGACATCGTGCATATTGAGCGCGGCGACGGCAAACATTTTGATTATCGCATCGTAGAAAGCCAAATTATGCCTCTATCACAGGCTAATAATTATATGGCCACCATGCTACAAAGCCCTCAAGCGGGAGTCGAATCCCTCTCAATGATTTCTTGCGCCGGCAATTATTCCGAGCAGCAAAAGACCTTTACCGATCGCGCCATGCTCCGCGCAGTGCTGATTGAAAGAAATCAAAATTAACGCTTGAAAATACCCCCAAAGCTTGTTATAATAACTGGGTAATTTATGGCTAGTCACAAAGAAGTAATCAAACTCACGGGTAGAATCGTTGAGACTCTACCGGGCACTAAGTTTCGGGTTGCTCTTGAGAACGACCATATTATTATTGCCCACATTTCTGGCAAGATGCGTAAAAATTATATCAAGCTAGTGCCGGGTGATAAAGTCGAAGTTGAGTTGACCCCTTACGATCTTGAAAAGGGCAGAATCAGCTTTAGGCTCAAAGATTAAATTTAACGAGGTTTGATTAACATCTTTTTGCGAGTATAGATGCATCTTCGCAAAAGTTTGGGAAGAAAACCAGAAAGGATATTTTCAATACATGAAAGTTCGTGCAAGTGTAAAGAAAATCAGTCCAGATGACAAAATAGTACGTCGCAAAGGTGTACTACGCATCATCAATAAGAAAAAACCTAAGAATAAGCAAAGGCAGGGTTAAGATATATGGCAAGAATCGCCGGCGTCACCATTCCGCAAGATAAGCAAGTCTGGATTGCTTTAACTAGCGTTTACGGAATCGGTCGCAGCACAGCAAAAGCCATCCTTGCGGCGGCTAAAATCGAGCCGACCACTCGGGTGAAAGATTTATCCGAGGCTCAAGAGCAAACTCTTAACAGTATTATCCACGACTCACATACTGTTGAAGGAGACTTGAAGCGCCTCGTTAACAATAATATTAAACGCATTAAGGACATCAACTCTTACAAAGGGCTTCGCCACAAAGCTAAGCTTCCAGTTAACGGTCAACGTACCCGCACCAATGCGCGAACTCGTAAAGGACGTGCGATCGCAGTAGGTGGTGCCCAACCTAAAGCGGCAAGTAAAACTTAGTGAGAAAGGAGAAAAACAATGGCAGAAGAAGTTAAAACGAATACTGCAGCTGCAGCTCCTGAAGCTAAGGCTCCCGCAGCGGCCCCAAAGGCACGCCGTGGCAAAAAAGGTAAGCGCGTCGTTCAGACGGGTGAAGCCCACATCAAAGCAACTTTTAATAACACAATCGTTTCAGTATCGGATAAGACGGGCGCCGTATTAGCCGCTTCGTCAGCTGGCGCCAACGGTTTTCGTGGCTCCAAAAAAGGCACCGCCTATGCAGCTGGTGTCGCCGCCGAAAAGGTCGCCGATATTGCCAAGAATAATCATTCTATGAGTGCTATCGATATCTTTGTAAAAGGCACTGGCCTTGGTCGCGATGCCGCTATCCGCGCTTTCGCTACTAAAGGTATGACGATTAATAGTATTACCGATAAGACGCCTATCGCCCATGGCGGTGTGCGCCCGAAAGGTGAAAGGAAACCATAATGGCACGTGATCTTACTCCAATTGCTAAGCAATCTCGTCGCGAAGGCTATGCGCTGGCGCCTAAAGCCGCCAAAGTCATGGCGAAAAAATCCGGTATTCCAGGTGAACACGCTGGTATGCGCGTCCGTGGCGGTAATCTTTACTTAACGCAGCTACGCGAAAAGCAAAAAGTACGCCGCATTTACGGCTTGCTCGAAAAACAATTCGCTAAACTAATGCGAGAAGCTCAGCGCGCTGAAGGCCTTACTGGTCAAAACCTCCTCGAATATCTCGAGCGCCGCGTCGACAACGCTGTTTATCGTGCCGGCTTTGCAACTACGCGCCGTCAGGCTCGTCAAATTGTCTCACATGGGCATTTCCTATTAAATGGTCGCCGCATCGATATCCCTTCTATTCGTGTTAAAGCGGGCGACGTTTTAAGTGTCCGCCCAAAATCCCAAAAAAGTGCATACTTCAAAGATCTTGCTAATATTGCTAGCACCGCCGGCCAAGCTCCACTTAGCTGGCTCAAAAGCGATGTTAAAAATATGAAGATCGAAATCACTGGTACACCAAAGCGCGAAGAAGCGGAGGTGGGCATAAACGAACAGTTAATCGTTGAGTACTACTCACGCTAAAAGGAGAAAATAATGACGAAAATAATCAATGAAGCAGAATTAGCTGAAATCAAAGACCTTGGCGATAACAGCGCTAGCTTTGTTATCAAGCCACTTTATTATGGCTATGGCAACACCTTAGGCAACTCTCTCCGTCGTGTCTTACTCAGCAGCATTAAAGGTGCCGCCATCACCGCCTTCAAAATTGAAGGTGCTTCGCACGAATTTACTACTATTAAGGGTATTAAAGAGGATGTGGTTGATATTATGCTCAACCTTAAAAACATCCACCTTCAGTCCGATTCTGACGAAGCGGTAGAAGTACACTTCGAAAAGAAAGGCGCTGGACAGATCTTGGCTGGTGATATTAAGTTGCCTGCCGGCATCACTCTCGCCAATCCGCAACAAATTATTTGTACCGTAGATGATCCGAAGTTCGTCTTTAAGATGGATTTCATTGTAGACACTGGACGCGGCTATCTCAGCATCGACCAGAGTAGCAACAACCGCAAACATGGCAGCATGATCGCGCTAGACGCAGTTTTCACCCCTGTTTTACGTGTACGCTACAAAGCCGAAAATACTCGTGTTGGGCAAGACACTAACTTGCAGCAGCTCACGCTCACCATCACAACGGATGGCACCAAGACGCCACGCGAAGCTTTTGAAGAAGCTGCGGCAATTCTAGTCAATCAGTACAAAGCTTTAGCCGGTAGCACTAAGGTAGAATCTATGCCTGCTCCTAGCACCAGTCACGAAGAAGACGAAAACGGCCTCATGCTTCCTATCGAAGAAATGGGCCTATCCGCCCGCACGGCTAACGCTTTACTTAACAACGATATTCACGCCGTTAAAGACCTAGTCGTATTATCAGATAATGAACTTAAGGAGCTAAAAGGGTTTGGTTCGAGGGCGCTCACTGAAGTTAAGGATAAACTTAAGGAGTTAAATATTTAATATGCATCGACACGGATATAAAGGACGTAAATTTGGCCGTAAAAAAGACCAACGCAACGCTCTGCTCAGAAGTTTAATTTGCGCATTATTTGAGCAAAAATCTATCACCACCACTTTGGCGCGCGCCAAGGAAATCAGGCGTCCAGCCGAAAAACTTATCACCATCGCTAAGAAAGGCGACCTCAGCTCTCGCCGCCTCATTATTGCGCGGCTTAACAGCGTCTCGGTTGGCAATCTTTTAGTTGACCAAATCGCCCCACAAATCAAACGCGATAGCGGTTATCTTCGCATTAAAGCTGCCGGCTTCCGCCGTGGCGACAACGCTGAAATGGCTACCATCTCTTTTGTGGACGAAATTAAGTCCGAAAAAGCTACCAAAGCCATCAAGCCTAAAGAGGTCACAAAGACTACTGCCAAAGCCAAAAATACTAAAGAGAAGGAGACTAAATAATGTTTAAAACTTATAACCAAAAGTCTTCCGAGATTCAACGTAATTGGTGGCTTATCTCTGCCGATTCTATGCCACTTGGGCAGCTTGCTGTCGTGATCGCCGACAAGCTCAGCGGTAAGAGCAAAGTTAGCTACACGCCTCATATTGATAACGGCGACTACGTCGTAGTTGTGAATGCGAAAGACCTCGTCGTTACGGGCAATAAGATGGAAGACAAGCATTACTACCGCCACTCTGGCTACCCAGGGGGGCTCAAGGATCTTCGCCTCAAAGAAGTTATTGAGAAAAATCCTTGCATCGCCATCGAAAAGGCCGTCGCCGGTATGCTTCCTAAAAATAAACTGCAAGCGCAGCGCATGCAACGTCTACGCGTCTTTGCCGGCGCCCAGCATGACCATATTGCACAAAACCCAAAGGAGATTAAATAATGGCAGACGCTAAAGAAAAATATAGTTATGGTGGCGGTCGCCGTAAATCTGCGACTGCTCGCGCCCGCCTCTACAAAGGCAAAGGCGGCCTTACCATCAATAATAAAGACGCTCTAGATTATCTTTGCGGCAACAAAGCCTTGCTCGCCGAAATTACCGACCCACTTGCTATCACTAAAAAACAGCAAGACTATAATATTACCGTCATAGTAAAAGGCGGTGGCTTATCCGGGCAAGTTGATGCTATTAAGTTAGCAATTTCCCGCGCCCTCGTTGCTGAATTTCCTGAGTTTCGCCCCATTCTCAAGAAGTCCGGACTCATGAAGCGTGACTCGCGCGAAAAGGAACGCAAGCACTACGGTCTACGTGGCGCTAGAAAACGTGAACAGTTCTCCAAGCGTTAATCTAGAAACAAAAATACCTCCGTTAAAGAGGTATTTTTTGTATCAAACCAAGTCTATGTTAAGGCCTTAGGCCCAAAACTTGCTGTACTAATTCTAATTTCTGCTGTGATTTCTGACGTGCAAAAGCTTCGCCCCGTTCTAATACCGCCTCCACTTCATCATCGCTAATTGCCGCCACTTTTGCTTGGAAGTCTGTTAGGAAGCCTGCCACCGTATCAGCCACCTTCTGCTTGAATTCGCCATAGGAATGCTCACCCGACCATCTTGACACGACATCCTGCAAGCTAAGCCCCGACAAAGCAGCTTCAATTGTCATAAGGTTTGCGAGGCCAGCTTGGTTGAAAATATCATACTTAATTAAGCCGAGACTATCTGTCTTTGCTGCCATAATTTTTTGCTTAGCAGCTGCTGGGTCATCCGAAAGGGAAATCTTCGCCTTCTGATTCGCGTCACTTTTACTCATCTTTTTAGTCGGATCCGTCAAAGAACGAATACGCAAGGCCCGCTCTAAGCCCATAAAACGCACCTGCTCTTGCTCGCTAGCCGGTAAGGTAAAGACCTCTTGCTTGAATTTTTTATTAAAACGCAGTGCAATATCACGGCAAAGCTCTAAGTGCTGAAACTGGTCTTCGCCTAGAGGCACATATTTAGCGTCATAAAGCAAAATGTCTGCGGCCATTAAAATCGGGTAGTTAAACAGACCGACCGTAACATTCTCCTTGTTTTCTAATGACTTCTCCTTAAACTGAATCATGCGCGCCGCTTCACCAAAATAGGTAAAACAGTCCAAAATCCAAGTCAGCTCCGCATGGGCGGGCACGCGAGATTGACGATAAACGTAAATATGTGAATTTTCCGTATCCAGGCCGGCCGCCATATAGTATTTCACACCCTTAATAATCTGCTCGTAAAACGTCGCATGGTTAATCGGCGTCGTAAAAGAATGTAGATCGGGAATAAACATATTGATGTTATATTTGCCCGCATGCTGTTTGGCTTGTTGAATCATGGGCAAATAAGCACCAAGAAAATTGCCCAAAGTCGGCTCTTCATTCACCCTAATACCAGTTAATATTGTTTCCATATCTATATTATAGCAAATGGCGTTCGCTATAATGTTAGGCATCTTACTTTTTATTAAAAGGCCGCGCCACGCAACGGACAGATAGGCCGTCGGCCCTATCACCCCGACTCTGCGGAGCGACGTTGCTACTGCCGAAGTATAATAAGTAGGCGTAGTCGCTAGATTCGACAGTAGAAGACCAGTAATCGCCGTTGCCATGCGTAATATGGGCCACCCGCCCGTAGTCGCAACGATAGTAACTGGCAAAACTAAAGTCTAGGGGGCTACTTCGCATTTTAGTAGAGCTAACCTCGTCGCTTTGTATTCCATAGCTAGTAAAGAGTAGGTTGTTATAGCTATTATTGCCGTCGTTCTGAGGTAGTCTCCAACCTCTGGGGCAGATGGAGGAAGGAGCATTAGTTCCGTCTTTATCCATGCTATAAGTACCACTACCGGCTGTAGCAGTATACCAGGTGTAGAGATTGCCATAGGTGTTCTTTAGATTATATACAGCCTTCAAAGATACATCGCCATTACTAAGGCGGAGTTTACGCCAGCCCTTGAGGGTGAAGCTAGTGTTGGTTTTAGTAGTGGAATTGTAGCTTGTTTCTTTGCGGTCATAGATGAACTTTTTATCTTCGTCAGCTTTCCATTTTTCTCCTTCTTTAGTATGGGTATCTGCATCAGCTAGAGAGAAGCTTTCGTCTTGGACATCTGAGTCTTCTGGTTCTAGTGTTCCGGCTTTGGCATAGGCTAGATTATCTGTCATCCAGCAGTGTATTTATTATCTCTTGTATCTTTTAATCTAGCTTCTGGGACTAGATTAGTATTAGTAGAGTGAACCGCTGTAGTATTTACTGCGTCTTTAGTAGGAGTGGTTTCATTAGAGCAGATAGTAGAGTTCATTTCTTGCATAGTTCTAATGCTGGAAAAGGTGGTATTTTGGCCCCAAGTACTCTCTGGCATTAAGGCTTCTTTAGTGTCAATGATTCTAACTACGGCGTATGGATTGGTATTGATATCATCGTTATTGGTGAGGTCTAGATCAGTATTTAAAGTGAGTTTCTTGGTTCTTTTGTCATTATCTTTTTTAAAATAGCCAAAATTAGGATCAAGATAGATAGTACTGCCTTTGTTTAGAGCGAGGCTCTGTTCATTAGAGTTCTCGTCCTTGTACTTTAGGGTCACTGTATCTGCTAGAACTAATCTAGATAGGCCAAAAGTAAGACCCAATACTAAAATTAGGAGTATGGGGAGAGCTCTATGTTCTTTGATGAAATTAAAGCTAGTCTTGAAGATAGACTTAAACCTAGAATTAAAGCCTCGCTTTAACTTAGCTTTTAGTGTACCCCCCCCAGCACTTTAGTGCTTTTATTACTTTATTAGACATAAAACTATTTCTCTCTTCCAATTTATTCTTTAGTTATATTGTAGCATAAGCTCAATCATTTCATGGCTTTAACGACAGCAATTCTAGTTTTCTAGGCCATAAGCTTGGCCGAGCGGCCTCGAGCGTGCCTAGAAAATTAGGAATTGCTGGAGTTTAAGCCTTCTGTGCAGAGCTATTTGTTTTGATATAGCTTGGCCAAGCAACCTCGAGCCTGCCTAAAAATTAAAGCGAACTTTTATATATTTCGCTAAGTAAGTTATAATAAAATTAATGAGCAAAGCGTTGTATAGGAGGTATCGCCCCAGCGATTTTCAAAGCGTCATTGGCCAAGAGCAGGTCACCACTACGCTTATGAATGCCATTGCCAGTGGCAAGATTTCGCATGCCTATATTTTTGTGGGGCCACGTGGCACTGGCAAAACTTCCGTGGCGCGCATTTTTGCCCACGCCATCAACGGCTTTGATTACCACCTTGAGGATAATTACGTCGACATCATAGAAATTGATGCCGCTAGCAATACGGGCGTCGACAATATTCGTGACCTCACTGAAAAGGCCGCCCTTGCACCCCTCCAGGGGAAATATAAAGTTTATATTATCGATGAAGTTCATATGCTCTCCAAGGCCGCCTTCAACGCCTTCCTTAAAACACTTGAGGAGCCCCCTGCACACTGCGTTTTTATTATGGCCACCACGGATATCGACCGCATTCCCGCCACTATTAAATCTAGAAGCCAACTTTTCACCTTCAAGCTCGCTAGTCAAAGTGTCATGCTAAAACACCTCCAAGTGATCTGCCAAAAAGAACATATTGATATCGATCCCGAAGGGCTTAAACTAATTTACAAACATGGCGGCGGCTCATTCCGCGACACCCTTTCTTTATTAGATCAAATTTCTCATCTTAAAAGTGGCAAAATTACGGCTAGTGACATCAGCTTTGCGCTTGGCACTCCTAAAGATGCCCAGATGCAACAGTTACTAGACGCTTATCAGGCGCAAGACTATGACGCTATCCGTAAGCTACTCAGCGATCTGCATGATCAGGGCGTCTACGCTAATGCCATCGCTCAAAATCTGATCGCAAAAATCGTTGATGAAAATCTCATAGCGCATTTTCAACTTCTTCCGGGATTAATTGATCTCTGTCAGCCTCACGTTAATTTCTTAGATGTAAAGTTGCTGCTTTTGCTAGCGCCCAGCCCTAAAACACAGCCATCCCCGCTTGTAGAGCCACCTGTACAATTAGCGAGCGCCGCCCCATCACCAGCAGCCAAAACTCAAAATCTCGCCCAGCCTAAAACCATTTCTAATACTACAGATCCCGCCAAGCATAATCCCGCGCCCAGCCAAAGCGCGCCCGCTACTACAACCCCTTCTGCCGAAACGTACTGGCAAAAAATTTTACAAAATGTTAAAAATAATGCTCCCACCATTTTATCTATGCTAGATACTGCTACTTATCACGATGATGGCAAAACTTTCACTATCTACCTTAAGCGCAGCTTCTATCAAAAAAAGCTCGATAGTAAAAAATCCCTTATTTTATCGGTGTTGCCGCCAAACTATCATCTCAAATTAGCACTTAGTGCCGACCAAGATCCTTTACTCAGTAATATTTCTAGTATCATGGGCGGCGGCGAAGAAATCAAAATTGAATGATATAATTAAAAAAAAGGAGATCTATGTCCAAAAATTCCGAACGCATTCAGCCACAAAATCTTGATGCCGAAAAATCACTCCTAGGTGCTATTTTAATATCTGAGGACAGCTTATCTGATGTTATTGAAATCGTGCATAGTAATGACTTTTACGAAGAAAAGCATCGCATTATTTTTGCCGCTTTTATGCGTTTATACGAAAGTCACCGCCCTATCGACCTCTTAACTGTCCAAGCAGAACTAAAATCCCAGAAAAAACTCAGCGCGGCTGGTGGCGCCGCTTACCTAGCCGAACTTTCCACTTTTGTCCCTACGGCCGCCCACGCCAAAGCTTATGCCGAGCTCATATCTGACGCAGCCACCCGTCGCCGTCTCATTTCAGCTGCCGCCAAGATTACAGAAGCCGCCTATGACAACCCTGATGATACGCCTAGTCTCTTAGGTCAAGCCGAAAAAACTCTTTTTGAGGCCTCCGAGCAAAAAATCAAAAACGACCTGATCTCCATTGCCGATCTCTTAGATAGCACCTTCGATCGCCTTGAGGCTCTTAGCAAAAATAAGGGTGCCATTGCTGGCCTCAAAACTGGCTTCATCGACCTAGATAAAATGACGGCCGGCCTGCATCGCTCCGATCTCTTCGTTCTGGCTGCCCGCCCCGCCATGGGTAAAACCGCGCTCGCGCTCAACATCGCCCATCACGCCGCTATGATTAACAATAAAGCCGTACTGATTTTCTCTCTAGAAATGGGCAAAGAGCAACTAATTAACCGTATGTTATCTGACGCTTCAGGTATCGACTCCTTTAAACTTGAAACTGGTAATTTTAGTGGCGACGATTTTTCACGCATCTCCGAAGCTATGGCTGAATTATCTGAAGCGCCTATCTTTATTGATGACACTCCCGGCCTAAATATTACCGAAATGCGCACAAAAGCCCGCCGCGCTGCTCACGAACACGAACTGGGCTTGATTATCGTAGATTACTTGCAGCTAATGTCTGGCACCAGTAAAAGAGGGGCAGAGAACCGCGTCCAAGAAGTTTCTGAAATATCACGCGGGCTTAAGTTGATAGCTAGGGAAATGGACGTCCCCGTCATTGCATTGTCGCAGCTTTCGCGTACAGTCGAATCGCGCAGCCCTCAAATCCCACTCTTGTCCGATCTTCGCGAATCTGGCTCCATCGAGCAAGACGCCGATATCGTAGCCTTCCTCTATCGCGAAGATTACTACAACCCCGACACCGAACGCCAAAATATTACCGACCTCATCATTGCTAAGCATCGTCGTGGCGCTACCGGCAAAATCAACCTCTTCTTTGATAAGCAGCATGTCCGCTTTATGTCTCTCGACAAGAAGCATGATAACGATTATTAATATATGTTAAAATAACATAAGTGAAAAAAATTATTAAAGCCTCTTTTCCTTTTAAAAATCGCTATATTTTTATTTACACTTTACTGGCCATTGTTTTTATTATTTCTGCCTTCATTCTACCCACGGTTACTCCCACCGGCCTGAGCCTAATTGAAAAAAATAATATTGTCGCATCTAATAATCTCAGTTTCGCTGGCATCCGACAGGGCGCAGTTGTTAATTTCCCATATCATGCCATCCAAAAACTTAGCATTCACTTTTTCGGTTTTAATAACTATGCCTTTAAGCTCCCCACCATCCTTTTTGCTATTTTTACAGGCGTTTTTATTATTCTCCTGCTTAACCGCCACTTCAAAAACTCCGTCGCCGTCATCTCTAGTATTATGTCGCTATTTTCAGTTGCCATCCTTTTTGTCTCTGGTAATGCCTCGCCTTTAATCATGTATCCATTCTGGATGAGCCTTTTTGTCTGGGCAGGCAGCAAGCTCATTAACCAGAAAAAACCCTCTCTAATCTTGGCAAGTTTCTTTGTTCTATCGCTTATCTTTTCACTCTACACTCCTTACATGCTCTACTGCGTCATTTTAATTCTCGGCGCCGGCCTCTCACGCCCACATATTCGCTTTGCCTTTAAAAAAATGCGCATTAGCAAAATGTTCATCTGCTTTTGCCTTCTTATCGCCTCACTCGCCCCTCTCTTATATTTCACTTATATTAACCCTGATACCCGCCAAGCCCTCTTAATTGGCAGCCTTACGCAGCCTCTAGCTTTTCTCCATAATTTAAACACGGCGTTCTCCCATATTATTTCACTCGATAAACATCCTGAGGGCATCTACCTTTCGCCCCTATTCAATATTACTGTTTTAATTATCGCCGTTATTGGATTGTTCAGACTAATTAAGCGTTTTTCCACCGGCCACAGCCTCGTCGTATTCTGCCTCCTCTGTTTCTCAATTCTCGCTATCGGCCTCGACCCCGACTGCCTCGCCGCCATTTTCGTACCAATTATCATCCTCACTGGCTACGGACTTTCTGCAATCGTGGAATCTTGGTATTCTTATTTTCCGCACAACCCCTACGCCCACGCCTTCGCTATTGCGCCGCTCGCCATCTTAAGCCTTACGATCATCGTGTCAAACTTTTCTTTCTTTATCGCTGGATATCGCTATGCCCCCGCTACCGCTACTCAATTCGACGACGATCATACGCTGATTGTGGCGCATGCTAAGCCTCACGATATCCTAGTCGTACCGGCCAAACGTCCCGCCCGTGACTTCTATAGTCTGCTCGCCAAAAAACAGCAGCTCCTCATCTTACCTAAGGCCCCCAAAGATAAACTCGCCTCCCAGCAAGTCTTAGTTTTACCAGAGGCAGGGACAATGCCTAAACTAAATTTCAACTTAAAGCGCATCCTTACTTCCGCAAAAGCCACTAACTCTGCTAAACTGTATATATACGAATAAGACTATTAAGGAGGATAGATATGGGTCAAGCTGTCGACCAAATGAAAATGCTAAATCAAATCAGAAAAGCTCAAAAGGAATTGAAGAATGAAATCGTCGAAGTAGAAGCTGGCGACGGCGCCGTGATTATTCAGATCAACGGGGAACTAAAAGTTAAAAAAGTAGCTCTTGATCCTGAGAAAATCGACTTTGATGACATTTCCGAACTCGAAGAATGGCTCGCTGCCGCCATGCGCGATGGCTATGCTAAGGCACAAGAAATCGCCGCCGAAAAAATGAAACCTCTTATGGGCGGTCTAGGCAATCTTGGTCTCTAAACCATGCTACCGCAAGCCCTTACCGAGCTCATAGAAGCTCTTTCGCAGTTGCCAGGAGTAGGCTCACGTACGGCCGAACGCTACGCCTACTACCTTTTTAAATCCAACGCTACCATTGCTAAGAATCTCGCCAGCAGCCTCGAACATCTACATGGCGACATCAAAGTTTGTCCAGTTACTTTTGCGATTATCGATGCGCAGCAAAATCAGTCGGAGTTTTACAACAACCCAGAGCGCGACAAAAGTACTATTTTGATCGTTGAGGAACCCTTAGACATTTATGCTATTGAACGCACTAAAGCCTACCATGGCACTTATCATGTACTCGGTGGCGTTATTTCGCCACTAAATGGCGTCAGCGTCGAAGACCTTCATATTAAAGAACTTAGCTCCCGCATTATAAAAGATAGGGTTAAGGAAATTATCATCGCTACCAACCCCAGCGTCGAAGGAGAGTCTACGGCTATTTTGCTGGAAAACTTACTCCACAAACAATTTCCAGAGCTCACCATCACCCGTCTCGCTAGAGGTCTGCCACTCGGCACTAGTCTCGAATATGCCGACCAAATTACGCTCACTTCCGCATTAGATGGTCGCACTGAAATTTAGATGTATAATAGACTTAATGCAAAAAGATCCAATTTTTGATTTAATTCAGCAAGAAAAGACCCGCCAAAATGAGGGCTTAGAATTAATTCCAAGCGAAAACTATGTTTCGCCTGCCGTCCTCAGCGCCATGGGCTCCATTCTTACCAATAAATACAGTGAAGGTTACCCTAGTTTTGAAGGCCTGCGCACTGACAGTGAAGCCGAAATTGCTAAAAACTGCCTATCAAATTATCGCTACTATGGCGGTCAAGTCAATATAGACCGCATTGAACGCCTGGCCATCGCCCGCGCCTGTAAATTATTTTCTGCCGATCACGCAAACGTTCAGCCCCATTCAGGCGCCCAAGCTAACAACGCCGTTTATAATGCTTGGCTCGATCCGGGTGATACCATCTTAGGTCTCGACCTCTCTCATGGCGGCCATCTTACCCACGGCTCACCCGTCACGCAAGCAGCCCATATTTATAATTTTATTAATTACCAACTCGACCCTGCAACGGGCGACCTTAACTATGAACAAATTAGCCAGCTCGCCAAAAAACATCACCCTAAAATCCTCTTAGTTGGCTACTCCGCTTTCAGTAAGATTCCAGATTTTCAGCGCATCGCCAACATTGCTAGTGGCCTTAAAGATTGTCTTCTGATGGCCGATATGGCACATGTGGCGGGCTTAATTGCTGGCAAAGTCCATCCCAATCCCTTAGATTATGGCTTTCACGTGATGACTAGCACCACACATAAAACTCTGCGTGGCCCCCGTGGCGGCTTAATTTTAACTAAAGGCATAGTCAGTAATCCCCTTAAAGCGCCTCCAAAAACTCTCGAAAATATTCCTACCCTAATCGACCGCAGCGTCTTCCCAGGCACTCAAGGCGGCCCACACGAACATATTATCGCCGCCAAGGCTGTCGCCTTTCGCGAAGCACTGCAACCAGAGTTTCACGACTATGCAAAGAATATCCTGAAAAACAGCCAAGCTTTAGCCCGCGCCCTTAAAGACTATGGTTTTAAGATCGTTGGCGATTCCAGCGATAATCATCTCATTTTACTTGACGTCAAACAATCTTTTGGTATCGATGGCAAAAGTTTTGAAATTGCTCTGGATAAAATTGGACTTACCCTCAATGCCAACTCTATCCCCAATGATCCTTTGCCATATTTCCGCCCCTCTGGCGTTCGCCTTGGCACCCCTGCTATGACTACGCGTGGACTCAGCGCAGATGATATGCAAAAAATCGCCGACTGGATGTATCAAGTCGCCATTCTCTGTCAAGCGCCTGCCTCCGCGGAGCAAGATCAAAAATACGCCCATCTTAAAAACGCAGTCAAAGCCCTCGCCTTAGCGCACCCTATTCCATAACGCCTATCGCAAGATCTCACTATTGCAAAAAACTAATAATATTATAATATATAAGCATAGCCTCGCTCGCACATTTAAAATCTATGATTTGAGTAAGCTAATATGTTTTTGTTATTTTGGATAATTTTATAGGAGGGGGAAATGAAAAAATTCTGTATTATATGCGTGGCGATTATTATGATCTGCTCACTCGCATCCTGTGGTAATAACCATAAACAGGCCGAAGCTAAGAAGACGAAATCTAAACAATCCAAAACTGATACAAGCAAGCAAGCTCCTGCACCAATGAAGGGAATTATTCTATCTAGTTCGGACGGTCAACATTTAATAGCTATTAACCCAAAAACCGGTAAAGTTACCGCTAAAAGAGAGTTTAAAGCTAAAGAAGGCAAAGTTGAAGTACTCGCACGTCAGTATGGCACGGCTCACACTCCTTTTGAGAGACTCCAAACTTTTGACGCTACGCTTAGTAGACGTTTTGCCGTGGCTGATGTTGACGTGTATGGTTTCGATCGTCAACATATCGGATGGCTAGATAGTGATGGCAATTTCGACGATCTCAGCGCTAAGCTTCAAAAGAAAATTGATCAAGATAGTTTTGTTGAAGGAGCCGAAGAGCCACTTACGCAAAATTGGGCGCTCAATTACCTTGACCGTAATCTGTATTTTGCAACCGTAGAAAATGGCAAAGACTGCGTTTACCGTAGTAACTATGACAAAGTATCCCTGAAAGATTCCGTAAGTTTTCCACAAGGGGCGGCTGAATTCGGCGTTAAAGTAGAAGGAAGAAATAGTTTTCTAAATCCTATCGGCACCTCTTTTGCGCGCGACGAAGTCAACCCTAAATATAATGAGTATTTTTATGAACTCGATATTTTAGATAAAAGCAAAGAAATAGATACCGAAAAAGGTAAACCGGATGTATTCAACAATAATGTTACTGTCAAATGGTTAACGCAGGATAGTTATATCTCGGCGCGCTACAAGACTGGAATCCACCAATCCGCGCTCTATCTTTGTGAAAGAAAAAGCGGCGAAAACTTCACTGCCAAGACTATTGTCCCTTTTATTGAGAATCGCTTTAATAAAGATTTTGCCGTATCGCCCGACAATAAATATGTCGTTTTTAAAAGCATGCCGGGGGATGGTTACGTCGAAGAAGATGCGCAGCTTTTCATCGCCTACATTGACGGTAGCAAGGCTCCTAGACTGTTAAAAGTCGATCCTAAGTACGATTTAGACGACTATCAAGTTATTTGCTGGTCAGATGGTAGTCCACACCCACAAGCACAAGAAATTAAAGCTTATCTTGATACGCCAGAATATCAGCAATCCTTAAAGGAAGAAGAAGCGCGTAAAGTTCGTTTTAGGAATGACTAAAAAATAAAAGCTCAAAATTAGTGCCAAACTTACTTATCTTCATAGTTTCATCTTAAAGGGCGCCAAGCGCCCTTTTTGCATTTTCGTGATTAGCTATGTTAAAATTAACTTACTCTGGCTCTGTAGCTCAGTTGGTAGAGCAGAGGCCTGAAGAGCCTTGTGTCACTGGTTCAAGTCCAGTCGGAGCCACCATTAAGCACTCTGTGCTTAATTTTTATTGTGCTAAAATATAACTATGACTAAAATTAATACTGCAGCGCTGTCAGGCATGCAAGAATTACTGCCAGAAGAGCAGTCTATTTTTAACGATCTTAAATTCAAATTATCCGAAGTTTACCGTCAACACGGTTTTCTTAATATTGAAACGCCCGTCATTGAGCGCAGTGAAATCTTACTCGCAAAGGCAGGCGGCGATACCGAAAAACAAATCTATAAAATCATCAAAACCGCCGAAACCGCCAAAGAGTCTAACCAAGCTTTGCGCTTCGACCATACGGTACCGCTTGCGCGTTACGTCGTCGAGCACCAAAACGATTTAGCTTTCCCTTTTGCCGTTACGCAAATCGGGCGCAATTACAGAGGTGAACGTGCTCAAAAAGGCCGCTTCCGTGAATTCTATCAGTGCGACGTAGATATTATTGGCCGCGAACATTTAGACATTTCCAGCGATGCCAAAATTATTGCCGTTATTTATGCGGGATTACAGACTTTCAACTTACCCGCCATGAAAATTCGTATCAATAACCGCAAGCTCGTTAACACCTTCATGCAAAGCCTCGGCCTGGAAAAACTTACTACTGCTATTTCTAGTATTATCGACCACGCCGAAAAAGTCAGTCATGAGCAAACTATTAACGCCCTTAAAGAGCTTGGCATTAGTGCCGATAAAGTCACAAAAATTGACCAATTCATCCACACACACGGCAACTTCCAGAGCATTTTCAGTAGCTTGCAAAATATTTTAGGCGACTTAAGTTTGCTCGAAGAAGGTCTAAACGAACTCCGCACCCTCAGTGATATTCTCGACCTGCAAGGCCTTACCAATGCTTATGAAATTGATTTTATGATTGTACGCGGCCTCGACTATTATACTGGCACCGTCTTTGAAGTCTGCTTAGATGACTATAGGGAAATCGGCAGCATCTCTGGTGGTGGACGCTATGAGAATCTCTGTAGCAATTTCAGCGAACGTCGTTTTCCGGGGGTAGGCGGCAGCATTGGTCTTACGCGCCTATTTTATGTATTAAGGCAAAAACAATTTATTGACGCCACTCAGCTTCCCAAACCCATAGACTACTGCATTCTGCCTATTTCTTACGCCGAATTTCAAAGCGCCCTCCATCTTGCCGAGCAGTTAAGAGTTAAGCACTTTACTGTTGACGTCGATTTAAGTAGTAAAAAATTAGGCGACAAAATTAAGCATGCCGCCAAACTTAGTGACCACGCTATTATCGTTGGTGAATCCGAAGCTAAAAACCAGCAGTTCCAAGTTAAGGATTTACGTAGCGGCGAGCTTAAAAGCCTAGAGATTTAAGCTGATGCTAAAAAGTCATATGGTAATTCAGTTTACATGTACAAAAATTGGGGTCGGTTATTAAAATGCATCCTAGTTGGCAGACATTTTTACAGTCAGAATTTCAAAAAGATTATTTTAAAGATTTAGCCGATTTTCTAAGGCGTAGCTATGCCACCACCACCGTCTTTCCGGCCAAGCAGCAAGTCTTTCGGGCCTTTACTAGCGATCTTAACGCGGTTAAAGTGATCATCCTCGGTCAAGACCCTTATCACAGCCCAGATACCGCAATGGGCTTAGCTTTTTCCGTTCAGCGCGGCCAGAAACTACCACCTTCTTTAAAAAATATCTATAAAGAAATCGATCAAGACGTGGGCGCACATCACAACCAAGATGGTGATCTCAGCCCTTGGCAGCAGCAAGGCGTCATGCTACTTAATAATGTTCTCACCGTCGAGGCGCATCAAGCGGGTTCGCATCGTCAAAAAGGCTGGGAGATTTTCACGCAAGCTACTATTGAATATTTAAACGAGAACAGGCCGCATCTTGTCTTTTTGCTATGGGGGCGCGATGCGCGCGCTAAAAAAACTCTGATCGATCAAAATAAACATCTCATTCTTGAAGCGCCTCATCCTTCGCCCCTATCGGCACATTCTGGCTTCTTTGGCTGTAAACATTTTTCTAAGACCAACCAGCAACTCGCAGACTGGGGCCTGTCACCTATTTTGTGGTAGCCTACTTGCTTATGTCAAAAGTTTTTGTGCTATGATAAAAGTATCATTAAAGGAAAGAAGGAAAATATGAAGCATAAACATAAAATTATTATTGCGGTTTTTGCTGCCGTACTTTTGTGCCTTGGCGGCGCTAGTTTTAGTTACGCCACTAAAGCCCCCGACCCAGCCAAAGCGCTGAACGCTCAATACTTTCAGGCTGACAATATCGTAAAAACGCAAGCTGACAAAACTGCACATAGTTATTTTATCGCCGGCAATAATGTCACTTTAGAAAACCAGATAGACGGCATCCTCTTTGCCGCCGGTAGCAATGTTGACCATAGCGCTAAGGCCGAATATAGCTTTATGGCTGGTAATGCCATCAATTTTTATGGCGAAAACAATAAGGACACCTTTATAGCTGGCAATAATATTTCCATTAAAGAATCCGCCAAGCTTGGTCGCGATCTCTTTGCAGCTGGCTCTACTATCAATATCGATGCTCCTATTCAAGGTAACGCCTTTTTAGCCGCCGAACAAATCAACCTTGGTAAAAACGCCAAAATTAATGGTAATTTGGAAGTATCTGCTGAAAAAATTAATTTTGCAGATGGCAGCCACATCAATGGAGCTCTTGTCTATAATGATGACGCTAGCGTCCTTGGACTTGATAAGAAAAATACCGCTAAATATATTGCTACTTATGCCAGCGAAAGCAAACAGGTAGACAAACATCTATTTAAAGCCTTTGCGCAGTCTCTTCTGGGGCTCGGTTTTCTGATTAAAACCTTCGGCCTTATCCTTATCTTTATCGTTCTAGGCGCTTTAGCACCACGCAGCTTTAAAACGCTTAGCGATCTTAAATTCAAAGACTTTGCAATATCAGGCCTCAAGGGTATCTGCGGAATTATCCTTATCCCAATCTTAGTAATACTGCTGATATGCTCGCTTATTGGTATTCCTCTATCAGTAATTCTATTAACTCTCTACATTTTCACCTTATTTATCTCCAGCTCTCTCACAGCTATTTGGGCTATCCGCGCCATTTCTACAAAACTCTTCAAACTAAAACCTAATTATTATGCTGAGGCTATTATCGGCATCTTCATTATGCAAGTGCTAATACTCTTGCCATATGTTGGCGCTACTATTGGCGTTATAGCAGTTTGTTGTGGCTTCGGCTTAGCCATGCACCTATTTAAGTGTAACTGTCGCCCTCAGCTCAGCAAAAAAAATAAATAACAGGGCATATAAACACCCCCTAAGGGGGGTGTTTTTTGTAGCTAATTTATTTTCTATTAATTTCTTATAAAATTAGAGCCAGCGCGCCAGCCGAGCATATTCTTCAGATTGTGGATCATAAGAATCTAAAATATCCTGCGTGTAACTTTTGCCATTACTAATATTTAAAGTTTCCACATCGTCAACTGATGCTAGAAGCCGAATTATCGCTTCATCCGCAGTCAGCGTATCTATAGATTTCTTCTGCCCCTTGATCACTGAATTAACGCGCAATTGGCGATAGACAAAACGTTTAACCCCTGCTTGTAAACAATGTTTTAGACAGTTATCACAGGTAGCCATCTTATTATAAAGCGTACAGCCACTTAGATCGCGCTGAGCGAAAATTAAGGCATTCATCTCAGAGTGAATTACGAAAAAGTATTTCATGGGACGCTCTTTTAAAGTCATTTTGTCCTCATGTGCTCCTTGGATCATACCATTATACCCAAAGGAAACTGGGCGTTTCTTAACGTCTACAATCACGCAACCGTTCTGGCTAGATGGGTCTTTGGATTTTTTTGCTACCTCGTCCGCAATATTTAAAAAATATTCGTCCCAACCTTTTTGCTTTAAATCTTCGCTAGCTCTTTTCATGCCTTTATTTTAACTCACTTTTAATGTACTAGCCAATGCCAAATATACTGCCAAAACTCTCCCCAAAAACCCCATTTCAACTCTTGATCAGAGGCCATCGCAGGGCTAGGAGAATTCCGACTCGAGACCATTGCGCTATCTTGTTTAAGTGTGGTCACTTTTATTGTAGCTAAACGTTTACTTTCTAGCATTTTACTCTGAATTATCGCCAAAGCCCGCTGTAATTTTCCTGCGCTCACATAACTAAAATGCCCCTCATTTTTCGTCGGATTTAAGCTAGAACCACAAATAAAATCCGATTCATTACACCATAATCCACTCTTTTTATCTAGGTCCGCATTAAGATAAGGGATTCTAGCACCCAAAACCCCCGCATTAACGCGGCAATTCGGTACATCCACCCTATAAGGTGACTTCTGTCCATAGGTGCAGGCTCTCGACTTTATACCCTCAGGCAAATAAAGCTCCGGATCGCCAAATAAAGCTAGATAAAGCAAATCACGCGTATCGCCAAGTGTAAGCATGGCACGACCTGCCACCTGCGCCCCCTGAGAATAGCCAAGAACGGCAATCTTACTACTAGGGCAAGCCCTAATGATATCTTGGTAATACTGCACGCTACGATGAATTCCGTCTTTTACGCTTTTGGCGTATTCATAATGTCTACCGCTTGAAATAAAAGCTTTAATACCTATGCGCCAATCGATACCAGTAGCAGGGTAGGGTACATCGATGACGCCTAGGCGTAGGCCCCGCACCGACTTTGCCCAAGCCGCAATGGCCCTATACTCCGCACTCGCCCCTAAGACTTGCCCCGAACCACGCAGATACATAATATTTAAATCATTACATGTTTCTATGTTGCCAATAGCCTTTACGGGTGTAGGTCTTACTGCTCATAGGATAAAATTTAAAACTACTACTAAACCCCCAATAATCCATATATAATATTTACCTCGCTTCATGTCGTCAGTCTAAGTAGGCACTAAGAAAAGTACAAGCATAAGAATTAATTCTTGCTATAATAAAGTTAGCGGGGTTTGGCGCAGTTGGTAGCGCGCACGCCTGGGGGGCGTGAGGTCGCCAGTTCAAGTCTGGTAACCCCGACCATTTTTAAGAAATTTTTGTTTTTATCTCTATTTACAGGTAAATAGAGCCTTTTATAAAAACTCTTGCAGCATCTCGTAGAATCTGCTATATTATGTATGGGATAGTTGATTGCCCCCCCAATCTTCTATCCCTTTTTTAACAATAACCCTTAAAGGTGCACGATATATTGACGTGCCTACAAGCGTTTATGGGGCATTAGCTCAGTTGGCTAGAGCGCCTGCTTTGCAAGCAGGAGGTCAAGAGTTCGAGTCTCTTATGCTCCACCATGAATTTGTTATTTCTTTATATCTTTAAAAATAAATTTAGGAGGATACATGCAAAAATTAAAGTTTTATCGCTGCCTTGAGTGTGGCAATCTTATCGTTATGGTTAGTGACTCAGGGGTTAATCCAGTCTGCTGTGGCCAAAAAATGTCCCTCCTAGAAGCCGGTACAGTAGATGCCGCCGTCGAAAAACACGTGCCAGTTATCAGTAAAGATGGTCATACTTTCAATATTAAGGTTGGCTCCATTGCCCACCCCATGACCCCAGAACATTATATTGAATGGATCGCCATTACCGACGGCGTCAACATGCAGCTCCGCCAATTAAAGCCGGGGGAGCCAGCCGAAGCTATCTTTAATCTAGACGCAGAGCAAATTACCGCCTATGCCTTCTGCAGCCTGCATGGCCTCTGGCAGTCTCAGTCTTAGCGCTACCGCCCAAATTAGCTACTAAACTAAATATTATAGATTTTTATGTCGCAGTTTTGTGTTTTAAGGGCGCTAAAGTCGGTGTTTTCATCAAAGCCCATTAGCGTATAATGCAGCGCCCGCATTAACCCGCCATGACAAACTATTAATATTTTGTCGCTATCAGCATGTTGCCTTTTTAGTTTTCCTAAAAACTCCTCCGCACGCCTAAACAGCGCCTGCACGGGTTCAATGCCATAGATTTCGCTATTTTGCTCCCAATCCCAAGACAGAGCCGAAAACTCAGTATCATCATCTAATTTCCCCTCCTTTGCGCCCAAATAGCGCTCGGCCAGCAAAACGTCATATTGTAGTTTATATTTTCCGCCCGTCGCTAATTCCGCAGTTTGGCGCGCCCGCAAAAGTGGGGAAGTATAACAGGCGGCAAAATCAATATGCTCCAATTGCAAAGCTACAGCCTGCGCCTGCCCGCGGCCTAGATCATTTAGAGGGTTATCCGTCCAACCCTGTAAAAGGCCTTCATCATTCCAGTCGGTTCTGCCGTGGCGCAAAATATATAACTTCATAATCTTATCTTAACACGTCCCTCCAAATTATATTCGTGCTATAATAAAACAGCTATGGGCTGTAGCCAAGTGGTAAGGCAGCGGGTTTTGGTCCCGTCATGCGCAGGTTCGAATCCTGCCAGCCCAGCCATATCAAGCATTGCAATAATTGAAACATCCATAAAGTAGTTACGATTGATTATTAAACCCCAAAAATTCTTGGGGCTTTTTTAGTTTGCGAAATAAAATCCATCTTTTTACTTGCTTTAAGCATTAACATGTTATAATGATTCCAATATGGGTAGGGAAGTAATACTAGAAGCTAAAAATATTAGCAAAATTTATGGACGTGGCAATAATGCGGTCAAAGCTTTGGACGGCCTCGATTTAAAAATCTATAAAGGCGAAACCGTCGCTATTGTAGGCAAATCCGGCTCCGGCAAATCCACCTTAATGCACTTATTAGCACTCCTAGATAAAGCCAGTACGGGAAGCATCACGCTAGAAGGGAAGAACACCCGCAAGCTGCGTGGACGCAAATTAAATAAAGTCCGCAATAAAAAATTTGGCTTCGTTTTCCAGTCTTTCTACATGAACGCTAATGACAGCGTCCTCTCTAATGTTATGCTGCCACTCCGCATTGCTGGCGCCTCTTATTTGAAGGCGCGTAAAACCGCCCTCACCGCCCTCAAGATTGTCGGCTTAAAATCTAAAGCTAAACAAAAAGCCAAAAATCTTTCAGGCGGGCAAAAACAACGCGTCTGCATTGCTCGCGCTATTGTGAATCTACCAGAAATTATTTTCGCCGATGAACCCACCGGTAACCTAGATTCCGCCACTGGTGATAATATTATGAATCTGCTCTTTGCGCTCAATAAAAAGAGTGCTATCACATTAATTATAGTCACGCATGACGCCGATCTAGCTAAAAAATGCGATCGCCAAATTCACCTCGTCGACGGCAAAATCACCGAGATTATCGACCGCCAGCCCAAGCCAGTTGGGCGCAATCTCGCAGATACGCCACGACCAAACCTAGGCCAAAAGCCTCTTGCGAAACGCCCACTTACGACACCGACGCCTAATCGCACGGCCACGCCAGCAATGCGCCGTCCCATGACGCAGTCGCAATTCGCTGGTAAAAGCACTCCCACGCAGCGCGCAACTATGCGTCCCGTCCGCCCTGCCAGCCCCGCTATTCGTGCCGAAGCTAGAGTCGCTAATACTACATCTTCCGGTCGCAGTCGTCACATCGGCATTCGCACACGCAGGCGTAGCACTAATAGAATTAGGAGGACACAATGATTATTTTATCTACTCTCGCTGAAGCGAATAAAAATTTATTCCGCAGTAAGCTCCGCAGCTTCCTCACTATGCTCGCCATCACGGTTGGCTCTTTCGTAATCATTATTAGCCTCGCCATCCAAACTGGCGTCAAAAACTTTGTCGACCAGCAGTTTGAAAGCTTTGGCGGCGATAATATTATTGAAATTTTCCCTCAATCTGTTTACGACGCGAGAAATAATCCACTATCCAACAGTGATGCTCCTAAAAAATATGACGAAAATAATCTTAGTATGGCATCTTTACGCACTATCTCGCCGCAGCAGCAAAAAGATATAAAAAATGTCTCCGGTATTAAAGCCGACACGGTTGAGAAACAGCTCGACCTTTCCATCGACTATGTAGCCGACCTGCTCGAAAACCATAAGTACAGCCTCAATGTCTCGGCTTTGCCGTCCAAAAACTACCAGCCTAAGCTAGCCAGTGGCAAGACTCTTAATCAAGATAGCAAACAGAACGAAATCCTCCTGCCGCCCAAATATATCAAAGCGCTAGGCTTTAGCTCACCCGAAAATGCACAGGGGCGCCTTATCGACTTAGCGATCAAGAAAAAACCTGAATCTAATCTTTCTATTCATGAACTTGAAGAAAACACACAAAATCAGTCCGCCCCCACTAAACCAGCCGCTACAAATAAAACTCAAACTACAAACGATCAAACTAAGACGAAAACCGAATCTAAATCTCCAGCCCAAGATCATCATAAAACTAAGCCAGACAACCAAATCATCAGCTCTGGCGACAATAAATATACTCTTGTGCGCGCCCGTATCGTTGGCGTCCTCGCAGAGAATAGCCTTGGCTTCAATACCAACACCGCCTACCTCAATCAGCATCTCGCCAAAACTATTTATGAGCAAAATAACCCCACCGATTCAGTACGCGACAACAGTGTCTATTATCTCGTGGCCGAATACGACCCCAGTATTGCTTCCATAGAGTCGATTAAAGACAAGCTCAGCAGAATGGGACTACACGCTATCAGCAAAAATGACGCCCTCGAAAACACGCATAACTTCTTAAACGCTCTTGCGATAATTCTCTATATTTTCGGCGCCACTGCTCTCCTAGCTGCTGCGATTGGCATTGTTAATACGCTCATCATGTCTACGCAAGAGCGCACTAAAGAAATCGGGCTCAGTAAAGCCCTTGGCCGATCATCCTTTAAAATCTTCTCTGTCTTTAGCTGTGAAGCCATCATGTTAGGTTTTTGGGGATCCGCCCTTGGCACCTGTCTCGCCTACATCCTCGGCACTCTCGCCGACGACTATCTGCATCGGTCGGGGCAAATCCTTGCCGCCTTCCCAGATTTTCATGTCGTTAGCTTTACTGCGCTAAACGTAAGTATCGTCATCGGCATTGTTATGCTAGTGGCGTTTTGCGCCGGCGTCATCCCTGCACAAAGAGCTTCACGCAAAAACCCTATTGAAGCCCTCCGCTACGAGTAGCTAAACATCTTGAGCCTAATTATTTAGGCTCATTTTTTATTCATCTAAAAAACGCTATAATAAAGCTATGCGCAAAGCTACTATTATTCAAGCTACTAGCGAAAAAATCGTCCCAGGTGGCCAAAGCCTCGCCACTCTAGCCGATGGCAAAAAAGCTTTCGTTTGGGGCGTCTTGCCACAAGAAGATTTCACCTTTACTGTCACTAAAAACAAAGCCCATTACTGCGAAGGTCTCGTCCAAGATGTCTTAAAAGCTTCGCCTAAACGTATTGCAGCGCGCGATACCTGTTTTCTCTCCACTTCGCCTTGGCAAATTTTTGACTATGACTATGAACTGGCGCAAAAAAGCCAGCTCGTAGTATCAGCCTTTCGCCAGCAGGGCATCGAAATCACGCCACCCCCCATTCTAAGCGATGGTAAGGATTTTTATTACCGCAACAAGATGGAATACTCCCTCTATTACGACCACGATGATCAGCAAATTCATCTCGCCTTTCATCAACGTGGCAGCCACCGTAAAATCCCTATCACGCAAAGCTCCATCGAGCGTCCAGAAGTCTTTCAAGAAGCCACCCGCATCCTAAAGGAGTTAAATCTAGCTCAAGCCGACGCCAGACAATATCAGTCTTTACTAGTACGCTGCAGTCAAGACGGTCAAGTCTCATCCGCCCTGCTAGAAAAATTTAAAGCCCACCCCAAAATGTCTAATCTTGAAGACCAGCTATTAGGGCGCCGCTTCAGCTATTCACCCAACGGTTTCTTTCAAATCAATCTACCTCTCTATGAAATGGCCTTAAAGCATATTCAGCAGCGGCTCAAATCTAACAAGGTATTAGATTTTTATGCTGGTGTCGGCTCAATTGGCTTGTCTGTAGCCGCCGATCGTGAACTCACGCTCGTCGAAATTAATCCCGCCGCTTATCAAGAACTCCTCACCAACTGTCAAAATCTCACAAACCAAGATCCTTCCAACCATATAACCCCCGTTTTTGCTAAGTCCGAATCTACCACTAATTATCTCACTCCTCATCATGACGTCATTTTAGATCCACCCCGTGCTGGCTGCGACGATCGCCTCATTAGCGCCCTTAACGAAATCAAGCCCGCTCAAATTCTTTACTTATCTTGCAATCCCATTACGCAGGCCCGCGACCTTGCAAAATTACTCCAAAACTATCACTTAAGCGATATCACTTTATTTAATTTTTTCCCACGCACCCCCCACATTGAGACGGTAGCACTTTTGTCCAAACTCGATGTCGATAAGCATATAAATATTGAAATTGAGCTGGATGAGCTTGATTTGACCAGTGCTGAAAGTAAGGCA